>Ga0214473_10001503_pt1 | contig 30518 bp, 29 predicted proteins | sample RVTome_7_FD_203509 | JGI IMG/M metagenome (GOLD analysis project Ga0214473, IMG submission 203509) | Soil microbial communities from uranium-contaminated site in the Upper Colorado River Basin, Wyoming, United States - RVT98D197 | ecosystem: Environmental > Terrestrial > Soil > Contaminated >...
TCCTCGTCCTCCGGAATGTCGTGGCGTTCGCGCAGGATTGCCCGGATCTGACGCTCGGCGGCATCGCTGCGCTCTTCGGCGATGGCCTGGGCGTAGATCACCGAAAGGGTGAATTCGCCGCTGCGGTCTCTGGCAGAGAACATGCGGGTCTGGGCAGTGGAGAGCGGGATGTACACCACGTTGTCTTCGTTCCCGAAGCTGGATCCGCCGCGCGATTCCATGACCCCGATCACTCGGAAGGGCACATCTTCGATGCGTATGGTCTCCCCCAGAGGGATGGAGTTCTCCGGGAAGAGGTCCTCCACCACCTGGGGGCCGAGCACTGCCACCCGGGAGGCCGCCACCTGCTCGTTGTCATCGAAGAACCGCCCTCCAGCAACCTGCAGGCTTCTCAGACCGAAGTATCCGGGGGTCACACCCGATACCGAGGTCAGCACGCTCTCACCCCGATAGTTGAGGTTGGCCGCCCTAGACAGCTCGGCCCCGATGGCCAGGACGTCGGGGGCAAGCATCGGATCGAGCAGCGAGGCGGCGTCGGCGTTGGTCAGCGCCCCGGATTCGGAACTGGAGGCCCCCGGCCCTCCCCGTTGGCTGTCGAAGTTCCCCGGCATCACAAAGAGCAGATTGGAGCCGATGCTGCGGAACTGGTCGGTCACATACCGCTCGACGGCCGAGCCGGAGGACATCAGGGTGATCACCGCCCCGACGCCGATAATGATCCCCAGCATCGTGAGCGCAGCCCGTAGTTTGTTGGCCGCCAGCGCCTGCAGTGCGATGCGGCTGCTTTCCCACAGGTTCATGCGGTATTCTCCGCGGGTGCCTGGCGCGCCTCATCCCCCAGGCTGAGCTCCGACGGACGTTCGCTCTCCCCCGCCAGCAGCGGATGCGCAATCCGATCATCGCCGACCATCTTGCCGTCGCTCAGCCGTAGCACCCGCCGGGTATGGCGGGCGATGAAGGGATCATGGGTGACCAGCAGGATCGTGATGCCCTGGGCGCTGTTCAGCGTCTGCAAGATGCGCATGATCTCGATACCGGAGGCGCTGTCCAGATTGCCGGTGGGCTCGTCGGCCAGGATGATGGCCGGGTTGTTGACCAGGGCCCGGGCAATGGCCACCCGCTGCTGCTGCCCGCCGGAGAGCTCGTTGGGGTGATGCCGGATTCTCTCCGCCAGGCCCACCGACTCTAGCGCGGCCACCGCCCGCTCATGTCGCTCCCGGGCCGAAACGCCCGAGTAGATCAGCGGCATTTCGCAGTTGGCCAGGGCCGTGGTGCGGGGCAGCAGATTGAAGGTCTGGAAGACAAAGCCGATCTTGCGGTTGCGGATGTTGGCCAGTTGGTCATCCCGCAGTTGGCCGACCTCCTCTCCATCCAGCAGGTACTGTCCGGAGTCCGCCTGATCCAGTGCGCCCAGGATGTTCATCAGGGTGGACTTTCCCGAACCGGAGGGACCCATCACCGCCAGCAGTTCACCTGCCTGGATCTGAAAGCTCACGCCCCGCAGCGCAAACACCTGGATCTCCCCCAGTCGGTAGGTGCGCTCCAGGGCCTCCACCTGGATTACTGCTGCCACGCTAGCCTCCACCCACGAAGAACGGTCCCTGGCCCGCCGGCTGGTCCAGAGTGATCGGCACGCCCACCGTCTGGCCCGCCGTGAGACCGCTAACCACCTCGCTGAACAGATCGCTGCGCAGCCCCAAGGTGACCGGCACCTGCTGCGCCTCCCCGAGCGGACCCAGGACACGGACGAAGATGTCCGTGCTCCCCGGTTCCAACCTCAGGGCCCAGTTGGGCACCAACAGCACATCCCCCTTATGCGCCACCTGGATGCTGATCGCGGCGGTCATCCCGATCCGCACCTGCTCCTGCGCCGACCCCAGCGTGACGACCACCGGGAACTCGGTGGTCGCGGAGCCGGCCAACGGCGCCAGGTCGATCTGGGCCACTTCTCCCATGAGCACTTGATCGGGAAGAGCATCCAGCGTGACCTCCACCGTTTGTCCGGTTCGGATGGCGGCGATATCCAGCTCATCGACGGTGGTATCCACGTGCAGACTGCTCAGGTCGGCCAGCACCGCGCCCACCTGGCCCGGGACAATGCTGTCGCCGGGGTTGTACCCGATCGCCATGACCGTTCCGGCAAAGGGGGCCACCAGCCGGGCCTGATCGGCCAGAGCCTGGGCGGCGGCCACCCGCGCCCGGGAGGCGGCCACATCATCCGGATCCGGGCCGTCCAGCAGCTCGTCCAGGGCCTCCTTGGCCTCCTTGAGATCTGCCTCCGCCGCCCCCACTTCGGCGTCCAGGATGGCCTGCTGCACGTCGGTGGGATGGCCCGTGTACCAGTTGAGGGACCGTAGCGCCGCGTCGCGCGACTGCCGGGCGGCCTCCAGGTTGGTCAGGGCGACGGCTCGGAAGGCGTCGTCAGAAGACCGGCCGGACAATTCGTTGTATTTGCCTTCGGCGAAATCCAGTTCCCGCTCGGCGAGCAGCAACCGGGCCTCGGCCGCATCGACGGTGCCCTGGCTGGCGCGGTATCCTTGCTGCTGGACCCTCCAGGTGTATTCGGCGTCCTGTAGCGCGTCAGCGGCTTGCGCCACCGCCAGCTGCGCCTGGGCGATCTGCTGCCCGGTGGGCGAATCGAGCAGCGTCTCCAGGTTGTCCTGAGCGGCAATCAGGTCGGCTTGCGCGCTGATCAGGCTGGGATCCAGGGATGCCTGATCCAGCTCCATCAGAACCGTTCCGGCCGGGACGACCTCGCCGACCTCGACCAGGATCCGGCCCACATTGCCGGAGGCCTTGAAGGAAAGCATGACCTGTGCCGCCGGCTGGATCTTGCCGGTGCCGGTGACCCAGATATCCAAATCACCCCGCTCGATGGTGGCGGTGCGCTCCGGCAGGGCCTGCACCGCCGCACTCAGGCGCGGTCGAATGAAGACCAGGCCGATGATCAGCAGCACCGCCGCGACCCCGGCCAGGATGAGCAGAATACGCCTCATGTTGTTGCCTCCAGCACTCTCGACGTCCTCATGACCAACGGGCCCGCGAGCACGCCCGTGGCCCGCCCGAACGACAGGCGGACAACTCGTCAATTGTACTTGCCAGCGCCAGACCAACCTCGCTCTTGTGACAACCGTCACCATGAGGCGTGACATCCTCGACTGAACTCGCACTTCTTGGGTCGATATCATCAACAGGAGCGTTCTATAGGAGGATCCGTGGCCACCAAAACCACTGAGAGGCCCGAGGTCGACCGCAAGGCCAGGATGAAACTCCCGTTCGAGGATGTGCCGGCTCGTCCGGTCACCGAGCGGGTGGCTGACTACGAACCCACCTTTCTGCCCCTGACGGCCGAGCAGGCCAGACAGGCCGCCGAGCGCTGCATCCACTGCCCGGATCCCGCCGCCTGCTATGTGGCCTGCCCGCTCAACAACGATATCCCCTCGGCGATGTGGCTGATTGAGGAGGGCGATTTCCTGGGAGCCGCCGATCTCTACCTGCAGACCAGCTCCATGCCGGAAATCTGCGGGCGGGTGTGCCCGCATGAGGCGCTCTGCCAGGGGTCCTGCGTTCGCTTCAAGCGCGGCGAGCCGGTCACTACCGGCGCCCTGGAAGCCTTCGTCATGGATTACATGCGCTTGAACGGCGACTACCGCATCCCGACTGCCCCCGACACGGGAAAGCGAGTGGCGGTTGTGGGATCCGGGCCGTCCGGTCTGGCCTGCGCCGAGCAGTTGGTTCGGAACGGGCATCAGGTGACGATCTTCGAAGCACTGCCCACCCCCGGCGGGCTCTTGATGTACGGCATCCCCAACTTCAAATTGAGCAAAGAGGTCGTCCAGTACCGGCTCGACCTGCTTGAGCAGGCCGGGGTGGAATTCGTTACCAACACTCGCATCGGCCCCGAGCGCACCATCGAGGATCTGCGCAAGGAAGGCTTCGACGCGATCTATGTGGGCGTGGGAACGCTGGTGGACGCCAAGATGGACGCCCCCGGCGCTGAGCTGCCCGGCGTGTACCAGGCCACCGAGTTCCTGATCCGGGCCAACGTCCCGGAGGAAATGCTCCCGCCAGGGTTGAAGGGGCGGCCGGAGATCGGGAGTCAGGTGGTCGTGATCGGCGGCGGCGACACCGCTTCGGACTGCCTGCGCACCTCCCTGCGCATGGGCGCCGAGGAGGTCACCTGTCTCTATCGGCGAACCGAGGAAGAGATGCCCGGCGGAAAGAAAGATCGCCAGCTGGCTCGCGAAGAGGGCGCCAAGTACCGCTTCCTCACCCAGCCGGTGCGTTTCATTCCCGGCGCCGACGGAAGGTTGAGCGCGGTGGAGTGCCTGCAGTGCGAGCTGGGCGAGCCCGACGACAGTGGCCGGCGCCGGCCAGTCCCCATCCAAGGCTCCAATTTCACCGTCCCCGCCACGACCGCCATCCTGGCCCTGGGATACTGGCCCGATCCGACCATCGGGGAGACCACCCCTGGCCTAGCCACCCGCAAGTACGGTCTCATTGAGGCCAATCCGGAGACCGGCGAGACCTCGCTCCCCGGCGTATTCGCCGGCGGCGACGCGGTCAGCGGGCCGGATCTGGTGGTCACCGCCGTCCGCGGCGGCCGCCGGGCGGCCGCTTCCATCCGGCGTTATCTGGCCGGGGAGCCTGTGGCGGTCTGATCTCCAGGTTCCCAGCAGCCTTGTGAATTCCACGGGCGGGCCCTTTCAGGGCCCGCCTTACGCGTCCCGCTGGCTATAATCCCTGCCAGCATGCCCGGAGCCCCCATCCCCCCGCCGCCCGAGCTCGAGCCGGCTCGGCTGACCGCCTTCGTGAAAGCTGAAGCCCTGCAGCTGGGCTTCGATCTGGTTGGCATAACCGGACCGGCGCCGCCCGATCACCTGGAGGAATTCTCGCGTTGGTTGTCGCAGGGCAGGCATGGCGAGATGGGCTATCTGGCAACGCCGCGGGCGAGGCAGCGCCGGGAGGATCCCCGCAAGGTCCTGCCGGAGTGCCGCTCCATTCTGGTCGTCGGCGCCAACTACCTTCCACCGGGGCATGGCGAAGCAACGACCGGCGTGGCGGCCTATGCAGTGGGCCAGGACTATCACGACGTCTTGCCGCGCCGCTTGGAGAATTTGCTGGACAGGCTGGAAACTTACTCGGGCCGGTCGATTGTGTACCGGATCTACACCGATACGGGCCCCCTGCTGGAGCGGGAGTTGGCGCAGCGGGCCGGCCTGGGGTGGATCGGGAAGAACACCTGCCTGATTCATCCTCGGCAGGGGTCCTACTTCTTCCTGGCCGAGGTCCTGCTGGATGTGGAACTGGTGCCGGATCCCCCCTTTGTCGCCGACCACTGCGGCAGCTGCACCCGCTGCCTGGAGGCCTGCCCCACGCAGTGCATCCTGCCCGACCGCACCCTGCAGGCGGACCGCTGCATCTCCTACCTGACAATCGAGGTCAAGGGCGATATCCCCATTGAGCTCCGTTCGGCGGTCGGGGGATGGCTGTTCGGCTGCGATGTCTGCCAGCAGGTCTGCCCATGGAACCTGCGTTTCGCCCAGCCCACCGCCGATCCGGCTTTCCAGCCGCTGCCCTGGGCCCAGATGGCCGGGCTGCAGGACTTCCTGCAGTTGGGCCCGGCCACCTACCGGCAGGAACTGCGGGACAGCCCGCTGAAGCGCCCGCGACGCGGCGGGCTACTGCGCAACGCGGCGGTGGTGGCCGGCAATCAGGGGGACCCAAGCCTCATCCCCGCACTGCGGACGCTGCTCAAGGAGCCGGAGCCGAAGGTGCGGGCCCACGCCGCCTGGGCCCTGGGCCGCATCGGCGGGCCCACGGCCAGGGAGGCGCTGCAGGAAGCCGAGCGTGCCGAGCAGGACGCCGGTGTGAGAGCGGAGCTCCTGAGCGCGCTGCAGGAGATTTACTAGGGGCGCAGCGTGGCGGTGGGCGTGCTGGGATTCGGGTCGGTGGTGCTGGTGGGCGCGGGCGTCACGATGTTTACCGGCACCAACAGCCGCCTCCCAACAAAGAGGACATCCGTCGGGTCAAGCTCGTTGGCATCGGCGATGGCAGCCACCGTGCTGTTGAATTGCACCGCAATGCTCTGCAGGTTGTCCCCGGTCTTGACCACATAGTCGATCAGCGAACCCGAGACCAGGGTCTCCGGCAGCGGGGTCTCGGTGGGAAGCTCCAGCTCGGCGCTGGGGATCACGAGCTCGGTGCCCACCGGGATGTTGTCGGGATTGGCCAGGTTGTTGGCGGTGATCAGCACGTCCATGGTGACGCCGAACTGCTGGGAGATGGAGAACAGGGTGTCCCCCTCCTCCACGATGTAGGTCAGGGGGCCCTCCGGCGTGGGGGTCAGGCTGGGTTCGGGCGTCAGGGTGATGGTTGGGGTGGCGCTGGGAGGCAGCGGTGTGGGAGTCTCGGTGGGGACCGGGGTATCGCTGGCGAAGATGGCCGGGAGCTGTGGCGGGTTGTCCCCGGTGAACCAGACCACGATCAGAAACAATCCGACGACGAGCAGGACCACCGCAAGAGCACCCAGCAGCAGCGGGATCATGCGCTCCCGGCGCCGCCGATATGCAGAGATCACGTCCGAAGCCAGGCGCTCTTCCTCAGGCAAGGGTCAACCCCCCATCCGGAACCTCCGGCCCAACCACCGGGTCATTGTACCTGAAATCGGCTTCATCAGCCCGCATGCCAGCCTACGGATGGCGCCCCCACGCTGCGGTGAGGAATTCCAGCACGGGGAGCATGCCGGCCTCCCAGGTGGCGTCCGCGTGCCCCCCCGGAACCTGCAGCCACAGGTGCGGCCAGCCCAGGTCGTTGAGCAGCGTGCTGAGTTTCAGGGTCTGCATCGCGGCCCAATCCTGGTCGCCAGCCATCAACAGCAGATGTTCGGGAAGCTCGGCCCCGCCCTGAACGATCTGAAAGGGGTCATAGGGAGGTCGGGCATGGTTCACAGCCAGCGCCGGGCTCAGGGCGCCCACGGCGGAGAAAGTCTCCGGGTGGCGAAGCCCGATCTCCAGGGCCCAGATGCCCCCTCGCGAGATCCCAGCCAAAGCTCGGCTGCCAGGGTCTGAGGCCGCCGGGTAGGTCGACTCGACATAAGGCAACAGCCCGTCCAGCAGCTCGCTCTCGTAGGAGCCCGGACCGCCGTCGCTGGAGCGGAAGAGCGGCTCCGGCTGGCGCGGCATGACCATCAGAAACGGTGGCCGCTGCCCGGAGAGAATCAGGCCGTCGGCGACCTGGGAGGCTCCTAGTGCCAACCAATGCCCCTCGTCAAAGGGATACCCGTGTAGCAGGTAGACCACCGGCAGCGGGCGTTCCTGATCGGCGTAGCACGGTGGCAGGTACACGGCTAGCGGGATCTCCCCGGGCACCGCAATCGCCGGGTAAGTGCCCTGGATGACGTGACCGCCCGGCTCCGCGCAGGGGGTCGGAGGGGGGGTGGGCGGAGGCGGGGTCGGAGTGGGGGTGAGCGGAATGAGGGTCGAGGTAGCGCTGGGCGCCGGCGGTGTGGCAGTCGACGTGGGATTGGACGATCGAATCGCCGGGGCGGTCGGCAGGTCCACCGGTTGGGCACAACCGGCTAACAGGCCGGCCAGCACCGCGCCGCAGGCGGCCGCGAGCGGCCGGGACCCCAAGGGACGCGCCATGCAGGGCAGTATAATCCCCGACATGCTCTATCATATTTGGACCTCCGGCTGCCAGATGAACGTGGCCGATTCCCAACGGGTGGCCTCCGCGTTGGAGCGGCTCGGGTACCGGGCCACGCCCGCCGCAGAGCAGGCAGATGTCATCGTGTTGAATACCTGTGTGGTGCGGCAGAGCGCCGAGGAAAGCGCCTATGGCCGCCTGCATTCACTCCGCCCGCTGAAGCAGCAGCGACCGGAGTTGGTCATTAATCTGATGGGATGCCTGGTGGGGGTCAAGGGGAACCCCAGCCTGCAGAAGACTTTTCCGTTCGTCGACGTCTTCTCGCCTCCTTCGGACCCCCGCCCGCTGGTGGAGCATCTACTTCAGCGCGAAGGGCAGGACTTGCAGCGGGAGCAAACCCAGGAGCGGTTCGCCACGATGGACGGCGACCTGCGCCTGCCGCTGGAGGAGCGCGGCCGCCTGATCTCAGCCCACGTTCCGGTGGTATACGGCTGCTCCCACGCCTGCACCTTCTGCATCATCCCCTTCCGCCGGGGTGTAGAGCGCAGCCGGCCGGTGGGAGAGGTGGCGGCGGAGGTCAGGTCGCTGGCCGAACAGGGGGTGCAAGAGGTCACGCTGCTGGGCCAGATCGTGGACCGCTACGGCCGGGATGTCGCCGACGGGCCGGTCCTGGCGGACCTGCTGCGAGCCGTGCATCGGATCGAAGGCATCCGGCGCATCCGCTTTCTGACCTCCCATCCGAACTGGATGAACGACGAGTTGCTGCAGGCAGTGGCCGAGCTGCCCAAGGTGTGCGAGCACATCGAGGTGCCCGTGCAGGCCGGGGACGACGAGGTCCTGCGCCGCATGCGGAGAGGGTACACCGCCGACGATTATCGGCGGCTGATCGACCGCATCCGCTCCCGGCTCCCGGGTTGTTCTATCGCCACCGATGTGATCGTCGGTTTCCCCGGCGAGACGGAGGCGCAGTTCCTGCGCACCTACGAGCTGCTGGCCGAGCTGCGGCTGGACGTTGCCCATCTGGCGCGCTACTCCCCCCGGCCGCACACCCTGGCCGCCCGGCAGCTCCCGGACGATGTCGCTGAAGAGGAGAAGATGCGCCGGTTCCGGCTGCTGGAAGATCAGCAGGCCTCGATCGCGGCCGACCTCCACGCCGGCCTGGTGGGCCGGACGCTGGAAGTGTTGGTGGAGCGGCGCCAGCGGGGCCGCTGGGTGGGCCGGACCCGCACCAACAAGCTGGTCTTCTTCGACTCGCCCCAGGACTGGCGCGGGCAGCTGGTCGAGCTGCGCATCGAACACGGAGGGCCGTGGAGCCTGCGGGGCGCCCTGGCCTCCCAGCCTGTTCCGCTGCTTCAGCCCGCCGCCGCCCAGGTGTACTAGCGGCCCCTGACAGGGGGTCACTTGACTCCCCTGGGCTGGCGCTGTAGCATCCCCACCTGATCTTGAGATCCCCCGCCAACCAGTCGGAAGGAGAGCGGACGATGAGCTTCGACGCGCACAGGGCAGTAGGGGCGGTCATGCTGGCGGCGCTGCTGGCGGTACTCGCTTGCAATCTCCCCGGACAGCAACAACCCACCTCGGACCGGCTGGCCACCGCCGCGGCGGAGACCGTCGCCGTGCAGCTCACCCAGGCCGCCGCGGGCAGCACCCAGGAGCCCACCGCGCCGCCGCTGTTCACCCCCGAGCCGAGCAGCACCCCCACGCCCCCCGCCAGCCTCACCCCCACAGCCAGCCCCACCCCCGCCTGCACCAACCGCATCGCCAACGCGCGAGACGTGAACGTGCCGGACAACACCAACATCCCCGCCGGCGATGATTTCGAGAAGACCTGGCGAATGCGCAACGACGGGACTTGCACCTGGACCACCCAATACGACCTGGTGTTTCGGGACGGCAACAGCATGAACGGGCCGGCTTCGGTCCCGCTGGTCGGCAGCGTTCCGCCGGGCGCCGAGGTGGACCTGACCGTCGACCTGACCGCCCCCTCCGCCAACGGGACCTACCGCGGCAACTGGATGCTGCGGGATGCCAACGACGTACTGTTTGGCCTGGGCGCATCGGCCAACGGGCCCTTCTGGGTGCAGATCGTGGTGGCCCCCACGCCCACCCCGGAGCCGGCGACAGCCTACAACTTCGTCAGCAAGTACTGCGACGCCGAATGGAGGAGTGGAGCGGGCGAGCTTCCCTGCCCGGGGTCGGACTTGGATGAGGAGGGCTTCGTGCTCCGGCTCAACTCGCCCAAGCTCGAGAACGGCAGCACCGAGAACGAAGCGGCCCTGGAGACCCACCCGCAATGGGTTAACAACGGCGTGATCAGCGGCACGTTTCCGGAGTTTGATGTGAAGGCCGGCGATCACTTCAAGGCCGTCATCGGCTGCCTGTACAACGGCGGGGAGTGCAACGTGCGCTTCCAGTTGAACTACCGGGCCGACGGCGGCGCGCTGGCGAACATGGGCCAGTGGGACCAGACCTACGACGGCTCCATCCAGAAGCTGGATGTCGACCTGAGCTCGCTGGCAGGCAAATCGGTGGAGTTCACCCTGGCGGTGCTGTCCAACGGGTCGTCCGGTCAGGACTGGGCCTTCTGGCTGCAGCCGCGGATTGTGCGGTGAGCAAGAAGAAACCCACTCTCTACCTGATCGACGGCCACGCGCTGGCCTACCGGGCCTATTTCGCCCTCACCCGCGGGGGCGACGTCTCCCGCTTCATAACCTCCTCCGGGGAACCCACCGCGGGGACCTTCGGGTTCATCTCGGTCCTGCTCAAGCTGCTGGAGACCGAGGCCCCGGAATACCTGGCGGTCAGCTTCGACACCGGCGGCACCTTCCGGGATGAGATCTACCCCGAGTACAAGGGAACCCGGGCCAAGATGCCGGAGGATCTGCGGACCCAGATCGCGCGCATCCGCGAGTTGGTGGCGGCCTTCGGCATCCCGGTGCTGGAGGCCGAAGGCTACGAGGCCGACGACGTCCTGGGCACGGTGGCCCGGGTGGCCAGCGATCAAGGGGTCAAGGTGGTCATCCTCACCGGAGACCGCGACCTGCTGCAGTTGGCCAGCAAGAACGTCACCATCCGGCTGGCCGGACAGAAGCTGGCCGAGGCGCAGGACTTCGGGCCCCAGGAAGTGCGCGACAAGTATCAGCTGTCCCCGGCCCAGCTGATCGAGTTGAAGGCCCTGGTGGGCGACACCAGCGACAACATCCCCGGCGTGCGCGGCATCGGTGAAAAGACCGCCGTGCAGTTGCTGGAGCAGTTCGGGGACCTGGCCGGGATCTACGCCCACCTGGAGGAGGTTCCCAACCGTTTCCGCAGCAAGCTCGAGCAGGAGAAGGAGGCCGCCGAACTCAGCCATCGGCTGGGGACCATTGTGACCGACGTGCCCCTGGAATTCGAACTGGAGGCCTGCCGGGCCCAGGAGTACGACCTGGATCGGATCGCCGGGCTGTTCCGCGATTTGGAATTCCGCACGCTGCTCAATCGCATCACCAAACTGAACAAGGACGATCAGGGGCAGCAGCTCAATCTCTTCGTACGCACCGAGCCCAGCGCAGAGGCCACCCGCCATCACGTCGTCAGCGATGCCAAATCGCTGGAGGCGCTTGCCCGCCACTTGAAGAAGGCCTCCGCCATCGCCATGGACGTCGAGACCACCTCCACCGATCCCATGCGCGCCGAGCTGGTGGGGATCTCCCTGGCGGTGGAGCCTGGCGAGGGCTACTACCTCCCGGTGGGCCATCTTCCGGCCGCGGCCGGCGGGCCGCAGCTCGAGCTGGAAGCCACCCTGGAAGCGCTGCGCCGGCCGCTGACCGACCCCGCTATCCCCAAGGTGGGCCACAACCTGGAGTATGACTACACGGTGCTGGCCCGGCTGGGGCTGGCCGCCCAGCCGCTGGCCTTCGACACCATGATCGCCGAGTGGCTGTGCAATCCGGCCTCCCACAACCTGGGGCTCAAAAACCTGGCTTGGGTGCGGCTGGGCGTCGAGATGACCGAGATCAGCCAGTTGATCGGAACCGGCAAGTCCCAGCGTTCGATGGCCGAAGTACCCATCGCGGAGGTGGCGCCCTATGCCTCCGCCGATGCGGAAGTGTGCCTGCGACTGAAGGCCCAGTTGGAGCCCGAGTTGGAGCAGAAGCGCCAGCTGACGCTTTTTCACGAACTGGAGATGCCGCTGGTGCCGGTGCTGGCGCACATGGAGATGGCCGGGGTGCTGCTCGACCTGGAGTTCCTGGGAGCGCTGTCCGAGCAGCTGAGCCGGCGGCTGGCCGAGCTGGAGAAGGAGCTGTACCGCCACGTCGGCCATCCCTTCAATCTCAACTCCACCCAACAGCTTTCGGATGTGCTCTTCGGGGAGTTGAGGCTGAAGCCCCCCGAGGGGGGCCGCAAGACCGCCTCCGGCCACTTCTCCACCGCCGCTCCGGTGTTGGAGGCGCTGCGGGAGGACCACCCCGTGGTGAGCCTCATCCTGGAGCAGCGGGAGCTCGCCAAATTGAAGTCGACCTATGCCGACACACTGCCGCAGCAGGTCAACCCGGTCACCGGCCGGGTGCACACCTCCTACAGCCAGACCGGGTCGGTCACCGGGCGGCTGGCCTCCTCCGAGCCCAACCTGCAGAACATCCCTATCCGCACCGAGTTGGGCCGGGAGATCCGCCGGGCCTTCGTGGCCGCTCCCGGGCATCTGCTGCTGAGCGTCGACTATTCCCAGATCGAGCTGCGCATCGTGGCCCACATGGCCGGCGACAAGGCCATGATCAAGGCCTTTAAGGAAGATCAGGACATCCATTCCGCCACCGCCGCGGCGGTGTTCGGGCTCGACCCGGAGCAGATCAACCCCGAGATGCGCCGCCGGGCTAAGGCGGTCAATTTCGGGCTGATCTACGGCATGACCCCCTTCGGCCTAACCCGCGCCACCGATTTCACCCTGGCCGAGGCGGAGGAGTTCGTCAAGGTCTATTTCGAGCGCTTTCCCGGCGTGCGCCGCTATCTGGACGAGGTACGGGTGAAGGCGGCCGAGGTGGGCTACGTCGAGACCCTGCTGGGCCGGCGTCGCTACTTCCCCGAGTTTGCCGCCGGCGCCCCGCACAATATCCGGGCCCGGGCGGAGCGGGAGGCCACCAACTCCCCCATCCAGGGGACCGCGGCCGACATCATCAAGCGGGCCATGCTCGGCCTGCCGCAGGCGTTGCAGGAGGCCGGGCTGGCGGCTCGCATGCTGCTGCAGGTGCACGATGAGCTGGTCTTTGAGTGCCTGGAGGAGGAGCTCCCGGCCACCTCCAAGGTGGCCCGGCGGGTCATGCAGGAGGCGTTCAAGCTCAAGGTCCCCCTTAAAACCGACGCCAAGGCCGGTCGCAACTGGGCCGAGATGACGGCCGTCGACTGATCCACAGTTCGCTCGCACGTCCTATGCTATACTCGCGCTTCAGCCCGGTCGAAAGGCCATGACTGGACGCGAAGACCTCTTCAACGAGTCCATGCGGCTGGGGCACTCGGCAGCCTGGGACTTGCAGTGGGACCGGGCCATCGAGTTCTACCGCAAGGCCCTGGCCGAATTTCCCGAGAACCCCAACGCACTGATCAGCCTCGCCCTAGCCCTGCTGGAAACCGGGCAGCTGGAGGAGGCGCTGATCGTCTATCAGCGCGTCGCCACCCTCATGCCGGAGGATCCGGTTCCGGTGGAGAAGAGCGCCGAAGTGCTGGAGCGGTTGGGCAAGCTCAAGCAGTCGGTGCAGCGGCGCGAGGACGCGGCCGACCTGTACATCCGCCGCAAAGACGCCGGCAAGGCGGTGGACAACTGGCGCCATATCGCCCGGCTGGATCCCGGCAACCTCCCCGCCCGCTCCCGGCTGGCCCTGACCTACGAGCGCCTCGGCCGGGCCCGCGAGGCCGCCCTGGAATACCTCTCGGTGGCCTCCATCCTGCAGAAAGCCGCCAAGGTCGATCGCGCCAAAGAGGCCCTGCAGCGTTCGCTGGCCATTCTCCCCGGAGATCCGGAGGCGGCTAACTACCTGCGCATGCTCTCCCAGGGGAAGGAGCTGCCGCCTCCCAGCCAGCCGCGCGGGGGCACTGCCCCGCTGCGCATGGCCCAGGTGCGGGAGTTCCTGCAGTCGGAGGCCACCGAGGCCCCGCCCGAGGAGGAGCAGCCGGTCGATCCGGAAGCGGCCGCCTTGGGCGAAGCCCTGACCATCTTGGCCGGGTTGTTGTTTGACGAGCCGGCCGAGGGCAGCGACGATCGCCGGCGCGGGCTGGGGATGTCCGAGATCGCCAGCGGGCAGACCGGGGAGTTGAAAGCCGCCGGACGGCCTCCGATCCATCGCTACCTGGCACAGGCCATCGACCTGCAAACCCGTGGCCATAAGGAACAGGCAGCCAAGGAGCTGACCCGGGCCATCGAGAGTGGACTGGACCATCCCGCCGCGCACTACAATCTGGGCCAGCTGCTGCGCGAGCTGAACCAGAAGGAGGAGGCCCGCAAGCATCTGGTGTCGGCGCTGGGCCACCCCGGGCTGGCGCTGGGGGCCAACCTGGCGCTGGGTCGGATGGCGCGCGAGCGCAAGGACATGCCCGAGGCCGCCCGCTACCTGCTGCAGGCGCTGCGTCTGGCGGACAACCTCACCGTGGGGGAGGGACAGTCCACCGAGCTCAACCAGTTCTATGACACCATTCTGGCCTCCCAAAGCGAGGGCAACCAGCAGGAGCTGGCCAAGATCGTCGAGAGCACCCTGGATTTCCTCACCGGCCCGGATTGGCTGCGGCGCCTGCGCCAGGCTCGCCAGCAGCTGGAGGGCGGGAAGGAAGGCGCGGCGGTGGTCCCGATCGCCGAAATGCTGGCGGTGGGCGGCACCGACCGGGTGCTGCAGTCCATGCGGCGAATCGACCGGCTGATGGAACAGGAGCTGTACTCCTCCGCCCTGGAAGAGGCTCTGCTGACCCTGGACCACGCCCCCACCTACCTGGCGCTGCACAAGCGCATCGCCGAGATCATGATTCGCTCCGGGCGGACTCAGGCCGGCTACTACAAGCTGAACATTATCGCTGAGACCCACCGGGTGCGGGGGGAGAGCGCCCAGGCAGCCGATGTGTACACGGAAATCCTGCAGCACTCCCCGGTGGACATTCCCGCCCGCACCAAGCTCATCGACTTGCTGGTCCAGCAAGACCGCGGTGACGAGGCCATCACGCAATCGGTTGAGCTGGCCAAGCTCTACCAGCAGATGGCGGAGATCGATCTGGCCCGCAAGGCGCTGGCCAATTCGCTGCGCATGGCGCAGCAGATGTCGATCGGCGACGGCTGGTCGCTTAAGATCCTGCACGTCATGGGCGACATTGATCTCTCCCGGCTGGATCAGCGGCGGGCGCTGCGGGTGTACGAGCAGATCCGCAGCATCGATCCCGGCGATGACAAGGCCCGCCGCCATGTCATCGACCTCAACCTGCGCATCGGGCAGGAAGACCAGGCCGCCAAAGAACTGGACAGCTACCTGGAGCACCTGGTCAATTCCGGCAGCGGCCAGCAGGCCCTGAGCCTGCTGGAGGAATTGGCCCGGGAGCATCCCGGCAAGCAGGCCCTGCATTCCCGCCTGGCAGAGGCCTATAAGGCCGCCGGCCGCAAGGCGGATGCCATCGCCCAGTACGACGCGCTGGGGGAGATCCAGCTGGACGCCGGCCAGTTGCAGGATGCCATCCATAGCATCGAGTCCATCATCGCATTGGATCCGCCGGACGTAGAGGGCTATCGGGAACTGGTGCGCAATCTGCGCTCGGACCAGGGTCCCTCGGCCTCCTAGCGACTCGGCCGCAGCCAAGGACAGCCGGTGAACGAGTTCCTCGAAGAGGTCGCCTTCTTCCTGCAGCGGCTCGACCTGCTGGCTTTCGTCGACCTGCTGCTGGTCACCGGCGTGTTCTTCTTCGTCATCAGTTTGCTGCGCGGCACGCGGGCGGTAGTGCTGCTGCGCGGCATGGTGCTGCTGATCATCGTCATGGCCTTGCTGGTAGGGCTGCTGCCCTTGCCGGCCTTCTCTTCCCTGCTCACCACTACCCTGCCGGCCCTGCTGTTCGTGATCCCGGTGGTGTTCGCCCCGGAGATCCGGCGCGCCTTCGAGCGCCTGGGCCGGGCAGGCGGCTTCTTCAGCCTGGGATCCGAGCCGGCGCTGGCCGAGCAGACGGTCAACACCATCGTCAACGCCTGCCAACGGCTGGCCAGCATCCAGTACGGCGCACTGGTGGTGATCGAGCGCGAAGACCGGCTGGATGAGTACATTGAGACCGGCATCCGGCTGGACGCCGAACTCGGCGCTGAGCTGCTCATCCAGATCTTCCACATCAATACCCCGCTGCATGACGGGGCGGTGATCCTGCGCGGGGACCGGGTGGCGGCCGCCTCCTGCGTGATGCCGCTATCGGCCAGCGGCACCCTCTCCGCCGGGACCGAGCGCAAGCTCGGGCTGCGCCACCGCGCCGCCCTGGGAATCAGCGAGGTCAGCGACGCGGTTTCGGTGGTGGTCTCGGAGGAGACCGGCGCCATCTCCATCACCCACAATGGCCGCATGATTCGCAAGTTGGACCGCAACCGGCTGCGCAACATTCTGTACGCCTTCTACCGCCCCCGCCGCCTGACCGGGCTACCGCAGTGGCTGACCCGTCTGATCCTGCGGGGCGAGCGCTCGCCGGTCGAAGCCCCCGGAGACTGACCGTGCTGCGCTGGTTTTGGGCCAACCTCAGCTCCCTGGTACTGGCGCTCACCCTGGGCGTGATCGTGTGGGTGGTGGCGATCCTGAACGCCGATCCCACTGAGGCCCGCGAGCTGGGCACGGCCGTGCCGATCGAGTACCTCGGTCTGGGGGAAGGGCTGCTGATGGTCGGCGAGCCACCGCCCCTCACCGGCTCGGTGATCGTGCGCGCTCCGGCCTCGGTGTGGGAACAGCTCACCCCTTCTCAGATACACCTGCGGGTGGACCTCTCCGGCTTGGATGAGGGCGTGCACCGGCTGGCGATTGAGCCCGGGCTGGATATCCGGCCGGCCAGGGTGGACGAGTTCCAGCCCGGCAGCGTGCAGCTGACGCTGGAGCGGGCGGTCACCGCCAGCGTCCCGGTCAATGTGGTCACGGTGGGCGAGCCTCAGTTGGGGTACCGGACCGCCGGCCAGCTGCCCTCACCGGTCAGCGGCGTCATCCTGGGACCCTTGTCGTTGGTGGAGCAGGTCGTGGAACTGCGGGCCAGCGTCAACGTGAGCGACGCCCTGCAGGATTTCCAGCAGGAGGTACCTCTCTTCCCGCTGGATCTGGCCGGGACCGTCATGGAGGGAGTGGAGCTCGATCCGCAGACCGCCCTGGTCTCAGTGCTCATCGAACCGCGGGAGGCCTTCCGGCTGGTCTCGGTGATCCCCAAGCTGGAAGGCGAGGAGCAGCTGGTGGAGGCCGGCTACCAGATCAACGATGTCACGGTGCTGCCCACGGTTGTGACCGTATTCTCCTCCGATCTGGCGGCGCTGGAGATCTTGCCGGGCTTTGTGGAAACACTGCCACTGAGCATCGGGCAGGCCACCGGGGATATCGAACGCCGCCTGGCCCTGGTGTTACCGGAAGGCGTGTCGCTGGTGGAGGAGCAGAGCGTCCTGGTTCGGGTGAGCGTCTCTCCGATCATCCGCACCATCACCCTGGCCCGCAGCGTCGAGACCCGCAATCTGGCGCAGGGCCTGTTCGCCCTGCTCTCCCCCGAGAGCGTGAACATCATTGTCAGCGGCCCGCTTCCAACCCTCAACGCGCTGCAGCCCGAGGACGTTCAGGTGATTGTGGATTTGCTGGATCTGGGGGTCGGAACGCACCAGCTGGCTCCGGCGGTGATCATTGCCCCCACCGACGTGGAGCAGGAATCCATATTCCCCACGGTGATCGAAGTCACCATCAGCCGAACCCCGCCTCCCACCCCCACCCCCACCCCCTGAGCCCGGCATGCCGAAACCGATGGTAGCGCTGGTGGGCCGCCCCAATGTGGGCAAGTCCACTCTGTTCAACCGCCTGGCCGGCGAGCGCCTGGCGGTGGTGGATGAGGCACCCGGCACCACCCGCGATCGGCTGGTGGCGGATGCCGAGTGGAGCGGATTGGAGTTCACCGTGGTAGATACCGGCGGCATCGAAGCCGAGGGGCTGCCGGCGGAGAAGGCCCTGGCGCAGGGATCGGCCGATTACCTTCCGCTCATGCGGGCCCAGGCCGAGCAGGCCGTCCAGGAGGCCGACGCCGTGCTATTCATCCTGGATTCCCAGAGCGGTCCGACACCGGCCGACCACGAAGTGGCCGGGATACTGCGCCGGTTGGGTGCGGCCCGAGCAGGGGCACCGGTGCTGCTGGTTGCCAACAAGGCAGACAACCAGCGCCTCCGCCAGGAGGCGGTGCAGTTCCATGAGCTGGGCATGGGCGATCCCATCCCGGTCTCGGCGCTGCACGGAAGCGGGGTCGGCGACCTGCTGGATCAAGTAGTACAAGCCCTGGGGTCGCGCCCCCCGCCGGAGCCGGAAGACGAGCAGGCGGTCAAGATCGCCATCGTCGGCCGGCCCAATGTGGGCAAATCCACCCTGGTCAACCGCTTGCTGGGCGAGGAGCGGGTGATCGTCTCGCCGCTGCCCGGCACCACCCGCGATGCGGTGGACACCCGGCTGGACTACGGTAACCAGTCGCTGACACTGATCGACACTGCCGGCATCCGCCGGCGCGGGCGGATCCTGCCCGGCGTGGAGAAGTACTCGGTCCTGAGAGCCCTCAAGGCCATCGACCGGGCAGATGTGGCACTGCTGCTGCTGGAGGCGGCCGAAGTTGCCACCGCCCAGGACGCCCACATCGCCGGTTTGATCTTGGAGCGTCTGCGCAGCACCGTGCTCCTGGTGAACAAGTGGGACGCCGTCCCCGAGCCGCAGCGTAGCCAGGTGGAGTTCGCTCGCACCGTGAGACAATCGCTGAAGTTCCTGGATTATGTACCGGTGCTCTTCATCTCCGCCCTCACCGGCGAGGGTGTCGACCAGGTGCTGCCGATGGCCCTGCAGGTGCAGGAGGAGCGCCTGCGGCGCATACCGACCGGTGAGCTCAACCGGATCCTGGCCGCCGCCCAGGAGCGCCACGCGCCCCCCTCCAAGGCCGGCAAGCAGTTGAAGATCATGTACAGCTCCCAGGTGCGCACCGATCCCCCCACGTTCCTCTTTCACGTAAACGATCCTCGGCTGGTGCACTTCAGCTACTACCGCTTTCTGGAGAACCGCATCCGGGATGAGTATGGATTTCTGGGCACCCCGATCCGCCTGACCTTCAAGCGACGGCGCTAGCCCATTGGGATGCTTGTCAGCCTCCTATGCGAGCCTTATAATCCGATTTGTGACCCGGTACCCCTACGAAGTACCCCCCCTGCCGCCGGTAGTCGAGGCGCCGCGCCGGCCAAGCCTGGTGCGGCGCTTTTTTCACTTCCTGTGGAGCGTGGTGCAGACGGTGCTGTTCGCCGCGCTGCTCTTCGTGGTGGTCAACCTGGTCACCGCCCGCATCCGGGTGGAAGGGGACAGCATGGAGCCCAGTCTGTACGATGGGCAGTTCGTGGTGGTGAACCGGCTGGCCTACATGGTGGGCGCCCCTCAGCGGGGCGACATCATCGTCTTCCGCTTCCCGCTGAACCCCGAGCGCCGCTTCATCAAGCGCATCATCGGGCTGCCGGGCGATGCGATACGGGTTCAGGATGGCCAGGTCTTCATCAACAGCGAACCGCTGGCGGAGCCCTATATTTCGGCCGCCCCGGCCTACAACACCCAGTGGGTGGTGGGGGGCGACGAGCTTATCGTGCTGGGTGACAACCGCAACAACTCCTCCGATTCGCAGAACTGGGGGGCGCTGCCGCTGGACTCGGTCATCGGCAAGGCGGTGCTGGTTTACTGGCCGCTTGACAACATGGGCCTGATTCCGCATTACAATCTGGCCGTTGCTGCCGATGGATGAGGGAGCCAGGCTGCCGGGGGGATGCTCCAGGCCGAGGTCGGATGCCAGATCAGGCTAACCATCTCTGCCCGGAGTGCCGCGTCGGCCACCTGAAATCAGGGCGGGTAACCTACTTCTCCTGGTCCCAGGGGTTCGTGCTGACGGTGCCCGACTTCCCTGCCTGGGTTTGCGACATTTGCGGCTGGTATATCTATGATCGCGTGGCGCTGGCCGAGGTCGACGCCATGTTGCACATGAACCCTCAGCGCGCGGATGCCCCCCGCGGTCAGGACGCGGATTTCCCTGCTCCCTGATCCGGGTCGTTCTCCCCACACCGGGGACTACCCAAGCCGGGCCTCAACGGTTGAGGTCGCCGGGATGACCAACACACAGCCAAGCCGCCCCTCGCCCCGGGTCATCGTCATCGCCGACGTCGAGAGCAACGCCAATCAACTGGTGGATCGTGTGCTGCGCCCCTCGGGCATTGAGGCCTGGCCCGCCCGGGCCGAGGCTCCGCCCGCCGACGTGCTGGTCGTGGACGTCACCCTCTTCCGCGGCGATCCACTTTCCGGGCTGCGCGCCCGCCGGGAGAAGGGAGTGGATGCCCCCGCCCTGGTGCTGGCCGCCCACTTCCCGGCCTCCCGCTTGCGCGGTCTGTTCCGGCTGGGGGTGCGTGATATCCTGCTCAAGCCGTATCGAACCCAGGAACTGATCGACGCCATCCGCGAGCTGCATGACGCTCGCGTCGCCGAGGGCGATTCGGAGCTCATGCTGCACAACCTGGAGGGCATGCGCGAGGATTTGCGCCGGCGCTCGGAAGAGATCCGCATGCTCAGCGAGATCGGCCGGGTGGTGGCGGGCCTAGACGACCTGGATCAGATCCTCACCCGCCTGGTGGAAGCGGCCGCCTACGTCAGCGACGCCGAGGAGGCCAGTATCTACCTGGCCGACCCGGAGACCAACGCGGTCGTGCTGCGGGCCAACAAGCAGGCCGGCGAACGCTACGCCTCGCTGCAGCGGCTGCGGGTGGACGACACCCTGGTGGGGCAGGTCTTCCGCACCGGCCAGCCGGTGCTGCTCCAGTCCCATGCCGACACCGGCCCGCTCAAGGTGCAGACCGGTTTCATGGTGCAGTCTTTGATCAAGGTGCCGGTGCGCATGCGCCAGGAAGTGGTGGGCGTGCTGGGGGTGTACAACCGGCTGGCGCTGCGCTCCTTCAATCAGCACCACGTTACCCTGCTGCTGGCCCTGGCCGACTGGGCGGGGCTGGCGCTGGAGCGCGCCGCGCTGGTCCAGCATAACGGCGAAGAAGAGCCGCTGGACAGCCAGTCCGTGTACGTGGCTCCCAAGAAACTCACCGATGGATTGGACGTCGTCCGTACTCTACTCACCACGATCAGCGAGACGGCCGCGACCCTGCCGGTGGCCGAGCTGCAGTCGCAGCTCAGCCGGACCCGCCGGCTAGTGGAGCAGCTGCGGGCCCTGCCTATCACCACCCTGGAGCCCGAGATGGCCCAGTCGCTGGTGAATCTGACTATGCTCACCAAGCGCGCCGCCGGGGAGCTGCGGCTGGAGGCCTCCCGGCGCGGCCTCAACCTCATCGTGGAGGCCGAGGGCCCGGTGGCCCTTTTCCCCGGCGACAGCCGGCGGGTCTATCAAGTCATCCAGGCGCTGGCTTCCTCCGCCATCCGGCGCACTACCACCGGCCGGGTGATGTTGCAGGTGCAGCATTTCAAGGTGTCCGACGGCAAGACCGAGGGAATGCTCCTGCCGGCCGACGTGCGGCTGGAGGAGGGCAAGTGGAGCGGGGTGGCGGTGGTCGATTCCAGCCCGGGGCTGGAACGCGAGATCGTGCAGGCCATCACCGCCGATCGGTTCGATTCCTCCGCCGGCAACCTGGGATACGGGCTTTCCATGGGCGAGATCCGCATGATCGTGGAGAGCATGGGCGGCCGGCTGTGGCACCAGGCTACGCCGGCCAACACTAAGATCACGTTCGCCCTGCCCGCGGCCTGATCGGAGGCGCTCATGGGCAAGCCCGTTTCGGTCGAGATCTACACCGCCACCCACCGTATCCTCGGCCGGATCGATTCCGGGGCCTCCGGGCTGTTCAGCCACCTCAACATCCCCACCACCCGCTACCTGGAAGTGGACGGAGCCCACATCAACCGGCTGCATCAGCCCGGCAAGATGGTGGCCAGGTATCAGACCCTGTGGGTGGTCAAGAACGAGATCGTGACGGTGCTGCTCAGCAGCCGGGCGGAGGTCGGGCCGGCCGGGGTGGCGCGTGGGGGGTATTCCACCATGATCCCGCATTGGATCCACCTGGTGATGGGAGGCTATGAGCTGCGGGGGCAGGTGGAGACCCCCGGGAAATTCAACTACGGCAGCTTCATGATCGAAGGCGACCGCATCTTCATCCCGCTCTACAGTACCGAACTGGTCGCCATCCTCTTCCCCGCGGTCCGGGCCAGCGCCCCGGCCATGCTGTTCAATCGGGAAGAGGTGGACGCCATCGGGCTGCTGCCCAAGGAAGCCATCCCTCGGCTCTCGGGCCAGGACACCGAGGCCCTGAAGCAGGTCTGAAGCCCGCCCCGACCGTCAAACACCCAATCCGCAGGACTCTTGGCTATGCGCACCCCTTTGATTGCCGGCAACTGGAAGATGAACCTTGGACGCCCGGAGCAGGCGCTGGATTTCGTACGCGCGATCCTGGGCCCGCTGAACAAGATCAAAGCGGTCGACCGGGTTCTGTGCCCGCCGTTCACCGCGCTGGCGGCGGTGGCGGAGCTGCTGGGCCCGACCGAGATTGGGCTAGGCGCCCAGAACATGCACTGGGATCCTGCCGGAGCGCAGACCGGCGAGATCTCCCCCGCCATGCTGCGCGAGCTGTGTCAGTACGTGATCCTGGGGCACTCCGAGCGGCGGGCAGCCGGCGGGCATTTTGAGAAGGATGTGGCCATTCATCGCAAGGTCCGCGCCGCGCTGGAGGCCGGGCTGACCCCCATTCTGTGCGTGGGCGAGAACCTGAAGCAGAACGAGGCCGGGGAGACCCATGAGTTCGTCTCCGGCCAGGCGCGGGCGGCGCTGGATGGGCTGAGCCCGGATGAAGTTGTCGGCTGTGTGATCGCCTACGAGCCGATCTGGGCCATCGGGACCGGGAAGGCGGCCACCCCGGCGGATGCCAACCGGGTGATGGGGCTCACCGTGCGCGGCACCTTGGCGGACCTGGTCGGGGAGGATGTAGCCGGCGCGGTACGGATCCTGTACGGCGGCAGCGTGACCGCCGACAACATCGCTTCCTTTATGGCCATGCCGGAGATCGACGGCGCGCTGGTGGGGGGCGCCAGCCTCAAGCCAGATTTCGTGGAGCTGGTAAGGCGGGCAGTCGCGGCCGGCTAGGATCCAGGCCTGCGCGAGGATGGTCAGAGCGAGACGCTGTAGGGTGCGCCGCCCGGGGCGCCCGCCTCCGTCAGCGCCACCTCATCTACCACCCCCACAATAACCGCCCGGACAGCGCCGGGGTTGAGGCCGAGGATCTGGCGGGCGCCGTTGCCCTCGTCGATGACCAGCACGGTGTCGCCCGGGCCGGCCTGCACCACGTCCACCGCGATGTCGTAGGAACCGGTCTCTTCCCCCCTCAGGTCGAGCTGGTCCACCAGCAGCAGCTTGCGGCCGTCCAGATGGTCGATCTTGATGGTGGCCACCACCGTGCCGATGACCTTGCCGATGTACATGGCCTAGTCGTCCTCGTAGGCGGCGCGCCAGTCGGCCGTGGGCTGGCTGCGGCGAGCCCCGCGCTCGACCTCGACTTCGTCCACGATCCCGGTGATGGCCAGGTCCACCGGGACGAAGGTCTCGGGCAGGGCCTGCGCCCCCTCCCGGCTGGCCACCATGAACACCAGCTCACCGGGACCGGCCTGAGCCGTGGCATCGGCGGCAATCACCGGCTCCCCGGCGGGCGCCAGTTCCTCGTCCAGCGGCTGCACCACCAGGAACTTGACCCCCTCCAGCCCCTCGTACTTGCGGGTGGACACCAACGTCCCGATCACCCGGCCGAATTTCATACGCGCTCCGTCACCAGCGAGCGGAACCGGGAGGCCTCGCCCAGGTTGTCCCACATCTCCTCGTGCAGTTGCGGGATCACCACCTGCCGAACCAGCAGCGCCGGCCGCGCCAGGGCGCCCACCCCGATGTCTACCGCCGCCTCCACGTCCTCCACCATCCCAGAGAACAGGGTGATGCCCTTCCCACCCAGCCCGTCCGCCAGCCGCACCTCCACCAGCCGGACGTTGGCGCCCTTGACTCCAAAGTCGGCGGCCTGGATGGCGGCAGCCACCGTGGTGGTCTCCACCACACCCAGGGCGTCGATGGGCCGCGGCACCCGTCCCCCGCCAATGGCCTCCACCACCTCCGGGTGCACCCGCGGCAGGTAGACGAAGTCCAGCACCGCCTCTCGACCGGTCTCCCGCCCGGCCGCCAGGGACTCCTCTACGTCCGCGGTCAGCCCGCCGATCAGCACCAGGTATTTCCCCGGCTGCACAGTGCCGGCCCGGATGGTGTCGATGGGGGCGCGCTTGACCATGGCGTCGGCCGCCTGAATGCCGGCGGCGATGCTGCTGAACTCGACCAGGGCCAGGGCGGGATCGTACATGGCTCGACTCACACGATCCGGAAGGCTTCGATCAGAGCGCAGCGCCGGATGCGGCTGAAGCTGATGGGACTGGTCATGCCCTCCCCGGTGGGACTGGCAATGCTGAAGGAGCAGAAGCCCTCACCGCCCGCTCCCAATCCGGACAGCGACGGGCCATTCTTGACGAAGATGCTGCAGTCCATCACCCGCGCCATGCGGCTCATGTTGTCGATGTTCTTGGAGTAGATCACCGCGGTGTGGCGGAAGCCGTGCTCGGAGATCTTGGCCAAATCGATTCCCTCGTCGGCGCTGCGCACCCGCGCCACCGGCATGATCGGCATCATCTGCTCCGAGAGCACCAACGGGTGGTCGGTGGGCACGTCCACCAGCACCTGCCGGATCTCGTCGCCCACGTTGATGCCGATCTCGCGCAGCAGCACGCCGGCGTTCTTGCCGATGAAGGCCTTGTTCATCACGCCGTGGCGGCCGCGCTGCGGCGGCTCGGCGAAGATGGACTTCATCAGCCGCTCCAGTTGGCTGTCGTCGATCTCGTAGGCCCCGTGCCGGACCATGGCCCGCTTGAGCTCGTCGGCGATCGAATCGACCGCGAAGACCTCTTTCTCGCTGGTGCACACCACGTTGTTGTCGAAGGAGCCCCCGCGCACGATGCCCCGCCCGGCCTGCTCCAGGTCGGCGCTCTCGTCCACCACCACCGGCGGGTTGCCTGGCCCGGCGCAAATGGCGCGCTTGCCGCTGGCCATGGCCGCCCGCACCACCCCGATGCCGCCGGTCACCACCAGGATGCGCACGCCCTTGTGGCCCATCAGCTCGGTGGCGCTCTCGATGGTCGGGTCGGCCACGCCGCACACCAGGTTGGCCGGCCCGCCGGCCTGCACGATGGCCTCGTTCATCAGCTGCACGGCGTGGTTGGAGCTCCCCTTGGCGCCGGGGTGGGCGTTGAACACCACCGAGTTGCCTGCCGCCACCATGGAAATCGTATTGCAGATCACGGTGGAGGTCGGATTGGTGCTGGGGATGATCGAACCGATCACCCCGTAGGGAGCGTACTCCACCAGGGTCAGACCTCCGTCACCGGTCCACGCGGTGGCGGGCAGGAACTCGGTCCCGGGGGCTTTGTTGGCGTTGAGCAGGTTCTTATCGGTCTTGTCCTCAACCCGCCCCATCCCGGTTTCCTGAACCGCCTCGCTGGCCAGCAGCTGGGCGTGCTCGCGGGCGATCCGCCGGATGTGGGAGATCATCTGCTCCCGCAGCGCCAGCGGCAGCTCGTGCAGCCGCTGGAAGGCCTGCCCGGCCGCCTGCACCGCGCTGTCCACGTCCGGAAACAGGTTGCTGGCGTGTTTCAGCGGGGCGGGGGCCACCGGGGGCCGATCGACCGGCGGCGGCTCCGGCAGCGGGCCGTGGCGCACCCGCTCGCCCTGCCGCAGCTCGGACATCACCTGCTGCACGATCGATTCGATCTGCGCATCCTGGAGCATCAGCCGCTCTCCGACTTGTCGTAGGTCACCTGCCCGTCCACTTCCAGCAGGTCCACGATGGCCATGATCACCCCGTCGCAGGGCCGCTCATGGGTGCGCTTGGTCTGGCGGGCGGCGCTGCCGGTGGCGAAGAGCACCACCTCCCCCAGGCCGGCGCCCACCGCATCGGCCGCCACCCGGTAGCCCCCGGTCGCCTGACCCTGGATGTCCAGCTGGCGCAGGACCAGGAACTTGAGGCCCTCCAGGGAAGGCTCCTTGCGGGTGGCGACCAGCGTGCCAACCACTCTGCCCAGTAGCATGTGCCGCTCCGATCTCCACCGGCCAAGCCGAGCCTGACGGCCGGTCCGGTGGCGCCGACCGTGGGGCGCGGCTCCCGAGCCATGCCCCAACGGCCGCTGCTGCGGAGGGGGCGGGTTGAACCGCCCGCCCCCTCCGCTCAAAGTGCCAGGCCCTAGGCGGCTTCGGCGACTTCGCCGCTGCTCTCGGCCGGTCCGCGGCCCAGCGGCAGCGTGCGATCGACGTTGGCGTGCGGCCGCGGGATCACATGGATGGCGACCACCTCGCCAACCTTCTCCGCCCCGCGCGCGCCGGCTTCCACCGCCGCCTTGACCGCCGCCACGTCTCCGCGCACGATGGCCGTGACCTGGCCGCCGCCGGTCTTCTCGAACGCCACCAGTTCGACCCGGGCCGCCTTGACCATGGCATCCGCGGCCTCCACCATGGCCGGGTAACTCTTGGTCTCGATCATGCCCAGCGCTTCTACCGTCCGATACTCTTTCTCATCCATCTGCGACCTCCTAGGCCTGACTGATTGACTGCTTGGCTTGCTTCCCGCGGATTGGCGTTTCGTCACGACCCTACTCCCTTCGGCGGGCCTCAATCACCCGCCCGGAAATGCCCTCGATCGCCGACACGGCCGCGCCGTAGCCGGCCATGATGTCGCGTTCCTCGCCCCCCAAATACACCCGCCCGAAGCTGCCGAAAGCCAGCACCTCCAGGATGTTGATGTCGGCGGCCTTCTCGGCCTCGTTGGCCGCCAGGGCGGCGTAGCCGGCCGGCTCCACCTCCAAGACATACAGGGTCTGCCCGGCCAGCAGCATGTGCCCGTGGCGCATGCGGTTGATCAGCTGCACCTGGTGGGCATCGATGTGGCGGATGATCTGGCTGGAGACCACCCGCGGTTTGAGCCGGTCGGACTCCTGCACGCCCAGCGCGTCCAGGATGGCCGCCCCGGCTGCCCGCACCTCGGCCTGGTCCTCGTGGTGCACCTCCAGCATGCCAAATAGCCGCTCGACGATCTGCATGCCCGGGCGCACCTTGGTGGATTTCAAGGCGATGTCGGTGATGCGGTTGATCTCGATGCCGGGTGAGATCTCCACCCACAACGAGGTGTCGTTGGGCAGCGGCAGGAAACCCCGGGCCACCGTGCCCAGGAATCCCGAGTGCTGCAGCTGCAGACTGTCCAGAAAGACGTAGGTGCGCAAATCAACGCTCATGGGTGCACTCCTTGCTCTCTAGCCGCCCGCCTCTTGCAGGATGCGGACGCTGGCGCTGGCGCCCAGCCGGGAAGCCCCGGCCGCGATCATGCGCTGGGCGTCTTGATAGGTGCGAATGCCGCCGGCCGCCTTGACCCCGATGCTGGGACCCACCACCTTGCGCATCAGGGCGACGTCTTCCGGGGTGGCCCCGCCAGGGCCGAAGCCGGTGGAGGTCTTGACGAAATCGGCGCCCGCCACCTTGGCAAGCTGGCAGGCGACCACCTTCTCCTCGTCGGTCAGCAGGGCGGCCTCGATGATGACCTTCAGGATGGCGTTGCCGGCGTGGCAGACCCGCGCCACCGAGGCGATGTCGCGCTCCACCAATTCGTAGTCGCGGGATTTGACCGCGCCCACGTTGATCACCATGTCCACTTCGGTGGCGCCTTCACGGATGGCCTGCTGGGCCTCGAAGACTTTGACGTCGGTGGGCGTGGCGCCCAGCGGGAACCCCACCACGGTGCAGATGTCCACCTCCGAGTCCTTCAACAACTGGGCGCACAGCTTGACGTTGGTCGGGTTGACGCACACCGAGGCGAACTTGTACTTGCGGGCCTCGAAGCACAGCTGGGCGATTTCGTCCTGGCTGGCATCGGGCTTGAGCAGGGTGTGGTCGATCAGGTGGGCCAGCTGGCCGTCGCTGGGGGCGATCCCCAGGGTGCTGGCGATGCGGTCCGCCCCGGCGCTCACGATGGGGCGAACCCGGTCGCTGTAGTTGTGGGCCGAGAGCGGGGGATGCGCGCCCGGGCCGCCGGGGTTCCCCAGGGGCTGCTGCAGCAGGATCAACACCTGCCGGGCGATCTGCTCGATCACCTGCTCCAGGGTCGCCTCGTCGTAAGCCTGTGCCATGCTTCTATCCATCCGCTCAGCGGCAGTAGCGCCGCTCGATTTGGGTGATCTTGTCGATCCGCCGGGCGTGCCGGTCGCCGCCGAAACGGGCTTCCAGCCAGGTCTTGACGATCTGGCGGGCCAGGTTGGGGCCGATCAGGCCGGCGCCCAGGGTGAGCACGTTGGCGTCGTTATGCTCGCGGCTGTTGAGGGCGGTGGCCAGGTCGTAGCACATGGCCGCCCGCACCCCGGGGACCTTGTTGGCCGCCATGCAGGAGCCGATCCCGGCCCCGTCCAGCACGATCCCGCGCCAGGCCTGAGCCTGGGCGACCCGCTGGGCGACCGCCAGGGCGAAGTCGGGGTAATCCACCGAGGCCGTGCCGGCGGTGCCACAGTCCACCACTTGGAAGCCCAGCTGCTGCAGGTAGCCCTTGAGCTCTTCCTTCAAGCCGTAGCCGGCGTGGTCGGATCCGATGGCCACGGTATTGGTCTGAGCGGAGGCGACCGAGGAGGAGCCGGCTGCGGCGAAACGACTCGCCCCGCCGCCCGCCGGGTTGCCCGCGCCCAAGGCCCCCGCCGGACTTCCAGCCGACCCGTGGCCCGGATTGCCGCGCAGACCGGCGGCCTCCGGCCCGGGTGTGCCGGTCGACTCGGCCAACCGGATGCGCCGATCCATGGCCACCTGGCGGGCCAGCGGGGTGAGCAGGGCGCCCGGCGGCACGGCGAACTCGCTGTCGGCCGGCACGGCCGCCATGTCCATCTCGCTCACCAGGGTGCGGCCGCGGGTTGATTGCGGCGGGAGCGCCCGGCCGAGGGTCCGGTAGACCACCCGGCGCACCATGCGGCGGACGCGGTCTTCTTGAGTCATGCCGGCCACTCCGCCTCGCCGGTTTCTCCCGAGAGTCCCACGATCTCCACCTCGAATCGGGAGCGGAACGAGCCCTTGAAGTACTCCAGCGGCGTCCCGTCCGACAGGTAGCTGACGCTCTCCAGGAGCACCAAAGGCGAACCGGTCGGCATCTTCAGTAGCCTGGCCTCCTGCTCGTTGGCCCCCACGGCCTCCAGGCGGCGCCGGCCGCTGGCGACCGTCAGCCCGCAGGTCTCTTCCAAGAACGCATACAGGGATTGCTGGGTGAGGTCGGCGCCGATCAGCTCGCGGCACAGATCGTAGGGGAGGAAAGCAGTGACCAGGGCGATCGGTTCCCCCTCGATGAGCCGCAGGCGTACGATCTTGATCACCGGCGCGAGCGCTTCCAGCTCCAGGTAGCGCGCCAACCGGGGCTCGGCGGGCAGCATGGCCTGCTCCAGCACCTGGTTGACCACCCGCAAACCGCGATCGGCCATGTCCTTGTAGAAGCCGTCCAGCGACTGCACCAGGCCGCGGCTGCTCAGCTTGGGCTGGGCCACGAAGGTCCCCCGCCCCTTCTGCCGCGCCAGCAGCCCGGCGTAGGCCATTTCGTTCAACGCCTGCCGCACCACGGTACGGCTGACCTCAAACATGCGGCACAGCTCCTCTTCGCCGGGGATGCGATCCCCCGGCCGCCACCCGCCCCGCTCGATGTGCTGCTCCAACGCCGACTTGAGCTGCACGTAGAAGGGCAGCGGCGAATTGCGATCGATCTTGGTGCGCAGCCGGGGCCGAGGGCCCCTGGGTGATGCCATCTGTCAGCCCGTTAAGTAGTCCTGATATTACAGGTAACTACTCTTGTCATTACAAGTTGACCCATGCTACAACAGATTCCGGGAAGAGTCAACTGGCAGGCTCTGCCGCCGCCGGATTGGCTCGATAGGCGGGCGGCCCGTTGGGCGCCCTGTAAACACACTGTAAGGGCCCATGCGGGAAGCGGACCCTATACTAGATTGGCCCAAGCCTGCGATAAGCGCGGGGCCGAGGACAAGGCACGATGTTCGTCTGCACGCAAGAGGAACGCTTCTGGCTGGTGCGCAACCTGGCCGTTGGCCTGGTCCGGCACCTGCAAGTCGATTACCCGCCGGTGTGGGTGGAGAATCTGATCAAGAACCCGCCGGCCATCTTCCAAGATTCCGAGCGCAAGCCCTCCACCGGCCGCTGGGACTCCATCTATCAGAAGCACATCTACCGCAGCGGCAAGGTGACCAAGCCGTTGGATCTGCCCATCGACGAGCGTCGCTATGCCATCGCCCGCGAGATCCTGATCGCCATGGGCGGCAGCAAGCACGGGCGGGACATGGGCCTGCCGGAGATTCTGCTTCCCCACTTGGAGGAATGCCAGGATTACTTCGCCCGGGTGCTGTTGGCGCCCGATTCGCTGGTGGCCTCCTATCGCAAGCAGCGGCGCGACCTGCGCGGTTTCGCCGAGACCTTCCTGATGCCCACCCGCATTGCCACCCTGCGCTGGGAAGACCCCCTGCTCCCCTAGCTCGGCCCCCCTCGAATCCGTCCAGAAGCAG
>Ga0214473_10001504_pt1 | contig 30506 bp, 16 predicted proteins | sample RVTome_7_FD_203509 | JGI IMG/M metagenome (GOLD analysis project Ga0214473, IMG submission 203509) | Soil microbial communities from uranium-contaminated site in the Upper Colorado River Basin, Wyoming, United States - RVT98D197 | ecosystem: Environmental > Terrestrial > Soil > Contaminated >...
GCCACTTCAAGAGCGTCATGGCCTCACCGATGAATCCTATCGAGCTGGCGGGAGACTACTTTCAGATTCGCCCGATCACCATGAGCAACTATCCGGGATTCAGCGACCGTGGCACGCGGGTAGAAGTGAGAAAGGCGGGATAAGTGCCTCAGCTCTTCAGCGACTTGAGAGACTTCTTGCGGCACACCGAAGGGCAGGGAGATCTCAAGCGAGTTGAAGGAGCTGACTGGCAAACAGAGATTGGTCTTATCACCGAGTGGCAGGCGATGTCCGAGGAGTCGCCGGCCCTCGTGTTCGATGCGATACCGGGTTATCCCAAGGGCTTCCGAGTCGCCACCAATCTCTTTACGGCGCATAGACGAGCAGCTTCTGCTTTAGGTCTCCCGGATCGTTCTTCCAAGTTGGAGCATGTCAACCTCTGGAGGGAACGGGAGCGCCACCTAACCCCTCTTCCCCCAACAGAGGTACCCTGGGGTCCTGTCCTGGAGAATGCGCTCAAGGGCGATGATGTGGATCTCTCCATCTTTCCCAGCCCGTGCTGGCACAAAAATGATGGAGGACGCTACATCGGCACCGGCTGCATGGTCATTACTCGGGACCCGGAAGAGGGCTGGGTCAACTATGGCACCGCACGGGTTCAGATTCACAATCGCAATACGGTCACCATCTTCCTTTCTCCTGGGCGACATACGGATTTTATCCGCAATAAATACTGGAAGAAAGGAGAGAGCTGCCCCGTGGCTGTAAGCTGCGGACAGGATCCGCTGCTTTGGGCCGCGTCCAACTTTCCGGTGCCGTGGGGGCTATCCGAGTACGACTATGCCGGCGGTCTTCGCGGCAAGCCGGTAGAAGTAGTCGAGGGTCCGTATACCGGACTGCCGCTGCCAACTCACGCTGAGATTGTACTCGAAGGGGAATTCTTGCCTCCAGGTCAAGAGCCAGATCTCGAGGAGGGTCCTTTCGGTGAGTGGACCGGATACTACCATCCTTCGAAACCTCAACCTCCGGTAAAGATCAGGTCGGTTCTGTACCGTAACGACCCGATACTTCAGGGCGCTCCGCCTCTTCTCACCCCGCTTGACTACGCGCTGGGGCGGCACATTCGCCGCTCTGCCGTTGTTTGGGATCTCCTGGACAGAGAAATTCCGGGAGTTAAAGGCGTCTGGTTTATGGAAGGCGGCACGCCCTATGGAGGAATCGTCATTTCGTTGCAGCAGACTTGGCCCGGCCATGCCTTGCATGCCGCTTTGAAGGTCCTTGGCTCTTACAGCACGGCCTATATGCTGCGCTGGATTATTATGGTGGATGAAGATATCGACCCCACGGATTGGCTACAGGTTTCCTGGGCGCTCAACACCCGCTGCGATCCGCGGGAGTCTCTGCAGATTGTCGATGGTTGCTGGGGCAGCCCTGTCGATCCCAGGCTTTCGCCCGAGAAGCGCGAGCGAAACGAGTTTACCCACTCCTGCGCCATCGTTTTGGCCTGCATGCCCTACCACTGGAAAGATCGTTATCCCCCAACGATCAGGTCGGACCCAGCCCGGATCAGGGAGATCGCGGCCAAGTGGGGCGATCGGATAAAGGGCTGAAACGAATGGCCGGGTCATACCACAAGAATTGATTCTGCTGAAAAACCCTATGAATGCTTCGACGAGGCTCAGCATGAACGGAAAATCTCCAATGATTTCACCGGCTCCTCCGTTCGTCCTGAGGTTCTCGAAGGATGAACGGAGGGTTTTTCAGCAGAATCAAGAATTTGGTTCTTGCCTTTTCATTTTGGCTTGGTCCTCTAAGCGCCTGGGCCGCCGACAGAATCAATCTCGCCCACAGCGCTATTAACGGCACTCAGGCGGCCCTCTAGGTTGCCAATGATGCCGGGTTTCTTACAGAGTTGGAGGATAGCGGTTTCGTGGCCAAGCTCTGTGGCAAGTAGCCCGCTGTTGCTGGAGGTTTATTATGGCCGTGGACATGTTTCAATGGGACCGAATTGCTAAGGTTACTTGCCACAATAACTGCTCGTATCAGAAGCCGTGCATCCTCAACGCCTTCGTCAAAGACGGTAAACTCGTTCGTCTAGAGCAAAGCAGCACCCATCCTTGTCCGAAAGACCCGGATATTCCCGACTGGGAGCCGCGGGGTTGCCAAAAGGGGTTGATAACGGGACTGCGCGCCTATGATGCGACGCGGATTCTTTATCCTTATAAGCGGGTGGGAGAGCGCGGTGAGGGGAAATGGGAAAGGGTCTCCTGGGACCAAGCCTTAGAGGAGATTTCGGACAAGCTCATAGATATATTCACGGGTGACGGAGTGGACACGATCCTGCGCGCAACCGGCAGTGGCACCCTGGGTAGCGAATCGGTGGGGATCGAAGGACTGATGAGTTCTCTGGGTGTTCCGTTTGTCAGCATCATGGCTGATCTGGGCGATGAGCATCAAGGCGCGGCGCAGGTGTTCGGGCAGCCCTATGTCGGTGGCTCGGTCGATAACTGGTGGTACGCGGATGTGGTGCTCATCTGGGGCGGAAATCCGGCCTACACCAACATCTCCAATTTTCACCTGCTGTCGGAGGCCCGCTATAACGGCACGAAGATCGTCACCATCGTGCCCGACTATAGCCCCTCCGCGATTCACGCCGATCAGTGGGTCCGCGTCAAGATTGGCACCGACGCCGCGCTGGCGCTGGCGATGGCTCAGGTGATCATCGAAGAACGGCTCCATAAAGAAGATTTTCTGCGCGAGCAGACTGACATGCCGCTGCTGGTTCGCAGCGATACGCGAAAATTTCTTAGAGAAGCCGATCTGAAGCGCGGCGGCCGGGATGACCTCCATTATTTTTGGGATGAGCGCGCAAACGCGCTAAGGGAAGCTCCACGTAAGAGCCTCGCGCTCGGCGACACCGTGCCGGCCTTGTCGGGAAGCCACCATGTTACGACCGTGGCGGGCCCGGTCGAGGTCAAACCCGTGTTCGAGCTCCTCAAGGCCCATCTGCAAGACTACACGCCGGAAAAAGCGACGGCCATCAGCGGTGTCGCCCCGGCGGTGATACGGGATCTCGCGCGGCAGATTGCGCGCGCAAACGCGGTCACGAACGTGACGACTTTCAACTGGGGAAAATTTTACCATGGCGACGAGATTGAGCGGGCGATCATTTTGGTTTTCGCGCTCTGCGGCCACATGGGACGGCGGGGGGCCGTCTACCACGGTTTCACGGGTGGGGCCGCCGATACTTTGGCTCCGGGCGGGATGGTGTCGGGATGGATATTGCTTCGAGCCGCGGCCGCCTCCGATCCCCGCTATGCGCAGTGGAAATCCCAGGGCTACACGGATGGGATGATCATTCTGGAATACGCTCAGGAAGCGATGGCCAAGGAACGGATCATCTCGGGCACGCTCTTCAACTATTTTCATGGCGGTCTTCTTGAGTTGAGTGAACGGCACAACAGTTGGGACCCCACGCTCAAAAGACCGGTGGCGGAATATGTCAAGGAGGCTCTCGAAAAAGGCTGGCACAAGGTCTGGCCCAGGCCGGGCAAGGACCCGCGCGCCCTGATCCAGTACGGCGGCAGCATGATCAGGCGGAGCCGCGCAACAGAAACGATGCTGAAGACGCTTCTCCCCAAGCTCAAGCTCATCGTCACCATCGACACGCGCTGGACCGCTACCGCATTATACTCCGACTATGTGCTCGCCGCGGCCGGTTGGTTCGAAAAGTTCAGTTTCTACGGGCCGCAGAAGACCGACTTCCCCTATGGCTTCGTAATCGATAAAGCGATCGAGCCTCTCGGAGAAAGCAAGGGAGAGTGGGAAATTGCCTGCCTCTTGGCGAAAAAAATTCAGGAACGGGCGAAGGCCCGCGGGATTCAGACGTTTCCCCATCCCGACGGCACGCCGCGCCGCCTGGACGACCTCTACGATCGGGTAACCAGCAACGGCATCTATACTGAGGACGATGAGGAGGCGGTGGCACGGGACTATTACACGAACACGTCGAACGTCGAGCAGATGCCATGGGAGGAGGCGAAAGAGAAAGGACTGGTGGCGCTGACCGCCCTCGGATTAACCGCGCGCAGCATCGGCAATGCGTGCGACATCACACCGGGAGAGCCGATGGTTCCTTTGACCTGGCATATCATCAAGAAAGAGCCCTATCCCACGCAGACGCGGCGCATGCAATTCTACATGGACCACGACTGGTACCTCGAATTCGGCGAAGCGCTGCCGGTGCAAAAAGAAGATCCCAAAGCCGGCGGGGATTATCCGCTGAGACTGACCGGCGGCCACGCGCGCTGGAGCGTTCATTCGAACCATGTCGATGACACGCTCATGCTTCGGCTGCAAAGAGGCGAGCCGCTGATCTTTGTCTCGGCGCAGGACGCCAAGGCACGGCAGATTCGTGACGGCGACGTGGTGGAAGCGCGCAACGACGTCTCGTCTTTTCAGGCTATGGCAGCGGTTTCTCCGGCAATCATGCCGGGGCAAGTCGTCATGTACCACGCCTGGGAGAACCACCAATTCAACGGCTGGCGTCATTTCAAAAATGTCATGGCATCTCCGCTCAATCCGTTGGAGCTTGCCGGCGGGTATCATCACGTGCAGCCCACCTCGGACACTTTCTATCCAGGCTATAGCGACCGCGAGACAAGAGTAGAGTTGAAAAAGGTGGAAACGTGACGCTGGTTGTACCGACAACGTTCGAGCCGGAGTTTCTTGAAAAGCTGAGCGGTTTTCCCGTGAGATCGCTTTACGGCTCGCTCTCCGAAGAGCCCGGCGGCCGGGCGAAAAAATGGCTGCCGGCGGCTGGCGCCGAGCAGATTGCGGAACATATCGACCAGGCGCGCGCCCGCGGCATCGATTTTTTCTACACGCTCAACGGTTCCTGCGGCGCCAATCGTGAGTTCACCGCCGAGGGGCAGAAATGGCTGGCCGAAAGATTGGGTTGGCTCGTGGAAGTGGGGGCGGCGGGGGTGGTCGCGACCAATCCCTCGGTCATCGAGATGGTGAAGCGGCGTTACCCGGAGCTGCGCGTGACGGTCTCAAGCATCGTCAACATCGACAGCGTCGATAAGGCGCTTTTTTATCAGGAACTCGGCGCCGATACGATTTATCTGCCGGAATATCTCGGGCGGGAGTTCCGCTTGCTGCGCGCGTTGCGTAAAAAGGTGAAATGCGAACTGGTGCTGCTCGTCAACCTCGGGTGCCTCGTCCATTGTCCGCTGCGCGATTACCACGCCAACTTCGTCAGCCACTCCTCGGAATGTCTCGACCGCGGCTGCTACTTCGACTATTCGCTGGCGAAATGCACGCAGATCAAGTCGCAGAGCCCGGTGGAGCTGATGAAAGCGCCCTGGATTCGCCCCGAAGATCTCTGCCGCTATGAGGCCATAGGTTTCACCCACTTCAAGCTCGCCGGGCGGGAAAAGGGCAGCGAGTGGATCTTGCGCGCCGTCGCCGCCTACACGGCAAGAGAGTATCGCGGCCCGCTCAATGACCTGATCATCGGCTTCGATGGCATCGAGCCCTTCGGCAAGTTTCCGGTCTCCCTGGACAACACGAGGCTGAACGGTTTTATCGATTTTTTTCAGAAAAAGGACTGCCGGCAGGGTTGCGACCGCTGCGACCACTGCGAGGAGTGGTTGGCGCGCGCCGTCTCGATTGACGGCAATCCCAAGCCCTATGGTGAAAGCATCGATCGGCTCGTGCGCAGATTTACCTCCGGCAGTTTCAAGGCTCCTTTGACCCGTTCGACGTGCTCAGGGTCATGGTGAGGGAAATGATTCTGCTGAAAAACCCTCCGTTCATCCTTCGAGAGCCTCAGGACGAACGGAGGAGCGTGTGAAATCATTGGAGATTTTCCGTTCATGTTGAGCCTCGTCGAAGCATTCATAGGGTTTTTCAGCAGAATCGGGAAATCGAATCATGACCAGGGCGATGTAAGACCGACGAGCGCGCGTAAGGCGGAGTGAAATCGAGGAAACGACCTGTGGCCACGCTGACATTGAATTTGACCGGGTTGACGGCGGCCAACGGCTCCGCGCCGCAAGATCTCCGCTATAATTTAAAAGCGCTGAGACAACGATCCTGGCAGTGGGATCGGGTGGTGAAGTCGTCTCATCTCTCCAATTGCTGGTACGGTCGGGCGTGTAATTTTAACGTCTACGTCAAGGACGGCATCGCGCTGCGGGAGGAACAAGCGGCGAACTATCCCGCGCCCAACGATCCCGACATGCCGGACCCCAATCCGCGCGGTTGCCAAAAAGGCGCCTGCTACGCGCACCGGATGTACGATCCGACGCGGATCAAGTATCCATTGAAACGGGTCGGCGAGCGCGGCGCGGGGCGCTGGCAGCGCGTCAGTTGGAATCAAGCGCTCACGGAGATCTCCGATACGCTTCTCGACGTTCTCGCCAGCGACGGGCCGGAAACGATCATTCAAGGCGGCGGCACGCGCGTCCACAGCCAGGGCAGTGAGAGCATGGGGCTGAACGCTTTCTTCGAGGCGCTCGGTTCTCCGCTGCCGAGCCAGAACGTCGAGATCGGCGACGATCATCAGGGCGCGGCGGTGACGCTGGGGAAAATCATGTTCGCCGATTCGCCGGAAAATTGGTTTCACGCCGACACGATGTTGCTCTGGGGCGGCAATCCCGCCTACACCAACGTCGCCAACTACCATTACATCGCCGAGGCGCGCTACCACGGCACGCGGGTGGTCGCCATCTCGCCGGATTATAATCCCTCGGCGATCCACGCCGATCTTTGGATTCCGGTGAATGTCGGCAGCGACGCTGCCTTGGCGTTGGGCATGGCGCAGGTGATCATCGCGGAAAAGCTCTATCGCGAGGAGTTCGTCCGGGAACAGACCGATCTGGCGCTGCTCGTTCGGGTGGATAACGGCAGACTCTTGCGCGAGAAGGACCTGGCAACGGGCGGGCGCGACGACGCGTTTTATTTTTATGACCAGATTTCGAGCGGTATTGCCGAGGCGCCGAGAAAAACTTTGGCCTTGGGTGCCATCGTTCCCGCCCTCGATGGGGAGTACGAACTGCGCACGGTGTCCGGCCGGGTCAAAGTGCGCCCCGTGTTTGCGCTGCTCAAGGACAAGCTCGATGGAAGTTTCACCCCCGAGCAAGCCTCGGCGGTAAGCGGGGTCTCCGCCGCGGTGATCCGGGACTTGGCGCGGGAAATCGCCTCAGCCAAAGGCGTGGTCAACATCACGACCGCCAACTGGGGAAAGTTTTATCACGGCGATTTGATCGAGCGCGCGATCATTCTCCTCTTTGCTTTGTGCGGCCACATGGGGCGCAAGGGGGCGAGCTTCAGCGCCTTCCCCGCCCTCACTCCCGATACGGCCCTCGGCGCGGTGGAACGGACCGGACACCAGATGCTCGTGTCGGCGGCCGGCGCCGACCCTCGCTACACCGCCTGGAAAGAGGACGGCTACACGACGGAAATGATTCTCTACGAATACACCAAGCAGGCGGTCGCCAGCGGCGCGTTCAGTTTAACCGGCATGGTGCACTATTTTCACGGCGGTCTGGCCAAGCTCGCCGAGCCGCACAACAATTGGGATACCGATCTCAAGCGGCCCATCGGCGAATACCTGAGCGAAGCGCTGGCCAAAAGATGGCAAGTCGTCTCCCCGCCGGCCGACAAAGAGCCGCGGGTGCTTTTCCAGGTGGGCGGGAATCTCTTTCGCCGCGGCCGCGCCACCGAGCAATTGCTGGGCAATCTGCTGCCGAAACTAAAACTGATGGTGACCGTGGATTGGCGCATGAGCGCCACCGGTTTGTACTCCGATTATATTTTGCCGGCCTGCGGCTGGTACGAGAGGACGTCGAACTTCCTGCTCGGCTGCACCCAGTCGCCCTTTATGCAGGTGGTCGATAAGGCGACCGAGCCGCTGTACGAATCGCAAAGCGATTGGACGATCTTTGTCCGCTTGGCGAAGGCATTGGCGGCGCGGGCGCGCGAGCGCGGCTTCCAAGGGTTCAAGGACAAGGACGGCAGAGAGCGGGTGCTGGACCGGCTCGAGGAACAGGTCACCTGCGGCGGCATGTACACTGAGGATGATGAAGAGGGATTGGCGCGCGACTCTTTTTTGAACTCGACGAACCGGGAAGAGATGAGCTGGGAAGAATTCAAAAACCGTGGCATCGCCGCTTATACCGGTTTGGGCACGGCGCTGCGCTCCATCGGTAACGCGGGCGAGATGGAGGAGGGTGAGCCCTTCGTGCCGCTCACCTGGCATGTGCAGAAAAAAGAGCCCTACCCGACGCTGACGCGGCGCATGCAGTTCTACATCGACCATGAGTGGTATCTGGAATTGGACGAGCATCTGCCGACGCACAAGGAGTGTCCGAAAGTGGGTGGGGACTATCCGCTGAGTATCACCGGCGGGCACGCTCGCTGGAGCATGCACAGCGACTGGGTGGACGATGCGATCCTGTTAAATTTGCAGCGCGGTGAGCCGCTGGCGTTCGTCAGCGTAGAGGATGCGAAGAGCCGCGGCATCGGCGACGGCGAGTTCGTGGAGCTGTACAACGACGTGGCGAGTTTCCGCGTCCAGGTGGCGCTATCGGGCGCGGTTAGGCCGGGGCAGGTGGTCATCTATCATGCGTGGGAGAATTATCAATTTGCCGGCTGGCGCCATTTTAAGAACGTTATGGCGGCGCCGCCGAACCCGATCGAGTTCGTCGGCGGCTACGGTCACCTGCGGGCGGATCCGGTGACGTTGAGTCCGGGTCCGAGCGACCGGGGGACAAGGGTCGAGATGAGGCAGGCTCAGACGCATTAGGTCAATCGTTTAAGAAACAACCATGGCTCGCACGGTCGATCAAAATTTGGAGGATCAAAATTGGCGACGCTGACATTGGCGTTAGACGCATTAACAGCGTCTAACGGCTCATTAGATTCCAGCTATAACTTGAAGCGGTTGCGGCGACAGTCGTGGGACTGGGACCAAGTCGTAAAGTCTTCCCACCTGACCAATTGCTGGTATCAGAAAGCCTGCAACTTCAACCTCTTCGTCAAAGACGGAGTCGTGCTGAGAGAGGAACAGGTGGGCAACTACCCGGCGCCGAACGATCCCGCAGTTCCTGATCCCAATCCCCGGGGTTGTCAGAAAGGCGCCTGCTACGTTCACCGCATGTATGACCCCGCGCGGGTCAAGTACCCTCTCAAGCGCGTTGGCTCTCGTGGAGAGAGACGCTGGCAGCGCGTGAGCTGGGACCAGGCGCTGACGGAGATCGCCGATGCGGTCATCGATACTGTGACCACCGACGGGCCGGAGACTATCATTCAGGGCGGCGGCACCCGGGTTCACAGCCTGGGGACCGATGGCACCGGAGCGAACACCTTCTTTGAGGCTCTGGGTTCCCCCCTTCCAAGCCAGAACGTGGAGATCGGCGACGGTCACCAAGGGGCCGCTATTACGGTCGGGAAGATCATGTTTGCGGACTCACCGGAAAACTGGTTTTACGCTGATACGATCCTGGTCTGGGGCGGCAATCCTGCCTACACCAACATCCCAAACTATCACTACATCGCAGAGGCGCGCTACAACGGCGCGCGGGTTATCGCTATCGCGCCGGATTACAACGCCTCGCTGATCCATGCGGACCTTTGGGTGCCCGTGAAGATCGGCACGGACGCGGCGCTGGCACTGAGCATGGCGCAGGTCATCATCCGGGAGAGGCTTTACCGCGAGGAGTTTGTGCGCGAGCAGACGGATATGCCCCTTTTAGTGCGCGCGGATAACGGCAAGCTCTTGCGCGAGAAGGATCTCAAAGCGGGCGGCCGGGAGGATGCCTTCTATTTTTATGACGAGGTATCCGGGCGAATCACGGAGGCCCCGCGCAAGAGCCTTGCCCTCAACGGAATAGTGCCTGCGCTCGAGGGCGAATACGAAGCGCAAACTCTTTCAGGCAAAGTCAAAGTGCGCCCTGTCTTCGAGCTGCTCCGGCGCCAATTGAATGAGCGCTACACTCCGGATAAGGCAGCGCCCATCACGGGTGTGCCCGCTTCTCAGATCGAGCAGTTGGCGCGGGAGATGGCTACGGCCGGAGGCGTGGTCAATATCACCACTTCGAACTGGGGCAAGTTCTATCATGGCGACCTCATTGAGCGGGCCATCATTTTACTTTTTGCCCTGTGCGGGCACATGGGGCGGAAAGGCGCCACCTTTAACGCCTTTCCCGCCTTGACGCCTGACACCGCGTTGGGCGCGCTCGAGCGCCATGGCCACCAGATGCTTCTTGCCGCCTCATCGAGTGATCCCCGGTACGCCGCGTGGAAAGAGGACGGCTATACCACGGAGATGATTCTCTACGAGTATACAAAGCAGGCCGTCGCCAGCGGGGCGGTCGGATTGACCGCAATGGTGCAGTATGTTCACGGCGGGCTTTTGGACTTGACGGAGCGGCACAAGGGCTGGGACCCTCATTTAAAGCGGCCCGTGAACGACTATGTCAAAGAATCTTTAACCAAGAGCTGGCAGGTCGTGGTGCCATCGGCGCAAAAGGAGCCCCGGTTGCTCTTTCAAGTTGGCGGGAATGTCTTGCGCCGGGGCCGGGCGACCAATCAGCTCCTAAAAACTCTGCTGCCGAAATTGAAGCTCATTGTGACTGTGGACTGGCGCATGAGCACGACCGGGCTCTACTCCGACTATATCTTGCCTACCTGCGGATGGTACGAACGCACCGCCACCTCCATGCTGGGATCGAGCCAGTCGCCTTTCATTCAAGTCTATGACAAGGCGGCAGAGCCGCTCTACGAGTCGCTGAGCGATTGGACTATCTTTGTTCGCCTGGCGCGAAAGCTGACGGAGCGAGCCAAAGGGCGCGGCATTCTGACCTTCAAAGACAAGGAAGGGAAGGAGCGACGGCTGGACAACCTGGAAGAAAAGGTCACCTCCGGCGGACTGTACAGCGAAGATGACGAAGAGGGATTAGCGCGGGATGCCTTTTTGAACTCCGCGAACTTAGAAAAGATTAGCTGGGAGGAATTTAGGGAGCGGGGCATCGCGGCCTATACAGGCTTAGGGACGGCGATACGGTCCCTCGGTAACGCCTGCGACTTGGAGCTCGGGGAACCCCTCGTGCCTCTCACCTGGCACACGCAAAAAAAGGAGCCTTACCCGACACTCACACGGCGGATACAGTTCTACATCGACCATGATTGGTACCTGGAGCTGGATGAGCATTTGCCGACGCACAAGGAGTGCCCGAAGGCTGGCGGAGACTACCCGTTCCAGGTGACTGGAGGGCATGCCCGCTGGAGCATTCATAGCGACTGGGTGGACGACTCGATCATCCTCGGACTTCAAAGGGGCGAGCCGGTTGTGTTCATGAGCGCCGAGGATGCGCAGGCCAAGGGGATCAGCGACGGCGACTTCGTCGAGGTTTACAACGATGTCGGGAATTTTCGGATTCAGGCAGTTGTCTCGCCGGCAGTCAGGCCCGGGCAGGTCATCATTTACCACGCTTGGGAAAATTACCAGTTCGACAACTGGCGCCACTTCAAGAGCGCGACGCCTTCCCCGTTAAACCCCATCGAGCTTGTTGGAGGGTACGGCCACATTCGGCCTGATCCTGTGGCCTTTTCGCCTGGGCCCAGCGACCGGGGAACCCGTGTGGGGATAAGGAAGGCGAGTTGAATCAAGTCAAATTGTAAAATGTAAATTTTCTTTCTGCCGTTTACATTTAAGGAGGGTAGGTTATGGCGACTGATCCTGTATGCAAGAAAGAAGTGGACGAAAACGCTCCTAACGCGCTGAAGGCTCAGTTTTGGGGCAAGTATTTTTACTTTTGCTCCAAGGATTGCCGCATCAGCTTTCGGCGCGATCCGCAAAAATATGTGCCCGACAGCGCGGAAGGAAAAGGGCCGGAGTATGACAAGACCAAGACTAACGAAAGCTGGCGCGTGTGAGGAGAGGGGTTGATTCATGAGTCTTCCGGCGAGCCAGCGTTTTAAGGCGCGACGCGCGAGTGTCGTGCGCAAGTTGAAAAAGCTTCACGCCGGCGAAGAGGTGCTGTACACCGGCTGCCGGATCAATTGCGGCGGCAGCCAGTGTGTTCTCAGAGTCCGGCGCAAGAACGGCGTGGTGACCGCCATCGAGCCCGATGACCACTACAATCGTGGCGTTGGCCGCGAAGACCGGGTGATGTCGGACCTCGATCTCGTTAAAAATCGGCTCCAGCTGCGCGGTTGCCCTGAGGGATGGTTGTTTCACAAGCTCGCCACCTCGCCCGAGCGTATCCTGTATCCGATGAAGCGGGCGGAAGGCGCCAAGCGCGGCGAGGCAAAGTTCGAGCGCATCTCCTGGGACGAAGCGCTCGATACGATCGCCGGCAAGATGAAGGACATGGTGGCGCGCTACGGTCCTTATTCCATCGTCACGCCCTATGCGCCCAACGCCCGGCTAGAGCGGCTGTTTGGGCTATGGGGCGCGGGCATGGAAGGCTGGGGCTGGTGCTCGATGGACCCGGGGCGGCTGGCGATGCATCTGATGACCGGCAATCCCGGCTGGTCCTACGGCGAAGGTTCCAACGACATGGCCGATTTTCTGATGAACACCAAGATGATCGTCCTGTGGGGCTTCGAGCCGACGATCACCCACTTCGGACCCGGCCATCAACTCGCTTACTACATCAAGATGGCGCGCGAGCGCGGCATCCCGGTCATCGTCATCGATCCGCGCTACACCGTGGCCGCCGAAGTGCTCGCCGACCAATGGATACCGATCAAGCCCGGCACCGATGTGGCGATGATGCTGGCGGTGGCCAACGTTCTCATCAAGGAAAATCTCTACGACAAAGCATTCGTCGAGAAGTACGTCGATCCCATCGGCTTCGAGGAATGGCGCAGCCATATTCTCGGCGAGAAAGATGGCATCGACAAGACTCCGGAGTGGGCGGAAAAAGTCTGCGCCGTACCGGCTGAAACCATTCGCGGTTTCGCACATCTCTATGCGCAGAAAAAGCCGACCTGGTTGTGGAAAGGCTACGGCATCGACCGAAAGAGCCGCGGCGAAAACACCGCGCGCGGCGCCGCCAGCTTGCAGGCGATCATGGGCAACTGGGGTGTAGCGGGCGGCTCAGTACCGCTGCACCTGCGGTTTCGCCACAAGCCTTCGGTCATGCTGCCCTACGGAGAGATTCCCAAGCGCATGGTGCCGAAGATGTATCGCAGTCACAAGTGGGCGCAGATGGTGCTGCTGTTGGACAAGGTGAACTCAGGAGAGATGAGTCTTGAGGAATACAAACGAATTATCGGCTGGCGCGTCGGCGCGCTGCCCAAAGGACCCGTATCGAGATTTTGGGCGGGAGGAACTGCAGGGGGAGGCGGTGTAGGCGACTCCATTGAGGGAAATGGCGGCACGAATTACGACGACGCGTTGCCGAACCCGAAGATGCTCATGTGGGGCACCTACTACGGATCGGGAACCAACACGCTCAACAACAACGCCGACTCGACCAACGACCAGCTAAAAGCGATGGAGAAGATCGAGTTTGTGGTTTGGGCGGGGACGCAGATGGGGCCGAGCGCGCGCTTCGCGGACATGGTATTGCCGCTCCAGGATACGACGCTGGAGACCAGTTACATCAATACCGGTGGCTACGGCGGTTTTGCCAACTACACCTATCTTCCCGGGGTGGCTCAAGCGCCTGGAGAAGCAAAGAACGACGAGTGGGTTTACTCCGAAATCGCGCGCCGGATCGGCATCGGCGAGCAGTACAACCAATACTACGACGGCGAGAACTGGGAGCAAGCGTGGGGGGAATATCTCGAAGACGAGTACCGCGACCTCAGTGAGAAGCTGAAAAAGGGAGGAGTGAAGCCGCCCACTTGGAAAAAATTCAAGAAGGACTGCCTGATCAATGTCGATGAGGCCTTCGATAAGCCGTGGCACGGCTATCAAGACTTCATCGAAGGCGGCAAGCCGCTTAAGACCAAGAGCGGCAAGATCGAGCTTTACAGCCATATCGTCGCCGATGAGTCGCAAAAGGGTAAACTCCATTTCGATGCTCATGGCCAACTGATCGACAATCTCCCCAACGACTGGCGCGATCTCGCTCCCTACGCCACTTATCAGCCGATCCACCGGGGCATGGATCACGCCGACGTCCAGCGTTTTCCCCTCATGATGTTGACCTCCTACCCGCGCTATCGCATCCACAGCACGTTCTGGAACGTGCCCTGGCTCAAGGGCGACTGTTACCGCCACGCGATCTGGATGAACGCGACCGACGCCCAGAACCGCGGCATCAAGGACGGCGATCCCGTGCGCATTTTTAACGACAAAGGCGTGGCGGTGATTCCCGCATACGTTACCGCGCGCCTGTTACCGGGGCTGGTGGTCATTCACCATGGCGGCTGGTATGAGCCCGATGACAAGGGGGTTGACCGGGGCTGCACGCCGAATGTTTTTCTCAGCGACTCGAAGAGTCCCGTAACCGCGCCGTCGGTGACCAATCTCGTCCAGGTAGAACGCGAAGGCGCTGGAGCGGAAGGCAGGTAAAGTGGAGGGTCTTCAGGCGTTACTGTGAAGGAACATTCACCACAGAGACGCAGCGCGGCGAAGCCGCAACGGAAGAAGAAAAGATAGTTTTCACCACAGAGGCACAGAGATCGCAGAGTTCGGAATGTTTTTTGATCCAAAACTCTTTACTCTGTGCTCTCCGCGCCTCGGCGGTGAGATATCCGAATTCCTTTTCACCACAGAGGCACAGAGTTCGCGGAACGGATGATCACTTTAGGCGAAGTGAAGCGCAATGACCACTCTGCATTTGGCACTGGAAGCGCTGGCACAAAAGCCAGCGCGACCGGACGAGGCCGATCCATGTTAAACCAGCAGCGGGAGCGCATATGGCAGAACTAGGGTTGAACCTGCAACGTTTTGAGCTGAACGGCGACGGCCCTCTTTCGGCCACCGATTATTCGCACGACGAGATCCGCCGCGCTCCTTGGCGATGGGACAAAATCGTAAAATCCTCCCACCCAACCAACTGTTGGTACCAGCGCGCCTGTAATTTCAACCTCTATGTCAAGGATGGCATCGTCCTGCGGGAGGAGCAGGTGGGAAATTACCCGCCGCCGAACGACGCATCGGTGCCCGACCCCAATCCACGCGGCTGTCAGAAGGGAGTCTGCTATGCCCAGCGGATGTACGATCCCACTCGGATCAAATATCCGCTCAAGCGCGTGGGCGAGCGCGGCCAGGGGCGCTGGCAGCGGGTGAGCTGGGATCAAGCGCTCGCCGAGATCGCCGACGGCGTGATCGACGTTCTCATGACCGACGGCCCCGAGGTCGTTTTGAACGCCGGCGGCACTCGGGTCCATAGCCAGGGGAGTGAAGGGATGGGGCCCAATGGCTTCTTCGAGGCGCTCGGCATGCCTCATCCGAGCGTGAACGGGGAGATCGGCGACGACCATCAGGGAGTCGGGATCACGCTCGGCAAAATCATGTTTGCCGACTCAGCCGACAACTGGTTTCACGCCGATACGATTCTCGTCTGGGGCGCGAACCCTGCTTACACGAATATTCCCAATTTTCATTATCTTGCCGAGGCGCGCTACAACGGCCGGCGCGTTATCTCGATCTCGCCGGACTACAACGCTTCGGCGATCCACGCCGATCTCTGGGTGCCGGTGAATATCGGCACGGATGCCGCTCTGGCATTGGCGGCGGCGCAGATCATCGTCAAGGAAAAACTCTACCGCGAAGATTTCGTCCGCGAGCAAACCGACCTGCCGCTTTTGGTGCGGGAAGACAACGGCAAGTTCCTGCGCGAAAAAGATTTCAAGTCCGGCGGCCGAGAAGATATTTTTTATTTTTACGACGAGAGTTCCGGGCGGGTGGTGGAAGCGCCGCGCAAAACTTTGGCTCTCGACGGCCTGGCGCCGGCTCTTAAGGGAGTCTATGAGGTGCGCGCGCTTTCCGGGACCATCAAGGTGCGTCCGGTCTTCGCGCTCCTCGGCCAATGGCTCGATGACAAATTCACGCCCGAAAAGGCGGCGGCGATTACCGGAGTGCCGCCCGCTCTCATCGAACGGCTGGCCAGAGAGATCGCCACGGCCCGAGGCGTGGTCAATGTCTCGGCGGGCAACTGGGGAAAATTTTACCACGGCGACCTGATCGAGCGGGCGATTCTCTTGCTGTTCGCCCTGTGCGGCCATATCGGCAGAAAGGGCGCGTCGTTCAGCGCCTTCCCGGCGCTTCATCCCGACACCGCGCTCGGCGCCCTGGAGCGCCGCGGCCATCAAATGCTGCAATCGGCGGCGTCGAACGACCCGCGTTATTCCGCCTGGAAAGAGGACGGCTATACCACCGAAATGATTCTCTACGAGTATGCCAAGCAGATCGTTGCCTCCGGCGGGATTTGCGGCACCAGCCTGACGCACCTGGTCCACGGCGGTCTCTTGGAGCTGAGCGAGCAGTACAACAGTTGGGACCGCTATTTAAAGCGGCCCGTCGGCGACTACTTCAAAGAGGCTTTGGCGAAGGGTTGGCAAAAGATAACTCCGGCCGTAGGAAAAACGCCCCGCGTGCTCTTTCAGGTCGGCGGCAATGTGTTTCGCCGCGGCCGGGCGACCAAGCAACTGATCAACACGCTGCTGCCGAAATTGCAGATGATCGTGACGGTGGACTGGCGCATGAGCGCGACCGGGCTTTACTCGGATTACATCTTGCCGGCCTGTGGTTGGTATGAACGGACCTCGACCAACCTGTGGGCCTGCACTCAATCGCCCTTCATGCATATCAACAACAAGGCCACCGAGCCGCTCTACGATTCGCTCAGCGAGTGGACGCTGTTTGTGCTGATGGCGCGGAAGTTCGCCGAGCGGGCCCGCGCGCGGGGCGCGGAGGTATATAGGGATAAGGATGGCAAGGAGCGAAGGTTCGATCGACTGGAGGAAAGCGTCACCTGCGGCGGTCTCTACGCCGAGGACGACGAGGAGGGGGTGGCCCGGGACGCTTTTCTCAACACCGGCAACGTCGAGCAGATCGGCTGGGACGAGGTCAGGGAAAGAGGCTTTGCCGCCTACACGGGGCTGGGGACGGCGATGCGTTCGATCGGCAACGCCTGCGACATCGAAGTAGGCGAGCCGCTGGTGCCGCTCACCTGGCACACGGCAAAAAAACAGCCCTATCCGACGCTGACTCGCCGCATGCAGTTTTACATCGATCATGACTGGTATTTCGAGCTGGAAGAGCACTTGCCGACGCACAAAGATTGTCCCACGTCCGGCGGAAACTATCCGTTGCAAGTAACCGGCGGCCATGCGCGCTGGAGCATTCACAGCGACTGGGTCGATGACGCGCTGATTCTCGCTTTACAGCGGGGTGAGCCCGTGTTGTTCATCAACAGAGACGACGCCGCGGCGAGAGGACTTTCGGACGACGACGTAGTCGAGGCGTTCAACGACGTCGCCTCTTTCCGCGCGCGGGCGGTAGTTTCAGCGGGAGTCCGGCCTGGCCAGGCGATTATTTACCACGCCTGGGAGAACTATCAATTCGAAGGTTGGGGCCACTTCAAGAGCGTGATGGCGGCGCCGCTCAATCCCATCGAACTGGTCGGTGACTACGGCCACATCCGGCCCGACCCGTTGATTGCCATGCCGGGCCAAAGCGACCGCGACACTCGCGTGGAGATCAAGAAAGTGGGGAGAGATCTGGCGTGAACGGAAGGGGTTTTCCGGGATCACTGTGAAAGAGTATTCACCACAGAGACACGGAGTACGCAGAGTTCGGAGTATTTTTTAATTCAAAAACTCTTTTCTCCGCGACCTCCGTGGTTCGACAGGCTCACCACGTCCCGAGCTTGTCGAGGGACGCGCCTCCGCGGTGCAATTTCCGAGTCCTTGCACTGAAATAGCATTGGCCGGGTTAGCCACACAGAAGCCTGCATATCCAACGGAAGTAACCCCCGTGTTATTCGCAGAAACCGAGGGGTAAATCCTTGCGGGAGAAGGCAACGGGAGATCGCATATGGCTGAATTAAATCTGAAGATGGAAAGTTTCGAGCCGAGCGGCGACGGTGCTGTCTCGACCGCCGATTATTCCCACGAGGAGATCCGGCGTGCTCCCTGGCAATGGGACAAAGTGGTGAAAAGCTCTCACCTGACCAACTGCGCCTACCAGCAGGCGTGCAATTTCAATCTCTACGTCAAGGACGGCGTCATATTGAGAGAGGAGCAGGCGGGAAATTATCCCCCGCGCAACGATCCGTCGGTTCCCGATTTCAACCCCCGAGGGTGCCAGAAGGGCGCGTGCTACACGCACCGGATCTACGATCCGACGCGGATCAAATATCCGATGAGGCGGGTCGGCGAACGGGGCAGCGGCAAATGGAAACGCATCAGTTGGGATGAGGCGCTGACCGAAGTCGCCGACGCGATCATCGACACCGCCACGACTGATGGCCCGGAAGCGATCGTTCAGGGCGGCGGCACGCGGGTGATGAACGCGGGCAGCGAAGGCTCTGGACCGACGACTTTCTTTCTCGGTCTGGGCGCGCCGCTTTCTAACGTCACCGCCGACAACGGCGACGACCATCAGGGCGTGGCGGTGACGATGGGGAAAATCATCATCGCCGACTCCGCCGACAACTGGTTTTACTCGAACATGATTCTGATCTGGGGCGGCAATCCGGCTTACACCAACATTCCGAATTTCCACTTTGTCAGCGAAGCCCGTTACAACGGCACGAAGATCGTCACCATCGCGCCCGATTACAGCCCCTCGGCGATTCATGCCGATCAGTGGGTGCCGGTGAACGTCGGCAGCGACGCGGCTCTGGCCCTGTCGATCTGCCAGGTGATCATGCGCGACAAGCTATACCGGGAAAATTTTGTCCGCGAGCAGACCGATCTGCCTCTCCTGGTGGTGGAATCGACGGGCAAGTTTTTGCGAGAGAAGGATATGAAGGCTGGGGGACGCGACGATATTTTTTATATGTGGGACCTCAGTGCTGGGAAGCTCGCCGAAGCGCCGCGCAAGAGCCTCGCCCTCAACGGCCTGGCGCCGGCGTTGGCGGGGAGCTACAAAGTTGAAACGATCCACGGCGCCGTCTCTGTAAAGCCTCTCATGGAGACGCTCGGCGCTCACCTGGAGCGCGACTATACGCCCGAGCAGGCGAGCCGCATCACCGGCACCTCGCCGCGCGTGATCGAGCAATTGGCCCGTGAGATCGCCGCCGCCAAGGGCGTGGTCAACATGAGCACCTACAACTGGGGAAAGTTTTATCACGGCGATTTGATCGAGCGGGCGATGCTGCTGGTCTTCGCCCTCTGCGGTCACATCGGCCATCGCGGCGCGACTTACAGCGCCTTTTCGATGATGGGGCTCGATACCTCCATCGGCGGCCTGGAGCGGCGCGGCGATCAAATTATTCTTTCCGCCGCCGGCGCCGATCCGCGCTTCGCCCAGTGGCGCGAAGAGGGCTATACGGATGAGATGATCCTCTATGAATACGTGCATGAAGCTTTCGCCTCGGGGCGGGTGACGCCGACCTCGCTGATGTACTTCATCCACGGCGGCATTCTCGACCTGTGCGAAAAACATCCCGAGTGGGATCCTTATTTGAAGCGGCCGATCAAGGAGCATGTGCGCGAGGCGTTCGAGAAGAAATGGCAGTTCATGGCGCCGGGGCTGGATAAGGTGCCGCGGGTGATGTTCGCCCTGGGGGGCAACTTTCTCCGGCGCGCGCGCTGCACCGAGACTTTGATAGCAAACTTTTTGCCCAAGCTGCGTTTCTTGGTTTGCATCGACTGGCGTTGGAACTCCACGGCGCTTTACTCCGATGTCGTTCTGCCCGCCTGCACCTGGTATGAGAAAACCTCGACCTTCATGGTCGGCTCGCCGGTCCAGCCTTTTGTCCATATCGTCAACCAGGCGGCGCTGCCGCTCTACGACTCCATCGGCGAGTGGAAGATGTTCTGCTTGCTGGCGCGGAAGATCGAGGAGCGCGCCCGGGCGCGCGGCGTGGAAAGCTTCAAGGACGCCGCCGGCGTCGAGCGCCGCTTCGCGGGCTTAGAGGACAAGGTCACCTTCGGCGGCCTTTACCACGAGGACGACGAGGAAGGCATCGCCCGAGACGCTTTTCTCAACGCCAGCAACGTGGAAGCGATCGACTGGGAAGAATTCAAGGAGCGCGGCATCGCCCAGTACACGGGGGTGGGCACCGGCATGCGCTCCATCGGCAACGCCTGCGACGTCGTTCCGGGCGAGCCGATGGTGCCGCTCACCTGGCACACCGAGCGCAAAGATCCCTATCCGACGCTGACCCGGCGCATTCAGTTTTTGATCGACCACGAGCTGTTTCGCGAGCTGGGAGAGGATTTGCCGCTCCATAAAGACCCGCCGACGGCCGGCGGCAACTATCCGCTGATGATCACCGGCGGGCATGCGCGCTGGAGCATTCACAGCGACCAGGTCGACGATACCTTGATGCTCCAGTTGCAGCGCGGCGAGCCGTTGATGTTCGTGAGCCGGCGGGACGCCGTCGCCCGACAGATAACCGACGGGGACCTCGTGGAAGTGACCAATGACGTGGGCGGTTTTTGCATTCAAGTGGCGGTGTCGCCGGCGGTCAGACCCGGCCAGGTGATCATCTATCACGCCTGGGAGAACTATCAGTTCTCCGGCTGGGATCATTTCAAAACCGTGATGGCCTCGCCGATGAATCCGGTGGAGCTGGCGGGGGACTATTTCCACATCCGGCCCATCACCATGGCCAATTATCCCGGCTTTAGCGACCGCGACACTCGCGTCGAGATTAGAAAGGTAGAAGTCCGTGCACAATGATCTGAGAGAATGGATCGAGAAGGCTGAGGGCTTGGGGAAATTGGTCCGCATCCGCGGCGCCCATTGGGACAAGGAGATCGCGGCGCTGGCGGAGCTGTTCTGTTACAAGAAGAAATTCGAAACGCCGGCGCTGCTGTTCGACGAGATCCCAGGCCATGAGAAGGGATATCGAATTTTCTTCCACGAACTGATCACGCCCTGGGCGGTCGCCATGACCATGAATTTTCCCCTGGAGTACGATTCGTTGATGGATCTGGTGAAGGCGGTGCATCGAAAATTCGAAACGCTCCAAGCACTACCGCCGCGAAAGGTCGCCACCGGACCCGTGATGGAAAACGTCCTGCGGGGCAAGGATATCAATCTTCTTAAACTACCCGTGCCGCTTTTTTCCGAGTTCGACGGCGGCCGATATATCGGCACCTCCGATTGCGTCATCATGAAAGAGCCCGATAGCGGCTGGATCAATCTGGGTTCCTACCGGATGCAGCTCCACGACGAACAGTCCACCGGGCTTTACATCTCGCCGGGGAAACACGGCTATCTCATCCGCCAGAAATATTTCGAGCGGGGTTTGCCTTGTCCGGTTGCGGTTTGCCTGGGGCAGGACCCGCTGCTATCGCTTTTCGCCGGCAACGAAGTCCCCTATGGAACGGGCGAGTACGATCTTGCCGGGGGAGTTCGAGGAAGCCCAATCGAAGTCATTGACGCGCCTGAGACCGGCTTGCCGATTCCTGCCCGGGCTGAGATCGTCATCGAGGGCTACTGCACACCGGGAGATCTTAGGGCTGAGGGACCCTTCCCTGAATGGACGGGATATTATGGCAGCTCGAGCAGAGAGGAGCCGGTATTCAGGGTCAAGACTTTGATGCACCGAAATGACCCGATACTGACGGCGCGCCATGAGCTGCGCAGCAAGTCTTTTGATTTTAGATCGCTGATGCGCTCGGCCCTGCTCTGGAAGGAGCTGGAGCGCGCCGGCATTCCCGAAATCAAAGGGGTCTGGCGCTACGAACAGGCGGGATCGAGATTCTTCAACGTCATTGCGATCAATCAACGATATTACGGCCATGCGCGGCAGGTGCTCCATGTGGCGGCCCAAACCGCGGCCGGCGCTTACGCCGGGCGGTGGGTCGTCGTCGTGGACGACGACATCGATCCGGCCAATATCGACGAGGTGCTGTGGGCTATGGGGACGCGCTGCCAACCGGCCACCGACATCGAGTTCATCAACCGTTCGCGCAGCACGCCTCTCGATCCGTTATGCTTCGATAAGAACAAGAACTATTACACCTCGCTCGCGCTGGTGGACGCCTGTATTCCTTACGAGGAGAAGGCGAGTTTTCCCAGGGCAACCGGCGCCACTCCGGCTTACAGCGACGAAATCTATAAAAAGTGGCGATGGCTTCTTGAAGGTCGCAGCCATGAATAATTTCACGGCGGCGGTGATTGATTTTAAGAAAATTTCTCGGCCTTTTCCGGTTTTTGGTAAAGAGGATGGAGGTATTGACGTGATATCTCGGATTTGTTCTGATGGCACGATGTTTGCCATCTCATGTCCGTAACGCCAATTTCCGCGCAAGCGACGGTCAGGAAAGGAGGCTCCTATGGTTGTCGACCCTGTATGTAAGAAGGAAGTAGATGAAAAGAGTGCGCTTGGAGGCAAAGCTCGCTTCTGGGGCAAGGTGTTCTTTTTCTGCGATAAGAAATGTCGCGCGACCTTTCAGCGCGATCCGCAAAAGTTCGTTTCCAAGGAAGACGCTGAGAAGGAACCAGGTTACGATCCGCGCATGTTCATCGGTGATATGTAAAACAGTGCTAAGTAACGAGTTGTGAGTGCTGAGTTCTCACTCAGCACTCACGACCCGGCACTCGGCCCTAATCAAAAGAGGAGGGAGAAAGATGACCCAGTACGGATTTTTCTTCGATCAGAGCCGGTGCACGGGCTGTAGAGCGTGCAGTATCTCTTGCAAGGAGTGGTATGACATCGCCCCCGGCCCGCTCAAATATATGCGGGTTTACCAATGGGAGCAGGGGACGTTCCCCAACGTCCGTCTCGGTCTCCTCGCGGTGAACTGTTATCACTGCGAGAAGCCTGCATGCGTGGATGCCTGTCCACACCAAGCTATTTTCAAGGAGGACAAATACGGCGCGGTGCTGATCGACGAGGAGCGCTGCGAGGGCGAGCGGGATTGTTGGGAAGCCTGCCCATACGGAGCGATCGTCTACGCTAGTGACAAAAAGGGCGAGAAGGCTCACAAGTGCACCATGTGCGTCGACCGCATAGAGACGGGAGAAATTCCCATCTGCGTTCACTCCTGTTCTTTGCGCGCGCTCGACTTCGGCCCGATCGACGAATTGAGGAAGCGATACGGCGATCGCAACTCCCTCGACGATCTGCCGGATGGAAGTTTAACGCTGCCATCGGCGGTTTTTAAACCGCGCGACGAGAAAAAGCAGCTCATCCCTTGGGACGGTAACAAAGCGCTCGATCTGTGGCAGCAGCGCGGTCCCTACGCTCCCGCCGATATCCCGCCGACTTTTACCGATAAGCAGGCGGTGATGAATCCGGCGTCGGGGACGAGGGGAAGGGAACAGCTGGTGCTCAAGGCCAAGACCGCCGAAGAACTGATGATCGCAACTCGCGACGACGAGTAGCTATAGCGCGGCCAAGCCGTAACCAAAAAACCCGGAACAGACTTCACCACGAAGGCACGAAGAACACGAAGTTTACAACAATAGAAATCCCAACCCTTCGTGCCCTTCGTGGTGAGTAAGGGTTTCGTCTGACAGTACCGACAAAGTTTGAATGCTCCGAAGATTTGCGCAAGCTGCGCGAAAATTCGACCGTACTAATATAGAAGGAGTGACCCATGGCAACCGGACAAACTGAATCCACTAACCCGCGGGAAGCCGTCGTCGGCAAGCTTAAAGCGCTGCACGCCGGCGAGGAGACCGTCTATTCGGGCTGCGTCATCAATTGCGGCGCCGGCCACTGCGTCCATAAGGTCAGACGCAAGAACGGGAAGATTACCGCCATCGAGCCGGATGACCACTATAACCGCGGGGTGGGGCGGGAAGATGTCGGTCTCAACGATACCGACTTCATGAAGAACCATTTGCAGCCTAGAGGCTGCCCCATGGGCTGGGTGTTTCATAAGCTCTTGGACACGCCGGACCGGATTCTTTACCCGCTCAAGCGTGTCGCGGGCAGCAAGCGCATGGAGGGAAAGTACGAGCGCATCTCCTGGGATGAAGCTCTGGATCTGGTGGCGAAAAAGATGGAAGAAACGGTGGACAACTACGGTCCTTACTCCATCACGACGGCCTATCAGCCGAGCCCTCACGTCGAGCGTCTCTTCGCCCTTTGGGGCGCTGGAATCGAAGGTTGGGGTTGGTGCTCCAAGGACCCGGGCCGGCTCGCCATGCATCTCATGGGGGGCGTTCCGGGGTGGTCCTATAACGAAAGCTCGAATGATGCTGCGGACATCCTGTTGAACAGCAAACTCATCGTTCTCTGGGGCTTCGAGCCTACCATCAACCATTTCGGTCCCGGCCATCAAGTCGCTTACTATTTGAAGATGGCGCGCGAGCGCGGCACGCCGGTGATCTGCATCGAACCTAGATATACGGTTGCCGCCGAGGTGATTGCCGATCAGTGGATTCCGATCAAACCCGGAACCGACGCGGCGATGATGCTTGCCATAGGTTACCTCCTTTTCACAAAGAACCTGTACGACAAGGAATATGTGGCAAAGTATGTCGACCCGCGCGGCGTTGAAGAATGGAAAAGCTACCTGCTGGGCGAGAAGGATGGGGTCGCCAAGACTCCGGAGTGGGCGGAAAAAATCTGCGGCGTTCCCGCGGAGACGATCAGCGCGTTTACCGATCTCTATGCCCAAACCAAGCCCACCTGGCTCTGGCTGGGCTGGGGTCCGCCGCGCAAGAGCCGCGGAGAGAATGTCGTGCGAGCGGCGTGTGCTCTCCAGGCCATCACAGGCAACTGGGGCGTGGCTGGAGGATCGGTTCCCATTGACTTGGGCACTCGTCCCAAGCCTGCGAGAATGCTTCCCTACGGCGAGATACCTAAAGTTAGAGTCCCCAAGATGTACCGCAGCCATCAGTGGGCGCAGATGGTGCTGCTCAAGGAAAAAGTGGATTCGGGAGAAATGAGCCCGGAGGAATACAAAAAAGTCATCGGCTGGCGCGCTCCGAACGATCTACCTCTTCCGACGCCGAAGATTCTCCTGGGAGGCGGCACCTGGCTGCACAACACGCGCACCGTGATCAATGCCGCGGACTCAACCAATGACCACATCAAGGCCGCGGATAAAATGGACATGGTCGTGTGGATGCACAGCCACATGAGCCCGTCCTTGTGGATCTCCGATGTGATTCTCCCGTGCAACGATCAGTCCCTTGAAGACCGTCGCATCTGGGGCGGCGGGACACCCGGATACGGAGGTTTCGTGAACATGACCTACGTACCCGGCGTGGTGGAGCCGCCCGGCGAGGCCAAGCCCGCGCACTGGATCTACACCGAGTTGGCGCGCAGGCTCGGCATCGGCGAAGTTTACAATACTTACTGCGAGGAAGGCGGCAACTGGTGGGAAGGCTGGGAAAAGTATCTACGCAATGAGTTCGATAGGATGGCGGAGGAAATGCAGGCCAAAGGGACAAAGATGCCAGAGTGGGAAGAGTTCAAGAAAAGCGGCTTATACAACGTGCAGGAAACAAACGAGACGCCATTCCATGCTTACTCGTCGTTCATCGATAAAGGAACGCCGCTTAAGACCAAGACGGGAAAGATCGAGCTCTACAGCTACGTCATCGGCGATGAGGCTGAGAGAGGTAAGTTCCACCTCGACGATTTTGGCAGGATCCTCGACAACCTGCCCAACGACTGGCGCGACTTACCGCCAATACCGGCCTATCAGCCGATGTACCGGGGCATGGATCATCCCGACGTGAAAGACTATCCGCTGTTTCTCTTGAGCGCTTACCCGCGCTATCGCAACCACACGACGTTCTGGAATGTCCCCTTGCTGCGCGGCGACGCCTACCGTCACGCCTGCTGGATGAATCCGGCCGACGCAAAAACGCGCGGTGTCAAGGATGGGGATCTGGTCAAGATTCACAATAATAAAGGGATTGGAGTCATTCCCGTATACGTGACCTCCAGGATTCTTCCGGGAATGATCGTGATTCATCACGGCGGCAACTACGAGCCGGATAAGGAAGGCGTGGACTGGGGCTGCACGCCGAATATTTTCTTCACCGATCTTGAAAGCCCGGTCACCGCGCCGCATGTGAGCAACCTGGTTCAGGTCGAGCGGTTCAACGGTTCCCGGCCTACCTGATTGCTCGCTGGGAATCGCTCTTAGCGGAAATAACTCAAGACCGGTGACCGAACTTACGGGCACCGGTCTTGCGCGCTTACTCGCCGCATCCGATTATCCCGGATTCCGCATTTGCAATTGACGCAAGGAGCGAGGAGCGAACCTTTCGCAGCGAAGCCAATGGTTTTCTGCCTCTAAGCGGGCATCGATCATCGGTGGTCTGAGTAGAAATCAAAAGGGCACGACGACGGGTGCGAAAACGCGAAAAGGACTTTGAAACAGGACGGCTGGGTGTCTTCGCTACTTCAGGTTCGCCCCTCGCTCAAGCCGGCCGGTAAATTCAATTGCCGAATCTGGGATCATGCTCCGTGTCGAGGCAAGACAACGTGAACATCGAACCCATCGGCGTCGTCAAATCGCCGGTTAAAGAACCGATCGACGAAAATTGGCGGCAGGTTATCGCCGAAATCCACCTCCATGAATCGCTTGCGCCGGGGCTCACGGGCCTCGACCGATTCTCCCACCTCGTCGTGGTTTTTTTTATGCATCAATACAGCTTTACTCCGGCCACCGATCTTGTCCGCCGGCCGCAGGAGCGCGACGATATGCCCGCAGTAGGCATCTTCGCGCAAAGAGCAAAACATCGCCCCAACCCGATCGGCATCACCGCGGTTGAGCTGATCGAGGTGCGCGGGCCGGTGCTGGTCGTCAAGGGACTGGATGCGATCGATGGCACGCCCGTGTTGGACATCAAGCCCTATGTGCCGGCTTTTGACAGCAGGCCGGCGGCGGTTGTCCCCATGTGGATCGAGCGGCTGATGCAAAAATATTTTTAGCCTCAGAGTGTGTGAAAAAATCGTTCATGGTTCGACACGCTCACCACGAACGGGATAGCATAGATGGAAGTTCAGGTACTTAGCCGTTCGTCCTGAGCTCGTCGAAGGGCGATCGGCTATTTTTTTCACACACTCTCAGCCTTATTCTTACCGACCTGGGAAAGTTCGTGAACGACTTAAACGTGCCGAGCGCGGACGATCTTGGTCGCGCTCGGCCCAGCGCGCTCACCGCCATGGATAATCTTCCGGTGGGCCGGTTTCATCGGCGGCTGGTGATGCTCAGCGGCTTGGGCTGGATGTTCGACGGTATGGACACGATCCTGCTCTCGCTGGTTTTGCCGGTGCTGGCGCTGAATTGGCAGCTTTCCCAGGCGCAAGTGGGTCTCGTTGGCACGGTGGACCGCTTCGGCGCTCTCTGCGGCGCCGCCCTGGCGGGCTGGTTGGCGGATCGCTATGGCCGGCGCACGCTCTTTCAAGCGAGTTTGCTGACCTACTCATTGGGCACCGGTCTGCTGGCGTTGACGGAGAGTCTCCCAACGTTTTTGACCGTGCGCTTTTTCGTCGGCCTCGGGTTGGGCGGGGAGCTTCCGGTGGTGGCCGCGCTGATCGCCGAAACCGTTCCAGTTAAAGAGCGTGGCCGGCTGCTGGCGTTGCTGTCGAGTTTTTTTAGCTACGGTTGGCTCTTGGCGGCGCTGCTGGGCTTTTTCATTATTCCGTCGCTCGGATGGCAAGCGGCTTTTTTGGCGGGAGCGCTTCCCGCCTTCTATGTTTTCGTTTTGCGCAGAACGATCCCGGAGTCTCCCCGCTATCTCATCGCCAAGGGGCGGCAAAGCGAAGCCGTCGCGGTTATGCGGAGGATGGGGGTGAATGAAAAAATTCTTGCCGCGCATGAGCGAACGGCATCGGCTTTCGACGACTCTCGTGCCGGCGCGAAGCTCCTGTTCGCGCCGCTTTATCTGCGCCGCACCCTTTGGGTTTGGACTCTTTGGTTCTCGCTTTTCTTTACTTTCTACGGAATTTTTATCTGGCTGCCCAGTTTGCTTCTTGCCCGCGGTTTGGGACTGGTGCGCTCCCTCGAATACATTTTGCTCATGACCTGTGCCCAGGTGCCGGGCTATTTTGCCGCCGGCTACCTCGCCGATTGGCTGGGCCGGCGCTGGACCTTCGTGGGACTGATCCTTTTGTCCGCGCTCAGCGCCGGAATGTTCGGCGTCACGGCGGCGCCGGCAGAGGTTCTTTTCTGGGGCATCGGCCTTAATATCTTCTACTCCGGCACCTACGCGCTGGCTTACGCCTACACCGCCGAGCTCTACGCCACCGCCGTCCGCGCCACCGGCACCGGCTGCGCCACCGCGTTCGGCCGCATCGGCGCCGCCATCGCGCCGTTGACCGTCGGGCTTTTATTGCAGTCGATTCCTGGCGCTCCGGGCCAGGCAGTGGTCTTTTTTCTAATGGTCGGTTTTTTTATCCTTGCGGCGCTGTCGATGGCGTTTATGGCGATTGAGACCAAAAACCGATCGCTCGAATCATTGGTCGAGAGCGCATAGCACGGATCACTGGTTGGCCGATTGCGACAGGTTAAAAAGGTGAAGATCGGCTCTGAAACAAAAAGGGGGGATTAAGATGCTAAACGTAAACAAGCTACGGACGCTGCTCGTACTGCTGTTCATCTCACTTTGGTGGGGTGCAACCGGCCCGGCCCATCTTTACGGCCAGAAAAAGCCAAACCCGCTGGTGGTCTCTTACTCGGCTTTGGTGGCGTCTCAGTCGTACTTATGGATCGCCAAAGAGGCGGGGTACTTTGAAAGGAACGGCTTGGACGTGAATATGGTCTTTATTTCTTCCGGCGCAAATAACGTCGCGGCGCTGCTCGCAGGGGACGTGGATATCGGCATCATCGGCGGTATGGGGGTCATAAGGGCCAAGCTCGGGGGCGCGGACCTCTTTTTCATCGGCGGGACCAAGAACCACTACGCGGGTTCCATCGTCGCGCGCCCGCAGATCAAGACGCCGGCTGAGTTAAAGGGGAAGCGGATCGCGATTACCCGGCGCGGCTCTAATCCCGAGTACATGGCCAAGGCGGCATTGCAGCGCTTCGGTTTGAACGCCGACCGGGACATCACCTTCATCCAAGCCGGCGGCGCGCCGGAAACCGTAGCGGTTCTCCACAGCGGGGGCGCGGAGGCGGCCTCGATTATTCCGCCCCATAATCTCCGGGCGATCTCCCTCGGTTACAAGGAGCTGATCGATGTCACCGCGATGAAAATCCCTTTTGTGGCGACGACCGTCGCGACGAGCAAAAAGCTGATCGACACAAAGGCAGCGGTCATCGTCCCGTTCATGCACGCGCTGGCGGACGGAGTCCACAGATACCAAACCGACAGGGAGTACGCTCTCAAAGTCATCAGCAAGTACACTCGAAGTCCGATCAACGAGGACCTGGAGCTGACTTACAACGTGGAAGGGGCGCTCATGGACCGCGGCCTCAACATCCGCGCCGAAGCGATCGAGGCGACGTTGGAAGAAATCCGCAAGGATACGCCCAAGGCGGCACTGGCCAAGCCTAGCGACTTCGTCGATCTGCGTTTCGTCAACGAGCTTAAGCAGTCGGGCTACCTGGATCGAATTTGGAAATAGCCCAGGCCTTGCGCGACGCCTGGGGAAAAACACTCTGGAACGTCGAGTGAACGCGTTCGACGGCTTGAACGATTTGAACTGTTTGAACGGCTGAAACGATTTGAATACCCCGCGTTCGCCAGCGACCGCGGTTTCGGAAAGATTGATGAGGTTGTACGAGCTGGCCCCGGCGACTGACCCCGGCGTCCCGGCGACGCAGCGTGGAGAAGCTTCTAAAAAGCCAACAGCAGATTTGACACCTTTTCTGGAGGTATAACGAACGTGTTGCCACAACCTTCTGCAATTTCGCATCGCAGCTAATTTCCGGAGAGTATTTTTCGGTCCGCGCGCCATTCATTATACATTGCCATGTGGGGAAGATATTCCTTAGACACTTTCGAACTGGTAAATGTCCACCCCAATACCGACAGTAGCGAACGCTCAACAATCCAACTCAAATGTTCTCTAGCTGAAATCAACGCACGCCCTTGAACCGGATTAAAAGTATCACCGTGGATTAATTTGTTACGAATATCTGCCAGGGCTATACCATCCCGACGGTCAACAACTGGCCAGAGATCACTGAGGTCGATGTTAAACCGGCTGCAAAAATTGTAAAAAGCACTCTTGAACGATATGCGATTAAGTTCTGGAAGCTTTTCGTACATTAACCTTCTTTTCTCTTTGCTTTCAAAAAACTTGGGGTACGCCTTAATAAAGTCCGCAATATCTTTCCTAAACTCCTCCCATTCATCTCTCTTGAGGATTAGTTCACTCCCTACGTCCTGATGAAATAGAATTAAGGTTTCCAACGCCGAATATAACACTAGTATATCGTTTCATTGAAATATATCCAATCACGCGGACAGAGCTTCAAACTTTTTCCAGCGATGCACTACTGGCGCCTCGTTAATT
>Ga0214473_10001505_pt1 | contig 30504 bp, 29 predicted proteins | sample RVTome_7_FD_203509 | JGI IMG/M metagenome (GOLD analysis project Ga0214473, IMG submission 203509) | Soil microbial communities from uranium-contaminated site in the Upper Colorado River Basin, Wyoming, United States - RVT98D197 | ecosystem: Environmental > Terrestrial > Soil > Contaminated >...
AAGCTAACTGGATAGTCATGATAGTTAATTGAAAGAACTAATTTTTCAATTATACAAAAATGCGAGGCATCCAGGTAAGTATTGTAACCCGTATTAAATCAAGCTATAAATCGACTCTAAATCGATATGTTCGCCCAGAAGGCTTCTCATACGCTCGATCTTTTGGTTCTCATGCACTCTTATATGCGATAAAAGCTCTTCGGTTTTTTCAATGGCGGTTAAAGTATCATCTTTGACTAAAACCACCGGCACTTCGAGCTCTTCGGCCTTGGAAATCACAATCGGCCTGGGATTTAAGTTTCCGGTTAAAATCAGCGCGTTGGTGGGCGTTTCCAGGGCTGCCAGCTGGACATCACTTCTGTCTCCACCGGTAATAACCGCCTTGTTGGCTTTTTTCCTAAAGAAACTGATAGCTTGCTCCAGGCCCATAGCTCCCACCATAAAAGACTCCACCATTTTGTTAAGATGGTCTTTACCGGCCAACACCTTGCCGTTTAAATGCCTGGCTATCTTGGCGACGCTGACTGAGGCTAAAAGCCTGTCGTGCAGTAAGTAACCCAAAAAATTTATGCCATGCTTGGCAAGCAGCGGCTTTAAGATATTTTCGACAATATCTTTGGCGGTCTCGGGGACCATATTAATAACAACCCCGGCCAAATGGGGCTTTAGCCTGGCAGAGGCTTCCAGGATATCATCAACTGTCAACAAGTCGGTATATTTGGCTATCAATAACACGGGAATGTCTAATAGTTTGGCGACCTCAGAAGCATTGAGCCCGATGAAGGTGCCCTGATTGATATTACCGGCGCCTTCCAATACAAGCGCTTCATGTTTTTGGCCTAGGCCGGCAGCAGATTTTTTTACCAGCTCGGCGTAGTTAATCTTCTCTTTGCCGAAAGCTTTATCCATGAAATGGTCCAGGAGGATTATCGGGCAAACGCTTTTGATGTCTCCGGGCTTATCAAGAGCCTTCCAAATGTAATCAACATCTTCGCAGCTCTTTTGACCGTTTACCGTAGTAGGCATGGTGCCGATAGGCTTCATGTAAGCTACTTTCTTACCAGTCTGGCGCAAGTTTAAAGCAAGCGATAATGCAATCGAGCTTTTTCCGGCATATTCAGTTGTCGAAACTACATAAATACCTTTCATTTTAAACTGATGCTGATTCTGGCATCGGCAGCAATCGCTCCTTTCCCTTCATCTTTAACCATTAAGGGGTTTATATCCATTTCAACGATTTCTTTAAAATCCGTTACCAAGGCCGACACCCTCAATATAATATCCTCGACGGCTTTTACGTCCTTCGGCTTGAGCCCTCTTGCACCTTTAAGCAACCAGTATGATTTTACCTCACCAAGCATCTTTTTGACATCCATGACGCTTAACGGCGCAATCCTAAAAGACACATCCTTTAACACCTCAACGAATATTCCGCCTAGCCCAAACAAAATCAGCGGCCCGAACTGCGGGTCGCGGCTTATTCCCACTATCGTTTCTTCCCCGCCCTTAACCATTTCCTGGACGATAATGCCTTGAACCGATGCTTGAGGCATAAACCGGCGGACATTATTCAGGATGGAATCGAACGCCTGCGCGACGTTTTTGCCGTTAGTTAAATTAAGTTTGACGCCGCCGATATCGGTTTTATGCAATATGTCAAAGGAGGCTATCTTTAAAGCAACCGGATAGCCGATTTTATTACCTGATTCAGTGGCGTCTTTGACTGATTTCACCAAATAGCTTCGGGGAACCTTAAGGCCGTAACTGGAAAGAATTTCGTTAACTTCCAGATAAGATAAGTTTACCCTTTGTTCGCTCTTGGCTTGGTCGAGCACTTGCTTAACCGCCTGATTGTTAACATCAAACTGTTTATATTGAGCTTTGGGGCGCTTAATTATCTTGCTGTAAGTAACCAGTGAGCCTATGGCTTTGACGGCATCTTCCGGATAGTTGTAATTCGGCACCTTATTTTGAGCGAGGATTTTTTGGGCTTTTTTCATCTCGAGACCGCCCATGAAGGAGGCAACAACCGGTTTCTTACTTTTTTTGGCAAGTGTACTGACAAGAGAGGCTGTTTTCTCGAGCTCACTCATAGCCTGGGGAGTGGAAATAACCAGAAGGCTGTCAACATTGGCGTCTTTCTCTAATATAGTCAGGGCCTTTTCGTATCTGTCCGCTTTGGCGTCGCCTAGCAAATCAACCGGATTATAAACGTTGGCGGCCGCCGGCAGGAAAGACGAAAGGGTTTTTATTGTTTTATTTTCCAGTGAGGAAACCCTTAGGGCCGAGTCTGCGGCAAAGTCGCTGGCCAAGATAGCCGGTCCGCCCGCGTTAGTTATTATGCCCAGTTTATTGCCTTTGGGCAGTGGCTGGCTTGCTAAAACGGAAGCATACGAAAAAAGCTGCTCTAAAGAATCCACCTGGATAACACCGGCTTGAGTAAAAGCGGCAGTGTAGGCCCGCGTTGAGCCGGCTAAGGCGCCGGTATGCGATGAGGCGGCTCTGGCGCCGGCGGCTGTGCGGCCGGCCTTTAAAGCAATAAGCGGCTTTTTCAGGGCAATTCTGGAAGCGGCTTTAAGAAATCTCTCTCCATCACTTACGCTTTCCAGATAAAGGCAAATAACGGCCGTTTCCTTATCGCTTTCCAGCGCTTCCATAAAGTCGGTTTCGTTCAGGTCGCTTTTATTGCCCAGGCTGATGAGTTTCGAAAAGCCCATGTCTATCTCCCTTGACCAGTCCAGAACAGCGGTTTGCAAGGCTCCGGATTGCGAGATGAAAGCGATATTTCCCTCAAGAGGCTGGGTCCGCGTAAAATTCGCATTCAATCCTATTTGTGTGTTGATCAACCCCAAACAATTGGGGCCGAGTACGCGAAGCGAGTATTTATGTCCTATTTGAACAATCTCTTTCTCGAGGTGGGCACCTTCAAGGCTCGTTTCCTTAAACCCGGCGCTTATGACAATAGCGTTTTTTACGCCTTTTTGACCGCTTTGCTCTATGAGAGCGGGAACGGTTTTAGCGGGAGTGACGATTACCGCCAAATCAACTGAACTCTTGATATTCAGAATCGAAGGATAACTTCTTACACCAAGGATTTCACCGGCTTTGGGGTTAACGGCGTAAAGTTGGCCCGTATAGCCGGCCTTGATTATATTTGCAAGGATAACGTTGCCGACCTTACCCTCTTCCCTGGCGGCTCCGATAACGGCAACCGATTTAGGATTCAGAAGTTTATCTAGCATACAAAGGTTGTTTCCTTTGCTCTCGGTTCTTAATCAGCCTTACAGGCTAATTGACCGGTATTTTTTCAGGTTTAATTATCTGGTCTGCGAGTGCTACCTTGTTTTTGCCAAGAGCTTTCGCTTGGTAAAGGGCCTTGTCGGCCACCGAAATCAATTCCTCGCTGTTCTTGGCATGAGTGGGGTAAGTTGCTACTCCAATACTGATGGTTACTCCATTGCCTGACATTTTCGTTTTTTCGATTTGCGTCCTCAATTTTTCAGCCAGGATAACGGCACCGCTTGTCTGAACCTGATTCTTAATCTCCTCCGCTTTTTTAAGGCTCGAGATAACTCCGGTTTCAGGGAGGATGATAGCAAACTCTTCCCCTCCGTAACGGCAGGCTATATCAACATCGTATGTTGGCTCCTGGACGCTTCTTCTTAGATTCTCGCCCAAAATCTTGGATACCAAGCGCAGAAGGTCGTCGCCCCGGGGGTGGCCAAAGGTGTCGTTGTATTTTTTAAAGTTATCGAGGTCTAACATCAATAAAGAAACCGAACGTTTAAATCTCTTTGCTCTTTCAATCTCGCCGTTAATGCTGTGATTAAAGAAACGGCGGTTGTAGAGGTTTGTTAAGCCGTCCTTAATCACCTTTTGCTTTATCTCTCCCTTTTCTTTTCCATGAAGATAAGAGCTGACGACGGCTGCGCAGCCGTTAATGAAACAAACCCAAGACCAGACTACGAGGACATAGGCCACTTTATTGTTTAGGCCGGCTAACATGAACGGCATTCTAACCGGCTTGATGATGTTCAAGAACTCGCTAAATATTAAGGCCGAGTAAAAGGAAACTGCCAAGAAGCCCATAAAAATTACTTCCCACTGGCTCGGGATCAAGTAAGTGAATTCCAAAGTGAGCAGCAAGTATAAAGTCCAGAACCAGCTGGCAATACCGCCGGTGAAGTGGACTAAGATAGTAACTATTATTGCATCAAGGACCAGCTGAATACGGATAAAATGCTTAATCCGGGCTACCCACATCCAGGGATAGTAATGCCAGGCAATATGATAGAAAGCATTGTAGACTAGCACGCCCACCAGAATAATACCGGGCCAAGTGTTCAGCCGGATTATTTGGGCTACCGGATAATTACCGGCCAAGTAGGAGATAGTTGAAGCTGAGCCATAAAAGAAAAGAAGAGCTATTAAAAACCAACGGGCTTTTATAACCAGCAAAAGCCTTTGCTCGGCCTGAGATATAAGCTCGGCTTCGGTTTGGTCAACAAACTCTTCTTTGAACGTTTCTGCTATTCTCTTAATAATCATCAACTATATTTAAGCAGCCGGTCGCTTGCAAATCAATAGATTGCACCACATGCTTAAACCCAGGTTACTCTACTTCGACTGCTTGCTTGCCTTTATAATAGCCGCAATGCGGGCATACATGATGCGGAAGCTTCATTTCGTGACATTGCGGGCATTCTGTTAAAGTAGCGTTTTTTACTTTTGAGTTAGCGCTTTTGCGCATATCCCTTTTTGACCTGGTTTTTTTCTGTTTAGGAACTGCCATTTATCCTCCTATTGCTTTTTCCATTCTTGCAGTTTGCGTAGTCGCATGTCAATTGGCTCATCCTTGCATTCACACGGACCTTTATTTAAATTTTCTCCGCAACGCGGGCATAAGCCTGCACAATCCTTGTCGCATAGAAACTTTATGTCTAAATTCAAAGCCAAAGTCTCCAAAACCAAGCTCGAAATATCTATGGAATCGCCCTCAACAAAGTGTTCGGCTTCGGTTTTGCCGAAAGAGTAAAACTCTTCCAGTCTAATTTTGAGAGGATGCTTAAATTTATCCAGGCAGCGGCTGCAATTTAGTACCATCTGCCCCTCGGCCGTTATCTTTAAAAGGATACCTTCGCCGATGTTCAGCGCATCGCCTTTGATATTAACTGCGCCTAAATCGATGTCTTGGCCTATCACGTTAACTTCGCCCAGTTGAACCTCGTAATCGAGGCTTTTTTGGGCATCTTTCTGGTGCCTTATATCGCTTATGTCGAGCTTGAAGATTTCCATAATAAAAAAAGTAGCTTACGCTACTTAAATTTACCCTTTTATGTTTTTTACCACTACCGGGTGTATAAAATAGTCGGCTTTATCTCGTTTCTATCTTGCCCTGTAGCCGGTCTCTTCCTCTTTGAACGGCGGTTAAAAGCTTTCCCAGGTTAACTTCCAAGTTGGCCAGCATTTCATCGGCATAATCTTCGGCGCTTAACCTTACTTCCCGTTCCTTATTGCGGGCGTTTTCCAGTATTTCATTAGCCTGACTTTCAGCCAGCCTAACTACTTCGCTTTCGGCAGCCAAATCGGATGCTTTTTGTTTTGAATCTTGGATGATATTTTTAGCTTCCTTTTCGGCTTCTTCAATCATTTCCTGGCGCTCTTTTACTACCCAACGAGCTTGTTTTATCTCTTCAGGAAAGTTAGCTCTTATCTGGTCGATCAGGTCGTATATTTTTTGCTCGTCGACTATTACGGTATTGGTTAAAGGTATTTTTTTAGCGGCTGTGACGTAATCTTCCAGTTTGTCGATTAAAGCCATAATATCCATTAGAGAACCTCCTGACTAACTGTACCTGGATTTTAGTTTAAGTTCAACTGCCTTTGGTACTAAAGTGCCAATATCCCCGTTAAAAGCGGCAATTTCCTTAACCGCACTTGAGCTTAAATAAGCAAATTCAGGACTGGCCATCATGAAAACGGTTTCCACTTCACTGTCAAGCTTTCTGTTTAACTGAGCCATTTGGAACTCGTGCTCGAAATCAGAAACAGCGCGAAGTCCCCGGATAATAGCCGAAGCCCCTTGTTTTCTAGCAAATTTTACTACTAAGCTGTCAAAACTTTCAACACTTATCTTAGGGTTATCGGCAACAGCCGTTTTTACCAGTTCTACCCGGTCTTCGATGCTTAAAAGTAATTGCTTATTGCTTTCCTTGGCAATTCCCACGATAACCTCATCATATAATTTAGCTGCTCTGTTTATGACATCAAGGTGACCGTTGGTTACCGGGTCGAATATACCAGGGTAAATTGCCGTCGTCATAAATTAATCCTTTTCTAAATAAGAAATCATTGTTTGGCCGTATTTTTTAGACTTAATCACCGGGAATTTTTCCGAAAGTTTCACTTTCGCATCGTGCTCCACTATCATCAAGCCTTCTTTATCGAGGAGCTTCAATGCCGACTGAACAATCGCTGCCAGATTTATGAGCCCTATTTTATATGGGGCATCGAGAAAAATCAAATTGAACGGCTCATTATTGTAGCCATCAAGAAACCTTTCCGCTTTTTGTCTCTTAACTTCGGCAGAGTCGGCAAAATCAAGATTAGCAAGATTGCTGTTTATTGTCTTAATCGCCTTCAATGAGAAATCGACAAAAATGGTTTTCCTGGCCCCGCGGCTTAAAGCTTCAAGGCCCAAGGCGCCGCTTCCGGCGAATAAATCAAGCACTAAGGAGCCGGAAACTATATCACCGATACTTGAGAATATTGCCTCTCTTACCTTGTCAGACGTTGGGCGAGTCGCCATCCCCGCAGGTGCCTTTATTATCCGGCCCTTAGCCGAACCAGCAATTATTCTCACTTATCAGCCTCCGCTTATCTCTAATAGCTGACGGAACTTATCTTCAACTACCTTTTTTAAAGCAACATCGGACAAAAGTTCAGGATCGGTTTCAAGCACTCTTTTTGCCTCTTTTCTGGCTTGAAGCAATACATCAAAATCCCTTATGAGGCCGGCAATTTTTAAATCAGGCAAGCCGGCTTGCTTGAAGCCGAATAGTTGTCCTTCTCCTCTTATGGTCAAATCGGCTTCGGCCAGGGAAAAACCGTCTTTTAGTTCACGTATAGCTTGCATACGTTTAACCGACTCACTTGTTTTAAGCTCAGCGAAAAGGATGCAAACCCCGTCCTTTTCTCCGCGGCCGATACGCCCCCTGAGCTGGTGTAGTTGGGCCAGGCCAAAGCGCTCGGCATTCTCGATTAACATTACGGTTGCATTAGCCACATCTACTCCCACCTCGATTAACGTGGTGGCAACCAAAATATTGATGGTCCCCGCGCTAAATTCAGCCATTATCCGTTCTTTCTCTTCGGATTTGAGTTTTCCGTGAATCGAAGCTACTTTTAAATCGGGGAAAATAATCTTCTCAAGCTTTTCGATTTCTTCTTCGACGGCTTTGGCTTCTATTTTATCCGATGGGTCAATGAGGGGGCATACGATGTAGGCTTGAGAGCCTTCAGCCACCTCTCTCCTGATTTTCTCGTAAGCTTGTTTTCTTTTTGGCGGGCGGCAAACGACAGTTGTTACTTTCTCGGCAAAGTTTCGGCCTGACGGCAACTCTTTTATCGTACTTACATCCAAATCGCCATAGAGGGTTAGAGCCAGGCTTCTTGGAATCGGTGTTGCACTCATTACTAAATTATGCGCATGCAGGCCTTTCTGCTGAAGAATTTGCCTTTGCTCAACGCCGAAACGGTGCTGTTCATCAACAACAACCAGAGCTAGAGATTTAAAACTTACCTGAGCTTGAATTAAAGCATGAGTTCCCAGAACCAGCTTTGTTTGGCCGGAGGCTATGCCTGCAAGAGTTTTTTCTCTCGTTTGCTTATTCAATGATGATGTTAAGATAGCGGCCTCAATACCTAGCTTTTCAGTCAGGGGCTGGATTTTTTGATAATGTTGCCGGGCCAGGATTTCGGTCGGGGCCATTAGGCAGGCTTGAAAACCGCTTTCAATGCTAACCAAACAACTTAAAAACGCGATAATCGTTTTACCGCTGCCCACTTCTCCTTGAAGCAGGCGGTTCATCGGCGCTGCCAAGCTCAAATCGCCTAGAATTTCACCTAGAACCTTTTCCTGGTCGGATGTGAGTTTGAACGGGAGTAATTCACGGGTTTGATCCAGCAACTTCCCGGTTTTTAAAGAAGCCGCTTTAAATTTACCGGTTGCCTTCTTTTTAAGTAACACAGCGATGGAAAGTTCGAAGAGTTCTTGAAAAATCAACCTTTGGCGGGCCCGCTCAAGAGAAGCTTGGCTTTTCGGAAAATGAATTTGCTTCAAAGCCTCAGAGAAAGGCATCAAGCTGCGGCCAGCAGCTATATCGGGAATAACTTCTTTGGAGGGTATATACTTTACGGCCTTGATAATTAAAGAGCGCAGCTGTTTGGCCGATATTCCCGTCGTTGCCGGATGAAACGGCAAAATGCCCATTGTGTGAACGGAATTTGAGTTATCCAGCTTGTCGTAAAGAGGGTTATTGATCTGCAAGCGTCCGTATTTATGTTCCACCTTGCCGGCCAAAGCTACCCAGTCACCTTCACTAAACGCGGAAGCCATGTAAAGTTGGTTGAAAAAAACAGCGGAGATGTAACCGCTCTTATCGGAAATAATTACTTCAACCAGTCCTTTGTGCTTAGAAAAAAACCTTTTCTCGACCTTTTTAACTGTGCCGATAATTGTTGCCGCTTCATTTAGTCTTAAATCGTTGATTAGGCACACTTTGGAGACATCAAGGTAGCGGTGGGGAAAATGGAATAACAGGTCTTTGATGGTTTTTACGCCTAATTTTTCGAGGCACTTATTAATTGCAGAACCGACGCCGGGTAAACAACCGACCGGTTGTGTCCAGTTCAAAGTCTTAACTGTTTGCATAGGCTCATTATAAATGATATTCTGCTAAAGTTATTTATGTGAGGACACACGATGGCCAATGTTTGTGATATCTGCGGTAAGGCGCCGCGTTTCGAAAAAAATGTAAGTCACTCGCACCGGCGCTCGCCGAGGCGGGTCGAGCCTAATATTCAAAAAGTAAAAGCGAAAAGCAATGGAAAAATTGCTAAGCTTAGAGTTTGCACTAGCTGCCTGAAAGCCGGCAAAGTAGTAAAAGCCTAAGGACGGCCCGCTGCGTAATAATCTCCGCGGTAATGAAGGGCTAAAATTCTTACCTCACCGGCAATAAATTGACCGCCATTAGCGCCGATAACATAACCGGCACCCATATACATTTTTACATCAGAAACATAGCCCCGTCCGTAAAATACTAAGTCACCAGGTTGCAGGCTGGCTTCATTCACCAAGTGGCCTTTGGCCGCCAAGAATTCGTATTGTTGCCGGCTAGTTCTTGGCAAATAAACCCCCACTTCCTTATAGATATACCAAACAAATCCGGAACAATCGAAGCCGGTTGCCGGAGAAGTTCCTCCCCAACGGTAAGGCACTCCCAGGTACTTTTGGGCAAGAGCAACAACACCGCTCGAGGAAACATTTCCGCCTTCATAATTGGCGGCCGGTTGATTTTTTTGCTGCTGCTGCTGCTCTTTGAGCTTTCTTAAAGCCTCTTCCCTAATCCGCCTAATTCTCTCCCTTTCTTCGGCTTGCAACCTCGCCAAATCCTTCTTAATTGCTTTTAAGACCTCGTTCTTTGCTTCAACGGCTTCCTCGATCTCCACCTTCTTGGCGGCAACTTTGTTTAGCATTATCTCTTGAGATTCTTTCTGGTTACTAAGACTTTCATTCAAACCAAGAAGTTTGTTTTTTACCTGCTCAACATCGGCAACCAGCTGGTTGTCCTGCTTAACAACCCTGTTTATAAAATAAACATTGTCAAGGAGTTCCCTGAAGCTACCCGTACTAAGCAATATTTTGACAAAATAAAAGGAGCCTTGCTTATACAAAGCTTTGATTCTGGCAGAAAGAGTTTGCTGTTTCTGGTTAAGTTCGATAGCCGCATCGGCCAGTTGGAGTTGGTTTTTATGCAGTTTTTGCTTGATTTCGCCAAGGCTGCTTTGGGCCTGATTGTATTCTTCAACGGCCCGCTCGGCTCTTAAGTTCAGCTTATCAATGGTTTTCGTGATTTCATTCAGCTCGTTTTTCTTTTCTTCTATAGGAGAAGCCGAGGATGGCAAGCTTATATTAAGTAAAATGAGGATTATTCCTGCTAGGGCAGAATATTTTGTTACTTTCAAAGCAACCTCTTTTGCTGTAGACTAGTGCTTTAAATAATGATGTTTTAGACTGCTTAATCATTATACAACCTGCAGCTTTGCCTGTGAAGAGCATGAAAAAGGAGCTAAAGTGAAACTGGAATCATTTATCAGGGACATCCCGGATTTTCCCAAGGAAGGCATCGTTTTCAAAGATATCACTCCCCTTTTGGCTGACAGTAAGGCTTTTCAGTATGCAATAGATACTCTTTGCGATAATTATGTAGACAGCAAGGTAGATTATGTACTTGGAGCTGAAGCCCGCGGTTTTATAATTGCTTCGGCTATGGCCTACAAGCTTGACGCCGGTTTCATCCCGGCCCGGAAACCCGGCAAGCTACCCTATGCCACTATCCGGCACGAATACGATTTAGAGTATGGCACCGATTGCCTGGAAGTACATGAAGATGCCATAAAAAACGGCGATAAAGTACTGGTAGTGGATGATGTTTTGGCGACAGGCGGAACGGCTGCCGCCAAAATAGCGTTAGTTGAAAAACAAGGCGGAGAGGTTTTTGGGCCGGCCTTCCTAATAGAGTTGAGTTTCCTCGGAGGACGCGATAAACTTCCCGGCCGCGACGTATTCTCTCTTATAAAATATTAGTAGGGGCGGATCCCCGTGTCCGCCCTATGCCAAATGTAGCGTTTCTCCCGGCTATTTTTCTTAATTCTTCGACGGCATCAATACCAACCTGGTAAGCGCCTATATAAGAACCGCGGCCACTTTTGCTGGCATGGAAATCAGAGCCGCCGGTAGCTACAAGACCGTAGCGATTGGCTATTTCAAGATAAGACTTTACCTGCTCAGGCGAGTGGTCCGGATGATAAACTTCAATTCCGGATAAACCTTGCTCTGCAAAGCCACCGATTTCTTCATCTCTGGCCAGCAGGCCGGGATGAGCTAAAACAGCAACACCTTTAGCCTTTCTAATCATATCTAAAACACCCTTAACCGATTTAGTCGGCTTCTTAACATAACAACAACCATCTTGTTCTAAATAATTATCAAAGGCCTCTTGAATACTTTTTACATATCCCTTTTTTAGCAAGACTCTTGCTAAATGAGCACGGCCCAAAGCAGCACCGTTAGCTATTTTCTTAACATCATCGAAATTAATATCCAGTCCTTGGTCCTGCAATTTGACAACCATAAGGCGAGCCCTCTCAAAACGGCCTTGCTTTAATTGGCTAAGCTCATCAATTAGCCATTTAGCTTTGTAATCAGGCCAATAAGCAAGAATGTGAGCGTCACGGCCATCAAAATCGCTACTTAGTTCAACGCCCGGGATAATTTCAATGCGAAGATTTTTGGCTCTTTCGAAAGCTTCATTGAGTCCGCCAAAGGTGTCATGGTCAGTTATGGCAATAGCATCAAGACCGGCCTCGAAGGCTATTTCTACAATACGGGCTGGATGTACGCTTCCGTCCGAAGCTGTTGTATGTATGTGGAGGTCGCAGCCCATTCCGGGCTACCTTGATTCGATTAAGAGCCTAATGGCAGTTCGTTCTTCGCCGTTTATCTCGATATCTGCAAAGGCCGGTACACAGATTAAATCAAAACCGCCCGGTGCGACATAGCCTCTGCAAATGGCTATAGCTTTGATAGCTTGATTTAAAGCTCCTGCTCCTACTACCTGAATCTCAGCTTTGCCGCTATCTCTTAGAACGCATGCTAAGGCTCCGGCAATAGAGTTTGGACTCGACTTTGAAGATACCTTAAGCATTTGTGTTTCCAGAGTCAGTGTTCCGCTCCTTTAGTTTAGGCTACGATTAGTATTAGCAGTTCAATTGTACTAGACTTGCTCATCATTTTCAAGTGGTAGGGTTATTTTCAACTTATTGCCTGCCTTGGTAATGGAAGCTTCATCACCAACCTTTAGGTAATAATCCGCTGTTTGGTTGTTAACAAGTTTTTTGGTTGATGAGAGTATTGCTTTCATTTCCTCGCTGCTTAAGGGAATGACCGTTTTTCTTGACGACGAACCCCGCCGGTGCTTGAAGTTTGCTTGTTTCAACAAAGTTGGCAAAATATTTATTTCGCCGTACATCACCCGCTGGCAATTCCTGAAGGAAACATCCAGGCCGAATACTTTAGCGTCTTTCTGCAAAGCCGAGGCATTTGATGAATTTAGGTTTAACAGGTCAAGGCTTAAAAGCTTATTTAATATTTCTGCATTGGTTCCCAGATACATGTCCATTTGGTTATTTTGAATATTGAATTCTACCGAGCGCCGGATAAGGTTTTGGGGGCCTTCTGTAATCTGGTTTTTTGAGTTAAAGGCAGGCCAACTGGACTGGTTGGCTTTCTCGGGCAAGACATTAGCATCGGCAATAATTTTGATAACAGTACCGGTTTTAGGTTTTGAAAAAACGACCTTAGTCTGAAGACAATTGGAGGCGATGCTGAATAAAGCCATTCCCCGGCCGTGTACTCCATAGCCGTCGAGGATAAGATTATTCAGCTTAGAGGTCACTCTGGGTTCGAAAATTTTCTGTTGGAGTTTTTCGGGAACACCTTCACCGTTATCGATAACAACGATGTTGCGGAGATTTTCTTTGCGCCAGGAAGCGATGAATATTTTATCGGCTTTAGCATCCCGGCTGTTTCTTAGGAGTTCGATAAGGGCATCTTCGACGCTACGAATGTCGTCTTTGGCCTGCCGGGCTTGAGCTTCGGTCACATTCAGGCGGACAAAGCCGAAACCTAAATCCTCTTCCACCTTGAGTTTTTCCGGACTTGCTTGATTAAGGAAATCTAGCAGTTGCTCTTCTTTAGACATACCTAAAGATTAGCAAATTATAACCAAGTATTACAGGACGTTATTTTGCATATTCGATGTTTCGCGATTCCCGGATAACGACAACTTTTATCTGGCCCGGATATTGAAGCTCATCTTCTATCTCTTTGGCAATTTCTTTTACCAGTAAAGACGCTTCGGCATCGTCGATATCCTCCGGATTAACCATGACCCGGATCTCGCGGCCTGCTTGAACCGCATAACTCTTGGATACGCCTTTGTGAGCTTCAGCCAGTCTTTCCAGGTTTTCCAGTCTTTTTATGTAGTTTTCCAGGTTTTCACGACGAGCCCCGGGTCTGGCCCCAGAGAGAGCGTCACCTGCTTTAACTAAAACAGCATCGGTTGTTTGCGGTTCAACACCCTCATGGTGGGCGGCGATAGCATTGCAGATAACCGGACTTTCCTTGAAACGCTTTGCTAAGTCTGCGCCTATTTCAGCGTGAGGTCCTTCAACTTCATGGTCAATAGCCTTACCAAGGTCATGGAGCAATCCGGCTCTTTTGCAAATTGTGCCATCGATGCCGAGCTCAGAGGCCATAACATTAGCTAAGGCTGAGACTTCTATTGAGTGTTGAAGTACGTTTTGGCCATAACTTGTCCTGTATTTAAGGCGCCCGAGAACTCTTAACAGTTCCGGATGGATACCTCTTACATTGGCATCAATAGCGGCTTGTTCGCCGGCCTTCCTTATTTCCGCTTCCACTTCTTTCTTGGTTTTAAGATACGTTTCTTCAATTCTGGCCGGCTGGATGCGTCCATCGGCAATCAACCTCTCAAGTGTAAGGCGGGCAATTTCCCTTCTTACCGGGTCGAATCCGGAAAGAATGACCGCTTCGGGGGTGTCATCGATGATGAGATTTATGCCGGTTAGATTTTCAAGAGCACGGATATTTCTGCCCTCACGGCCGATAAGACGTCCCTTCATATCGTCACTCGGCAAGGAAACTACAGACACCGTTGTTTCGGCAACTTGGTCGGCCGCGCATCTCTGAATGGCAAGCGAAATTACATTTCGGGCTTTCGTGTCGGCCTCTTCTTTGGCTTCGCTTTCGATGTTTCTCATCAATACCGCAACGTCATGCCTGGCTTCTTCTTCAACTTGCTTAAGCAGTATTTCCTTAGCTTGATCGGCACTTAAACTAGCTATTTTTTCAAGCTTAACTTTCTGGTCTTGAAGGGCGTTATTTAACTCTTGCTCTTGGGTTTTTAACTTGTCTTTGGAACGGCTTAGGTCTTTTTCTCTTTGGCCCAGAGAACTTAGTTTTCTGTCGATCTCCTCTTCTTTTTCAATAATTCTTCTTTCGAGCTTTGAAATTTCTTGCCGTCTTTGCCTGAGCTCTTTTTCGGCTTCACTGCGGATTGCGTAAGCCTGGTCCTTTGCTTCTATTAAGATTTCGCGTTTCTTGTTTTCGGCATCTTTTTGGGCGTTATCCAATAAATTTGTGGCATCTTCTTTGGCAGATTGAACTTTTGAATCGAGCCTTACTTTTCTGACCACGGCCACGGAAGCTACGGAAACGGCGGCTATTACTATTGCAACTGCTACTACTAACATCGGTCTTACCTCCTATTTATCCCTTATAAGTTCTGCTTTTTAAGGGCTTAAGCATTAAAAAAGCCCCGAAAAGGGGCAATTAAGTTAACGACTATAAACTACAACACGTCGATAAGCCAATTATTCGGTTTTTAGTTACAAAATCTATGTAAAACCTACTTAAGTCGGTTAACCTAATTTACCGTATTTATAGTAAATCTTTTCGCCGCCGTAAGTCAAGGCGGATTAATTAGGATTTACGCTCTCAAGTTTTGTTTTTGGCTGAACAGTCGTTTTGTTGACTATAACTTTGCCGTCCGGCTTAGCCTCAACCAAACCGTAAGACAATTTAACCTCTTGTTCGATCTTTTTCATTAAATTTATATTCTTTTCCAGATATTGGCGAGCAGCATCGCGGCCCTGACCGATTCTTTTGTCTTGGTATGCATACCAAGCTCCGCTTTTGTCAATAATATCCTTTTCAACTGCCAAATCCAGAATATTGCCGGATTTGGATATGCCCTCACCGTATAGAATATCGAATTCGGCTTGTTTGAACGGTGGCGCTACCTTGTTTTTTACTACCTTAGCCCGGACCCGGTTACCTATAATATCCAAGCCTTGCTTCAAGCTTTCTGACCGTCTTACATCGATACGAACAGAGGAATAAAATTTCAGCGCCCGGCCGCCCGGAGTCGTTTCGGGGTTTCCAAACATTACGCCGATTTTTTCTCTTAATTGGTTGATAAAGATAGCAGTTGTTCTTGATTTGCTTATGGTTCCGGCAAGTTTACGAAGGGCTTGAGACATTAATCTTGCCTGCAGTCCGACATGAACATCACCCATCTCACCTTCAATTTCGGCCCGGGGCACCAATGCAGCAACAGAATCGATTACTACGACGTCTACGGCACCGCTTCTTATTAGCATTTCGGTTATTTCCAAGGCTTGCTCACCGGTGTCAGGCTGTGATATCAGTAAATTATCGGTATCTACGCCCAACTTCTTAGCGTAAACCGGGTCGAGAGCATGTTCGGCATCGATGAAGGCCGCTATCCCACCTTTTTTTTGAGCTTCGGCTATAACTTGCAAGCTTAGGGTAGTTTTTCCGGAAGCCTCGGGGCCGAATATTTCAACAATACGTCCGCGGGGAACACCGCCTATGCCCAGGGCGATATCCAACGAAAGTGACCCGGTGGAGATTTTATCAATCGACATCTTTGCCGCGCGCTCGCCAAGTTTCATTATGGCGCCTTTACCGTACTTTTTTTCGATTTGTTCTCTGGTTAAATCTAGCATTCTTTCTTTTTCCATTTCTACTCTCCTTTTGGTTTATAAAAATTACAAATTGGTTACTGGTTTAAAAATCCCTCTATTACTTATATTAACCATTTGACTCCAAAGTCCTTCTTTTTTCTTTAAACTTTGTTAGCTTTCGCTCTTTCGATATTATACCAAACAAGTGTTCGGTTTTGTCAAGCTTTTTTAAAAAAATATTTTTCAAGTACTTTGTACTGGGCGCCCTTGGGTGAAAGCTTACTTTCAAATAAGGCAAAGTGCGTTATTTTTTCACTCGCCGGCCCTATTGGCGCATCGAGAATTTCTGTTAAGTCAGCCGGCTTTTTAAAGCGGGCCAGGGTTAAATGAACTTTGAATGAGCGTTTTTCTTGCTCAAAGCCGTACTTGCTTAAAGCGTTATCAAGATCGTTTGCCAGGCTTTCAAGTTGCTTATTACTTTCTGAGCCTACCCAAAGAATACGGGCTTGCCGCTTGGATGGAAAAGCCCCAAGCCTATCCAGGAGAATATTAAAAGCAGCATGTTTTGCGGCTATTATTTTCAGCTCATCATATATCGCAGGCAAGAGATTGTTCTCAGTATAGCCCAAGAACTTTAAAGTAAGGTGGAGGTTTTTAGCTTTAATTATTCGCGCCTCAGCGGTTGCCAAACTTTCGGTAAAATGCTGAAGTTTTTCTTTTACGTTAGACGGCAGATCCAGAGCAATAAAAAGCCGAATCATTTTTCACTTAAAGCTACTTCTCTTAACATAATCAGGGCCCATTGGCTGGCTTGCCAGCGGACCTGTGTACGGTCGCCTTTAAAAACAAATTCTCTGACAAGAAGTTCTTTTTCCTGGGTACCGACGCCGATGTAGTGCAGTCCAAGGGGCTTGGTTTCAGTAGCTCCTCCAGGACCGGCAATACCGGTTACCGAAACTGCTAAGTCCGAATTGGTTTGGCGGCTGGCGTGGATAGTCATAGCGGCCGCCGTTTCAGCGCTGACTGCTCCCGTAGCCATAAGAATATCTTTGGGAACGCCCATTTTTTCTTTGAAAGTATAAGAATAAGTGATGTATCCGCCAAGCAACACGGCCGAGGCGTCAGGTACGCTGCCGAGGCGGCTGCCTACCAAGCCGGCGGTCGAGGATTCGGCCACCGAGACGGTTATCTTGCGCTCTCTCAATTCCCTGACAACTACCTGCTCCAAAGTTTCATCATCGGTTCCGTAAAGATTTTGGCCGAAGATTCCCCGTATTTTCATATCAATCAGCGCTAATTTTTCTTCGGATTCTTTGGGCGAAGCATCTTTAACGGTTATGTAAAGATGAATTTCAGCTGGCTGGGGAAGCAATCCGTATGAAAGTCCGTCGACGATTTCGTCAAGCTGCTCCTCAACCTCCACTTCGGAAAGATTAACAATCTTAAAGACGCGGCGGCTACTGGTAATTTGGGGCCTGTAATCTTTTTCCAATAACGGCAGGACTTGCCCGTGAAACATATCTCCCAATTCGGATGGGACTCCAGGCAAAGAAATAACCAGACAGTTTTCTGCCTTCAGCCAAAAGCCGGCCGCTGTTCCTCCGGACGGCTTAATTATTGTTGCTCTACTTGGGAAGCCGGCAACTTTCTCGGCTCCTTCATGCAAATACGTTTCCGAGGCTAGTTTTAAGGATTGCTCGTCGACTTTAAGAGGTGCACTCAAAGCAGAAGCGATAGCCTCTCTGGTGAGGTCATCATTTGTGGGCCCTAATCCGCCGGTGGTAATAACAATATCGAATTTAGGCCACAGGTCGTTTACAGCCCCGGCAATTTCTTCGAGGCTGTCACTTACGCTAAGGTGACGGTAAACTTTAAAGCCGTGGGTAAAAAGCTCTTTCGATAAATAAATAGAGTTAGTGTTACATATCAGGCCTTCTGTAATTTCCGTACCGATTGTAAGAAGTGCTACCTTAATGCCCATATTTTCCTGAATTTAGTGAAATAGTCTATTGCGCTCACGATGCTCAAAATGATAGCGACGCTGATAAAAGTCCAGCTTAAAGTGAAAAATATCGGGTTATCAAAATTGAATATCCAGAAGAAAATGGCGGTTATTTGAAATACGGTTTTGGCTTTGCCGAGCGGCGAGGCGCTGATAACCACTTTACGGCGGGCGGCTAGCCATCTTAGCCAGGTTACGATGAGTTCTCTGCTGATAATAACAACGACCACCCAAACCGGTAAATCGGTGATTTGAATTAAAACGATTAAAGCGGCGGCTATTACCAGCTTGTCGGCCAGTGGGTCCAGGATTTTACCTAAATCGCTGACCTGGTTAAGACTCCTTGCCAGATAGCCGTCTAAGCCGTCGGAGGCAGCGATTAGAGCCAAAACAGCGGCCGCCAGCCACTGCCGATAGGGCAAATCACTAATCAATAAAGCGATAAAGATAGGGATGAATATAATCCGGGCAAAAGTAATCCTGTTAGCCACCGTGTGCATATTTTAATCTTACTTTTTATAAACTTTGGTAGCAATAGTTTCAGAGTCTGAAATTGGTCCGAGGTGACGCTTGCCAAGATAAACATGGACATTGGAGCCTTTTCCTGCCGTCACTTCAAGCGGTTTGCGGGAGATGAAAGTTTGGCTTTTGCCGGCCTTTAAATAGTTGTAAAAGAAAGTTTTATTTTCCGAGCGTACTCTTATCCAGGTATTTCTCTTGGCGATTAGTTTTAACGTATAAAGGCTGGATTTGGCGCCGGCTTTCTTGTGCTTCTTGGCTTTTTTGCGCTTCCGGGTTTTTTCCAGTCTTTTGAGGTCTTTGTTGACGTATTTTTTACTTGTTAACTTCTTGCTCTGTATCGTATCCTGATAACCCAAATAAGCCAGAAAAACAGTCATTAAAAAGACGATTGTTAGTAAGGCGGCCGGAATACTTAGGAAACGGTGAGGTCTTTGGCTCGAGCTTTTTTGACTGAAATATAAAGAAGGGGCGGCGCTTTCGGTTTTATATGCCGGTTCGGGCGGCTGGATTTTTTTGTATTCCTCAACCAAAGGCTTAGGGTCGATTTTTAGATAGCTCGCATATGAGCGGATGAAGCCTTTTATATATACTGGGTCCGGCAAAAGGTCGAACTGGTCGTTTTCCAAAGCTTCAAGTAAGCGCAGGCGTATTTTCGTAGCTTCTTCGGCCTCTTTTAAATCTATCCCTCTTCGCCGTCTGGCGGCGGCTAGCTGCTGGCCAATAGAATCCATATTTAACCCCTACAAAAGACTGGTGACAGTCACGCAGTTATCTTAAGGAGGGTTTACCCAAATGTAGAAGAATATAACGTTTGTTTATTCTTCTACATTAAGAGAGGTTAGCTCTTCTTGGCTAATCAATACGTCTCTTGGCCTGGCGCCTTCCTGGGGGCCGACAATTCCTTTGTCTTCCATCATATCCATAAGCCGGGCGGCTCTTCCGTAACCTATTCTTAAGCGTCTTTGCAGATAAGAAACGCTGGCCTTGCCGCTATTAACAACGATTTCGGTCGCTTGGTCATAAAGCTCATCTTCGTAATCATCGAATCCGAATTCGCTTTTCTTTGGGGTTATTATGTCCTGCATGTACTCGGGCCCGGCCTGGCTTTTCAGGTGGCTGCAAAGGTTTTCAATCTCTTTTTCGGTAATAAAAGCGGCCTGCACTCTTTTCGGCTTTATTGTTTGGGGCGTAGAAAATAACATATCGCCCTTACCTACCAGCTTCTCCGCTCCGGCGCTATCCAGAATAACGCGGGAATCTATTTGGGAAGAAACGGCAAAGGCAATACGGTGGACTATGTTGGCTTTGATGAGGCCGGTAATAACGTCGGTAGAGGGTCTCTGGGTAGCAATAACCAAATGAATGCCTACCGCCCTGGCCAACTGGGCTAAACGGCAAATAGCGTCTTCCACTTCCCTGGCGGCAACCATCATCAAATCAGCCAGCTCGTCGATAATAACGACTATGTAAGGCATGCTTTCGCCGCCCTTTTTGGCCATCAAGGCATTGTAGCCGGCGATATTTTTTACGCTGCGCCCGGCGAGTGTTTCAAAGCGGCTCTCCATCTCGCCTACCGCCCATTCCAGGGCATGGGAGGCTTGTTTGGCCTGGATGACAACCGGCGTGAGCAAATGCGGGATATCGTTAAAAAAGTTCAGCTCGACCCGTTTGGGGTCGATTAGAATCATTTTTACCTGCGCAGGTGTTACCCGGCTAAGCAAAGTGGCAATAAGGCTGTTTAAGCACACGCTTTTACCGGAGCCGGTTGCTCCGGCAATTAATAAATGAGGCATATCGGCCAAATTAGCAATAATCGGCTCTCCGGAAATATCCTTGCCTATGGCGATGCTTAAAGGATTTTTGGAATTTTGCATTTTTTCGGAGTTTAAAATGTCGCCTATCGTGACGAGCTCGCGGTGAATATTGGGGACCTCGATGCCGATAGCCGACTTACCGGGAATGGGCGCCAGAATCCGGACATCAGGAGAAGCAAACGCCAAAGCGATGTCGTCCGCCAGGCTCAAAATGCGGTTAACCTTAACACCGGAGGCCAGGTGTATTTCATATCGGGTAACGGTCGGGCCGGTTACCACTCTGGAGATGCTGGCATCAACGTCGAAATCATCCAAGGTTTTTTCCAGCACCTTGATGTTATCTTTTAAACTTTTTTTGGCAGTTTGATTTGAGCCGTTAGTAGTTACAAAAATCGATTGGGGTGGCAGTTGGTAAGGCTGGCCTTCTTTGGGCTCGCTGATTACGACGGTATCCGCCGCTTGTTTTTCTTCTTTGAGCGGCTCGAAGTCGTACTGGGACTCCAAGGCCTTGGTGCTGATTTCCACCCGTTTTAACTCTTCGACTTTTTGGGTCAATTTCTCGGAAGCCGGCTGCGCTTCCTCGATCTTTTCTTTAACCCTTCCGAAATTATCTCTGGCTGCATGCCATAAGTCGGGCAAGGATTTGTGGCTTAAAAGCAATATTCCGCAACAAAATGCAAATATGAAGATTACATAGCTGGCGTTCGCTCCCAGCAAAAATTTGAAACTGTAAGCAAATATTGCCCCTATCAAACCGCCGTTCTTCATTAAAAACGGCAGCTTAAACATATTATTCAACTCGACGCTTGTATGCATTAAAGCCAGGAAGCTTACGAAGCTTAGGGACAATCCTGTAGCAAAGTGAGCGTAATACTTATTTTTATTTAGAAGAAAATAAGCGGCCATACCGGCCAGGAACAAAGCCAAAAAATACCGGCCGGTACCGAAACCGTACGTCAGGCCGATATTAATATAGCGGCCGACAACTCCGGTAGCTGATGTAAAGGTGAAAATCAGAATAAGAATAGCGAGAGCGATGAGGACGAGAGCGTAAACATCTTCAAAGCTCCTGGCTGGTCTTCTATTAAGCTGCGGACTGGGCCCTCTTTTTGCTGCCTTTTTCTTTTTTGCCATTTATAGAACCACCAGTATAGCGCCGGCCACCAAACAATAAGCGCCGAACACTTTAAGACTACCTCTCTGTAAATATCCTAGCAGAAATTTAATGGCTAGGTAACTAAAAATGAAAGAGCTTATTAAACCGGCCAGAAAAGTAAAGTTGAACATGTTGGCTTGAGCCTCTTTAATGGAAAAAATAAAAGCCCCGAAAACGGCCGGAATAGCCAAAAGAAAGGAAAACCGGGCGGCTGCTTCCCTGTTTAAGCCGAGCAAAAGGCCGGCAGAAATAGTTGAACCCGAGCGCGAAATGCCCGGAGCAATCGCTGCTGCCTGGGCAAAGCCTATTACCAAACTGTCTTTTGTCTTCAGGGCCGGTAAGTCTCTGGTGAGCTTGGCGGTGAGCTCGGCCGTTAAAATAATTATGCCGGTAAAAATAAGCAAGACGGCGGTTTTTTGAACGGAGCCAAATAGCTCTTCAAAAAAGTCGTTGAAAAGCAGGCCGATAACGGCGGCCGGAATCGTGCCTATGACCAAGAATTTAAGAAGTTTATTATTGGCCGGCGTCCTTTCAGTGGCTAAACTTATTAAGTCCTTCCTGAAATAAGTTAAAATGGCCATTAAGCTGCCGAGATGCAAGATAATATCAAATGATAATTGAGTAGGATTTTGGTGAAGAAGATTACTCCAGTTAAGCAGTTTCGGCACTATCACCAAATGAGCGGAGCTGCTCACCGGCAAAAACTCGGTTAATCCTTGTACGATTCCTAGTACGATCGATTGCAATATTGTCATTTCATTAAGTTCTACTCGGGGTCCTGCCGCCTGCAGGTTTCCCGCCCGTGCACCCGACTATTGGAACGGTGCGTGCGGCGCGGGAGCTCTCCCTCCGGCGTTACCCCTCGCTTCTTACAAGGGAAATTTCTAGTAATTCTCTAAGTTCGGCTTTTTGAGATTCGGTTGCTTCAATTAACGGCAGGCGGAGTGGTCCACCTTTTTGACTTATGATTTCAAGGCCGGCTTTAACCAGGATCGGATTAGTGGTTTTGAATAAGCCCTTGAATATCGGCATAAGCTCATTGTTTAGCTCATCAGCTTCGGAGATATTTCCTTCTTCGCAAAGCGTGAGAAGCTTTTTCATTTGCTTGCCGATAACGTGGGAGGCTACGCTTATTACGCCGCCGCCGCCGAGCTTCATAATGTCGAAGGTAGCAGCATCATCACCGCTATATACCTTAAAATCATCGGCGGTGTTATCGATTATTTGCTTTATTTGCTCGAAATTGCCACTGGCTTCTTTAACGGCCACTATATTAGCGGTTTTTGATAAAGCAATTACGGTTTCAGCTTCGATATTAGCGCCGGTCCGTGAAGGCACGTTGTACATAATAACCGGCAAGTCGACAGCTTCGGCTACGGTTTGGAAATGGCGGATAAGGCCGGCTTGCGGCGGCTTGTTGTAATACGGCGTGACCAGCATTATGCCGTCAACACCGGTTTTGGCCGCTTCCTTGGTCAGGCCTAGCGTTGTATTCGTGCAGTTTGAGCCGGTTCCGGCGATAACTTTGGCCCTGCTGCCCACCGCCTCTTTTATCTTAGCGAATAGGGCAAGCTTTTCTTCATCGCTTAATGTCGGAGATTCACCGGTCGTGCCGCTTACAACCAGCCCGTCTGAGCCGTTTTCGATAAGAAAACCGGCAAGGTCGAGGCAAGCGTTATAATCGACACTTAAATCATCCTTAAATATGGTTACCATCGCCGTTATAAGCTCGGCCATTTAAATCTCCAAAATCTTTTCTAATCCTATAGTCAGGCCTTTTAGATTAGGCACGGCTTTGATTGCCGTAATAACGCCGGGCATAAATGAAACTCTATCGATGCTATCGTGTCTTATGCTCAAAGTCTGTCCCTTAGCGCCGAAAAGCACTTCTTGATGCGCTACCAGACCGGGCAAACGAACGCTGTGAATTCTTATATCGTTTTGCACCCCGCCGCGCGCGCCGCTTACGGTTTCCTTCTCACCATCAATTACAGCGCTTTTGCAATCGAGTTCGCTGGCCGTTTTTAAAGCCGTTCCCGAGGGAGCGTCAGCTTTTTGGTCGTGATGAAGCTCGATAATCTCCACATTATCCATATGTTTAGCGGCTTTTTTGGCAAGCTCCATCATCAAAACTGCTCCGATAGCGAAGTTCGGGGCCACAAAGACGTTATGGCCGGCGTCAGCGCTTTTTTTCTCTATATTTGAGAGTTGTGTTTCCGTTAAACCGGTTGTGCCCACTACAACGTGCATGCCTGCCCCTAGAGCTTCAAGAACATTTGCTTCAACCATGCTCGGGAGGGTGAAATCCACCATAACATCGGCACTGCTAGCAGCACTAATCGAGTCAACTATGGCAACGCCGGTAGCGCTTACTGCGGCCATCAAGCCGGCATCAACCCCGACAGCGGTTTTGTCGACAGCACCAACCAGTTCAAGTTCGGTATCTTCGAAAACCGCTTTAACAACAGTCGAGCCCATCTTACCGGCTGCCCCGCATACGACTACGTTTATAATAACTCCTCCTTAAAACACTTACTAAACATATTATTACTAATAAATAGATGTATCAATAAGCCGTAGCATCTTGTTAGAAATAGTATCAGTTTGCCTTAAGAAAAGCGTTTCGGAGGCAAACTGATACTATTTCTATATCTGCACTTGTTCTTTAAAATCCAGGTAGGAGAATTTGTCGGTGTTAAAAGGGCCAATGACCGCTAAATGCAACTCCTCTTTTTCCAGAAGCCGGGCGGCTACTCGCTTAACGTCATCGGCGCTGACCTTGTTAATTTTATCGATTAGCTCGTTAACGGAGTAAATCTTGCCCTGGGCCAGCTCGCTTTTGCCCAGCCTCATCATCCGGTGGCTGGTATTTTCAAGGCCTAAAACCAGCTGGCCGGTGATATGCTGTTTGGCCCGGTTAAGTTCGTTTTCGTCCACATCTTCGCCGGTAATATTTTCAATCTCACCATGCATAATCTTAATAACTTCATCGACATTTTTCGGGCTGGTGCCGGCATACATTACAAAAGACCCTGTTTCCATGTGAACGGAATGGTAGGTGTAAACCGAATAAGCAAGGCCCCTCTTTTCGCGGATTTCTTGAAACAGGCGGGAGCTCATGCCGCCGCCTAAGATATTGTCGAGAACCGATAGGACAAACCGGTCTTTGTCGGTAGCGCTCAAAGCCAAGCTGCCCATACAGATGTGAGCTTGTTCCGTCGCTTTATTCATAACCGATAGCTTCGATTTAGTTACCGCTTTGCTCTCATGTCTTTTAAACGAGGCCTTTTCGGTGTTTATAAAAAAGCGGCCTGTAAGCTCGACAAGCCTTTCATGCTCTAAATTACCGGCAGCGGCAATAACGGTGTTTTTGGGCAAGTAAGTATTTTGGAAAAAATCACGCACTTTTGGGCGGCTAAAATCTTTCACTGAAGTTTGGTTTCCCAAGATTCTTTTGCCCAGCGGATGACTGTTATACAAGGAGTCACTGAAAATATCGTGGATTAACTCGTCGGGCGAATCTTCGTGAAGATTGATTTCCTCCAGAACGACCTGCCTTTCAGCGTCTATGTCACCTTGCATGAAGGTCGTATTTTGGAGCATGTCGGCTAAGACTTCGATTCCCAAAGGCAGATGCTCATCAAGCATGCGGGCGTAAAAAGAAGTGAGTTCTTTGGCGGTAAAGGCGTTTAGCTCGGCACCCATCGTGTCGAATGTTTCGGAGATTTCTTTGGAGGTCCGGCTGGGCGTACCCTTGAAAAGCAAGTGCTCTAGAAAATGAGACATTCCGGCTATTTCGGCCGGTTCATCCCTCGAGCCTACACCGATCCAAATGCCGAGGGCTATAGAGCGCACATTCGGCATGGACTCACTAAGGACAGTAATACCGTTTTTCAGAGTGGTCTTATCATAGAAACGAGCTTTGGGCATATTATTACGGCGTGTTCTTGTGAACCCGCCCTACTCTATTCTCTTTAAGCTTATCTTTCCTTGCCGGTCGATATCTAAAACTTGAACCTTTATCTTGTCACCGGCTTTTACTATTTCTTCAACATCTTTTACGTATTCATCGGATAATTTGGAAACATGAACCAGGCCTTCTTTGCCGGGCAAAATCTCCACAAAAGCGCCGAAATTCATAGTTTTAACTACGGTTCCTTCGTATTCTTCACCTTTTTTAACTTCCTTGGTTAAGTTTTCTATTGTTTCTTTGGCTTCTTGGGCGCCGGCGGCATCTTTGGAAGAAACGAATATAGTACCGTCTTGCTCGATATCAATAGTAGCGCCGGTTGCCTCGGTTATGCCCTTGATAACTTTTCCACCGGGCCCGATAACCGCTCCGATTTTATCGGGGTCGATTTTGACAGTGATAACTCTGGGCGCAAACTCGGATAACTCCTTGCGGGGCTCGGCGATTTCGGCTGTCATTATGCCGAGAATATGCAGGCGGCCCGCTAGCGCTTGTTCCAAGGCTTGCTTAAGAATTTGATTATCAATTCCGCCTATTTTCATATCCATCTGAATAGCCGTTATGCCGTCTTTGGTGCCGGCAACTTTGAAGTCCATATCTCCGAGAGCATCCTCGGCTCCCAGAATGTCGCTTAATATGGCCACTTTGTCGCCTTCCTTTATCAGGCCCATGGCAATTCCGGAAACCGGTTTTTTAATAGGAACACCGGCATCCATCAGGGCTAAGGTTGAGCCGCAAACACTGGCCATGGAAGTTGAGCCGTTGGACTCCAAAATGTCGCTGACCAAACGAACCGTATAAGGAAATTCCTCTTCGCTCGGCAGTACCGGCATTAAAGCCTTCTCAGCTAATGAACCGTGACCGATAGACCTTCTGTTGGGACCTCTCATAAAACCGGCTTCACCGACAGAAAACGGCGGGAAATTGTAGTGGTGCATATACCTTTTAGAAACTTCTATCCCTAAGCCATCAATAGTTTGCTCTTCGCCAACCGTTCCCAATGTAAGGACGGTAAGGGCTTGAGTCTGGCCTCTGGTAAAAAGACCGGAACCGTGAATCCTGGCTCTCGGCAGCAGACCGGCTTCAGCCGTAATCTGTCTTATTTCCGTTGTATTTCGGCCGTCAAGTCTTTTGTTCTCATCAAGAATACGACTCCTGACGTGCTCTTTCTCCAGCTGTTTAAGGCTGGCTTTAACTTGCTCTTCAAGCTCTTCTTTTTCTTCGGCTTCTGAGCTCATGTCGGTGAGTGTTTTTTCTTTTATTTCGCCGAGCTTTGCTTCGCGGGCCTTTTTTTCAGTTTCAGCAACCGCTTGCTCAATATCTTTTCCCGCTATCGAACGAACCTTATCGCTAATCTCAGCCGGTATTTCAAGAAGCTCGACGTCGCGCTTTTCTTTGCCGATTTCTTTGGCGATTTCCAGTTGAAAGTCTACAAGTTCTGATATTGCTTTCCTGGCGATTTCGACTGCTTTAAGAGCGTCTTCTTCGCTGACTTCGGTCATCGAGGCTTCCATCATCAGAACGGCGTCTTTGTTTCCGGCAATCACTAAGTCCATTGAGCTCTCATCGAGTTCAACCAATGTCGGATTAATGATAAATTCGTCATTAACTTGCGCAATCCTTACCGCAGCAACCGGGCCATTAAAGGGGATATCGGAAATAGTCAGAGCGGCACTGGCGCCGTTTAGAGCTAAAATATCAAAAGGATGAACTTGGTCAACTGTTAGGATTGTGGCTACTACTTGAGTGTCGTAAGTGTAGCCTTTCGGAAAAGAAGGTCTTAGGGGCCTGTCTATAAGCCGGGCCGTCAAAACGGATTTCTCGCTTGGCCGGCCTTCTCTTTTAATAAAACCGCCCGGTATTTTAGCGGCGGCATACATTCTTTCCTCAACATCCACCGTTAACGGCAGAAAATCGGCTCCCTGCCGTCTTTCTTTGGCGGCAACAGCAGTTACCAGCACTATAGTGTCACCAAGGCGGACAGTTACCGCGCCGTCGGCTTGTTTGGCCAGCTTGCCGGATTCGATAATAATTTTCTTTCCTTGTATTTCTTTCTCAAAAGTCTTTACGTTGTTTAACATATTCTCCTTCTTATCCTCTTATTCCCAGTTCTTTGATAATTTTGCGGTATCTTTCGATATCAACATCTTTCAAGTAGCGCATCAGCTTGCGTCTTTTGCTAACAAGCAAAAGCAAGCCTCTTCTTGAGTGATGGTCTTTAGGAAACGTTTTTAAGTGTTCCGTGAGATTTTTGATGCGCTCCGTGTGGATGGCCATTTGGACTTCGGTGGAGCCGGTGTCCTTATCATGCAAGCGGTATTTCTTAATAACCTTTTCTTTTTCCATATTTCCCCTCCCAGAAGTCTCGAATACACCTTAAACAATGACCGTCGTTAGGGTTTACGCACGTCCTTGCTTAGGTAAAGTCAAATAATAACAGTTTTTAGCAGGATAATCAAATTATACTAGCGCTCCATTGCTAACGCTATTTTAATTTCTTAATTTGCTTCTTAAGGTTGGAGACTTTTTTCTTCGAAGATTTTATTTGCTTATTTAAGTTGGCGATTTTCTTTTTAATAGCTTTCTTTTGCTTGGCATTTGCTTTCTTGAGCTTTTTCTTATGATTTTTTATCTGTTTATTAAGGTTGGCTATTTTCTTGTTCAAAGCCTTGATCTGCTTATTAAGCGCATTCTTTTGAGCTTGGTTATTAACAACAGGAGTTGTCGGTGTTTGGGTTGGTGTTGTTACGGTTTGGCCGCCGGAGTTGCCTCCCTCCTGTGGCGGAGACGGTTTATCTTGAACGTTTACGCTAAAAGAATCAATGTCAACTCCGCCATCATCATCAGTAGCCGTTACCTTAACCGTATAGGTGCCCGCTTTATTAAAGACTGTTTCTCCGTTAAGGGTAACGCTTATGCCGCTAACAGGCGGAGGAGTTGGCGGAGGATTTATATTATTAATATTAGTGATTTGTCCGTTGCCCCAATTAATTTCCGCGTCAAGCGTGTCATTTTTACCAGGATCATTAATATTTGCAGTTAATTTTAGTCCTTCGCCTGCTATAACGCTTGGTATTGCAGAATTTGGGTTTGCCGGTTCGACCCATATGATTGTCGGAGGTTCGTTGTCGACTTGAATGTTAACCAGAGGAGTTGTTGTTTGGCCAACAATAACTCCTATCGGCGCAGGGAAAGGGTCGCCTTGTAAAATTATAGTGTTGTCGTTATAAACATGATTGTCTGTTATGGTTGCGCTGCCATCTTCTTCACGTTCACTGATTGAGGGAATTGTAGATGTTAGGTCTCCCCAATTTATTCCTTTCACGGGAAGAAGATCAAAGTCCGGGTCTCCGGTAATTGTTGCTTCGAAAGGAACTACATCGCCTTCATTAAAGTGCTGGCCAGTTGAAGGTTTTATAATGGTAACACTTTGAAGTTGCAAGGTGAGCATTTCGGTGTCATACGCCTGGACATCTCCATTATTTGCCCAAACTTTGACAGCAACGTCAACCGTCCCTGGATTATTGAAAACCTGAGTAGTTTTGCCGTCACCTTCAGAGTTTTCCGTATAGTCGGCGCTAAATGTATTGCCGTCATAGTCAAAATCAAATTCATACTGGTCTATAGTATTACCGGCTCCAGGCAAAGAGCCTGACGCATCCAAAGTAACCAGTTGACCCGTTGGCCGGATTAGGGCTAGCCGTGAGGTTGGCTGTTACCGTACTAGGAGTCAGGTAGTCTTCAGTCTCACCACCATCAAATGGCATTAAGGTTGTGCCATTATAATTTAGCAGCGTAGTGTCCGTAATTGTCATTCTGATCCAAGTATTATCGATATTAAGAGAAGCGTCGGGAGTATATGTGCCGGTGCCGGTAACCGGAAAATTCTGTACTACTAATTCGTCGGCATCACTCCAATCGCCGTCCTTGTTGGTGTCTGCAAGAATATTTACATATCTTTGGGTGCTTGAAGGATTTGTGATTGAAAAGGATAGCGGTGCCGTCGATATTAAACCGTCGTCAAAGGAATCTGTATCTACTTGCAAGGAATCGTTTTCGTAATCGGCGTCATTTCCAAAGTAGAAATCTTTCGGGCCGGTATGCCTTGCTCCGTTACTTGTGAGTTTCGACGGAAAGTTATAAGAGTCCACGCCGTCGGGAGCGTCTCCGTAATCCAGTGATTCGGGAGGCGTATTATTATACTCGTCGGCAACTTCATCAGCTGAAAGAGCCTTTTTGTATATTTTGACTTCGTCAATCAGGCCATTAAAGTACTGGGTGGCAGTACCGTAAACCCCGATATTAAGGGGATTGTCATTAGTGCTTATGGGGGCCGAATAAGATTGAGAAGCATCCAATTCACCGTTGATATAAATCTTAGCTTCTGCTCCGTCATAGGTTCCGGCTATATGAGTCCATTCACCTACAGGAATGGAGGTGAATGATGGCATGTTTAAGTTGTCTCCATTCAGCCTAAAGTAGAACTTGTCTTGATAGATGGCAAGCGAGTAAACGCCGTTTGTGCCAAGTTGCCCCTTGTCAAGCAATCCAACTTCGCTATCTGCGTCATTACGGTAGATCCAGGCATCTATAGTTATAGCGCTTGCAATATCAAGGGTTGCCGAATCGGGTACGCTCGCATAATCATTTGTCCCATCGAAACTAAAGGCCTGGCCGACTCTTCCGGGCGCAAAAGAAGCTTCATTTTGCATTGTGCCGTCATTTTCACCGACTGCATCTAAGGCATCCCCGTTTGCAGGCCAGTAAGAAATAAGGCCTGGTTCCACAGTACTAAAATTACCATAATTCACATTATCGCTTACAGCGTTACCGGCTCCTTGGGGGTTGGTTGTTCCGTGAGAAGGGCCGGATTCATCTCCCCACCAGTTATAAGTGGCATTTATTGTTAAAGGCGAGGTGTTTTGAACACCGTAAGTCGTGTTGCCATATATTTCATTTTTATTATCTTCAGAGCCGCCGATCAGAGGATTGGCTGAATTTTCAGCAAAAATGCCAATGGCATTCGAATAAATTTTGTTGCTGTAAATATTGGGATTCGAGCCTGATCCTGTTACATATATTCCGTAGTTTGCATTGTTATTTATCGTATTGCCTGTAATTGAAGGGCTTGAGTTGTCTGAATATATTCCCGCACTGGCGTTGTTGCTTATCGTAGAGTTGGCGATTG
>Ga0214473_10001506_pt1 | contig 30500 bp, 24 predicted proteins | sample RVTome_7_FD_203509 | JGI IMG/M metagenome (GOLD analysis project Ga0214473, IMG submission 203509) | Soil microbial communities from uranium-contaminated site in the Upper Colorado River Basin, Wyoming, United States - RVT98D197 | ecosystem: Environmental > Terrestrial > Soil > Contaminated >...
AAATGAATCGATCCATCGCTGTATGTCGGTGTCCGCGTAGAACCAGGAGCCGTCCACCCGTTGTCGCAGCAGCGAATACTTCATGCTTGCCAGGACGGCCTGCGCCAGACGCTCGTCGTCAGAGTACCGCGTCAAACGCGCGAGGATCGAGGCACCCAGAAGATTCGCATTGTGTATGATCTCCGTACCCACGGGCGTGTAGCTGAAACAGAATGTGCCGTCCAGCCAGGTCCGATGGAGATCGTGCAAGATGAAATCCTTGATCGGAACAGCAAGCTCCAGCGCCGTTCGTTTCCCTGTAAGCTCATGGCAGTCGAGCAAGGCATGACCGATGAGGGAGGTATTCACGATTGTCGGGGTCCCTTTCGGCCGGAAAGACCTCCGCGACTGCCAGTCGAAATTGTAGCCCCAGCAGTTGCCCGAAAAGCCTTTGCTTCTGAGCCGTACGAGCATATCGAGGAGATATTCGACTCTCTCCAGGTGGTGTGCCTCCTTCGTGAGAGTGTAGAGTCTTGAATAGCCCGACAAGAACAGGCCAATGCCTTTCGGATTGTGGCCCTTGGGAATCCCGAGAATGGGCCTGATGTTGACGGGAAAGCGCCGCAGGAACTGTGTCGCCCCAATCTGCACCCATTCGCTCTTTGCGCCAAGGCGCCGAATCAAGGGACTGTTCATCGCATCATAAGGATCATAGCCCGCGTAATCCTCTTTCTCGGCATACGCCCTCAACTCGTCAACACAACGGCGCACACTCGACAGTAACGCGGTATGCAGGACAGCCTCATGATCGTGAACGATAGACATGGGATACTCACGGCAGGAGGAGAAAGGATGGAAAGGGTAGTTCACCCACGTGTGCGGCGACGATGGCTCACGATGGAATGCTTCAAGGAGAAGGTGCGTCATGCATTGTTGTTCGGTAGATCTCCATGAGCCGTTTTGCGACGGCCGACGCGGTGAAGTTCTGGTACGCAAAGAGATAATTGTACCGCCCGATCTGAACCCGCAGCTCGGGGTCGAGAACCAGTCTCTCCAAGAGGGAGGCAAACACCTGCGGATCACGACTGTCCGTCGCGAATCCCATCTTGCCTTGTTCAAAAAGGTCCGCCAGTCCTCCCACGGGACGAGTGATCACAGGCAACCCGTGGGCCATCGCCTCCAGAACCGAAATCGGCATCCCTTCGTCCCAACTGGGGAACAGGTAGATATCTGCATCGGCGAATGCCTTGTGCTTCTGCTCGCCGGCAACCCAGCCGAGGAACCGGACCCCCTCGATTCCTTCTGTTCTGACATATTCCCTGGCGTTCTCAAGCTCCGATCCATCGCCCGCCACCGTCATTGTGGCAGATGGGCATTTCGCTCTCAACAACCGAAAAGCATCCATCGCTTCATATATCCCTTTTGCCTTCTCGATCCGAGACAGAAAGAGGATATTCAGGCGGTTCCCCTTCGGGCCGCGCCCAACGGGGTTGGAGGCCGTATGCAAGAACACCTCGTCAGGAACCGCGGTGGTTTCTACATGGATCGGCTTATCGTAACCAAACTCCCGGAGCACGGACTGGAACTGGGACGCCAGGACAACGAAGGCGTCGGCTTTGAAGTAAACGCGCCGAAAAAGGAACAGAAACCTGCGCCGAATCGACGACTCACAGTCGGGATCCCAGCCGTGCACGAAGACCAGTACTTTCCTGCCCAAAGACTTGGCGATGAGAAGAGAGAGACCATCGCGAATCAGCGACTTGGCTCGCAGGGACGGATTCAGATGAACGAGGTTGTGGCGTCCACATCGGACGATTCGATAGAAATGCCCGTAGTCCTTCAACAGCCTGGCCCAACTCCTCACAGGCGTTTCGCGGCCGGTTCGTGAGCCTATCAGGCAGAAATGGACATCCTTGCCCATGTGCCCTCTCAGAGCCGTGTAGTAGGCCGCAACGCCGCCCGGCTTTTCAAGATCCGGAACTGTTGTCAGAACCGACATAGTCTCGCCAGACAGAGTGCCACGACACAGAGAAACGGCTCGACGTTATGATCGGGTTGGCGTCGGCCAGGATATTCTGCAAGGAGATTCACGCCGATCAGCCCACCGTCTGAGATTCGAGGCTGGAGGATGGGACGCCGTCTGATGAATACACAGGGCCTTCTGGTACTGCGGGGCCAGCAGCACTGCAAGAAAGTAGAGATACACGCTGCTGACCCAGCCTCCAACCGTGAATTGATTGGAGTAGAAATAGTAGTCGATGAGAAAGACGAAGAAGCCCAACTGCGCCGTCAGTAGAATGCTCTTCCAGTATATGCCCCAGCTTAGTCTCTGGTTCGCTTTGAGCAACAGATGGAACAGATAGATATAGAATCCAACATGCGCGAACATTGCCGGCCAGCCGACCGCCAATGCATCCGTACCCCAGCCGACCAGACCATAGATTATGCCGTACTCATCATAGACGTCTCTTTCGAATACCGTGTGCGTGCCCTGACCGAACAGGAACACCGATGGGCTTCTTTGGAAGGTTTCCTGAATGACGCGCATCGATGTGCTGTTGCGCGAACTGGTGTACCAGGATTTGTTTTCCAGGGCCGTGTTCCGACTGAGGTCGAGGAACGATGCGATCACATCACGTACGCTGGCCTCATCCTGCAGCTTTTCAGTGCGGGGGGAGTGCACGAGCAGAAACAGCAGAAAGGGCAATGCACATATGCCCAGCGCCCCCGTCACAAGACCCCGCTTGATCGCGCTGGGCAAGCCCTCCGCCGCCGCGTATAGAACCAACCCTAAAACCAGCATCAGTGGTATGAAGTAGTAGATCGCAAGCTTGCCGCTGGCGTGACCGACCAGGAAGAACGAGAGAGCCAGAATCAGAAGGACGAGCTTCTTGTAGTACATGAAGAACGCGAACAGGCAACTGAAGGCAAACATGGGGAAGACGGTGGCAATGGCCCCGCCTTCGTATCCCAAAGTGCCAACGTTCGCCTCCACCTGTTCGCCAAGCACGAGCCACGCGACCAGTGCGGCGGCCACCTGCAGCAAAAAGACAGCGGCAATCGTCATGTTGATCTGGGAAAGCTGTTTGCGAGTGAACGTGGAGTTCCATACCGTCCAGAACATGATGTAGGCGGCAACCAAGTACCTCGAGTATAAGAATCCTCGCATGACGCCTTCGCCATTATGGATGCATGCAGATACGGACCAGCCGAAGTAGAACCACACGAACAGGAATCCCGGGGCCAGCCTGCTGAGCGGCGCACGCTCACTCAGCAATACGACTACGAGCAGAACAGACAATACCGCTTCCACGGCCTGCGAAGGAACGCCGATTCTGCCCCACAAGCCCCTCGTATAGAGAAGTGCGAAGAAGAGCATCATGGCATAAACGGATGATCGTTTCATAGGTCTCGATAGTCAATAGTCAGTCACAGAGCGGAGATACGGGACGAGGTTGGAGTGCACGATGGTCTCCCAGGAATACCGCAGGGCGTCCGTCCGTATCGCATCTGAGTCATAGGTTCCTCTATTCCTCGCCAGTGCCTTGACGCCCTCGTAGAAGCCTTCCGGAGTGTCGTCGATCAGTACCCCGTTATGTTCCGTTATGACGGATGCATTCTCTCTCGTACTTGTCGCGATGACCGGCATTCCCGCCAGAAGGTATTCGAACGTTTTCGTGGGCGGCTGGCAGTCGTAGATGTCGTCGATGGGTACGTAGGAGACCCCGGCGTTACACCTTTCATAATGCGATGCCAGCTCGCGATGGTGAATGTACCCCGGCAGAGAAACGACTCGATCCAAGCCGAGTTCCTTCACCAATGCCCGCAATTGGTCCAATTCGCCGCGATGGCCGTCGCCGATGATCTCGTAGGTCATGTCCGCTGTACGGCCGGCCTCCAGGTAGAACCTGTGGAAACCCATGATGGTATCCTCAATGCGCCTCCCGCTGAGCGTTCCGACGTACAGGAAATGCAGCGATGAGAAGGTCTTACGTGATGTCTCGACGGGATCTGCCCCAAGCGGCAGAATATGCACGTTCCCTTTGTCGAGTCCAAGCTTGTCTGCCAGGGACTCTGAGATGATGGCGACATGACGGAAGAACAGGCTCTCCAGGCGAAGGATGCGGTCCAGCCATCGCCGTTTCCTGGGGTGGAGCGCAACGCTTCCGGTTCTGATGTCAAGAACCAACCTGCCTCGCGGATTCAGCACCCTCAGGACCGAGCAACCTGGGAAGTACTTGACAAGGATCACGTCATACCCTTTGCGGCATTCGGTCATACATGACCTCAGGAATCGCAGATACCGTGCAAGAAGATTGCCCCGCCTGGGGACATAATCAACGGTGATCCCGTCCAGAGCGAGTTTCGGCTCGCCTGCATCAAAACCATGATAGGTGATCCGGAAATCCGCATGAGCCCACTTGCAGTGGTAATACGTGCCCAGATGATAGCCAAATTGCCTGGGATTGATGATCAATAGTCTCTTGGTATCGCCCACGTCTCACCCGTCCCGGTCTGCGCGCCCTCTGCGCCTACGCGGATATATCCTCAAAGAACTCGGCGACTCTACTGAGGTTCTTCGTCAGGGAATGATTCTCCAGGGCGTACGCCCTGGCTGTCTTGCCCATACGCGTTCTCAGATCGTGATTCTCGATGAGCCTCTTCGTATCTCGAGCCAGCATGTCGAGGCTTCCGCTGTGAAAACCGAGCCCTCTTTTTGCAAGGATGTCGTCCGGATCCACATGCAGACTCACGACGGGAACCTCGCGGAACCAGGCTTGGACGAACGTGTTGGGAAATCCTTCATAGTCGCTCGTATTGACCAGGATGTGGGACTCGGCCAGAATCCGGTTGACCTCATCCATCGACCGCGCGCCGAGATAGGTCAGGCCTTTCAGATTTCTGATCCGCGATTCCAGGCGTCGTTGGCACCTCGTGGACCCTGGCCGGCCGATCATGATGAATTCCACATCCTTCACGTCCCTGAGTCTCTCCGCGAGATCTACGAACACCTCGGGCCTCTTCAAGGGCTTGATGTTGGCAATCCACACGACCTTCACCCGCCGTCCCTTCCTGCATGGTTGAGCGGGTTCGGGGTGCCAGTTGCCCACGATCAGATCGCACGTTCGGCCGTAGTTCTTCAGCAACAAATCCGCCTCGTATTTTGCCTGGCCGAAGATATAGTCCGCATGCTGAATGCCATACTCGCCCATTCTCTTGTCGATATAGTCAAAGGGTATGGTCCTGAGGGATCGAGTCGTGAATCGTCGCACGTCGCGTGCGCTGGAGATATGCCAGATCAGCGAGCACTGGGACGACATGGCATAACGAGAGGCGATTCCCAGGTGGGCCGTGCCGGCGCGGGTGTATATGATGTGGGGTTCTACCCGCCTGATTGCATTCAACACGCGGGCGTAATCCAGGGCATAATGCCGTCCCAGGATTCTTCTGAGCAGCTTGCGCGTCGGAATCGTCGATATCGTGATGCCCGGATCCCGGCTTTCGATGTCTTGATCCCAGATGGTCAGGTAGTGGATGTCCATGCTGGGCTGCAAGTGCTTCGCCAGGTGATACACCTGGTGTTCCACCCCTCCGGTTTCCACGGGAAAGTACCCGGATATCAAGAGCAGTCTCTTCCGATGCGGCATCGCCTGCGTGATGTTTTCAGCCGACATGCAAAGTCTCCAATCTCAGACACCGGAGGACGGCGGTCCCCCGGCGATAGAAATGGCGGTCACGCCCGTTCCTGCGTACGTCTCACATCTCATCTTGCGGCGTTTTCAGCCGCCAACTCTGCGGCGAGAGCGATCTCAGTGGCGTCATGGGTATCGATCAGCCGGCTGAAAAGGGAGGCTCGGCGGCAAGCGTCCTCCAGGGAGTCATCGACGCAGATGGCGATCTCGAATTCCTGTCTGGTTTTCCCCTGGGCATTGCCATAGGGAACGGTCATTCGCAGAATACGAGACGCCGTGGGTTTGGTCTCGGGAGCTTGCCAGAATTCCGTTTCGGCGCGGCCATCTCCGCGGGTCCTCGTGAGGGAGACCCAGGCAAACCCCATCTGACTTGCCGCTTCACAGATGGCCTGCCACCACTGACCGATGTCGTGCACCTGCTGAAACCGCAGTTGCACGTGCTCAAAGGCGGTTCTCTGCACTCGCTGTTGTCGGGAGAATTTGTACCTTTTCTGCAGGCGGGCCAGGGTCTCCCTCAGTCGAACGGCTCCCACCACGCGGAAAGCCGCCAGCAGCAGGAGCAGGATACCGCCAAAGACGATCAGGGCGCCGATGTCACGAGTGACGATCATCAACAGGCCCAAGCCGCTGGAGAGGAGAGTGAGCACGTAGACAATCATCACGGCGTGTCGTTGGTGAAACCCCATGTCGAGCAGCCGATGGTGAAAGTGGCTGCGGTCCGGCGCAAAGAGGGACCGGCGTTCCAGGAATCGTCTCAACATGGAGAACAACGTATCGAAAATGGGTATCCCCAGCGCCAAAGCCGGCAACGTCAGACCGACGATGGCGGTGGATTTCGTCATACACATCACACTGGACGCCGCGATGATAAAGCCCAGGAACAAGCTGCCGCAGTCGCCCATGAAGATTTTTGCCGGATGGAAGTTGAACACCAAAAAGCCGCTCAGACTGCCCGCCAAGGCCAAGGCAAATACGGCCATGATCACGTTGCCGCTGTAAATGGCGAGAATGGCGATCACTGCACTGGCGATTGCCGAGATCCCCGCCGCCAAACCATCCAGGCCGTCACTGAGGTTGATCGCATTGGTGATTCCAACCACCCAGAGCAGCGTCAACGGACAGCCCAGCCAGTCGAGAGAGATCGCAGCATGTTCTGTGATGCCGATGTCATCGATTCTCACCCCCGCGAGACATAACGCCCCTGCGGCAGCCAGTTCAGCCAAGAACTTGAAACGAGCCGGCAACCCCCTCAAGTCATCCACCAATCCAACCAGAAAGACGAAGCCTGCCGAGCCGAGCAAGGTCGCCAGTTGCAGGCGTGTATCGCGAAATGTCTCACCTGTGTCGTTGCGCACAAACAACACGCATAAGATCAGACACATCGAGGAAACGAAGATGGCCGCGCCTCCGATCCGCGGCACCGGCTTCTTGTGAATCGACCGCACCCCGGGATGGTCCATGGCCCCGATCCGTCGCGCCAGCCAGATCACCACCGGCGTTGCCACCAATGCCAGAAAGGCCGAACCCAGATATACGGAAATGTACGTCTTCATCACCGTACTGAATCTCAGCTACGTTCGATGCGACTTCGTGTCCTGCCTGGGAGTCATGGCTTGGCAAGCACGACCAGACAGGTGCCAAAACTCATCTCAGACTCCATGCTCTCGCTGTAATGCAGGTTGAAAAACCTGATCACTTTCGCACACTGGTTCAGCAGACCGGCTTTTCGGGCGAAGAACTCCACAAAGACCATGGCCAGCGACGTGGTGAGTGTCCCTTCCGGTCCGACATCGCAACTCAGACCCCGCATCCTGGCGTACTCTTTCACGTCCTCGATCCTCGGGAGGGAACATGCGCGGTGCTCTTTGGCCCAATCTGCGCTGGTGATCTCAATGATAAGCTCCGTAAGTTCTTCCGCATAAATGCCCTTGATGTCGAACGGATTGAGAAGGATCACGGCGCGCTTGGCCTTTGCGGCCAACTGGTCCAGGAAACGCTCTCTACCGTCCCTGGGCACATGCTCGAGCACGTGACATGCCACCACATAATCGAAAGAGCCATCTGCGAACGGAAGGTCCATCCCCGAGATTCCATTGACACTTGGCTCCGCCAGACAATACGTGACCTCCGGGATGAATTGCGCCAACAGCCCGTGTCCGCCGCCGACATCGAGTATGGATACCTGGCTGCCTGCCGCCAGTTTGCGAATGACGGATGAGAGCGTCCTCAGTCGGGAATACTGGTTATAACCCAGGGATTCCCTCGGCGCGAGCTTTCGCACCACATCCTTCTCGTAGGGTGCGATTTCCGCACTTGCCAGCCCCAAAGCCTGGGCGGTTCTCAACTCAGCATAAGCGACACGGATATTCCCCTGTGACAGACATCGCTTGGCGAATTGGAGATGCAGTCCCGCGTCGAGGGGACGCTGTTCGAGTGTGGCACGCCACTCCTGGAGATAGCCATGCCTCCCAAACCTCTTCCGCAAAAAGGATCTTAGCATGAGCGCACCTATGCAGTCAATGAAACCCATGAAGCGTGGAGAGCAGGTCTATGTCTTTCCTATCCTGTGCAGGAGCGGCTCGCCACCCATAAGCCGAATCGTGCGGACGTTGCGAAAGAGCTGCCGGAGCCTGCGCATGTCCGAATGGTATTGCTGCAGGTCGGCATACTGCGGCGGCGCCAGAGGGCAGTAGTGCCCACACCCTTTGCAGTTTAGATTGCAGTGGTCCGTCAGATGCAGTTCCACGTATCTCAGCTCAGGCTTGCGGAAAAGGTCAAGTGCCCGTCTGGCGCCTCTCTTCATCATGGGCGGCATGTAAGGTCTGACACGGTCCAACATGGCATACTTCAGGTCGCCTGCTCTACTGTCTGCGAGGGGCCAGCCGCCTTCTCGCAGCGTCATAAATCGCCGTCCTGTCGTATCTGAGGCTTTCCAGAGTGTGCTTGAAGAACGGTGCAAGTCGTTCGGCCTTCAAGTGTTGACTGGCCAGATGGAGGCTCAGGCGAGCGATTTTCCAGTGCAGAACCCCCCGGTGGCGTCCCTCCAGGTACGAATCCATGCGTTTATACATTTGCAGGAAGCTCGCCTTAGCCACCGCGGCGCGCCCCGGCTTGAGACTGACACTGCCCGGATTATCTCGCTTCGTTCCCATCCTCTCATGCATATAATAGCCCAGGCCCTTGTCCAGCAGAAGTAATTCGAGGGGAATATCTCCGCTGATGCACTCGGTAAACCAGTCCGGCAGTCGGACCGCAGGCTCGCGCCAACACACGATACTCAACGTGGGAATGAAATGGCCCAGGACCACATCTTCGAAGGAGAAGGTCTCCCCCGCGAACTCCAGGTATCGGTGCGTGCGGGGAACCTCCGGAACACCATCGAATATGATGTCCACGTCGTGACAGCAGAGGGAATACTCCGAGTGGGTCTCCAGGAAATCGACCTGCTTCTGCAGCTTGTGCGGGTCTGTCCAGTAATCATCGCCCTCGCAGAGGGCCAGATACTTGCCTCGACAGGCCTCTGCCACACGCCGGCTGTTCGCATGTGTGCCCACGTTCTGTTCCGAAGTAATCACACGGATTTGCCCGGGATACCTTCGTTGATAATTCAGGACCCGTTCCCGTGTGCCGTCGGTCGAGCAGTCTTCCCCGACGAGGATCTCCACGCCGAAGTCTGTTTCCTGACGCAGCGCTCCCTCGAGCGCATCGGCAATATAGGAAGCCTGATTGTAAGTAATGATATGCACACTCACCAGCGGTGGCTCCATAGGCGTCTCAACTCCTCACTGACGACAAGGTGTACGATCGCAATTTCTTTCTTACGGCGTCGGCCGTCTCCAGGAAAGCAGACAGCCGGAACGCATAACTCAACAGGACGTACAGCAAGATCCCAAAGAGTACCTCCACGGAGAGCAGAAGCTCATCGCCGACGAAGGGGAGAAGTTGAACCACGTAGAGCCCCAGTCCCATCAGGGCACTGACGGCGGCATACGGCGCCAGGTCGCTCAACTGCTCTTTCAGGCTGTAGTGAATCAACCGGCTCGTGTAGTAGCTGTTGATGTAGTAGCCGAGGACCGACATGGCGATCTGTCCCCAGATCATTCCCGTGACACCCCAGCGATACGTAATCGCGATCAGAACGACAACAAGGGTCTTCTTGAGCACCTCCAATTTGAAGTACAGATCCGACCGCCCTCTCGCCTTCAACACGTTGAGGTGAAGGGACTGAATGGGATACAACAGACTCGCGACACACAGCAGTTGAAGCCAGTGGATGGAACCCGCCCACTTCTCCGTAAGTAGAACGTACACAAGGGGTCGAGCGACCAATGCCATGCCTACCATGATGGGGAAATTGATCAGGGCCAGCGCCGTCATTGCCTTTCGCATGGAACGTTTCAAGCGAACAGGATCGTCCTGGATCATGGAGAACACCGGGAATGCGACCTGTGTGACAACGCCCGTGATGTTGATCGTCGCCAGGTTCTGCACTTTTTTGGCGCCCGAATAGAGGCCGAGGTGTGCCGCGGAAAATAGTCTCCCGATCACCACCAAATAGATGTTCTCGAAGATCGTATTGAGCAAAGACGAGGCGAGCAGGCGCGACCCGAAACCGAACATCTCTCGAAGTGCCCCAAAGCTGAACAGCAGTCCGGGACGCCACGGACTGAGAAACCAGAGGAGCGTCGTGCGGAAGATGCTGCCTCCAATACTTTGAGCGACCAGGCTCCAGATACCGAAGCCCCTGATTGCCATGGCAATGCCGATCGCTCCGGATAGCGTGATGGCAACCACGCCGACTTTCAACTGCGTCTTGAAATCGATACGCTTGCTCAGCAGCGCGGCTTGGATACCGGCGAACGAGTTGATCACAAGGGTGCTCGACAACGCACACATCAGCGGTATCAGGATCGGGCGATGGTAGAAAGCCGCGATCCAAGGCGAGCTTGCACAGAGCAGGCCTGCTGCCAGGATACCCACAAGGATATTGAAGTAGAAGATGGAACATTTGTCGACGGTCGTGGCTTCTTTCCGCTGGATGAGAGCGGCCCCAAAACCACTGTCGATGAAGACCCGGGCCACCTCGATGAAAATGGACAGCATGCCCACCAGGCCAAACAGCTCTGGCGCGAGGAGCCTGGCCAGAATGATCGCAACGACAAAGTGGATTCCCTGCTCTCCGATTCGCTCCAGGAAGTTCCAGAAGACGCCGTGAATGGCCTTTGATTTCAGAGATTCCACCATCTGACCTCACCGATCGATGTGGTATCAAGCATGGGTGTCCGATCCACGACCGGCCCCGGGAACATTCGACGGAACGTCGTTCCCCCATCGTCGCTCACCGCCGGTCACGCTGAAAATCCGTCCCCCGTTTCACCATTGCTTCGTGATGACTCGTCATTTCATCTTCGTCAATCGCAGAAACGAGGCGCTATTCAGCCGGAACTTCGGCGTGTCGGGAGCGACAAAGACGCTTCCTGCTTCCGCACTCTTGGTCACGACACAACTGGCGCCTATGAACGACTCTCGACCGATCGTGACTTCATGCCCGATCGTGGCATTGACCCCGATGAAACAGCGTGAACCGACGATCGTGCTGCCCGCGATGATGACATGACCGGCGATGTAGCAATGATCTTCGATCCGGGCATGGTGTCCGATATGGTTGCCGCTCCAAATGAGGACATTGTTGCCGATCGCCGAGCCGGGTTGAAGGACCGTGTTTTCCAGGACGAAACAATTGTCGCCGATCGCCACCTGTCCGAAATTACTGGCCCGCGAGTTGATGTAACGGATCAGTTCGTACCCCTTGTCCTTGGCCTGTTGGTATTTGGTCGCTCTCAAGGAGTTCATGTTCTGGTAGCCCAACGCTACAAACATCTTGAAATCATCCGGCGGATACCGGGACTGGATTCCTTCGAACGGGACAACGGGCAGGTCATGCAACTCCGTCTTGGTGATGTAATCCGCATCTGCCGTAAAGGCTACGACTTCATGCGGAGTGTCGTTCTTGAGGTAGAAGTATACTGCGTCGGCTATCTTGCCTTCCCCAAAGATCACCATCTTGCTCATATCGAGTCTCCCGTCTCAGGCCGGCATCCTATGTCACATACGTTTTGGCAAGTCTCCTCCGATCCACCTTGCCGTTCGGATTCTTGGGCAGCTCTGTGACCATGTGGAATGCCGTCGGGACCATGTAGCCGGGCAGGATTTGCCTGAGATCATCCCGGATGTCATTCGCCGCTCTGCCGTCCCGCACACTGACGACGGCGACAATCTGACTGAGCCCTTTGCTGCTGCCGTGAACGACCGCCGCTTCGCAGACATAGTCGAGGCGGTTGAGCGCCGTTTCGATTTCCTCGAGTTCGATGCGGTACCCCATATGCTTGATCTGATTGTCCCTTCGGCCGAGAATGTAAAGTTTTCCATCTTCCGGATTGTATCGGACCAGATCTCCCGTTCGATACATCCGCTCCTCATATTGAGGGTTGTACGGGTTCAGACAGAAACTGCCTTTCGTTCTTTCCGGGTCGTTGTAATACCCTTGCCCGACATTGGGCCCCAACAGGCACAGTTCCCCGACCTCGTTGTCGGGGATCCGTCGGCCGTCTTCCCCGAGAACCAGGTACGAGAAGTTGCCGATCAGGTTTCCCAGCGGGGGGTACCCCTCAAGATGTGTGAAATCGTCTTGCGAGATCTCATAGGAGGAGCAGATACACGTGCATTCCGTCGGCCCGTATACGTTGAAGAAGCTGGTTCTCTGTGAGTACAAGTCATAGAGCTTCTTCAGTTTGGATTTCGGATATCCTTCTCCCCCGAATAGGATCGTCCTCACCCTTTTCATGTTGTCGCAGCGCAAGGCCTTCATGGTCTGGAGGAAGACCAGCAGAGAGGGGGCAGAAAACCACACGGTGCACCGGCACTGATCCACAGTGTCCACGAGGGATTGGGCATCGGCGACGACCTCCTTCGAGAAAGGCACGAGGCACGCTCCCGAGAAAAGGGACGAGTAGAAATCGAAGACGGAGTTGTCAAAATAGAGCGGATTCACATTCGTCAGGACATCGTCCGGCGTAATCCCGAATGCCTCCGTGCTCCATCCGATGAAGCGTAGAAGATTGTCATGGGTTATGACGGCCCCCTTCGGGACACCCGTGGAGCCGGACGTATACATGATGTAGGCCGGGTTTGTACCCGTAACGTCTCGCGTTGTTTCCATGTTCCCGCAGTCGTATGGAGCGATCCTCTCTCGAAGCTCGGAAACCTCGCTGCACACGATGCGCCATTCGCCGGCGCCGTGCAGCCTTTCGGCAAGTCTCGATCCTATGAAAAGGACTTTCGGTCGGCATACGGAGAAGATTCTCGCAAGCCGCTCGGCAGGACTATCGGGATCGGCCATGGTATAGATCGCACCGATCTTCAGACACGCCAGCATACAGGCGTAGGTATGGAGATGCTTGTCTCCAGATATGCACACCACGTCCTTCTTGCAGACTCCGATCTCCAGCAGATAGCGGGCAATCTGATTCGCGCATCGATTCAACTGCTCATACGAAACCGTATGCGAGTTGGTAAACATCAGTGCGGTATTCCGCGCATGTGTCCGCACCACATCTTCGAAATAGAGACCCAGGTTGAACGCGTACATTGTCTTCTTTCCCTACGGTTTCAGCCCCCCGTCGATTTCAATGGTTGTGCCGGTGATGAAGTCGTTTTGCAGCGCAGATAGGACGCCATGTGCAATCTCCTCCGGCTTCCCCAGCCTTCTGAGGGGGACCCTCTTGACCGTGCTTTGCAGCACCTCGCTCGTCAACGCGGTGCGCGTCGATTCCGTATCGGTGAACCCAGGTGCAATACCGACGACCCGTATCCCGAGGAGCCCCAGTTCCTTGGCCCAGGTAGCCGTCAGCGCGTTCACACCGGCCTTTGCCGCCGAATAGGCGGATTGTCCCGCATTTCCCGCCGCGCAGACGGAACTGATATTGATGATCACACCCCGGGTCCTTTTCACGACCATCTTCTCCACCACGCTTCTGGTCATATAGAATACGGAACTCAGATCCGTTGCGATGACCTTGTCCCACATCTCGATGCCGTGCGATACGACGCCTTGGGGCGTGAAACTCACCAGAGGCGTGCTGAAGATCATCCCCGCGTTGTTGATCAAAGCATGGATCTCGCCAACGTCTTCATAGAATCGATCGACCGCGGACGTCACCGCCCGAGGGTCCGCCACGTCGCATTCCATGCACCGCGTGCCGACATGGTCTCGTTGAAGGGCCGCCAGCCCTGCGGCGTCCAGATCGAACACGCCCACCAGGGCCCGTTCGCTCAGCAGGCTTGAGACGATAGTTCTTCCTATCCCCTTCACCCCACCGGTGACAATTACTTTCTTATCCGCCAGATCCATATTCCCCGTTCACCCCCTTCTCTCGCAATATCCGTCTGATGTCATTGACGGTCTTCATGGCGACGATGTCTTCGAAGGTGAGATCGACGCCAAACGTCTGTTCCAGCGAAAAGACCAGTTCCATATGTTTGAGCGAGTCCCATGTCGCCGTGTCCTTCATCGCGAAAGAGTCGGTGATCCTGCTTCGTTCGACGTTGAAAAGGCCCGCCATCAACTCTTCCAGTGTTTGTCCCATTGAAGGATCGCCTATATGTGTGACGATGTCTGTTTCATTGATTTTGTCAGCCATAGAATGCACCTCAGCAGTATCGGTTGAGTTCTTCCACGCGCCGGTCGATGACTTCCTGGGGGAGCTTGTCCTGCATTTTGCTCGCAGCCGTCCCCGGTCGATCCGCGTACTTGCTGATCTCCACGGCGGAGAAATCCACTTCCTTTACGGCTTCTACCGTCTGTTGGAAATCCTCTTCCGTCTCGCCGGGGAAGCCCACGATGACCGTCGTTCGCAAGGTCAAGTGCGGCATCTTCTGCTTCAATTCCTTGAGCCTCGCTCTGACCTCCTTGCCGGTTTCGGGCCGATTCATGGCCTTGAGGATTCTCTCACTGCCGGATTGCAGCGAGACATACAACTCCTTGATCTTTTTCGGGTGGCTCAGAAACAGGGGCAGTAGCTCATCGTAGTACTTGACCAGCCAGTATCCCCCATAATCGATGAGCAGCAGTTGGTAATCCCCTTCGACTTCCAGGAGTTCTCTCAGCAACGCCGGGAACGTGGTGCCGAGATCCACCCCATAGCAGCCGGTGTCCTCGCAGACCAGTTGAAACGTTTTGTGTCCGTTGGCCAACCCCGTTCTGAGTTCCTTCACGATCTGTTCGATCGGCTTGCTTTTCAGCCGGCCTGTCGCAAACCGTATGCAGCAGAAGCTACAGGCAAACAAGCATCCGTCGCCGATTCTCAGGTTGTAGTAGGGGATGATCTTGTCACGCGCCGGCAGCCCCAGCCTCTTCTTCACACTATTGGCCGCCTCCGACAAACCGATAGCCGTCCTGACGAATCGGCGGTTCATACTCAGGTTATTGTACAGCGACTGAAACATCGAGTGCCTGAAGAGCCGATAACCAAGAATGTAGTCAAACAGGCCCTGTTCGTGCGTGACCACGCCGGTCTCCGGGACATCGGCCAGCTTGCACTCGGAATCCAACACCGAATCCAGCCTGTCAAGATCCCCTGTCGGCACGAACTCAACCCCGTCCAGTCCCTGAATCTCACGGATCTTCTGCGGACTGAGTTTCGGCAGACAACCTGTGATGATGACCCTGGTTGTCGCTGATTTGTTCCTGACCACATATCGCAAGGCATCCAACGATATGTCCTCATCCTCCTGGACCGCCCCGCAGGTGCTGACGATGGCCAGGTCGGCGGAAGCAGGATCATCCGTGAACGCCCACCCGTTTCTCTCCAGGTAGTCATACACTCTCGTGGCGTCGAGGGCTCTTCGTATGCAGCCGGTGTTGCAGATGTACGCGCGTTTCATCGTCGTGCCTTGATTGTCGTGCAGAGAAAGATATCCCGAGTGAACTTCTGCAAAGGCTCAGGTCCTGACTCAGAGCCGTTGCTCTCATCCAAACTCGCCCGTGCGGTAGGCGGGGAAGTACTCTGTGTTTGCGATACCCCTGGCCTTCACGATCTCGGTGTATTTTCCCCAGTCGAGGATGCGCCCGCAGAAGTAGGCCGTCCGGGTCCCCGTGGACCATCCTTTCTTGAACCGGCTCAGCCCATCGGTTGCGTCGCCGCCGATGCCGGCCCCGAGGTTGAGCCATTTGAGCCCGCCGGCCATGAAGCACTCGATGGCATGCCAGAACAAGGCAAACGAGGAGTGCGTCTCATATCCGAGTGGGTTGTGCGCCCCAAGATGGTAGTAGGCGACATCGCCTTGAATGTACCACAAGAGCATACCGACGAGTGTCCCGCGGTACGAGGCGCGGAAGGCCGCCAGGCCCGGGACTTCGAGCTGCCTGGCGAACGCATTTCGAGAAAAGGCCGCGATCCCGGTGATCCCGTGCCGCTGGATCAGGTGCTCATACAACCGTATCCAGTCATCGAGGAACTCCGTGGAATTGCGACACTCCTCCACATCGAGCAGCTTAAGTGCCTTGTGTGCATATCGCTGGTGGTGCCGACACACGAAATCATTCGGCGCCCGGCTCAAATCGACACAGAAGTGTTCCTTGAAAGCGATCACCTTGTCCTCGAAACACCGATCGAGCAGGGCCCTGTCATACTCCCCGAACGGGTCCGTCACCATGTACAGGCAGACCAGGTCGGCGGCGGCATCGGCCAGATCGGCCTCAAGCTGCGACCAGTCGCGGCAAGCAAACATGGGGTAACAGCCCATCGCGTCACGGAACGAAACACCGGGTATCGTGCGGTCCAGAACCCATCCCCCACAACGAGGCAGCGCGCGCGGACGGCCGAATTCCGCCAGCGATCCGGCGTAGCTGGAGTGCAGATATCCACTGATGGTTTCGTTGTGCGTTCCCTGCATGGTTCCACAACTTAACGCACGAGGGATCGCCGGGCTCCTTGGCCGGTTCGGACGTGAATGTCTCTTTCCATATTGTCCATCATCGTCAGCATTTCGGCTTCGTTCTCGAATCGCAGGATGACAGTACCCAAGGTATCGTTGGAGCCTTTGAACTGCCGGATGGGATCACCCGGCTTGACCCAGATATCCTGTTCCACCAGGTGAGACTTGAACCTCTCTGTCATGCGGAGTCCATGGCACATCCCGTCGTGCAAGGCGTGCACGATATAGGAGGAATAGTAGCCCTGCGGGGGTTCCATCGTCAAACGGGAGCAGTCCAGGCCCAGCGCGGCATCGACCGTGTATTTCACAAGGTCCACACCGGTTGTATATCTGATGACCTCGGGAATCAGGTTGCCCCCGTTGCGAGGGCCAAGCTCAAGAAAGAAGAATTCCCCGGCCTCCGTGAAGACGAAGTCGAAATTCAGCGCTCCGGTCTTCATTCCAAGGAGCGTCAGCAGACGCTGCGTCTCACGGTGCGCCGTGTCCAAGAGTCGCCTGTCATGGATAGCCGGGAAGCTCTCACCGATGGGCACCAGACCATTGCAGAACTTGTCGAAGTGCTCGTTGGCGAAGCATCGGAAGGCCAGCCGCCCATCGACAACAAACCCGTCGCCCGCCACTTGATAACCCTCGCGGAAGATGCGTTCCTCCACCACGACCCTCTTCGCACGCGAATAGCTCAAGGCATGAGAAAAGGCGGTTTCCAAGTCGTCGAGATCTTGGACCTCGGTAACACCTTTGCTGCCCGAAGAATCGACCGGCTTGACAAAGATCGGCAGGCTCAGGGTTTCGGCATACTCCTGGGCATCAGGGAAGGAGTCAAAGGACTCCGACCGGGGCACGTGGAAACCATGGTCCCGCAGGAACCGGCGAAACAGGTCTTTCCTCGCGAGCGTGAGAACGGCCTCATGGGGGTTGGATGGAAGGCCCAGCGCATTGCCGACGTAGGCCGCCGTAGGGGCAGCCGGGTCCGAAGCGTACGCGACAATCCCGTCGATTCGCGCGTGTCGGGCCACCTCCAGCACGGCCTCCATATCCGTCGTCGAGACGTTATGATATTCATGGGCGAGCTTATGCCCGGGATTCTCAGGAAGGTAGTCACACGTGAGCACATAATGCCCCTGCTGCCGGGCGTACTGAATGGGCGCCATCTGCATCGGGGCGCCGCCCAGAAATAGGATCCTCTTCATATTCCCTGTCTCCAATAGAATTGACCGGCGCGGGGTCGCCCACATCTACGCAAACTCGCCCTCGCGGTAGGCGGGGAACCACCGACTGTGCTCCAGGTTCTTCGCTCGTGCGATCCGGCGGTACCTCGTCTCATCCAGAATTCTTCCACAAAGGTAGGCGGGACGGATCGTCTGGGACCAGCCGCTCTTGAATACGGTCAGGCCGTCGGAGTGATCGGAGGCGGCGCCCATTCCGCCGCCCCAATCAATCCATCGAACCTTGCCCATGAAGTGCTGCATCGCGCACCATTTCAGGGCATAGGAAGCGCGACACTCGTAACCCGCCGGGCTCACAGCGGTGAGATGATTGTAAGCCGCCTCTCCTTGGACAACGAACAGATCGACGGCAGCCACCCTGCCTTGGCGTTCGGCCCGCAGGGCGACCATGCCCGGAAGCGCCAGTTGCTTTTCGAACGCCGTCCGCGAGAACGCGCGGATTCCGGTGATGCCGTGTCTCTCTATCAGGATGCGGTAAAGGGAGACCCACTCGTCCAGCAACTCCAGCGGTTCCAGGCAGACTTGGACATCCCCTTTGCGCAGCCCCTTGCGCGCATACTTGCAGTGGTGTTTCGAGGCGATAGCCTCCGGCGGCTCACTGAGATCGGCAATGAAATGTTGCTTGAAGGGGATCACGACGTCGAAGCACTCGTCGAGCAGCGCTCGGTCATAGTTGCCGAATGGGTCGGCGACGAGCGACACGCTCACCAGCTCATCTTTCAGATCATCCAAGTCTGTCCGAAGGGCGGACCAATCGCGGCAGGCGAACAAGGGGTAGCACCCCATGGCGTCACGCGATTCGCTGTCGGGAATCGCTCGCACCAGGAGCCAGCCACCGGAGTGTGGCAGCACCTGAGGCGTGCCAAACTCTGCCAATGATTCCACGTAGCCGGGGTGCATATACCCGGTCACCGCACCTTCCCCAGTGAGCCCGGGCAGTTCTATCGTCGATTGTCCAACCAACGCATCCTCCGTATGTGGACGATCCGATTGGGGACCGTCCCTGTCAACCGCGGTCTGCGCTATCCGCCCAGTTGCCGCCGGGATCGTCCACGCAAATGCCCATGAAGATCAGGTCTTTGAACTGTCCGCGCTTGAAATCGTGCTGGCGCAATCTCCCTTCGACCACCAAACCGCACTTCTGATAGGCCCGGATCGCCCGGTCGTTGTCTTCGAGCACGGTCAGGTACACGCGGTGCAGTCCCAGATGGTGGAACGCGTGACGCAGAATCAGGCGCATGGCTTGCTGGCCGTAGCCTTTCGACTGGTGTTCCGCCTCGCCGATGAAGATGCCGACGCAGGCGTGACGCGATACCCAGTCGATGTTGGTCAGGTGGATATTCCCGATGTGCTGATCGCCCTGTTTCAGGCAGATCGCCAGTCGGATCTCCGTCTGGGAGTAGACCGCTCTTCGGCGAATCCACTCTTCTTCTGCGGCGCGGCTGACGTACCGGAACGGACTGATGAGCATTTCATAGAGTTCCGGGTCGTTATGCCACTTCCACGTCCTGTCGAGATCAGATACCTCAATCGCTCTCAGATATACATCGTCGATAGGGAACACCAAAATGCGCGTTCATACGTTGGCGATAGGCGGCCGCTTTCGCCTCCCGCATGGCCAGAATTCGGTCTCTATAGGCGACCAATGTGTCCACCTCCAGGGCGTAGGGCTTGATGTAGAATCGGTCGAGGTTGGAGTGAGAATACCAGTCCGCCTCATACAAACGGTCGCACGTGACATCCGACAGAAAGAGCTTGTCCCGGACGCACTGCTCGAACAGCTTTGTTCCCGGATAGGGCGTCGCGATGGACAGGGCAATATCGTCCGTATCCAGCTCGGCAATCAATCGACAGGATGTGTCCAGGCTCTCTTTCGTATCTTCCGGCATCCCGATGACGAAATCCGTCAGAAGAAAGACATGAGGGTAACGCCGGATGGATGCGACCACCGTGAAGATTTCATCGTGATTCACTTGTTTGCGCATGACGGAGTTCCGGATGAAATCGTCACCGGTTTCCACGGAGATGCAGGTTCGGATCAATCCGGCTTCCGCCAACGCATCGATCATGGCCATCGCCGTTGCATTGATCGGCAAACCCGTGGGTAAATCGATGAAGATGTTCAGATTTCTCTTGGCGATCTCCTTGCATATTTCTATGACGCGGGTCACATCCTGAGCGAAATTGGCGTCGAACACGGCGAAATACCTGACCCCGTGCTCATCGTGCAGCATCTGCACCATGTCCACCACATGAACGGCGGTCATGGCGCGGTATTTCTGTCCCATGCACTGGGCAACAGAACAGAAGTTACATAGATTGGGACATCCGCGGCTGGTGATGATCGGCACGCGAAGGCTCAAATCGACTTGAAAGGGATTATGCCAGGTGCTGGTGTCATGCCGGTAATCATCGAAATCCAACACGTCATACGCCGGCCACGGCAGACGATCCACATCGACACTATACCTGGTTTTGGGCAGGACGGCGATCCCCCCATCCGCCGAGCGATAGGCAATGCCGTCCGGCCAGGCGGGAGGACTCTTCCTTGTTCTGGCATATTGCGCACACGCATACGCCTGCTCCTCGCCTTCTCCCAGGACCACGAAATCGATCTCGGGACAATTCTTGAGAATGTCATTGGGGAACTGTGACACGTGCGCTCCGCCCACAACAGTCAGGGCATGCGGCGCTAGCTGCTTGACCTGTTTGCATGCTTTGCGGGCATGCTTGAATTGCCCCGCCACCATGACGCTCACGCCCACGAGCATCGGTTGCGCGTCCTTCAGCGAATCTTCAAACGCCTGCGTGGCTTCCCCGGCGTTTCTCGCTTTATTGAGAACGTTGAGGTCAACACAATCCACAGCCTCGCCTTTCCCTCGCAAGTAGGCAGCGATGGACAACAACCCTGGCGGCATCACGAAAAATGGCGTCGTGGACATGTCGGCAAGAGGCAAATTCACAAGAAGGACATTCGCAGTCATTGTTTCATCTCTTTCATCTCTCTGCCGACGGAGGACTGAAGGTGAAGCCAACGTGACAGAGGAGACTATGGCGGAGGTCTCGGTTCAGTGTCGATCTCTCGACGATCGGATCCAGAGGCACTTCCTGCCGCCGGTGTGCGTTCCTGAAGAGCCGGCTACTTTCGATTGGTCGTCCATGCAGGAGCCTCCTCTCCGACTCGTCCTTGAGGGGTATGTTGCTGCAGCACAAAGCGAATAGCGGAGTCCAATCCGCGGTATGCTCTCTCATAACTGTTGAATTCCTCGAAGATGGCACGAGACTCTTTCCCCATCCGTTCTCTGCATGGTGGATCTTCCACCAGCCGCCGTAACGCCTGTCGCAGGGCTTCGACATCGCCTGGGGCAACCACGCAGCCGTTTCGCCCATGTTGCACCAGGTCGGGCACACAGCCCACCGCGTCCGTGGCGACCACCGGCAGCGACATACTCAACGCCTCATTGATCACGAGTCCCCATCCTTCCTCCTGCACTTTCCCGCTGGAGGGCAAGACGAATATGTCCGCCTGCTGGTAGTGCTTCCACGCATCTTCGTTGGGAACCGAGCCGAAGAAATGCACGTTTGGAATCCCCAAGTCGTCGCGCAGTTGCTCACAATACTTCCGGAAGGGTCCCTCCCCCGCAATCCGAAGGTGCGTATCCGTCCTTTGTGAGGCCAGGCCGGCAAATGCCCGGAGAAGAACGTCGAGTCCCTTGCACTCGATAATGCGCGAGAAGTAAAGTATATCAACTGTCGGTTTCTCGGATCGCGGCGCTTGATCGGCTTCGTCCGGACTCGCCAAGGAATTGAGGTCGATTGTGGAGTTGGGCGCAAGGAATAGTGTGTTCTCGGCGACCCCCAGCCGGCGATGGTACTCCAGGCAACGAGTTCCACTCGCGAGCACGGCGTTGACCCTTGCGGTCGCCCACTTTGTGCACGTGTCTCTGTACAGGTTCTTCCACCAGGGAGCGACAAGTGAGCGATAGGGGGCGCCCCATGATTCGCTCCACAGTACGACCGGCGTTCTTCTGAGTCTGCCAACGAGGATGGAAAGCAGAGTCTGCAAGGATACGTTGATCGACGTGATGATGACGGACGGCTTGTGTTGAAGCAGCAGGCGGACCAGGCGAATCGGCCACCATCGCGTGCTCTCTCTATTCAACGTGATACATTTCCATTCAGGCTTGGGCGACAGATGTGACGGATCGGTCTTTTTCCCGCGAAGGAAGACAAAAGTCACGTCATAGTCCGTGTGGAGACGATCGAAGAGTTCCTGACGGTAATGCGCATAAGCGGGTTGGATGAGAAGAATCTTGACCATTCGCTTCACCTCGGCACCGTCGGGAAGAGGAACGACGGACGATCCTCATCCTGGCGTTCAGGATTCCAGCGGACGCTCGCCGGTTGTGCCCGCGCGGGGCGCCGTTGCTCGATGTCCGGCGACGCCATGGTTTTCTGAGGCGCCCTGGAGCGGTGCCTTTCACCTATATGCTGAATGATGTCGCAAATCCTGTGGACGTCGGCCTCCGCCAGATCGGGGTAAATGGGCAGTGTGAGAATACCGGACGCCACCCGCCTTGCGACAGTCAGCGGATCTTTGACGGCCAAGTTGCGGTAGCAGACATAGTCGCAAATCAACGGGTAGAAATACCGACGCGAGTAGATATTGTATTCCTTGAGCTCCTCATACAACTCGTTCCGGCTGATTCCGAACTCCTGCTCATCAATCTCCACGGGCAGGTACGGATGCGTATACCTGACATCCCTGGGCAGAGGGGGCACGAACCTGATCCCGGGGGCGTCCCGCAGATGTTCTCCATATATTTCCGCAATCCGTTGTCGCTTCGTGATCAGGTCATCGATGCAACCAAGGACCACACTGCCCATCAAGGCTTGGATCTCGTTCATCTTGGCGTTGGTCCCCGGGGTGACGACTTCCACCTCATTTTCGAAACCGAAGTTCTTCAGGTAATCCAGCTTTTTCTTCAGTCCCGAATCCCGGAACGCCAGCATCCCGCCCTCAATGGAATGAAACATCTTGGTGGCATGAAAGCTGAACATGCTCATGTCCCCGAAGTGGGCGATCGACTGGCCGCCGACTTGGACGCCGAAGGCGTGCGCCGCATCGTAGATCAGCTTCAGGTGACGTCGACGGGCGATGTCCGCAAGAGCGTGCACCTTGCACGGGTGACCGTAGACATGTACGGCAACAATGGCGGTCGTCCAGGGTGTGATCGCCGCCTCGACCTTCTCGGGGTCGAGCGTGTAGTACTCCGGCTCAATATCGACGAACACCGGCCGGATCTTGTTCCAGAACAGTGCATGGGTGGTTGCCACGAATGTGAACGGCGTGGTAATCGCCTCACCCGAGATACCCATACCCTCGAGCGCGATCTGCAACGCCAGGGTGCCATTGTTGAACAGGCAGATGTTCTCGGTCTCGAAGTAATGCGACAACTGCCGCGTGAATCGCTGCACGATGGGGCCCTCGTTCGTCAGCCAGCGATTCTCCCAAATCTCCCGGAGCCCCTCGCAAAACGCTTCGAAAGAAGGCAGAAAGGGTCGAGTTACATAAACCGCTTCTTCAAAGGGCTTCACCATGTTGTCACTTCCCACGACATAATGACACGGATGGCTCCGTAGAACCTGTCATCGTCACACTCACAGCACACGGACCATGGAGCGCTCGCATGGGCGCAGACTCCGTCTCCGTCGGTTGCATCGACATGAGCCTCAGTCACGGCCCTTTGGCACTCTCGGCGACGCGCGAGATAAGCGCAGAAAACGAGTACAGGCAATCATCCGTAAGAACAAACAACTTCCCCATTCGCCGCTCAGGCAGGGATTCGTCCTTCATACTCTGGGTTGCATGACGATCTCCTGCGCAGCCTTTTCCCGTTTCCTCTCATGACCATTGCCGCGGCAGTTATAGTATTCGTATCCACTGTAATGCCTATACCCGCCGCGCTCTCCTTCATGCGCCACGTCGTTGACGATGATACCCAGGACTCTGGCGTTGACACTGGCCAAGCTGTTGCGAGCCTGCATGCTGATCGTTCGGATTGAGAAGTGCGACCGCAATACCAACACCGTCGCGTCACACTGCGCCGCCAGGATCTGTGAATCCGTGACGGGAGTAACCGGCGGAGAATCAATAAGGACCCGATCATACTCCTCAGCCAATTGCTTGATGATCCGGGCAAAACCTTCCGTGTAGATCATCTCTGTCGAGTGGGGCGCCATGGGGCCGCCGCTGAGGACACTCAGGTTCTCGATGCGCGTGCGTTCAACGGCCTCTTCCAAGCTTATCTTGCCGGCCAGAACAGAGCTTAGCCCCTTGGCCGCACGATCCGTGTTAAAAAGCACGTGTTGCATCGGGTGTCGAAGATTGGCATCGACTACGACTACTTTCTGCCCGGTGTAGGCCATGCTGATGGCCAGATTGCTGACCACCGTGCTCTTGCCTTCGCCCGGACCTGGCGAGGTAACCAGAATCGTCCTGGCTTTCCGCTCGGCGGTTCCGAAGAAGATGGCGGTCCGAATGCCGCGAAACGCTTCAGCCTCGCGAGAATCGGGGCTGATACGGACTTTCTGGCCGCGTATTACCGGCGTCTTTTTCGGCGATGTCATCGAGGGAACCCTCCCCAGAATGGGAAGCCCGAACAGAAGCGAGATCTCCTGTGTAGAGCGTAACCGCGGGTCTCTCCACTCACGCTGCAAGGCCAGACCCGTGCCGGCGAACAGGCCGAGGCACAATGCCAGTCCCATCATCTTGGCCTTCTGCGGCTTCGATGGCGACATGGAAGGCTTGGCCACCTCGATGACTTCCACGTTGAGGGTTCCCACCTGCGGATCGACGTTGAGGACTCGGATGCGGTCCGCCAGGACATCGCAGAACTTCTTTGTCTGCTCGTAGTCACCCTGCAGCAGGGCATACTGAGCCAGTTGGGTGTTGAGCAGGATGGCTTCTTGACTCTGTTTCTCAAAATGCGATTTCAGTTCTTTTTCTCTCTCTTGAGTGCTCAGAAGTTGCTTCTCGGCCACAGCCAACTGGGTCGCGGCAAATTCCTTGTCCAAGCTGACGATCTGTTGCCGTATCCGCTCCATTTCCGCATCCAGGGCGGCAATGGCGGGCGTGTCGGGCTTCAACCGCTGGAGACAGTCCGCCCGCTCGCGCTCCAACCGCTGCAGCTCAGCCTGCAGGGAACTGGTTTGGCCGACGATGGCCGTGCGGCCGCTTCTGGCTTCCACATACTGGCGCAGTGCCGCAGGGTTATCTGCCATCGCCTTGCATGTCTCATAGAAGGATTTGCCTTCGATGGTGGCCAATTCCGCCTCGGTCAATGCCGACCGCACGCGCTCCAGCATGCTGAAGACCACGTTGCTCTCGCGATCAGTCCCAAAGACCATACCCTCGTTCTTCAACTCAAAATCCAGTACCGTCTGGTGTTTCTCATTCAGTTCCTCCTGCCGTTTGGTCTGTTCCTCCCGAAGGATCTTCACCACCTCGGCGGACAAGACGCTCCTGCGCTTGTTGTGGGAACTGATGTACGCGTTGACCACCGCATTGACAATGTCGGCTGCCTCGTTGGGGTAGGCACATGTGAAGGAGACGTTGATAATCTCATCCCTCTTGCCGACCATCGCAGTCAAACCGCTGCGCAGTGCCGCAACCGGATCGCTCGCATCGGCAAGAGTCTGCAACTGTCCCAAGGCCGGCGACTGCGGCACGGTTGAGAGAGTGCCCGACGCCCGAAGCAGTTCCACTTGAGTGTGAAGATAGGCGTCCCCCCGGGTGACCGCCCCGGAGGCATCCCTCTCAAACACCATTGGCCCCGTCTGTGTGACATAGATCCTGGATGTGCTTGTGTACAGGGGCGTCGCTCGCTGCACATAGACGAGTCCCGCGGCCAATGCCAGGGCAGTCGTCAGCAGAATCAGCCATCGCCGCCTCCAGAGAATGGCAAGGACATTCCCGGGCAGACCCTCGAGTTCCGCTGCGGAGGGCATCGCTTCGAATCGTCCCGATACGTTGTTCTCTACCTGATCACGAATGATCATATATCAACTGCTTTCCGTGAGACCCATTCAGACGATCAATCGTTCTCCCAGAGATCATTGCCACTTATGTAGAAACCCGCGTTGATTCTGACCAGATCGCGAATCATGGCATTCATCCGCGTGCGCGGCGTATGCTCCACCGCCACGACGTCGCCAGGCCGGATCGGCGTCGCCAAGGCATCTGTGAACTCGCCATCCTTGATAAGTTGGAATGGGGCTCGGGCTACAGAGCCGTCTGCCCTGAGCCGGTAGATGGTGGCATAGCGAGGCTCGGTTATCAGATCCAGTCCGCCTCCATAGGCAATCGCCTGCATCAAGTTGTACTCCGCCGTGGGCGGATAAGGGATGTTCCCCGGCCTGTTGACCAGCCCCACGACCGAGAACAAAGGCATTTGGACAGACTCCACCACGACCGTATCCCCTTCGTCCAGGGAAATATCCCGATACGGGATATTGGTGTTGACGACCGGCAGCAGAATAGGTTGCTCTTCGTCATTCTTTGACACGGAATCACCTGTAGCCTCGCCTTTCCGATGCTCAGATCGCACGACACGTACTACGGCGGCCCCTGCCTCGGAGATTCCACCGGCCCGTGTGAGCAGGTAGCTCAACGTCAGTTGGTCGGCTTGCAGAAGATAGACGCCGGCCTCTTGTACGGCCCCGGTGATGTAGACTTTCGCCATACGGTATTCTGCCACACGGACAAAGACCGATGGCTGCAGGACAACGTACTCCCGATAGGCGTCCGTCACCCGTTCCTCGATCTGAGCCAGCGACAGGTCTGCCACCGTCATCGGTCCGATAGCAGGCAGAGTGATGGTCCCGTTATCTCGGACACGGCACAGATATGGGTAATCTCCCTGACTTCGGGCCTGTGCCATCTGAACCTCTGCGGCAGTGACGGCCTGGAGTAAAGCCGGCATCGTGAACTCCAGGACATCGCCTGGCACAACGCGATACGGGCCCGTTTTGAGCTTGGCCTTCTCGATGCGGCTCATGTCTACGGTAGGCGTGATGGAGCCGGCCGCATCGAAGGCTGCCAATTCTTCTTGTGTCGGCATACGGACTTGGTCGCCACAACCCATCAGACACAATGTCAAAGTCAGGCTGACAGGAATCATCACGCGCCTCCCCAGCGGAAACGTCCCTTCATAGCCTCTCCTCCTTGTCGCGATACTCATCGCCTTCCCCTTTGATTGTGTCCGGCTCAAATTCACCAGCCGCCTCTCATAGTCAGTACGAGCAACCATGGTAGACATACACGATGCCTGAAACTCACCCGCCGGACAATCGGAGAAAAGCTGATTCCGATGGAGGCAAACAGACATGGGCGGGCTCAGCCTAACGCTGATGCCAACCCGGGTGTCCGCTGCAAGTGAAGGAAATCCCTGAGAGCTTTTTCCCCGCTGAATTGCTAAAGTTTTTCGGACCTTGATGCCGACATACCGCTTCGTAAGTCTTACGTACAGTGCGTAGACAGCAGCAAATCATGTTGGTTGCAGTAAATGGGGGTTTGTGTAATGGTAGGCATTTGGGGGAAGTTCTATCTTCGCATTTCTGGTGTACGGAAGTGGCGCTTGGCCAACACAGTCATTGCGCTCAGCCTTTTCCTCGTCTGTGAATCAATGGGAGCAACCTACTACGTCGACAAGGCCAGGGGAAGCGATCAATACAGCGGTCTGTCTCCGACGACGGCATGGGCCACGATCGGCAAGGCCAACGCCATATTGACCGCAGGCGACACGGTCTTCGTACGGGCCGGGACGTACAACGAGATCATCGAGCCGTACCGGTCGGGCGCGCAAGGGGCGCCCATCACTTACACGAACTATCCGGGCGAAACGGTCGTCATCAGAGGAATGTCCGGCAAAAGCAGTATCGTCTCCATCGGCCGGTCACTCTCCGGCCCCACGGGAACACGGAGCTACATCGTCGTCGATGGCTTCACGCTGCGTCATGTCGATCCGTTCCACATAAGTGATTCCTGGACGACAAACCAGCCGTGGCTGGTTCTCATCTACGGAGAAGGCTCCAGCTTCAATGAGATCCGAAACTGCCAAATCCAAGGCCAGGGATCGCCCGTATGGGGAGGCGCCCCGGAACGTGCGATCGTGATCGTGAGAGGCGATTACAGCATCGTGGAGAACAATCACATTTCAGGCTGGTTTCGTTTAGGTATCACTCTGGGCGACACGGCGCTGTACAACACCATTCGTGGCAACGCGATCCTGGATTGCTACGCAAGCAATATCGATCTGGGCTCCAGCAAAGGGGTGATGCAAGGCAATCTCATCGAGGGCAACTGGATCAATGGCAGTCTGGTCGAGGATGGCATCCAGTTCGAGGCCAACTATGACCTGCCGGCCGGTACGATCGATGTCGATTCCAATCGCGGAGTGATCATCCGAAACAACATCATCTGCAATAGTGCGGAAAACTCCATCGATCTCAAAGGCGGCGCCTACGTCGTCATCGAGGACAATATCCTGTACGGCGCCACGCACAACAACGATGGCGGGCTGAATCCTGCCGATGGCGACACGCGGAACCCGGGAGCGCACGCGATCATGCACGGCAGCGGCGCCAGCAGCCGCAACGTCATCATTCGCCGCAATGTCCTGTTCGACGGACCCGGCGGCATCGTACCCGAGAATTACTACAAAATCTACAACAACACCGTCATCTATAACAATCGTGATTACACGGGCTCCAACAGCTCGTGGACCAGTACATACAGGCCCGCCTTTACCGGCATTGCCGCGTGGAATGGCAAAACGAAAGTAGCCATCAAGAACAACATCGTCGGCGGGCACAGTGCGGCGGATATCGCCATGGGCAGGAATGCCTCGACGCTGGAGATCGACGGCAATCTCTATTTCAATGATTCCGGCGCTCGGTTGGTCGATTATCGCGGCACCGACAACTGGAGTCTCGTGCCGTTCAGTCAGTGGCCCCAGGTCCTGTCGTCCCTGAGCGGCGCCTTAGGGTGCGATGTGCACAGCCGGCAAGCACCACCTCTGTTCGTGAACGTTCCACCGGATCCCACCGGCTCGCACGAGAACTTCGATTTCAACCTTCAGCCTGGCAGTGTGGCGATCGATGCAGGCCTGTTCCTGACACAGACCACCTCCGCCGGCCAGGGAACGACCATTCCCGTCAAGGACGCTGGGTACTTCTTTGACGGCTACGGTATCGTGGACGGGGACGTGATTCAGTTGGCGGGCCAGACCACCACGGCCCGGATCGTGTCGGTGGACTACAGCCTCAACACTATGCTGGTGGACACGGCCTTACGCTGGAACGCCGGCCAGGGAGTGAGTCTGCCCTATCATGGGGCCACTCCCGATGTCGGCGCGCGCGAGTACGACGCGACGGACACGTACATGTACTCGCTGCAGGTCGCAGCGGTAAACGGTCTTGTCACTAAGAGCCCAGATCGCGCCAGCTATGCGTACGGCGAGACGGTAACGTTACAGGCGACACCCAACTCAGGCTATGCGTTCACGGGCTGGTCGGGCAATCTGACCGGCACGGCTAACCCCGCGACGCTGGTCATGGACTCCAACAAGTCCGTCACGGCGAACTTCGCTTCCACCGGCGGCACGGGTAAGACGGTGGGCACCACGACGGCATACGACGGGATCACGACCGATGCGCCCCGCCGGGCAGTACCGTACACGATGCCCGAGGATGGACAACTGCAGAGCATCAGCATCTACCATCAGGGCGGCTCCGGCCAACTGATCCTGGCGGTGTATGCCGATAGCGCCGGCATGCCGGATACGCGTCTTGGGGTCACCAGTGCCACCGCGGTCAACAGTGCCGAGGGCTGGCAGATGATCCCTCTGCAAAGCCCGGTATCCGTGTCCGCAGGACAGCAGATCTGGCTGGCGTGGGTGTTCGAGAACAACCCTGGGATTCGCTTCATGGCCGGCACTCCGGCACGAGCGGATTCGGGTATCGTCTGGTCGGGTGGGATGCCCGCCACTTTCGGGGCGTCCAACGTGCGCAACTACACCTACAGCATCTACGCGACCTACGGCCCTGGGCCGGCTACCACTTACACGCTCACCGTCGCTGCGGCAAATGGGACCGTGACCAGGACACCGAACAAGACCAGTTACACGTCCGGCGAGACCGTGACTCTGCAGGCGACGCCCAACGCGGGCTATGTTTTCACCGGCTGGTCCGGGGCGCTGACGGGTACGGCCAACCCGGCGACACTGGTCATGGACTCCAACAAGTTGGTGACCGCGAACTTCGCACCCATCACCTACACACTCACCGTCGCTGCGGCAAATGGGACCGTAACCAGGACACCGAACAAGACCAGTTACACGTCCGGCGAGACCGTGACTCTACAGGCAACGCCCAACGCGGGCTATGTTTTCACCGGCTGGTCCGGGGCGCTGACGGGTACAGCCAACCCGGCGACACTGGTCATGGACTCCAACAAGTTGGTGACCGCGAACTTCGCACCCATCACCTACACACTCACCGTCACCGCAACAAATGGGACCGTAACCAGGACACCGAACAAGACCAG
>Ga0214473_10001507_pt1 | contig 30479 bp, 40 predicted proteins | sample RVTome_7_FD_203509 | JGI IMG/M metagenome (GOLD analysis project Ga0214473, IMG submission 203509) | Soil microbial communities from uranium-contaminated site in the Upper Colorado River Basin, Wyoming, United States - RVT98D197 | ecosystem: Environmental > Terrestrial > Soil > Contaminated >...
CGATGGAGCCGGGCTGGATCACGAGCCGCCAGATAGAGTCCGCCCGGGTGGCCATCACAAGGCACGCCAAGAGGGGGGTCAAGGTCTGGATACGCATATTCCCGGACAAGCCCATCACGAAGAAGCCTGCCGAGACCCGCATGGGCAAGGGCAAGGGGGCACTGGAGTACTGGGTGGCGGTCGTCAAGCCCGGGCGCATACTTTATGAGGTCTCGGGGGTCCCTGAGGACATCGCGAAGGAGTGCATGAGGCTTGCGGGCCACAAGCTCCCCATCGCCACCAAATTCGTGAAGAGGCAGGAGGAGCTCGAATGAAAAAGCGCGCCGATTACCGGGACAACACGGTGGAGGAGCTAAAGGCAAAAGAGGGAGACCTGAGAAAGGAACTCTTCAACCTGAAATTCCAGAACGCCACCGGCGAGATAGAGAACCACATGAGGATAAGGGACGTCAAGAGGGACATAGCCCGGGTCCTCACCGTGATAAATCAGAAAGCGAAACAGGGTAAATAGGCCATGGCTAAGAAGGTATTCACAGGCACGGTTGTGAGCGACAGGATGGACAAGACGGTCGTGGTGGCCGTTACGATGCTTACCCAGCACCCCACCTACAAGAAGACGGTAAAGAGGGTCACCAAGTTCAAGGCGCACGACCCAGAGAACCGCTTCAAGGTGGGCGACAGGGTGACGATAATGGAGTCCCGCCCCTACAGCAAGGACAAGAGGTGGCGCGTGGTCGTAGAGGGCGGCGGGGAGGCCGGAAAGTGATCCAGGTCCAGAGCATATTGGACGTGGCCGACAACTCGGGCGCAAAGAAGGTCATGTGCATAAAGGTGCTGGGGGGTTCGCGCAGGCGGTACGCCCGGTTGGGCGACGTCATCGTCGTGAGCGTAAAGGAGTCCTCGCCCGAAGGCCAGATAAAGAAGGGCGCAAAGGCCAGGGCCGTGGTCGTGAGAACGAACAAGGAGCACAGGAGGCCGGACGGCTCCTACATACGGTTCGACCAGAACGCGGTCGTCCTCATAAACCCGGCCGGGGAGCCCATCGGCACAAGGATATTCGGGCCCGTGGCGAGAGAGCTCCGATGGAAGGAATACATGAAGATTATCTCTCTGGCCCCCGAGGTGCTTTAAGGAGGATATGGGCGATGGGACTCAGGGTTAAAAAAGGCGATACCGTAAAGGTCCTCGCGGGCAAGGACAGCGGGAAGTCCGGAAGGGTGCTCTCGGTCGACCCGGTGAAGAGCAGGCTTACGGTTGAAAAAGTGAACATGATAAAGAAGCACATGAAGCCCTCGAGGAAGTACGCGCAGGGGGGCATCATAGACAGGGAAAACACGATCCATATCTCCAACGTCATGCTCGTCTGCCCCAAGTGCGGCAAGCCCACGAGGATAGGGAACCAACTCCTCGCGGACGGCGGCAAGCAGAGGCTCTGCAAAAAGTGCAAGGAGGTCATTGACTGAGGCGTGTCCAACGAAAAACAATCCATAATACCGAGGCTCAAGGAAAGATATAAAAAAGAGATTGTTTCGTCCCTCGTGAAGGACTTCAATTACAAGAACGTGATGGAGGCCCCCCGGCTCACGAAGGTCGTGCTCAATGTGGGGTTGGGAGAGGCCGTGCAGAATATAAAGCTTCTGGATTCCGTGACGAACGAGCTTACGGCCATCGCGGGCCAGAAGGCCGTCCAGACGAGGGCCAAGAAGGCCATAGCCGGGTTCAAGCTGAGGAAGGGGATGCCCATCGGGTGCACGGTCACCCTGAGGGGGGACCGGATGTACGAATTCCTGGACAGGCTCATCAGCGTGGCGCTCCCCCGGATAAGGGACTTCCGGGGCCTCGGCGAAAAATCCTTCGACGGGCGCGGCAATTACAGCTTCGGCATAAAGGAGCAGTTCATATTCCCGGAGATAAATTACGACAAGGTGGAGATAATCCACGGGATGGACATAACGATAGGGACCACGGCGAAGACGGACGAAGAGGGCAGGAGGCTTCTCAGGTACCTCGGGATGCCGTTCAGGAGATAAGGAGAAAAATGGCAAGAACAGCGATGATGGAAAAAGCCAAAAGGCCGCCCAAATACGGCGTGCGGGCGCACAACCGGTGCAATATCTGCGGAAGGCCCCGCGCCTACATGAGGCAGTTCGGCATATGCAGGATCTGCTTCAGGAACCTGGCCCTCAAGGGACAGATACCGGGCGTGGCCAAATCGAGCTGGTAGGAGGTTAAGAGCACAGATGCTTACTGACCCCATAGCGGACATGCTGACAAGGATAAGAAACGCCTCGATGATAAGGTCCGAGAAAGTGGACATCCCGGCCTCGAGGATGAAGCTGGAGATCGCCAAGATACTCAAGGAAGAGGGCTTTATCAGGGCGTACAAGGTTATAAAGGACAGGCGGCAGGGAGTCCTGAGGATAAACTTGAAATACGTGGAAGGGGACTCCGTGATAAGCGGCCTCTCGAAGGTGTCGAAACCGGGCCGGCGGGTCTATGTGGGCTCCACGGAGATCCCGAAGGTGATGGGCGGGGTGGGCCTCGCGATACTCACGACCCCCAAAGGCGTGCTTTCCGACAAGGCGTGCCGCAGGGAAAAAGTGGGCGGGGAACTTCTCTGCTACGTATGGTAGGACTGAGAGGGTATTAAGATGTCGAGGATAGGAAAAAAGCCGATAGAGATCCCCAAAGGGGTGAGCGTAAAACTTCAAGGCAGGAATATTTCCGTAAAGGGCCCGAAAGGGGAGCTTTCCTGGGAACACCCCCTCGGCATCAGCATGAAGGAGGCCGAAGGGAAGGTCCTCGTTGAAAGGGCGGACGAGAGCCGGGAGGTGCGCGCCCTGCACGGGCTCTCGAGAAGCCTTGTGAACAATATGGTAACGGGCGTCTCGCAGGGCTATACAAGGGGCATGGAGATCATAGGCGTGGGCTACAAGGCCCAGGTCCAGGGGAGAAAGCTTGTCTTTGCCCTGGGCTATTCCCATCCGGTGGAGTACGAGCTCCCGCAGGGGATAAACGCCGAAGTCGATAAGAAACAGACCATTATTACCCTTTCGGGAATTGACAAGCAGAAGCTGGGGCAGGTGGCCGCGGAACTGAGGGCCTTGAGGCCCCCCGACTCCTACAAGGGCAAGGGCGTCAGATACCAGGGCGAGCGCATAAAACTTAAGGCCGGGAAGACCGGCAAGAAATAGAGCGGAGGAAGAAGAGTGGCAACGGCGGTTTCATCGAGAGAGAAAAGGCACAGGAGAGTAAGGCTCAAAGTGAGCGGCACGCCCGAGAGGCCGAGGTTTTCCGTCCATAAGAGCCTGAACCATATATACGCCCAGCTCATAGACGATGCGGAGGGCAAGACCCTCGTTGCGGCCTCCACCCTCGATAAGGAGATCGGAGGCACGAATCGGAACAGGGGCAATAAGGAGATGGCCAAAAAGGTCGGGGAGCTTACGGCAAGGAGGGCCGTCGAAAAAGGGATCAAGAAGGTCGTCTTCGACAGGGGCGGCTATAAATATCACGGAGTGATAAAGGAACTGGCGGAGGCGGCCAGGGCGGGCGGCCTCGAGTTTTAGTCCATTAATAAGGAGGTATGGTGGGAAGGATAGAGCCTGAGGGGTTGACGCTTAAAGACAAGGTCGTTTACATAAACAGGGTGGCCAAGGTCGTAAAAGGCGGGAGGAGATTTTCCTTCAGCGCCCTGGTGGTTGTCGGAGACGGCGAAGGGATCGTCGGGATCGGGAAGGGGAAGGCGCAGGAAGTGCCCGAGGCGATCAGGAAGGCCGTCGAGAGCGCCAAGAAGGCCTTGATAAAATTCCCCCTCAAGCAAACCTCCATCCCGCACAGGGTAATAGGCAGGTACGGATCGGTATCCGTGGTGATGAACCCGGCCCCCAAGGGGACGGGGCTTATCGCCGGGGGCCCCGTAAGGGCCGTCTTCGAGGTGAGCGGCATACACGATATAGTGGCCAAATCCCTCGGCAGCCATAACCCGTTCAACACGGTGAGGGCCACTATCGAGGGGCTCACAAGGCTCAAGGATTTCGACTCCGTCATGAAGACAAGGGGCAGGGGAGAAGAAGAGACAGCCACTGAGAAGGAGAAAGCCGATGAGGATAGAGGAGTTAAAGCCGGCTCCCGGCAGTAGAAAGAGGAGTAAAAGGGTAGGCAGGGGGATCGGCTCCGGGCACGGCAAGACCTCCACAAAGGGGCACAAGGGCCAGAAGGCCCGCTCCGGCGCGGGGAAGGGCCCGGGCTTCGAAGGCGGCCAGATGCCCCTTCAGAGAAGGCTCCCCAAAAGGGGCTTCAAGAACATAAACCGGACCGAATACGCGGTCATAAACCTCGAGAGGCTGAACGGCTTCGAAGGGGACACCGTTACCCCCGAAGAGCTAGTCGAGCAGAGGTTCATCGGCTCGCTAAAGGACGGAGTGAAGATACTCGGCGCGGGGGAGCTTAAAAAGGCCCTTACCGTAAAGGCCCAGGCCTTCAGCGACTCCGCCCTCAAGAAGATAGCCGAGGCCGGGGGCAAGGCCGAGGTAATCCCGTAGTGGGCGTACTCCAGAGCTTCCAGAACATCTTCAAGATAGAGGAGCTCAAAAACAGGGTGCTCTTCACCTTCGCGCTCCTTGCCGTCTACAGGTTGGGGGCGCACATACCCACGCCGGGCATAAACGGCGAAGAGCTTTCGAAGTTCCTCGTGGACAAGGGCGGGGCGATACTGGGCTTCTTCGATATGTTCGCCGGTGGGGCGCTCTCGCGCATGACCGTGTTCGCGCTGGGCATTATGCCCTACATCAGCGCATCCATTATCCTCCAGCTCCTCACGGTCGTCGTACCCGCCATAGGAAAGCTCGCCAAGGAGGGCGAAGAGGGCAGAAAGAAGATTATCAAATATACCCGTTATGGAACGGTCGTAATAGCCGGCATCCAATCCATGGGCATAGCGATAGGCCTTGAAGGCATGGGAGAGGGCGCTTTCGTCCAGAACCCCGGCTGGGACTTCAGGCTCATGACGATGCTAACGCTCACCTCCGGGACGGCTTTTATAATGTGGCTTGGCGAGCAGATAACGGAAAGGGGCATAGGGAACGGCATATCGCTGATAATATTTGCGGGCATTGTGGCCCGGTTCCCGCTGGCTATAGTCTCCACGGTGAGGCTCGTTAGGGCAAAAGAGCTTTCGCTCTTTTTAGTGCTCCTCCTTATTGTAATAATGGTCGCAATCGTGGCATTCATAATCTATATGGAAAGGGCCCAGCGAAAGATACCCGTCCAGTACGCCAAGCGGGTGGTCGGGAGGAAGATGTACGGGGGGCAGACGACCCATCTCCCCTTGAAAATAAACGTCTCGGGCGTTATCCCGCCAATATTCGCCTCTTCGATAATAATGTTCCCGGCCACGGTGGCGGGCTTTATCGCGGTCCCGTGGGTGCAGGGGATAGCGAGACAGCTCTCGCCGGGCACCATATTCCATTCCATGCTGTATGTGGGCATGATAATATTCTTCGCTTATTTCTATACGGCCGTGGTGTTCAACCCCGTGGACGTTGCCGACAACTTGAAGAAGCACGGCGGCTTCATACCCGGCATCAGGCCCGGCCAGAAGACCTCGGACTATATCTACAAGGTGCTTTCCCGGCTTACATTCGTGGGGGGCATTTACCTTTCGGCCGTCTGCATATTCCCGGAGATACTGATATACAGGTTTAATATACCTTTTTATTTCGGCGGCACCTCGCTCCTCATAGTGGTGGGTGTCGCGCTCGACACCGTCAGCCAGATCGAGTCCCATCTTGTCACCCGGTCTTATGAAGGGTTCCTGAAGAAGGGCAGGATCAGGGGACGGCGCGGGTAAACGCAACAGCCATTGCTCATTTGGGGCTCATTTGAGCTCATGGAACTCATTGGAACCAATGTTCTTTGAAAGCAAGTGATTCTGATAAAGTCGGCTGAAGAGATAGCCCGCATGGTTCGGGCCTGCCGCATCACGGCGGAGGTGCTCGAGAGCCTCAGGGAAGCCGTCTCCCCGGGCATGACCACGGGGGAGATCGAAAAAATGGCCGAGGGGCTTATAATCCAAAAAGGAGGCAAGCCCGCCTTCAAGGGCTACAGGGGCTATCCCGCGAGCATCTGCACGTCCGTAAACGACCAGGTCGTCCACGGGATACCTTCTCAAAGAAAATTGAACGAAGGGGACATCCTGAGCATAGACCTGGGCGTTTACTGGCAGGGCTATTACGGAGACGCGGCCATCACGGTCCCCATAGGGGAAGTGGACGAAGAGGCTAAAAAGCTCATCAGAGTCACCGAGGAGGCCCTCGCCATGGGTATAGATAAGGCCAGGGAAGGCAACAGGGTGTCCGATATATCCCATGCCGTGCAGGGCCATGTGGAGGCAAACGGGTTCTCCGTCGTCCGGGCCCTCGTGGGCCACGGCGTGGGGAAGCTCCTCCATGAGGAGCCCCAAGTGCCCAATTTCGGCCCCCCTGGAAAAGGGCCGAGGCTTGCGAAGGGGATGACGTTGGCCATCGAGCCGATGGTGAACGCGGGCGGCTGGCAGGTGAAATTCCTCGAAGACGGCTGGACCTGCGTAACGGCAGACGGGAGCCTCTCGGCCCACAGCGAGCACACGGTGCTCATAACCGGGGAGGCGCCGGTGATTTTAACAAAACACCCGAATATTGACGAAGACGGCATGACGCGGGTAAAATATAAAGCTGTTTAATGCCAAAAGAAGAAAACATAGAAGTCCAGGGCACGGTCATCGACACCCTGCCCAATGCCACTTTCAAGGTGGAGCTCGAGGGCGGACAGGTCGTGCTGGCATATGTCTCCGGCAAGATGCGGATGCATTTCATAAAGATATTGCCCGGGGACAAGGTGCTTGTGGAGCTTTCCCCCTACGACCTCACGAGGGGCAGGATCACTTACAGGTTCAAGTAGGGGGCGTGTTAGTAGGGGCGCTGCTTGCTGCGCCCGTCTTTAGAATGGAAGACAGGCCGCCCTTTTTATTTTTTGGCGCTGTTTGATATTGACCAAAGATTTTTGAAAGTGTAGCAACAGGAGGATTTTTCGAAATGAAAGTTCGTTCATCCGTTAAGCCGCTTTGCCTTAAGTGCAAGATCATAAAGCGGAAGGGCACGGTCCGGGTCATCTGCGACAACCCGAGACACAAGCAGAGGCAGGGATAGAGGATGGCAAGGATAGCCGGAGTTGACCTGCCGAGGAACGAGAGGGTCGAGATAGGCCTCACGAGGGTCTTCGGGGTGGGCAGGAGCCTTTCCAAGCAGATACTCACCGAGACCGGCGTGGACCCAAACGTGAGGGTAAAGGACTTGAAGGACGAGGACATCGTCAAGATAAGGGGCATACTGGAGCGCGATTTCAAGGTGGAGGGCGACCTTCGCCGCGACATCGCGATGAACATAAAGCGGCTCCAGGACATCGGGAGCTACAGGGGCCAGAGGCACAGGCACGGCCTCCCCGTGAGGGGCCAGCGGACGCGCACTAACGCCAGGACGAGGAAAGGCCCCCGCAGGGCCATCACAGGAAAGAAGAAATAGGGGGTCTTGAGAACACATGGCACAGAGAAGAAAAACAGGCAAGAGAGAGAAAAAAAGCATACCTTTCGGCGAGGCCCATATACAGGCCAGCTTTAATAATACCATCGTAACCATCACGGACCCCAACGGGGGCGTCCTGGCTTGGTCCAGCGCCGGGAGCCTCGGGTTCAAGGGGTCGAGGAAGGGCACCCTTTACGCGGCCCAGATGGCCGCCGACACCGCCGCCAAGAAGGTCCTCGAATACGGCATGAAGCAGCTTGACGTTTACGTGAAAGGCCCCGGCGTGGGCAGGGAGGCCGCAATCAGGGCGCTCCAGGCCGCCGGGCTCGAAGTAAACCTTATCAAGGACGTCACCCCCGTGCCCCACAACGGCTGCAGGCCCCCCAAAAGGAGGAGGGTCTGATGGCCCGGTACACGGAAGCGCTCTGCAGGGTCTGCCGCAGGCAGGGGGAAAAGCTCTTCCTGAAGGGGGACAGGTGCCATACCGAGAAGTGCTCGGTCGAGAGGAGAAAATACCCCCCCGGACAGCATGGGCAGAGAAGGGGCAAGCTCTCCGACTACGGCGCCCAGCTCAGGGAGAAGCAGAAGGTAAAGAACATGTACAGGGTGCTCGAGGCCCAGTTCAGAAAATATTTCGAAGAAGCCTCAAAAAAGAAGGGGGCCACAGGGGAGACCCTTCTGCAGCTCCTTGAAAGAAGGCTCGACAACATAGTCTACCGGATGGGGTTTGCCCTGAACAGGGGACAGGCCCGGCAGTTCGTCACCCACGGGTTTTTTACGGTGAACGGGAGAAGGGTTAACATACCTTCATACCTCGTAAAGCCCGGGGAAGTGGTGGAAGTGGTGGAGCCGAAACGCACAAATCCCTTCCTTGAGGACAGCGTTTCGAAGGCGGAGCACAGGGGGCTTCCGGCCTGGCTTGAAGTGGATTTGGGCAACCGGAAGGGCAAGATGCTCCATATCCCCTCGCGGGAGGAAATACCCCTTGACGTGCAGGAGCAGCTCATAGTCGAGCTTTACTCCAAGTAGAGAGAAAAAAATTTGTTCAGGGTGATATAGGAGGCCTTATGGACTTGAAGAAAAAGGGTTTTCAGTTGCCGGAGAAGATAAGGTTTGACGAGGAAACCCTCACCGATACATACGGAAAACTTATAGCCGAGCCGCTGGAGAGGGGCTACGGGACCACTCTGGGGAACGCACTGAGGCGCATACTGCTCTCTTCCCTGGAGGGGGCCGCCATATCGGCCATAAGGATCAGGGGGGCGGTCCATGAGTTCTCGTCCATAGAGGGTGTTAAAGAGGACGTCATGAACATTATCCTCAACATGAAGAAGCTCCGGTTCGTGATGCACGGAAACGGGATAAAGACGGCCACGATAAGCATGAAGGGCCCCGGGCAGGTGACGGGCTCCGATATAAGGCCCGATGCCGACATCGAGCTCTTGACGCCCGATCAGTCGATAGCCACGGTGGACAAGGGCGCCACGTTCGAGGCCGAGCTTTACATCAAGAAGGGCAAGGGCTACGTGCCTGCCGAGATGAACAAGGAAGAGAACATGCCGGTGGACGTGATAGCCGTGGACTCTGTGTTCAGCCCGATGAAGAAGGTCAATTTCTGGGTGGAAAAGGCCCGGGTCGGAAGGTCCACCGATTACGACCGTCTTATCATGGAGCTCTGGACAGACGGGAGCATCAACCCCGAAAAGGCGGTCTCGCAGGCCGCCATGATCCTCGCCGACCACCTGAACTTCTTTGTATTCGAAAAAGAAGAGGACGAGGACGAGAGGGAGTCGAGGGTCGTGGCGGGTCCCTTCTCGGGCGGCTTCCCGGAGCCTATATTGAACGAGCACCTCGGAAAGAGCGTGGAAGAGCTTGAGCTCTCCGTACGGGCGCAGAACTGCTTGAAAAACGCCAACATAAAGACCATCGGCGAGCTCGTCCAGAAGACCGAGCACGACATGCTCAAGACCAAAAATTTCGGAAGGAAATCCCTTAACGAGATAAAGGAAATATTGACCTCTATGGGGCTCAGGTTCGGCATGAAGGTTGACGTCGACGCCCTGAAGCAGTAACCCACCCCAGTCCCCTCCTGGGAGGGGATAAAGGAGGCGGGTCCGGAAACAGGACCGGAATGACACTTAAAGAGTAGCCGCAGGCTTTAGCCTGCGTTCATAAAAAATAAAAGAAATGATGGAATAGATGACCGGAAGGAGAGAGTAAATGCGGCATAAGAAATCGGGAAGACATTTTGGCAGGACAGCCAACCAGAGGAAGGCCCTGCTGAGAGGGCTTGTCAGCTCTCTCCTGCTCCGGGAGAGAATAGAGACCACGGTTGCGAGGGCGAAGGAGACGAGGAAGATAGCCGAAAGGCTTATTACTCTCGGCATAAGGGGGGACCTCGGTGCAAGGCGGGTGGCCCTTGCGGACCTGCCCGACAAGCCCGCCGTTATGAAACTCTTTAATTCCATAGGGCCCCGGCTCCAGGGGAGGCCCGGCGGATACCTGAGGATAGTCCAGACGCGCCGCAGGGTAAACGACAGCGCCCCTATGGCCGTCCTTGAGTTCGTGGACTTCGAAGAGGAGAGGGCGAAGAGGCAGACGGAGAAAAAAGAGGAAAAGAAGCCCAAAAAGGAAGAAAAGGGCAAAAAAGAGGAAAAAGGGAAGGAATAATGACCGAATGGCTCATGGTGCTTGGCCTCATTGTGCTCTGGCTCCTCTTTCAGTTCGTGGTCTTCCCGCGCATCGGGGTGGGATGAGGGAACTTTAACCGCAGGGGGACGTGCTCCCCCAAGGAAAATAAAAATCCCCATTGACAAAGACCATGCTTTTTTTGTATTTTTCTAAGACTCCTTAAAAAGCTCTAAATTTTTAAATAAATTTTTACAATTAAACTTTCAGGATGGCGCTGGCCTTCCGCAAATGAAAAACCACCAAAGTATATCTCAGGAGATTCAGTTATGCAGGACGTCTCAATATCGGATCTGAAAGAAAAGAACATCGAGGAGCTCACGAAGGTCGCCAAGGACCTTAGCGTAGAGGGGGCTTCGGGCCTCAAGAAGCAGGACCTCATATTCGCCATCCTCCAGGCCCATGCCCTGAAGACGGGAAACGTGTTCGGGGAGGGCGTGCTCGAGATCCTGCCCGACGGGTTCGGGTTCCTGCGTTCGCCCGATTACAGCTATCTGCCCGGCCCGGACGACATATACGTATCCCCCTCCCAGATAAGACGGTTCAACCTGAGGACCGGAGACCTCGTCTCGGGGCATATAAGGCCGCCAAAGGAGGCCGAAAGGTATTTTGCCCTCTTGAAGGTCGAGGCCGTGAACCACGAGTCCCCCGAGGAGGCCGTCTCACGCTCCCTCTTCGACAACCTTATACCCTATTACCCGACCGAAAAGATAAAGCTCGAATACGACGCGGGCGACTTTTCCACGAGAATCATGGAGTTCATAACCCCTGTCGGCATGGGGCAGAGGGGCATGATAGTGGCTGCCCCCCGGACCGGAAAGACGATGCTCCTTCAATCCATCGCAAGGTCCGTAAAAAAGAACCACAGGGAAATACACCTGATAATACTCCTCATAGACGAGCGCCCGGAAGAGGTGACCGACTGGAAACGCCAGGTGCCCACGGCGGAGATAATCAGCTCCACCTTCGACGAGCCCCCCCAGAGGCACTGCCAGGTATCGGAGATGGTCATCGAGAGGGCAAAGAGGCTTGTCGAGAGCAGACGGAACGTGGTCATCCTCCTGGACAGCATCACCCGGCTCGCCCGGGCCTACAACGCCATAATCCCCACAAGCGGCAAGGTGCTTTCGGGCGGCCTTGACGCCAATGCCCTCCAGAAGCCCAAGCGCTTCTTCGGCACGGCAAGAAACATCGAAACCGGCGGGAGCCTCACGATCATCGCCACGGCCCTTGTCGATACCGGCAGCCGCATGGACGATGTCATCTTCGAAGAGTTCAAGGGCACGGGCAACATGGAGCTTCACCTTGACAGGCGCCTCGTGGACAAGCGCATATTCCCGAGCATAGACATAAACGCCTCCGGCACGAGGAAGGAAGAGCTGCTCGTGGACAAGGACGCGCTCCGGAAGATGTGGATACTCCGGAAGGTGCTCTCGCCGCTTGGGCCGGTGGAGAGCATGGAGTTCCTTCTCGATAAACTGAGGGGCACAAAGACCAATAAGGAATTCCTGGAGAGGATGAACCAGTAGTGGCCGACTCGTCCGGGAGCCTCAAGGCCTTTCTGCTTGCAGGAAGCGCCCTGGGGGCACTCCTCGGTATCGGGATCGCCATCTCCATGGACTCTCTTTACGCCGGGGCGCTCGAAGGCTCCTGGCGCGACGCAATCGTGAAAGACCTCCACACGTTCTTCTCCCTTAATGTGATGAAAAACAGCCCCGTTGTGATCGCCGTATTCGCCCTCATACTCCTTATCCTCGGCGTCTTCGGGGCCGTTATGGGCCTCATATTCTCTTTTTTCATCTATAAGTTCTTCGAGTTCCTGAGGGCGAAGTGAGCCTCCGCCTGGAAGACGACGGCTGGTGCTTCGCCTGCGGGCGGAATAACCCTGAGGGGCTCCGGCTCAAGTTCGAGCGCACCCCAAGGGGCGTACGGACCTTCTTTACTGCGGAAAAAAAGCACCAGGGCTATAAAGGCATCGTCCACGGGGGGATACTTGCCACCCTCCTTGACGAGGCCGCGGCCCATGCCGTCATCGCGAAGGGCATCGTTCCAGCCACAGCCGAGATGACCGTCCGGTTCAGGAATCCCCTTTTTGTCGGCGAAAAGGCGATAATAGAAGGGTGGGCTGAAGATATAAAGGAGTCCCGGGGGGGAGAGATAAAAATAATAGAGGCGGGCTCCGAGATAAGGACCGAAGGGGGCAAGGTGGCCGCCTCCGCCTCCGTAAAGCTGTTTTTGAGGGATGGAAAGTCTTCTAAGGGCGCTTGAAAGATTCTTCGAGAAGAACCGCACGGGCCTTTTCCTCATAATGTTTCTCGTCGCGGCAATAGGGCTCATCGTGGGATACCGCTATTACAATTACACGAAGAACGAGCCCGAGTTCTGCATGACCTGCCACATGATGCAGGAGTCCGTAAATACCTGGCAGAAGAGCAAACACTGGCAGATAAAGTGCCAGGAGTGCCACAAGATGAGCGTTTTCGAGCAGAACCGGCTCCTTGTGGCATATGTTGCGAAAGGCAGTACGGGCCCTCAAGCCCCGGCGCACGCCCGGACCGCCCCCTGGCAGGCCTGCAAGCGGTGCCATGTGGAAGACATAAAACAGGGCTCCCTCAGCGTGAGGCAGTCTTACGGGCATGCAAGACATGTCTTCATGGAAAACATAGGGTGCGACAAGTGCCACTCCGGCGGCTCCCATACGTTTAAACCTGACGAGAAGAACTGTTCCCGCTGCCACAAGGACAGGCTCGTGCACGGCATGGGGATGGAGGGGCTCTCGTGCCTCAAATGCCACGCCTACGGAGAGAACACCCGTGCCGGCGTTCAGGTGGAGCGCTGTCTCGGCTGCCATAAGGACATAAGGCTTACAGGGCCGATGGCGGGCCTCAAGTGCTATGACTGCCACAAGCCCCACAGGCAGATAAGCCTTACGAGCAACGACTGCCTCAAGAATTGCCACGGCAACGAGGTGCAGGTGGGACAGCACAGAATTCATATGGAGAAGGCCAGGCTCGAATGCCTCGACTGCCACAAGCCCCACGGCTGGACCGTGGGCGGGAAACAGGCCCCCGGCCTCTGCGACAGGTGCCATAAACTGAAAGATCCCAACAGCTTTATTTATTAGCGGAAGCATGTTGATAATTTTTCCTATCGGGAGTAAATTAAAAGCAATATAGCAGCCGAAGTCCGCCCATTGTCAAATCGATAACAGAGCGGACGCGGGGGACCCAGAAAATGGGGCGAATTCCCTGGGGCAGCATGAGGACAGGCAGGTTTTGACCTGTCGCTTGCCCCTTGGACAGGGCACTTCCAGGCCCGAGCCCGTCAGCTAACCTCGCAGGCTTTTGGAAGCAACCGGAGAATTTAAAGACCGCTGTCCGGCGGTTTTTTTATTTCCTCCTTTGCCCCCCAAGGGAGGAGAAAAGATGCCCATCAAGGAATTCCTCATCGGAAGGCCCATCGAAACGATCAGGGAAACGCACGAACGCCTCTCCAAAAAAATGGGCCTTGCGGTCTTCTCGTCGGACCCGCTTTCTTCCGTGGCCTACGGGACCGAAGAGATCATGTTTGCCCTTGTGGCCGGGGGGGCCGCGCTCTTGAGCTTCACCGTCCCCATTGCCGTTGCCATTGTTATCCTTGTCGCGATAGTGGCCACCTCGTATTTCCAGACCGTCCACGCGTATTCCTCCGGGGGAGGGGCATACATAGTCGCCAAGGATAACTTGGGCGTGCTTCCGGGACTTGTCGCGGGGGCGGCACTCCTTATAGATTACGTCCTCACCGTCACCGTGAGCGTGGCCGCAGGCATTGCGGCCGTCACCTCGGCCTTTCCTGCAACCCGGGACTATACCGTTGCAATGTGCATCGCCTCCATACTCTTTATCACCTTGATAAACCTGAGGGGCGTCAGGGAGTCCGGAAAGGTATTTTCGTTCCCGGTCTATCTTTTTATAGGAAGCCTGCTTCTGCTTATAGCGGCAAGCCTCACAAAATCCTTCTCGCTTCCGCGCGTCCAGTATCGCGAGCTTACCGGGACGGCGGCGAACATATTTCCACTCTTCATAATATTGAAGGCCTTCGCCTCCGGCTGCGCCACTCTTACCGGGATCGAAGCCATCTCGAACGGGGTCCGCGCGTTCAAGCCCCCCGAGGCAAAAAACGCAGGGAAAACGCTCGTATGGATGGCGTTTACCCTGGCCTTGCTCACAATCGGCATCGCTTATTTTTCCAATTATTACGGGATACTGCCCAACCCCAAGGAGACCGTCGTCTCCCAGCTTGCAAGGACTGTCTTTTCCAAGGGGGTTGTCTATTACACGATACAGTTTGCCACAATGCTGGTACTTATCCTTGCCGCAAACACTTCTTTTGCGGATTTCCCCCGTCTTTCCTCGATAATGGCAAACGACCGCTACCTTCCGAGGCAGTTATCCAACCGGGGGGACAAGCTCGTCTTCTCGAACGGCATACTCATGCTAAGCCTTCTTTCCGCCCTTCTCATCGTGCTCTTCAGGGGAGACACCCATTCCCTGATACCTCTTTATGCCGTGGGCGTTTTCACGGCCTTCACCCTCTCACAGACGGGCATGGTCAGGCATTGGTTCAAAGATAGGGGAAGGGGCTGGCTTAAAAACAGCCTCATAAACGGCGTAGGGGGCATCGCCACCGGGGTTGTCCTTGTTGTTATAGCGGTTGAAAAATTCTCCGGGGGCGCGTGGATAGTGCTTATCGCCATTCCGGCATTGGTGCTCTTGACCCAGAAGGTCCACCGGCATTACCTTTCCGTGGCCGAGCAGCTTTCCCTCGAGCACTGCATAACAGGGGAAAAAGAATATTCGCACCACTCGGTTATCGTGCCGATTTCGGGCCTCCAGCAGGCGGTCATCAATGCCGTCAGGTACGCAAAGGCCCTCTCTAATGATGTTGTCGCCTTGTATGTCGGCATAGACCCGGCGGAGACTGAAAAGCTGAAGCTGAAATGGGAAAAGCAGTGCATGGGCGTCCCGCTTGTAATACTCGATTCCCCTTACAGGTCGGTAACGGAGCCCTTGATGGATTACATAGACAAGGTGCGCGGCAGCCATAAGGAGGGCATTATCACCGTCGTGCTCCCCGAGTTCGTGCCCTCAAAATGGTGGCACCATCTGCTCCATAACCAAACGGCGCTATTCATAAAAGGGATCCTGCTGTTTAAAAAAGGGGTTGTGTCAACAAGCGTTCCCTTTCATCTAAGGAAATAGACCGGCTATGAACCTGTCTGACAAATACCGTTTCGTGATTTGAGGATCCAATATGTTGTAGCCGCAACCTTCATTGCGCTATATGAACGCGCTATATGAACGCCGGCTAAAGCCTGCGGCTACCTTACTCGGACAGGCTCCTAAAAAATAAAAAAGGCAGAACCGAAGCTTTCTATCCCCTCGCCTCGAGGAGGGTCGTGAACGTCTTGTGGTGGTCTTCCTCCTGGGCGAGGATGCCTTCAAAGAGGGTGCGGGTCGTAACGTCGCCCTCGGTGTCGGCCTTTTTAATAATATTCCTGTAAAGCTCTATCGCGCCCTCTTCGGCCTTTTTGTCTATCGAGAGCATGGCTACGATGGTTTCTCCCACTGTTATCGGCGCGGGCTTTGTTGTGGGGACGCCGCCGAGGTAGTCGAGCCTATCGGCTATCGACTCCGCGTGCCTCATCTCGATTATGGCGATCTCCTTGAAGACCTTTCCCGCCGTCTCGGACTCGGGCCCCCTGGCGGTCACGTGCTGCCACATGTATTGTATGCTTACCTGAAGCTCCATCGAAATAGCCTGATTCATCATATCCAAAAGTTCCTTGCTTGCCATAAGCGGCCCTCCTCCTTGGGTTTCAATTAATTCCATTATATTTCGGGCAGATTGTTTGTCAAGCCCTATGCTCTTGTCCATTCATGATAAAAAGTGATAAGATTAATTAAATTCGAATCTTCTAAATATCAGGAGGACCGATAAATGAAGAGAATAGCAGTAATTTTAACGGCGGTTGTTTTTGTCCTTTCAATCGCCGTGGTGGCGGCGGCCGCCGGAACGACCCAGACTGGCACCATTAAATCGGTTGACGCGAAGGCCGGGACAATCGTCTTCATGCCCGACGGGGGCCGGGAGACAACCCTTAACGTGGACAAGTCCGTGGACCTGGGCAAAGTGAAACCCGGCTCGAAAGCCACAATTACGATGGAAAATGACGTAGTGACCTCGATCAAGGCCAAGAGGAGAGAGATCGTGGGCTGCTGATCCGCCCGGCAGAGAGCTTCGAAAAGCCGCACTTTTATTGAAAGAAGAAGGTAGCGGCTTTTCTTTTTCCTACCCTTTTTTTCTTCCCCTTACCCCCGTTTGACTTTGACGCCCGCTAAGCTAAGATTTAATCAAGAAAAGCTTTAAAAAAGGAGGAATCCATGAGGGTCCTGATATTAAGCGATGACGGGTTCGAGGACCTCGAGCTCATAGTCCCCTTTTACAGGTTCAAGGAGGCCGGGTTGGAGGTCGATATCGCCTCGAAGAGGAGGGGGGATATAAAAGGGAAGCACGGGTACGAGGTCACGGCCAACAGGATGTACGAGGAGATAAACCCCGACGAGTACGAGATGCTCTTCATACCCGGCGGGAAGGCCCCCGCCAAAGTGAGGAAAGACGAGGCCGCCCTCGCCATAACACGGCATTTCATGGAGAACAACAAGCCGGTGGCCGCGATCTGCCACGGCCCGCAGGTGCTTATTAGCGCGGGCGTCGTCAAGGGGAGGCGCCTGACCTCGTGGCCCGAGGTGGGAAAGGAACTGAAGGAGGCCGGGGCGGCATACGAGGACGCGCGGGTGGTTGTGGACGGGAACCTCGTCACATCGAGGATGCCCGACGACCTCCCCTACTTCCTCCAGGAGGTCATGAAGAAGGTAAAGGCTGAAGCGGCGGCGGTGTAAAAGGAAAAAACTTTTCCCTTATATTAGCGGGGAAGATGGGGGTGGCGGGTCTCAAAATGAGCTGAAAAGGTTCGTAAGGACTTTAAAGATCATTATAATTCGCGGGCTCTCACCCGCTCATGATCTGCTCACCGTCACCTCACTTTTCGCCCCATCCACCCCCATCTTCTTCCCAATTCGTTTGCAGAGAAAACAAAGGAAAGTGGAAAGGAAGAGGGCGAGGCATCCGCACAGAGCGGGAGCATGAGGAAAGCGGCGCATCTAAGGATATAGAAGAGCCGGACAAAACAAACTCGCCGCGGTTATGCACCCTCATCACATTTCAATGAGGTGTGCGGGTGCCCCGCCCTCTCCTGAGACCCGCCACCCCCCATCTTCCCGTTTTCTAGACCAAAAAAGGGGGCTCCAATTGGAACCCCCTTGAATCTCTTTACCTTTTGATTTTATTTTGGCGTTAGCCCCGGGGTGCCGGGTATGGGGGTCTCAGGCGCAGCGGGGGCGGGCACTCCGGCCCGCTTTTCCTCGATGGCTTTCTTCAGCGCGTCCACGGCGTTCTGCGACTCCGTGATGCTCCTCGTGAGGGATTCCCTCGCAAGCTGGGGGTTATGGAAGCCGTCGGAGTTTTCCGCCGTCCACCATTCCCAGAGAATATGGGCCCTGTCATGCGCCTCCCTCGCCGATTTCAAGGTCTCCTCCGGGACTCCCGCCGACTTCCCGGCCGCGTATGCGTCTATCAACTGTCCGAGCCAGAACTCGGCCTTTGTGATCTTGCCCCTGATGTAGTTCTGGATGGCGTCCACCTGGTACTCGGCCTCTTTCTCGTCCCACCCGGGGTGGCACCGTATGCAGGTGTCTTTTATCATGTACCGGGCGCTCCGCTGCCCGTGCCAGGTATAAGTCTTTGCGCCTTTTTTCATTTTGGGCATATGGCAGTCCTTGCATTCAACGCCCGCGCGCTCGTGCTTGCTCATCCAGAAGGTCTCGGTCTCCGGGTGCTGGAGCTTGTTGAGGGCCGCCCCGGTTGTCGTATGCTTGAAGTCTTTGAATTTCACGTCCTCGGTCATCTTCTTGTGGTAATCGAGCACATTGACCCACGGGAAGAGGTTGGTCCTCGGGTCGGCCATGCCTATTTTCTCCCCTGTAGCGAGGTCTATGCCCGGATTGCAGTTGTATTCGACGTGGCACTGGGCGCACATGAGGTTGGAGTCGGGCCTGTTCAAGAGCCCTATCGCCCTGAAATCCCGGAACATGACCTTCTCTATTGTGGTCTTTTTGCTCTTTTCCGGGTCGTATGGATATGTGCCCAAGTTCCTGTCCACAACGGCGTTTATAAGCCCGTCCCTCACCACCCTGTATTGGGCCGAATGCGGGTCGTGGCACATGAAGCAGTTCAAGGGATGGGAAAGGCTCCGGGCGAATTCCACCACATTGGACGTCCGGTCCCATTTTGCGCGCGGGTCCTTCTCGCCCATGTACTTCCACTGGAGGATATGGTCCTGGGTCTTGCAGTTCAGGCAGACGGGGTTTGCCGCCGCCGCTGACTGCGTGATAAAGGCCTTGTGCTCGTTAGTATCGGGCTTTGTGTCCACAACAACTTCCCAGACGCCCTTGGCCGCGCCTTTTGCATTCGTTACTTGCGTCCAGTCCTTCATCTGGAACCTGCCGCCGTAGGCCCTGTCCACCACGAGATGGTCCACGAGGGCAAAGACATGGCTCCGGGGCTCGTCGTGCTCCTTCGTGAAGCCGTGGGGCATCGAGAGCTTGTCGAACATGGGGGAGCGGCTCCTGAACGTGGCCTTCTCCACCCTCGCCTTTGACTGGAGGTTCATCGAGGTGAAGGACTCGTACTGGTCCTTGTGGCAGGCGCCGCAGACCTCAAGGCCCGTGAGCGTAACCGGCTTTTGAGAGGGGTCTTTCATGTGCCCCTCGAGTTCCCCATGGCAGTTTACGCAGTTCACTTTCGCGTGCTTGCCCTTTGCGTGGAATTTCTCGATATCCGAATGGCAGCCGTAACAGGTCTTCAAGTCCACGTCTTTCGGTTTCGCCCCGGTCTCCGCCTCAGCCCTTATGAAATAAAAAATGGCAATAAAAAGAAAAAATAGAGTCAAGAGAAAGACGCTTTTTTTCCTCATGATCCCACCCCCCTTTAGTGGATAAATTCTTTATTATTCCGGGACCGCGCTATTCGGTTTCCGGCTTTAAGGTGAAGGCGTCCACTATGGCGGCGGCGTCCCCCAGGCCGCCCACGAAATTCGTATAGACCCCCACATAGCCCCTTTGTATATGGCCCGTATCAAAAGGCCCTCCGGGCAGGGGCTTGTCATTCCAGTACACGTCGGTTTTTCCGCCCTTCACGCGGACCCCCATCTTATGCCAGCCGGGTTTTTCGGGGACCCCGCCCGGTATCTCTTTTGGGTCCCAGAACATCAGAAAGACAGGGTAGTTGAATGTGCTCCTGCCCACATAGGCAAGGTTTATCGAGGGGTCTTTCGTCTTGAAATCGCACACCACCCTGTAGAAGTCGCCTTTTACGGGATCGATGAGGAAGGCGATACCGGCAAGGGGGGCCTTCTCGGACCCGGTGATGGGGCAGTAGACGAGGGCGCTCAGGGTAAATTCGCCAAGGGGCGGGATGACGGCATAGCTCAGGCTCGCGAAGCCCCCCGCGTTCTCGTTCGTGAGCGCGCCCACGCCGCCGTCCTTGTCCGGGGCATCGTCCACCTTTACGGCCCTCAGATTATCCTGGTTGAAAAACGGGAAGAACATCCACCTGAGGCTTGCCTCGCCCCCCGTGAAGTGGTCCGAATAGACCTTTTCTTCCGGGAAGCCCGCCCCCGCGATAAGGAGTGCGGCGAGGAGGAGGAGAGAGGAGATGAGCCTTTTCATATTTAGATTCTATGTAATATCGGCAAAATTGCAAATAAAAGGCCCTTTCTATAAAATTTCAATATGGCCGTCCTCGATGAGATCATCCGGAGGAAAAAAGAAAGGCTCTCCGGGGCCAAAACCAATATCCCTCTAAGTGAAATGAAGGCCCGCGCCCGGGAGATTGAGCCCCCGTTTGATTTTTCGCGGGCCGTAAAGCGCACGGACGGCATCAGGCTCATAGCAGAGGTAAAAAAGGCCTCCCCCTCAAGGGGGCTCATCCGGGCCGACTTCGACCCCAAAAAGATCGCCTCCATCTATGGTGAAAAGGCCCATGCCATAAGCGTCCTCACGGAAGAGGACTTCTTTCAGGGCGACCTCTCCTACGTGGGGATTGTCAAAAACACTTCCGGGAAACCCGTCCTGAGAAAAGATTTCATATTCGACGAATACCAGATACACGAGTCGAGGGCGGCGGGGGCTGACGCCATACTCCTCATAGGGAAGATACTGGGTGAGGGACAGGCCCGGGAATACCTCGAAATGGCCCGCGAGCTCGGCATGGCAGTCCTCTTCGAGGTCCACGATATGGAAGAACTGGAGGCGGCTTTAAAGATAAATGCGCCTATAATAGGAATAAACAACCGGGACTTGAACACGCTAAAGGTAGACCTTGCCAGGACATTGGAGCTTAAAAGCGAGATACCTCCAGGCAAGGTGATAGTCTCCGAGAGCGGGATTAACACAAGGGGGGACGTCCTGCGCCTGGGCGAGAGCGGGGTGGACGCGATACTCGTGGGAACGGCTATAATGAAAGAAAAGGACATCGCAAAAAAAATAGACGAACTTATGGGGTACGGAAATGGTAAAGGTTAAGGTCTGCGGGATAACAAACATCGAGGATGCTATAGCGGCGGCGGAGTTCGGGGCCGATGCCCTGGGGTTTGTCTTTTACGAGAAAAGCCCCCGCTATATCGAGCCCCTGAGGGCAAAGGAGATCATGCTCCGCCTGCCCCCCTTCGTCACAACCGTAGGTGTCTTCGTGGACGAAAAGAGGAGGGTCGTGGAGTCCGTAATGGGCTCGGTCGGGCTCGACGTGGCCCAGTTCCACGGCCATGAGCCCCCCGAAGAATGCATAATCACGAGGCGCGCGATAAAGGCATTCCATATAAAAGACGAAACCGACTTGGAGGCGATGAAAAAGTACAAGGTGTCGGCCTATCTCCTCGATACCTACACCCCGGATGCCCTCGGCGGGACGGGGCAGATTTTCAACTGGTCGATAGCCATGGACGCAAAGCCCTTGGGAAAAATCATCCTTGCAGGAGGGCTCACCCCCGACAACGTGGCCGATGCGGTGCGGATGGTAAGGCCCTATGCCGTGGACGTGTCAAGCGGCGTGGAGTACAAGAAGGGTGTGAAAGACCGCGAGAAGCTGAGGTTATTTATAGAGCGGGCTAAAGAGGCTGTTCCCGTGACGGGCTTGCTACCCTGATTACGGTCTTCACGTTCCCGCGCGGGTTGAAATCCCCCACCACTTCCAGATAACGGGGGAGAAGCGCCTTCTCCAGGTGGTCGAATATCCTGTTCGTCACGGCCTCATGCGATATATGAACATCCCTGTAAGAGTTCAGGTAAAGTTTTAAAGACCTTAGCTCCACTATTTTCCTGTCGGGCGTGTAGTGGATTTCTATAGTGGCAAAATCCGGATACCCGGAGCGCGGGCACAGGCATGTGAACTCCGGGAACCTTATGTCTATCTGGTAGTCCCGTTCCGGCGAGGGGTTGTCCCAGAGTTCGAGCCTGGCCTCCGCTATGGCCTTTTCGCCGTATTTTTTATTTGCCGTTTTCGGTTTCATGTTTTTTTACAAAAATCCCCTTTGCCACGTCCTCTTCTATCGCTATGGTCGTCTCGTCTATGGTGAGGACGAAGGAAGGCCTCTTCTGCTGGAGCTTTATATCCGAGCCGGCCACAAGGCCTATGGAGGCGAGCCTGTCTATCATCGGGCCCCTCAGGAAGACCACCCTGTAGGGGGCGCCCACCTCGGCCTCCATCATGGAGACCACAAGCGGGGTCACTTTTTTCACGTAGAGCTTGCAGCATTGCCCGCGCGGTATGGGCCTCCCGTGTGGGCAGGTAGGGGGGTGGCCAAGGAGTGTGCATATCGCCTCTTCCACCTCCGGGCTTATCGCGTGCTCGAGCCTGCAGGCGTCCCTTTCGTAATCGGTAAGGGCCAGCACATCGGCAAAGAGCCTTTCGGCCAGCCTGTGCCTGCGGGTTATGTCCCGGGCGCGCCTTTTGCCCTCGTCCGTGAACTCCACGGCCCCGTCCTTGACGTTTATAAGGCCGTCGGCGACCATGTTCAGGACCCCTTGCTCGTCGTTCAGGTCGTCATTGAGTTCGGCAAAGGTGACTTCCTTTTTCTGTTCCGCGATCTCCCATATGGCCTCGAGGGCCTCGTCCTCGAACTGGGCCTTTTCGGTCTCGGGCGCCGCCCTCTTTTTAAGCTCATCGGACATTTTTATCCTCCAAAATTAGCATAGCACTTTTAAACGGCAATGTTCAGGCTCCGGAGCGCCAAATTCAAAAGGGCCCCGAAGGCTATCGCCACGGGCGTTATGATGGCCAGCATGGAAAGGGCCATCTTCATCCCGCGCTCCTTTATTATCATGAAAAATGAGGCAAGGCAGGGTATGAAGAGCGTGATGGTAACAAGGCTTACAAGGGCCTGTGTGGGGGTTAGAAGGCCGTCCTGGAACATGGCAAAGAGGCCCGCCGCCCCGTAATCCCTCCTCAGAAACCCTATTATGAAGGCCTCGGTCGCCTTCTCCGGGAGGGCCAGAAGGCCCACTATTACCGGAGAGGCTATTTTATGTATTACTTTGAGCAGCGCAAGCTTATCGAGCACAAAAAGGATGAATGTACCCAATATAAATAACGGCACGGCCTCCTTCAGATACCATGTGACCCTTCCCGCCGTCTTTACAGCCACATTGGCGAGGGCGGGTTTGCGCAGGGGAGGGATTTCGAGGAAGAACTCCCCCCTCTCGCCCGGCAGAATCCTGGCGGCAAGCCAGCCCGAGAATAAAAGCACGACCATTACGCATGTTGCCCAGATAGCCATCGCCAGCGCGGAAAGCGAACTCAGCATCCCGAGTATCACGCCAAGCTGGGCCGAGCAGGGGATGGCAAGGGCAAGCAGGAAGGTCGCTATCAGCCGGTCCCTTTTGCCTTCAAGGATGCGGGTCGTCATTACGGCCATAGTCCCGCACCCAAGCCCCAGCACCATCGGGAGCACCGCCTTACCGGACAGCCCCATGATATTAAAGAGCCTGTTGCTCATAATGGCAAGGCGGGGCAGGTAGCCGCTGTCCTCGAGTATCGCAAAGGCTATGAAAAAGGTGGTCGTAATAGGGAGTATTATGCCTATGGCATAGGTCAGGGCCATTGTGACGAGGCCGTACTCGCCCACAATGAGGTCCCGGATGAGGGGCACGGGAACGAGGAGGTCGATTACTTTCGTGAACATGGGGTTCAGGTACTCCCCGAAGAGTTTCTCTTCCACGAGGCCCACCAAGGTGCCCGCCCCGAAGACGCCCACGAACTCGTAAATGCCGTAGAGGACAAGGAGGAGCACGGGAAGACCCCAGAGGGGGTGCATGCTGATCTTTGAGACGAGCTGAATGAACCTGTGCTCTTTCTCCCCGGTCTTTTTAACCACGCTCTCGGTTATCTCGGAGGCCTTTTTAAGGCGGATCTCGTTTATATGGAGCCCTACGGGCCTGCCCATTTTCAGGGCGCACTCTTCCCTGAAACTCTCGATGGCCTCGAGCTTTTCCCCGTCAAGCCTGCTTTTAAGCCATCCCGCGAGGCTCTCGTCCCCCGCCAGTATCATGAGGGCGAGAGAGCGCCGAGATATGTTCGTCTTCGGGAGGAGGGCCGTTATCTTTTCCGCGTACTCTTCCATCACGGGGCCGTAATCGATCACGAAGCCCGGCACTTTGGAGTCTTCGAGGATGGCGTTTTTAAGCTCCTTTACGCCTTTCTTTTCGGGGGCCACGGTGCCCACGACGTCCGCGCCCAGGAGCCTCTTTAAGGCCTCTTTGTCTATGGTTATGCCCCTGTCCCTCGCCTCGTCCTCCATATTCAGGTCGAGGACTACGGGGAGGCCCATCTCGGCAAGCTGTATCGTGATGACGAGGGTCCTCTTCAGGTTCTTCGCGTCCCCCACCTGGACGACGAGGGCCGGCCTCTCGGAGAGGAGTATGTCCCGGGTGACCCTTTCGTCCTCGCTCATGGGGAGGAGGTTATTGACCCCGGGGGTGTCCACGAGGACAAAACGGGTCCCGTTCAGGTTTATGTTGCCGAAGGAGACCTCGACCGTCGTGCCGGGATAATTCGAGACCGTCGCGTATTTTCCGGTGAGGAGGCCGAAGATCACGCTCTTGCCGACGTTGGGGTTGCCGATGAGGGCAACCCGTTTCAGGCCCTTTGCCTCCTCTTTCCTTTTCTCCTTCGCCGCGGGACCCAAAATGCAGACCTCCCCTGATTTATTCGGCGCGCGCCCGGGATTTACCGTCCAGCCGGCCCTAATTGAGACTAAGTCTCAGTTTCATCTATTGTAGAGGAAAGGCTTTGCGCCTGTCAACTGGTTTTATTAGAGGAAGTTTATGAGACGAGGTCTCAATCTCATTTTTGGACGATAGCCGCTTTCTAAGGGGCCTGTCCGACTATATGAACGCAGGCTAAAGCCTGCGGCTACATTGATCGGACAGGCTCATAAAGGCGGCCCTGTCGGCCCTGTTGACCGGCATCCGGGAGAAAGTTTATCATTTTAAAATGGGAAATTTGAATGCCGGGCATGGAATTCCCTTTTAAAACCCAGAAACACATGTTTAGTAATCCCCCTCAATCCCCCTTTAGAAAAGGGGGAGGCGGGGGCCTCTGGCCCTTCCTCCTCGTAGCCGCTTTTGCCTTTCTCCTTTATCTGAATGCGCTGGGAAACGGTTTCGTCCGGGACGACCTGGAGCAGGTGGTGAACAACGGCTGGATCCGGAGCCCGGGGAGCATCCCCGAGATATTCTCCTCCCATATGTGGGGGTTCAACAGGCTGCACAGCTCGAATTATTATCGTCCCTTTATCCACCTTATCTACATGGCCGCTTATTTCCTTTTCGGGCCGGCCCCGTGGGGATTTCATCTCGTGAACGTCCTGTTCCATTCGATGATGTCGGGCCTTGTCTTTCTTACGGCGAGGGAGGTCCTCGGAGAGCAGGACAGGCGCGGCTTTTTTTCGGCCCCGCTTATTACCCCGATCATTGCACCGGTTATAGCGGGGCTCCTTTTCGCCTCCCATCCCATTCACACCGAGGCCGTGGACTGGATATCGGCCGTATCGGAGCTTTCCTTCAGCTTTTTCTTCCTGCTCTCTTTTTATTTATATATAAGGTCCGAAAGAGGGGAGTTTAAAAGAGGGCTTTACGCCTGCTCTATTATTTCGTTTGCGGTTTCCGTTTTGTGCAAGGAGACGGGATTGCTGCTGCCTTTCGTGCTCTTTATATATGATTATGCGGTAAAGCGGAGAAGGCCCCTCGCCCTTAAAAAATATCTCCCGTATTTAGCCGTGATAATCGCTTATCTGGCCGCTCGTTCTCTGGCCTTAAGGGGCATAATGCCCGCGCAAAGTGACGAGAGGATGGCGGAGTTGGGCCCTTTCGGATATTTAATAAATGCCTTTTATCTTTTTGTAAAGTACATGGAAAAGCTCCTCCTCCCGTTAAACCTGAACGGGTACTACACGGATTTCATCAGGTCTCTTTCCGAGCCGCGTGGATATATTTCCCTGGCCCTGTCTCTGCTCTTTGTCCTCTTTTCTTTTATCGCCTATAAAAGAGAAAGAAAGGTTTTTTTCTCTCTCGCATTCATGGCGCTTACCCTTTTGCCCGCGTTATATATTCGGGCCTTATACGGGACCACGTTTGCCGAAAGATACCTCTATCTGCCCTCTTTTGCCTTTGTCCTCCTGTTTGCGATTTTATTGAAATGGGCCGCAAACGCAAAGGTTAAGGCGGCCCTGTATGCCGGTCTTCTCATATTGGTTTCCCTTTATTCGGTCGGGACGATAGGAAGGAATCCCGTATGGAAGGACAATGTAAGCTTCTGGCGGGACAACGCGATAAAATCTCCCGGATCGGATTATGTGCGCACTGTGCTGGGGTTTGCCCTCCTCAATGCCGGACGTCTGGACGAGGCCGAAAAGGAACTCCTCGCGGCGCTCAGGCTCAATCCGGACAACCACGACGCCCACTGCCATCTCGGCGCGATCTATGGCATGAAAGACCTGAACGAGGCGGCAATAAGGGAATTGCTAATCGCGCGGAGCCTCGACCCCGTTTGCCCGGACACTCGTTATAACCTGGGGATTGCCTACGCCAAGACCGGCGACCTGCATAAGGCTATAGAGGAGTTCAAGGCCGCCCTGAAACTGGACCCATATTTCTCGGAGGCAAGAGAAGGCCTCGCCGAGGCTTACAGGGACGCGGGCATTTCAATCAGGTCGGGGAAATAAGCCAGTCTCGTCGTCATTCCCGCGCAGGCGGGAATCCACATTTTTCAAGGTTTTAAGTGGACCCCCGCTTTCGCGGGGGTGACGGATTCTTTGCGAAATAGCCTATTTTGATAGACACTATATTTTTTCGTAATTCTGCTTAAACTCGGAAAACCTTCCCTCTCCTATCGCCCGCCTCATCTCTTTAAAAAAGTTCAGATAAAAATGCACGTTATGGATTGTATTGAGCCTCATGGAGAGTATCTCTTTTGTCAGAAATAAATGCCTGAGGTACCCACGGGAAAAGTTCCTGCACGTGTAGCAGGCGCACTCGGGGTCCAAGGGTCCCGCGTCCTCCTTGAACTCCGTCCTCTTTATGCTTATTCTCCCCTCCGAGGTAAAGAGGGTGCCGTTCCTGGCGTTTCTCGTGGGCATGACGCAGTCGAACATGTCAAACCCGGCCTCCACGGCCTCCAATACGTCTTTTAAGTCTCCCACGCCCATCAGATACCTGGGTTTATCCTTTGGGAGCATGGGCCCCATGAGGGCCGCCATCTCGTACATCTCTTCTTTGGGCTCGCCCACTGAAAGCCCGCCCACGGCGTATCCATCAAAGCCGATCTCCGTCAGTTCAATGAGGCTTTGTTCCCTAAGATTTGGAAAAACCCCGCCCTGGACTATCCCGAAAAGGGCGTTTTTTTGGTCGGTAGAGAGGGCCTGTTTCGCTTCTTTACACCTTAATGCCCAGTCCGTTGTCCTTTTAACCGCTTTTTCGACCTCCTCAGCGCTTGCCGGGTAGGGCGGGCATTCGTCGAATGCCATGAATATGTCCGAGCCGAGGGCGCTCTGTATCTCGATGGCGCTTTCGGGGGTGAGGAAATGCATCGAGCCGTCCACGTGGCTCTGGAAGCGGACCCCCTCCTCCGATACCTTCCTCAGGGGGGCAAGGCTATAGACCTGAAACCCTCCGCTGTCGGTAAGCACCGGCCTCTCCCAGCCCATGAATTTGTGGAGCCCTCCCAAAGTCCTTATCACCTCATGGCCGGGCCTGAGATATAGATGATAGGTATTGGAAAGTATCATCTCGGCCCCCATCTCTTTTAGTTCATGGGGCGAGAGGGCCTTTACGGTTGCGTTAGTCCCCACGGGCATGAATGCAGGGGTATTTACCTCGCCCCTTTGTGTCCGGAGGACGCCCGAGCGCGCCCCTCCGGAGCGTGCGATTATGTTAAAATAAATAGGTTTTTCCATCTCTTAGAGTTTTATTCCCGACCTTAATTATTTTATGGGTTTCCTTTGAAAAAAGGAACGGGATATGGCAGAATAAGTGACTTTATTGATAATAATCCGGCAATTTTATTAAACTAAATGCCGATTTTTCGAAATTGACTGAAAACGGCTTCGCCGAGGGGGTAATATGTCCGAAATGCTTGAGATCAGATGGCACGGGAGGGGCGGCCAGGGGACGGTCACTGCGGCCAAGGTGCTTGCCGACGCATGTTTGAGCGGCGGAAGGCACGTCCAGGCCTTCCCTGAATACGGGCCTGAGAGGGCGGGAGCCCCTCTCAGGGCCTATAACAGGATAAGCGACAGGGAACTGAGGCTCCACTGCCCGGTCACCCATCCGAAGATAGTGAGCGTGGTTGACTCCACCCTCATAGACGTCATGAACGTGGCCGAGGGCGCCACCGATGACGCCATAATCGTCGTTAACACCACGAAAGAGCCCTCCGAGGTTAGACGGAAGCTGAATGCCAGGCCCACCCAGAGGGTGTTCACGCTGGACGCCACGAAGATCGCCATCGATGAGATCGGCAGGGCGCTTCCCAACTCGCCCGTTCTCGGGGCCGTTTGCGGGGCCTCGGGCCTCGTCACCCTGGAGCACCTGCTGGATGAGGTGAGAAAGAGCTTCGGGAAAAAATTCTCCGAAAAAATTATAAACGGCAATCTGAAAGCTACAGAGAGGGGATTCAAGGAGGTAAAAGAGGGATGAAGAGGAAACAGGATCTTGTCCCCGGGGCCGTAGTGCTCGAGGCCGGAAGCGCCGAAAAGTTCAAGACCGGCTCATGGAGGAGCTTCAAGCCCCGGTGGATAGAGGAAAACTGCATACAGTGCCTGCTCTGCTGGCTCTACTGCCCGGATATGGCCATAGCGGCAAGGGACGGCAAGCGCGCTGAATATCTATACGATTACTGCAAGGGTTGCGGCGTATGCGCCCTCGAATGCCCGGGCAAAAAGGGCAAGAAGGCTATCGTCATGGAACCGGAGGGCAAATAGCATGGCAAGAAAGATTGTAGCGGTAACAGGAAACGAGGCCATAGCCTATGCCCTCAGGCAGGTGAACCCCGATGTCTGCTCCCTCTATCCCATAACGCCGCAGACGGACATCGTGCAGAGGTTCGCGGCCTTTGTGGCAAACGGCCAGGTGGACACGGAGCTTATAAACGCAGAGAGCGAGCACTCCTCGATGTCTGCGGCCATAGGGGCCTCTGCGGCGGGCGGAAGGGTCATAACGGCCACAAGCTCCCAGGGGCTTGCCCTCATGTGGGAGATGCTCCACATAGCGTCCTTCATGAACCTCCCGATAGTGATGCCCCTCGTGAACAGGGCGCTTTCCGGGCCGCTCAATATCCACGGCGACCACTCGGACGGCATGGGCGCAAGGGACACGGGCTGGGTCCAGCTCTGGAGCGAGAACGCCCAGGAGGCCTACGACAACACAATACAGGCATTCCGGATAGCCGAGCACATGGACGTGCGCTTCCCCGTAATGGTCTGCATGGACGGCTTCATCATAAGCCACTCGATAGAGCGCATGGAGTACTACGACGACGGGGAAGTGAAGGATTTCGTGGGCCCCTACGCGCCGCAGTATCCTCTTCTGGACCTTGAGCACCCGAAGAGCATGGGCCCGCTCATACTCCCCGACCTCTTCATGGAATACAAGAAGATACAGAGCGACAAGATGGAAAAAGTGGCAAAAGCGGTGCTCGAAGTGGCGGCCGATTTCGAAAAGGAGTTCGGCAGGAAATACGGCCTCTTCGAGAGTTATAGATTAGACGATGCCGATATAGCAGTTGTAATACTCAACTCCGCCGCCGGGACCACGAAGGACGTTGTGGACATGTTCAGGGACAAGGGCGTAAAGGCCGGCCTCCTCAAGCCCCGCCTCTTCAGGCCCTTCCCGTATGCGGAGATAGCCGGGGCACTGAAGAACACGAAGGCCGTATGCGTCATGGACAGGGCGGATTCCTACGGCGGCTTTGGCCCCATGTTCATGGAGATAGCCTCTGCGCTCTATCAACTGAACGGCAAAGGCGCGAGGCCCGCGCTCATCAACAAGATATACGGCCTGGGCGGAAGGGACTACATGCCCGACCAGGCCGAAGCCGTGCTCGGCGAGCTCAACGAGATCGCCAGGGGCGCGCCCGTTAAAAATGTTAAAGCCTATATAGGAGTGAGGGAATAAATGGCACTCGAACTTAAAGACTACCTAAAATGGTCAGCTGAGATAAAACTCAGGCAGATATCGAAGGAAAAGGAGGAACTCTATACGCACGGCCACAGGATGTGCTCCGGGTGCGGAGCCCCCACGGTCGTAAAGATGGTCCTCATGGCCACCGATTACCCGGTGGTCATCTCCAACGCCACGGGCTGCCTCGAGGTCTCCTCCTGCATACAGGAATTCACGGCCTGGAAGGTGCCGTGGATACATACGGCCTTCGAGAACGCGGCGGCCACGCTCTCCGGAGTGGAGACGATGTACCGCGCGCTCAGGAAGAAAGGCAAGATGCCCGAGGACGTGAAGTTCATAGCCTTCGGCGGGGACGGCGGCACATATGACATAGGACTCCAGAGCCTCTCCGGCGCAATGGAGC
>Ga0214473_10001508_pt1 | contig 30427 bp, 24 predicted proteins | sample RVTome_7_FD_203509 | JGI IMG/M metagenome (GOLD analysis project Ga0214473, IMG submission 203509) | Soil microbial communities from uranium-contaminated site in the Upper Colorado River Basin, Wyoming, United States - RVT98D197 | ecosystem: Environmental > Terrestrial > Soil > Contaminated >...
AAGCCGGTTGAAAAGTTCCACGGAGCGTAGCGACTCGGCGAGCGACAGATCGCCGAAGGCGAACTGGCCGACGAGGTAATTGGCGGCGGATTCGTCGAGCTGTGATTGAAGGAAGGCCAAAACGTTCTCTGGGGTGCCGGCGACGGCTTGGCCGATCTCCATCATCGTGTCGAACTCGGCGGCTCGAGGGTGCGCGGGCTTGCCGCCGCGCAAGGAAAAGAGAAAGTAAAAGTGGCGGTGCCAGACTGGGTAGGCGCGGCGCGCGACGGCGCAGGCTTCCGCCTCGTTTTCGGCGATGACGATGAAGCGGCTCAAGCCGAGCTTCGGCGTCGGCTCATCGCCATGTTTCGCGCGCCAGACCGCCCGGTACTTATCGTTGAATCTGCGCGTGTCCTCGGCCGAGTCGAGGCTCACCATGTTGAGGCCCTGGTGCGCAGCGCGTTCGGCGGCCTCCACCGAGTGGACGCCGTACCACATCGGCGGATGGGGTTTTTGCAGCGGTGCGAGCTCCATCGGAATGTCTTTGAAGGAAAAATGCTCGCTCTGGTAGTTGAGTGTTTTTTGCGTCAGGCCGCGAAGAATCAGCTCCGCCGCCTCGGTGTAAACGGCGTGGGCCTTGGCGGGGTCTTGGCCGTAGAATTCAATCTCGACAGGAGACGATCCCCGCCCGAAGCCGATTTCCAGCCGGCCGCCGCTCAAATGATCGAGCATGCAGATTTCTTCGATGAGCCGAAGCGGATGGTGCAACGGAAGCGCGTAGACGAGCGGTCCGAAGCGCAGCCGCTTGGTGCGCTGGGCTACGGCGGAGAGAAAAACGCTCGGCGAGGGCGCCAGGCCGATGGGGGTCGAGTGGTGCTCGGCCAGGTGATAGGCGTAAAAGCCGGCGCGTTCGTAGGCTTCGATGAGCTTGAGGCGCGCCTCGTAAAATTCATTCAGCGGCAAGTCATTGCGGTCGAGATGATCAAAGACGCCGAATTCCATGCCGCTTTCCAAGTAACATGAAACGTCGCGGATTGCCACGCGGCGCCGCGCCAACGCCGTTGCCGGCTTGGTGTCAAGCTCAACGCCGCGCCCAAGGCCGCCGCCATGCGCTCTGTACGGTATTGGCCATCGCCGCCGGCGCGATCCTGTGTGGCATGCGCGGTTACAAGGCGATTGCGAAAACAGCTGCCACTACATCCTCAAAACGAGAATTGATTGACGAGGATCTGCAACGTCAATCGCTCGAAAGGGTGGCAAAGCACCAGAAACGGGAAATCGAGCAGCGAAAGATCGTGCCGATCCGAAAGGTTGGATCAGGCTCTCGGACAAATCTCGGACAAAAAGGCAGTTTTTGAAGGAAAAACGAACTTGACTTTTGTCGGACAGGCTTTTGATTGGAAACCAATGATGAGAGGTAAACCGCTGATTATGAAAATGAAAAAATTGGCGGAGAGGGAGGGATTTGAACCCCCGGTACGGTTCCCCGTACACTTGATTTCGAGTCAAGCGCCTTCAACCGGGCTCGGCCACCTCTCCGCTGGTTGATCACTTTGGTTTTTCTTCCTCAGCCGGGCAAAAAATTCGCTCAGGAGCATCGCGCATGCTTCGGCAGAAACTCCTCCGGTCACCGGCAGCCGGTGGTTCAGCCGTTCGTCTTCGCACAGCCTGTATAGAGATTGCACAGCGCCGGCCTTCGGGTCGAGGCAGCCGAACACCAGCCGCCGCATACGCGCCTGCAATATCGCGCCCACGCACATGACGCAGGGCTCGAGGGTCACGTAAAGGTCGCACTCGGTCAGACGCCAGGTGCCGAGGCGGCGGGAAGCCGCTTCGATGGCGGCAATCTCCGCATGGGCCAGCGGACTTTGCGTTTCTTCACGCCGATTATGACCCGCGCCAACGACTTCCCCGTCGCAGATGATCACTGCGCCTACCGGCACCTCTCCCTTATCGGCAGCCTCTTTGGCCTGCGCCAGGGCTAGTCCCATGAAGAAGCTGTCAGTAGGAGCCACTTGTAGCTTACGATCGTCCATAAGAGTTCAGTGAAAATAACACAAAACAAGGCGCAAACAAATTGGCGCCGGCTGAGTCTTGGCGTGATTAAACGGGATCACCGTTCAAGAGTTCAACGTTCGACGTCTCCGCCTCAAACCGTGAATTTTGAACCCTTCGACTATGCTTAGGGCAGGCCTGGAACCTTGAACAGCAAGTGCTGGGAGAGACGAGCACCATTTCGGAGCAAAAGCGCAAAGCGGAAAGTCTGCTCGCCGCCGCGGGTCAGCGGGTCGGACGAATCACGGATGCATGTATTCGATGGGCGGCGGTTCGATGTCGGTGATCACTTCGGTAACTCCCGCAACCCCTTTGGCGATGCGCACTATCTCTTTTTCCAAATCCGGGTCGGCGAGGATGCCGGAAACGGTCACCTTGCCGCTGTCGCTATGGACGTTGAGAATGACGTTGCGGGTTTTCGGCGAAATGATCAACGCCGCCTGCACCCGGGAGGTCGTGGTCAAGTCTTGGAACGCTCTTTCCGATGCCGCCGTGGGCTGGAATTCTTCGCGCCGCGCCATCTCGGCAATCACCCGGGCGGCGCTGTCGGTGCCGATCCGCGAGCTGTTCAGCACGAGGTCGTAGCCGACGGCATCGAGCCAATCCGCATTGAATACGGCGCGCAGACGGCGGGTACGAACCCGGTCAAGCTCCTTGAGAAAATGGCGGGCGTTTTCACCGTCCAGCCCCTTGCGCGCTTTGACCTCCTGCATGCGATACTCCATGGGCGCGACGATCAACACTTTCAAGACATGCTTGATTCCAGGAAAGAGCTCTTGCCCGGCCCGACCGTAATAAACGACACCTCCTCCTTGAGCCACTTCACACATCGCCGCTTGAATCGTGATGCGGTACAGCCGCAGGCTCTCGATCCATCGTTCCCACCAATGGCCCTGGGCCTCGAGAACTTCCTCGTATTTCGCTTCAGGAATACCATACCGCCGGCTCGCCTCGATCAGGACTTCACGCTCGACGGATCGGTAGCTTAAGGACGATGCCACTTTTTTCGCGATTTCAGCGCCGCCGCTGTACGGAGCGTGAGAGATCGTTATGATAGACATATCGGTCATCCTCCCTTTCGGTACGATGCTTTTGTTACACGGCTAAACTCGCGATCACCCGAGCCCCCGCAACTCCCATTTCGCGGTCGCTATTCTTTCACTAAGGGCGGGAATCAGTCAAGCAAAATCGAATGACATAAAACCGGCTGAATTTGACCTCGCCGGGCGCAAGATTCGGCTAAGCCCTCGGAGCCAGCGAACTTATCAGTGGCTCTAAAATTTTCCAAAGGTTGCCGGCGATGACCCGGTGGCCCTCCGCGGTCGGGTGAATGCCATCGGGTAGATTCAACTCGCGCACGCCGGCGACTCCTTCGAGAATGAAAGGAATCAGCGCGCCTTGGTTTTTCTTTGCCAAAGCCGAGAAGATGGCCTCAAACCGCGTCCCGTAATCGCGACCCATGTTCGGCGGAACCTTCATGCCGGTAATGACAACTTTAACTTGAGGATACCGTTGTCTGGTCCGATCGATGATCGCCTGAAGGTTCTTGCGCGTCACGTCCACGGGCAAGCCGCGCAGCCCATCGTTGGCGCCTAGTTCGAGCACCAAAATATTCACGTGGTTCTTTAACAGCCAATCGAGGCGAGCAAGGCCGCCGGCGCTGGTGTCGCCGCTCTGCCCGGCGTTTATGACCTTGATGTTCCAACGCTTGGCATCGATTTTCGCTTGAATCAGAGCGGGAAAGGCCTGCGAAGGATCAATGCCGTACCCGGCCGTCAAGCTGTCGCCGAGAAACAAAACGATCTTAGGCGCCGGGGCGGCGGCGCTAAGCAGCGTTACCCACAAGACCGCCAGAGCGCTTTGGACGATGATGAGTTGTCTTGGTTGCATAAACACTCTACAGTTCATGCATTAGACGCCGGGTCACGCACATTGCAACCATTACCATTCGTAACCATCCCGACATCGCCCATGCATCATGACCAAATCGATCATTTTAACCGTAGACCATTTGGCCAAGACATTTAAGAGCGGCGCTCAAGAGTTGTCCGTGCTCCGCGACATTTCCTTCGCCATCGAAGAGGGCAGCGCCTGCGCCATCGTCGGCCCATCGGGCAGCGGCAAGACGACGCTCATCGCTCTGTGCGCAGGGCTGGAGCGGCCCAGCGGCGGAGCGGTGATTCTTAACGGCGTCGCCATGCACCGTGCTCCGGAAGACGAGCTGGCCCGGGTGCGCAATCAGTTCGTCGGCTTCATCTTCCAAAGCTTTCAGTTGCTGCCGTCGCTCACGGCGCTGGAAAACGTCATGGTGCCGGCGGAAATCCGCGGCGAGAACCACGCCCGCTCACGCGCCGCGGAGCTGCTCGCCCAGGTGGGTCTGGAAAACCGGCTGCGCCACTATCCGATTCAATTATCCGGCGGCGAGCAGCAACGCGTCGCCATCGCCCGTGCCTTTATCAACCGGCCCAAGATTCTTTTTGCCGACGAACCGACGGGGAATCTCGACGGCGGGACCGGCAAGGAGATCGTGCGGCTGATCTTCGACTTGAACGCAACCAACGGAACGACGTTGATGCTCGTGACTCACGACCGGGAGCTGACAGAGCAGGCGAGCCGCGTCATCGGTTTGAAAGGTGGTCAGTTGGTCTCGGACACTCAAGCCAAATTAGACTCCGTTCCCTGATGGCCGATCGAACTTGCGTATGAGGCACCTGGTTGCACCTTGGGTCTGGCGCGTCGCCTGGCGCGACGGGAGGCGAAGTTTCGGAAAACTGCTCCGCTCGATGGCCTGCGTCGTTATCGGCATCGCTTCGCTGGTCGCGGCGCTGTCCTTTCGCGACAACCTGGCGTTGAGCATCCAAGAACAATCCAAGACTCTCTTGGGAGCCGATCTCGAGATCAGCGGTCGAGAGCCTTTTTCTGCAGAGGCCGAGGCGCTCATCGCTTCTTTAGGCGGCGATCAATCGCGCCAGATCGCGTTCTCGTCCATGGCCTATTTTCCGGAGAGCGGAACCTCGCGGCTGGTTCAGGTGCGCGCGATAAGCGGGCGGTTCCCCTACTACGGCGCGCTGGAAACCGAGCCCGCATCGGCGCGCGCGGAGTTTGAAACCGCTTCCGCCGCGCTGGTGGATGAGAATGTCATGTTGCAGTTCAACGCCCGCGCGGGAAGCCGCCTGCGCATCGGCGACCAGGAGTTTCGCATCGCCGGCAAGCTCAAAAAAATACCCGGGGAGACTCTGGCCTTCTCTCTGATCAGTCCGCGCGTCTATATTCCGCTCGCCTACCTCGACCGAAGCCCATTGCTGCAAAAGGGCAGCCTGGTGCGCTACCGCGTGTATTTCAAATTTGATTCCAGGGTAGACGTGGATGCGTTGGTCCAACGCATCGCCCCGCAGCTCGAGCAACTGCGCTTGCGGTCCGATACTGTAAAAACCCGGGCGGCGGTCATTGCGCGCTCCCTGGACAACCTCACGCGCTACCTGGGATTGGCGGTTTTCGTCGCCGTCCTGCTCGCCGGAGTAGGCGTGGCGAGCGGCGTCTACGTTTATGCCAAAGAGAAAACGGCGTCGGTCGCTCTGCTCCGTTGCATCGGCGCGAGCGCCGGCGAGACGGTCGCTGTTTATCTCATTCAAACGTCGATCGCCGCCGCCGCCGCCGCCTGCCTGGGCGCCGCCCTCGGCGTTCTCGTGCAGGCATGGCTGCCGCTCGCGTTGCGGGACTTTTTACCGGTGACTACAGCGTTGGCACTCACGCCTAAAGCGGTCGGTCTGGGCACGCTTGTCGGCATCGGCACCGCGTTGCTATTCGCCCTGTTGCCCTTGTTGCCACTGAGAAATGTATCCCCGCTTCAGGCGCTTCGCTCCGCATACGAGGAGAATCGCGGCGCGAGAGATCCCCTGCTTTGGCTCCTCTTCTGCATTATCGTCGCCGCGATTTTATCCTTTGCTTTCATCACCGCGGAGCGTTGGTTTCACGCGCTCTATTTTACCGCCGGTGTTTTGCTTGCGTTTGGCTTTATCGCTTTTTTGGCCAGAATCGCTTCGGTGCTGATGAAACGGTTGCTATCGGATTTCTTGCCGTTCGCGTGGCGCCAGGGTTTGGCCAATCTCCATCGTCCCAACAATCAGACCGTAGCCATCATGCTCGCCATCGGCGTGGCGGCTTTTCTGCTTATGACGCTTTACAACCTCCAGAGCACCTTACTTCTTCAAGTCGCCGAAAGAGGCGGCCAGGGCGAAACCAATCTCGTCCTGTTCGATGTTCAGAAAGAGCAAAGGGCGGCCATCGCGGAGCTGGTTCGATCCTTCGGCGCGCGCGACTACGGAGAAGTCCCGATCGTTACGTTGCGGCTTGCCGCCATCAAGGGCAAGCGCGTCGAGGAAATCCGCAACGACGGAACGATCCCGCCCTGGGCGCTCAGGCGGGAATACCGCTCCACCTATCGAGAACGGTTGGTGCGCACTGAGCGGATAATCCAGGGAACATGGCGCGACCGCGTCGCGCCAGATACGCAGCCGATTCCCATCTCCTTGGAAAAAGGCATCGCCGAGACCCTGCGTGTTGGTCTCAACGACCTGCTTGAATTCGAACTCCAGGGCGTTCCTCTGATCACGCAAGTCGCGAGCATCCGGGAAGTCGACTGGCAGCGCGTGCAGCCTAATTTTTTCGTGGTTTTTCCTGTGGGAGTATTGGAGCAGGCGCCGCAGTTCTATGCCGTGGTAAGCCGAATCGAATCGCCCCAGCGAACCGCCGCGCTACAGCGCGAGGTGGCGGAACGCTTCCCAAACGTCTCGATGATCGATTTAACTTTGATTCTCAATACGCTCGACGCCATCCTCGGCCGGGTTGAACGAGCGATTCGTTTCGTCGCGCTATTTACCATCCTGACCGGCCTCGCCGTGCTCGCCAGCGCGATTCTTAGCCGGCGCGGCCAACGGATCACGGAAAGCGTTTTGCTGCGCGCCCTTGGCGCCTCGAAGCGTCAAGTCTTAAGCATCATCGCCGCGGAGTACCTGTTCCTCGGAGCGTTCTCGTGCCTGGCGGGCGCGGCACTCGCCGCGCTGGCGAGCTGGGTGTTGAGTTTTTATTTTCTCGGAACCGTAGCGCGCTTCGCTCTGGCGCCGGTGTTGTGGGTCCTGCTGCTCACGACGGCGACAACCCTCGGGGTCGGCGTCCTGGGTTGCTGGGGAATCTTTCGCCGCCCGGCATTGGAGGCCTTACGCGCGGAAACATAAACAATGGTTCTTTCGACTTTACCGTAAACACATATTCACCACAGAGACGCAGAGTTCGAAGAGGGTTTGTTCAAGATGATATCCTCATTCGGTTTCCTCTCCGCGTACTCCGTGGTTCGACAGGTCTCACCACGTCCCGAGCCTGTCGAGGGACGCGCCTCAGCCTTGAAAATTGTGGCTGATCAGCCTCAGGTTGATCCGCGGTTAGCCACACGGAAGCCTGAGGAGCCTAAGAATAAGGTTCACCGCAAAGAGATTCTCCTAAACTAAACCCGAGCGATGACTTCCTTCGCCATCCACTCCATGCGCTCGAGGGTCTCTGTTGAACTGGCGCGCCGCACGTCGAAGATCATCGTATCGACGCCGGCGGCGCGGTAATCGCGGATGTCGGAAGCAATTTCTTCGGCTTCGCCCATGAAACGGCGGCGCCGCCCTTCGATTGTTTTTTCTTTGTCGAAGAGCGAACCCTTGAGCGCCACACGGATCTGCTTGGGGTCCCTGCCGGCAGCGCGGGCATATTCGGTTAGCGTCGCGAGGTCTTTGCGCACGTCGTCGGGCTCCAGCGGTATCGTCGGCACGCCGCCGATGGGATGCCAGCCATCGCCCAGGCGCGCCGCCCGGCGAAGCGCCTGTTTGCTATGGCCGCCGATCCAGATGGGAATCGTCGGCTTCTGTACGGGTTTGGGAAGAAAAACGATATTGGAGAAATTGCAAAACTTGCCGTTGAACGCGGGATTGTCGCTGGTCCAAAGCTCACGGAAGGCGCGGATATACTCATCGGTCACGCGCCCGCGTTCGGGGAACGCCGGCGTTCCCAGGTTGTCGAACTCTTCCTTCATCCAGCCCACGCCCAAGCCGACGATCACTCTGCCGTTGGAGAGCACGTCGAGGCTGGCGAGCATCTTGGCGGTGATGATCGGATTGCGATAGGGCGCGATCATCACGCTGGTGGCGAAGCGGATGCGCTGGGTCGCGCCGGCGAGGAAAGACATCGTCGTCAACGTTTCCAAATGGTAACCTGTGCCCGGATACTTGCCGTCGACGGTGTACGGATAGGGAATCGAAATATTTTTGGGAACGATGACGTGGTCGGCTACGGTCAAGCAGTAGAAGCCGAGCCGCTCGGCCTGTTGAGCGAAGCGGACTAAATCCTCTGGCTTGACGTTGGCGCTCGATGCCGGCAGGTGTAGCCCAAAATCCATGAATGCTATCCGGCCTGCACCGCCGCCGATTGTCCGGCGTGCGCCCGCGCGATCGGATCTCCTACACGCAAGAGACCGTTGCTTAGAATCGCAGCCTTTAAGCCGCTGCGGTGTTCGAGTGCTTTGAATATCCCCGGCAGATTTGAAATCTTTTCCAAGTGGGCGCATGGTTCGAAGAGCCGGATGCCGCGCATGCGCACGCCTCCGATGGTAAACTCGCGATGCAACAGATCGACCAGTGGCACCCCGCGGGTAACGATGTTGCGCCGGGTTCGGTCAGCGAAATTGGCGACGCCGAGCTCTTTAGCGGCCAGCTTCAAAACTTCCTCTTCGATCAGGCTGACGGCTTTGTCGGGCCGATTGGCGGCGTTCCATGACTCCCGGAAAAACCGGTCGCCTTTCAGGCCGCAATCAGCGAACGCGTGCACCTGCGGGACGGAAACCATATAGCCAGACGGCTTGGGCGCGACGAAAATGAATGCGACGCTTCCCTGCCACATTGGGACTGAAGGTTTGAAGCCACGCCACAACTCCGGCGGCGTTTCCAACGGGAAAGTCTGTTCTACTTGGGAAATAGCGGCTCCTTACCATGGCACCTGGTCACTTGTCTCAAATGACCAGCCGGTTGGAATGTTGGATATCACTAAAAAGACTCGCGCGCCTAACCCGCCGCACCGGCGAAGAACCGATGATCCTCAATCGGCGGCATGGTCTTGACCTCGGCTAGGTTCTCCTATGGCTCTGTAGCGCTTCGTTATGCGTTGATGCCGTCCACTTTGAGGTCGTACAGCTTGATGACGTTGTCGCGCACGACTTTATCGATCACCGGCTTGGGCAAGTGGCCCAGCTCCTCAGCGATCACTTTGCGGGAGTATGGCCAGGTCGATGCCGCGTGGGGATAGTCGCTCGACCACATGAAGGTATCTTCGCCGAACCAATCCATCATCCGCCCGCCCGCGGGATCGCTGAAGAAAGTCGCGTAGACCTGCTCTTTCACGTAGTCGCCGGGCAACTTCTTCATGTACGGCAGCGGCGCCTTGGGGCTGTGACGTTTGAAATACTTATCCCACTCATGACAATAGAACGGAATCCAGCCGACTTCATTTTCGACATAGACGATTTTTAATTTCGGATAGCGCGCCAGCGCTCCGCCAAAGACCAGATCGAACAAAACATTCGCCGCATCGGTCAACTTCTGGTTTACCGTCATCCGGTAAGTATCCAACCCCTTGCGCTCGAACCGGCTGTAGTTGAATCCGGTCAGAATGTGGACGTTAACCGGCATGTCGAGTTCCGACGCCGCTTCCCAGAACGGATTATAGTAGTCGCTGGTGAACGGTAGATGCTCGGGCGGCACCTGCCAGATCAGGCAGCCGATCATCCCGGCCTTTTTACAACGCTCGAGCTCCTTGATGGCGTTTGGGATGTTGTACATCGAGATCATCGAAATGCCGAAGAGGCGTCGCGGCGCGGCATTACAGTAGTCGATCAGCCAGTCGTTGCCGATCCGAAAGCATGCCTCTTGCAGTTCCGCGTCCTCCAATGCAAAGAGGCGCAGGCCGTAGGTCGGGTAGAGGACTTCCGCAGAAACGCCGTCCACCGCCATTTCATCCAGGCGCGCTCTGGGGTTCCAACCACCGGGTTTCTCGCCGGGCGAATTGCGCACGGGATATTTTGGGAATTTCGCGCGCAGGCTCGGTGTCAGGTTTTTCAGCCACAGATCCTCCGGCTCCATGATATGCGAATCCGATGAAACGATACGATCGTAACCGAGAACCTGATCCGCGGTTCGCTTCACCGCTGCGGCCGTGCTCATAAACAATTCCTCCTCAAACATTTTGATACTCGTAGATACTTACCTTGGAAATGTTGAACAGAACGACTCCAGGAAAATTTAGCGCGCCAAGACGCCAGGGCGCAAAGTGACACTCGGTGTCATTTCGACCCCTTCGGCAAGCTCAGGGTAAACTCCGGGAGAAATCTGTCTCAGATCCCTCGCGTTCGCTCGGGATGACGGAAGTCAGCCCGTCACTTGGCGTTTTTGCGCGAGTCATCTCTTTTCCGATTTTGTAATGTAAAACTCAGCCGAGAATTTCAAATATGTTTGGTTAGCTTTTATTCCTTTTTGGCCCGCTTGTCCAGGGAACCGGCACGCACTGCGCAAGCGACTCCATTGCGCATGGACATTGCCGCTCCGGTGCGCTAAAGATTGCTTCAAGTATGAAAACAAAGGGAAGCAAAGTTTTGCAATCGATTCTCCTCGTCATTGGACTTCCCGCGCTTGTCGCCGCCGGCGAGGCGCAAAACGCTTTTAATGACGGGGTGAAGCTTTACCGCGCCGGCAAGTTCAAGGAGGCCATCGCGGCCTATGATCGCGCCCTCAAGGCGGCACCGGAAGCCGCCGAGGCTTACAACAATCGCGGTCTCGCCTATTTCAAGCTCGGGCAAAACGATGACGCTATCAAGAACTACGATGCCGCCATCAAGCTCAACGGCAAATTCACCGACGCTTTGTTCAACCGCGGCAACTCCCTTCTGGCGCACAAGCAGTACGAGCGAGCGATCAAAGATTACGATGAGGTCATCAAGCAGAATCCAAAAATCCCAAGAGTCTACGATCAGCGCGGCCACGCCAATTACGGTCTCGGACAGTTTGACAAGGCGATACAAGATTACAACCAAGCGCAAAAGCTTAACCCGAAAGACGCCGAGGTTTTTTACCGCCGCGGCCTCGCCTACCGGCGTTTAGGCAAACATGAGCAAGCCTTACAGGACTACACGGAAGCGATCAAACTCAAACCGAAAAACGCCGAGGCCTACAACAACCGGGCGAACAGCTATTCCCTGATCGGCAAATACGACCTCGCGGTCAAGGACTACGATGAGGCGATCAAGCTCGACCCGAAGAACGCGCGTATTTATGCCAACCGGGGATTGATCAAGCAGCGTCAAGGGAAAAACGAAGAAGCGCAAAAAGACTTCAAGAGTGCCGTTGATCTCGACCCGAGCTTGAAAGACAAACTTGAACCGGCCGACAAGCGGTGATCTCGATGAAATTACCCGGAATCGATTTTCTGGTTTGCTCGATCTTCTTCGTTATTGCCGCGCCGGCATGGTCCGGGCAGGCGGAATTAGCCCTAGAGGAAGGGCTAAGACTTCATGAAGCCGGCAAACCCAAAGAGGCTATCCGAGAGTACGACAAGGCGATCAAGGCCAATCCGAAACTGGCGGAAGCCTATTTTAACCGCGGTAATGCCAATTATGATTTGGGCCAAAACGAGCAAGCGGTCAGAGATTACAGCGAAGTTATTCGCTTGAATCCGAAAGACGCCGAGGCTTATTTCAACCGGGGCAACGCCTACCGTCGTTCAAAGAAGGACGATCTCGCGCTCAAGGATTTCAGCGCCGCCATCAAGCTCGAGCCGAAAGATGCCAAGAACTACATCAACCGGGGCAGCATCCACTTCGACGCGCGGCGCTACGACGCGGCGCTGAAGGATTTCGGCGAGGCGTTGCGGCTGAACCCCAAGGATGCCGAGGCGTTTTACAATCGGGGCAACTGCTATCTGGCACTGGACCAAAAAGCAGAAGCGATCAGAGACTACGACGAAGCCCTCAGTTTGGACCCTTCCCTGGTCGATGCCTATTACAACCGGGGAATCGCCCATGCGGATTCCGCTCAGTATGAAAACGCGATCCGGGATTTCGATGAAGTCCTCGTCCGCAATCCCAAATCGTCGAATGCTTTTTACAATCGCGCCCTGTCCAAGGCCAAAACCGATCGATATGAGGCGGCCGTTGAAGACTATAGCGAAGCGATGCGCTTAAATCCCAAGGACCCCGAGGCTCCCTTCAATCGCGGCCGCGCCTACCTTCGCCTGGGAAAATTCGACCATGCGGCGCGCGACTTCAGCGAGGTCATCGTTACCCAGCCGCGCAATGCCGACGCTTTTATCTACCGCGGTATCGCGAGGATCTATCAAGGGAAGGACAAAGAAGCCGACGCGGACTTCCAAAAAGCTTTTCAGCTCAATCCGGCGATCAAAAAAAACGTCCAACCGATCATCGATGAAGCGAAAGCCAAGGCAAAGCTCAAGCAAGAGTGACCGAACGCGAAAGACACCCTGTCGAATATCCGTTCATGGTTCGACTCGCCCGCACAAACGGACCGGGACGGACTGAAATCCACCCGCCTTGCCGCTCGTATTGCGGCGCAACGAAGTATGCCCGCCTTAACTGTTGGTAAGCCCAAGGAGGCGACAATGACGTTTATAAAGTTGGCCGCGAGCGTTGTGCTTTTTCTCTATTGGGTTCCTGCGGTTCTTGCCCAGAATGTTACCTCCCTCGGCCTGAGCGATGCTATTCAGCTTGCCGTAAAACGCAATCGCCAACTGGAAGCTTCGCGCCGGGGAACCGCAGCGGCATCCGGCGGTGTCGGCCAGGCTCGGGCGGCTTTTTTTCCGCGGCTCGATGTGATCGAGGGGTTCAACTACTCGGACAAACCGACGCTAGTTTTCTCGAATCTTCTGGATCAGTCGAACTTCAAGCAGAAAAACTTCGCCATCGGCTCGCTTAACGAGCCGACGCCGCTCACGAACTTGAGCAGTCAAATTCGCCTGGAACAGCCGCTGTACACTGGAGGAAAATTATCCGCTAATCTTGGCCTAGCGAAGGCGGCGGCGGAGGCGTCGGGCGAACTGACCAAACGAACCGAACAGGAGACCATCGTCGGCGCGGTCGAAGCCTATTACCAAGCTCTGTTGGCTCAAGGCAATCTAAGAGTCGTCGACAAGGCCCTGGAGTCGGCGCGGGCTCAATTGGAACGGAGCCGGGACCTGTACGAAAAAGGGCTGGCGGTGCGCGCGGACTATCTGCGCACTCAGGTATGGATGGGGAGTCTCGAAAGGGAGCGGATGGAAGCCGAGAATGGGGTCACGATCAATCATTCCCGGCTGCGGCATATTTTGGGAGTCGAAGATGAACGGTTCGAGTTGACCGATCCGATCAACGAAGACAACGCGCCGCTAGAAGAGTTGCGCTCGCTGCAAGCGCGCGCCAAGCTACAGCGACCGGATCTCAAGGCAGCGCAAAAAGAGATCGAGAAATCGCAGGAAGGTATCCGCGCGGCGCGCGCGGATTATTACCCGTCGCTCGGTCTGGTGACCCAATATGAAGGCAACACCCAAAAATTTTCCAGCAGCGGTGAGAGTTTTGCGGTCTTTGTCACCGCGAAGTGGAATCTGTTCAACGGCCTCGCCACCCAAGAAAAGGTCGCGCAAGAGCAAGCGCTCCACCACCGGGCGCGCTTGCTTCATGAAGATCTTCTCCAGGCCGCGGCCTTAGAGGTCGAGCAGGCATACCTCGGCTTGATCACCTCGCGCAAACAGGTGGCGGTGGCAAGGGAAAACGTCCTACAGGCTCAGGAAGTTTTGCGCATGATCACCGACCGCTACACCGCCGGCCTCGCGCGCAATACGGATGTCTTGGACGGCGAGACGGCGCTGAAGAGAACCGAACAGGATTTGCTCTTGGCACAGGCAAACAGTCAGATCTTTCGCGCCCGTCTCAAGTTGGCAACTGGGGAGCGCCCATGAAGGCTGAGCGAGTCACGATCGTTCTTGTCCTCTTGTTGTTTCTCGGGTCATGCTCCAAGGAGAAAAAAACATCCGAGGAAACAACCGTACCGCCTGTGATCAGAGACATCCAGGTAGCGTTGGTTCGGCCCGAAACCGTGGTAGATTCGTTTGAATCCGTCGGCACGGTGTCCCCCGGAAATAGCACCATGCTTTCGAGCAAGACCGTCGGCACCATCGTCTTGGTGCTGGCCAAGGAAGGGGACCAGGTAAAGCAAGGGCAGACGCTCATCGAGATCGACGCGCGCGATCTCCGGGCCGAGCTCGAAGGCGCACAGGCGGCCCTCGAGGAGGCGAATTTCGCCGCCGGGGCCGCCGAGTCGGCCGTCTCTTCGGCCCGAGGCCAGAAAGATCTCGCGGCCTCCACTTTCAAGCGCTACGAGCCCCTTGTCGCTAGAGGCTCCGTGACTCCACAAGAATTCGACGAGGTTAGCGCGAAGGGCAAGGTCGCCGACGCCGAGCTGGCGCGAGCCGAGGCAAATCTCCGAGCGGCACGGGCGCGACGGAAGTCGGCCGACGCCAAAGTCGCCTACGCGCAAACGCTGCTCAGCTATACCAAAATCCTCTCGCCTTTTGACGGCGTGGTGACGGCAAGGCATGCCGAGGTCGGTTTGTTGGCCGCGCCGGGGAGTCCGCTGATGACCGTGGAGCAAAGCGGACCCTTTCGCTTGGAAGTGCAGGTCGGTGAAACATGGATCGCGCAGGTGAAACTCGGCATGGTTGCTCGAATCGCGATCGATGCGATCAAAGCGGAACTTAACGGCAAGGTCGATGAGATCGTTCCGGCGGGCGACCCGCGAAGCCGCACCTTCACGATTAAAATCGGCCTCCCTTCTCATCCGCTGCTGCGCTCGGGTCTGTACGGCAGAGCGCTTTTTTCTCTGGGTAAAAAGCAGGTCATGCTGGTGCCCGCCGCGTCGGTGGTCGAACGAGGTCAGCTCGTCGGTCTCTATGCCGTGGACGACGCCGGACGAGTGCACCTTCGCCTGGTGCAGCTCGGCGGACGCCATGACGGGAAGCTGGAGGTGCTCTCCGGCTTGGAGGCGGGTGACCGCATCGTCGTCGACGGAATAAAAAGAATTTCCGAAGGCAGCCGCATCGCCCTGCCGGCGGCGCCGTAGGAGTTCCGACGTTGGGTCACTTCATGGAAAGCATCGTTCGCGCTTTCATAGACTCCAAACTCACCCCACTGGCGATCCTGGCCGCCCTTTGCCTCGGAGTCTTTGCCATCGTTGCCACCCCCCGCGAAGAAGAGCCGCAGATCATCGTGCCGATGATCGACGTGTTCGTCGAGATGCCCGGCGCGGCCATCAAGGAGATGGAACAGCGCGTGACGATTCCCATGGAAAAAAAGCTCACCGAGATTCAAGGCGTCGAGTACGTCTACTCAACGACATCGCCGGGGCTGACCATGGCGATCGTGCGCTTTTACGTCGGCGAAAATGAAGAGGACGCCATCGTCAGACTCTACAACAAGCTTTATTCCAACTTCGATCTCATTCCGCCGGGCGCCTCGCGCCCGTTGATCAAGCCGCGCTCCATCGATGACGTGCCGATTCTCAGCCTGACGCTCTGGAGCGAGCGCTACGATCACTTTACCTTGCGGCGCATCGCCGCCGAGTTGGACGACGGGATCAAGGACATATCGGATGTCGCCGCAACCCAGTTGATCGGCGGCCAGAGACGGGCGATTCGCGTTCTTCTCGATGGCGCGCGCATGGCGGCATTTCATGTCGACCCGCCGCGCATCGCCGGCGCGCTAAGCGGCGCCAACAAGGAATTGCGCGCCGGCAGTTACAGCGCCGCCAACCGCGAAGTGCTGGTGGATGTGGGCGAGTTTTTGGAAGGCGCGGAGTCGATAAAGAGCCTCGTCGTTGGGACCTTTGGCGAGCGGCCGGTCTATTTGCGGGATGTCGCCGATGTCAGCGACGGACCGGAAGAGCCCAAAGACTATGTGCTCTTCGGCGCCGGTCCGGCAAGGGCGGCAAGCAAAATTAACAGCCCGCCGGCGGGTCTCTTTCCCGCGGTGACGATTGCCGTGGCGAAGCGTAAAGGAACCAACGCCGTGGCCGTGGCGGAACGGGTGCTGGAGAAAATCGCCGAACAGAAGGGCCGGCTGATACCGAGCGAGGTTCAAGTCTCGGTGACCCGCAATTACGGCGACACCGCCAAGGAGAAATCCAATGAGCTATTGGAGCACCTGTTGATCGCGACCATTTCGGTGACGGTCCTCATTGCGCTGTTTCTCGGCACCAGGGCGGCGCTCGTGGTCTTTACCGCGGTGCCGGTGACCCTGGTCTTGACGCTATTCATTTATTACATCTACGGCTACACGCTGAACCGGGTCACGCTGTTCGCCCTGATTTTTTCCATCGGCATTCTGGTGGACGATCCCATCGTCGACGTCGAGAACATCGTCCGCCATTTTCGCATGGCAGCGAACCGCGGCCGGCCTGCGATCGACGTGACCGTGGAGGCGGTCAATGAAGTGCGCAGCCCGCTCGTTCTGGCCACCTTCACAGTGATCGCCGCGATTCTACCGATGGCTTTCGTGCGCGGGCTGATGGGACCTTACATGCGTCCGATCCCCGTGGGCGCCTCCACGGCCATGCTTTTTTCCATGGCCGTCGCCTTCGTTATTACCCCTTGGGCGGCGCTCCATCTATTGGGCGGCAAGATCGGTGAAGAAAAAGCGGAGGCCGAAGGAAAAATCACCCGGCTCTATCGCTGGGCGATGGGCCACCTGATCTACGACCCAAAGCGGCGGAGCTTATTTCTCCTCGGCGTGGCAGCGCTGCTGCTGGCTTCGGTTGCGCTCGTATATGCGAAACTAGTAACCGTCAAGATGCTTCCCTTCGACAACAAGAGCGAGTTCCAAATCGTGATCGATATGCCCGAAGGCACGACCTTGGAGCAAACCGCCCGGGTGAGTCGGGAGATCGGCGATTATATGAGCCGGGTCGCCGAGGTCACCGATTACCAGCTCTACGTGGGCACCGCGGCACCGCATAATTTCAACGGCCTGGTGCGCCACTATTTTCTGCGCCGCGGGCCCAATGTCGCGGACATTCAGGTCAACCTGCTGCCTAAAGGGGAGCGACGCGAACAGAGCCACGACATCGCCAAGCGGTTGCGCCCGGAAATTCAACGCATCGCGGCGCGCTTTGGAGCGCGCGTCAAGGTGACCGAAGCGCCGCCGGGCCCACCCGTATTGCAAACTCTCGTCGCCGAGGTCTACGGCCCCGACTACGACGGGCAAATCCGCTTGGCGGATAAAATTCGCCGGCTTTTCGAAGGAACGCCCGGCGTCGTCGATACGGATTGGTACGTCGAAGATGCGCAGGCGAAGGTCCGTTTTAGCGTGGACCGGGAGAAGGCGGCGTACAACGGCATAGCCGCCGAGCAAGTCAGCGAGACGCTCGCGACCGCCCTCGGCGGCAGGGAAAGCGGCTTGGCCCATATTGAAAAGGAAAAAGAAGACGTGGTCATCTTGCTGCAACTGCCCCGCGCGCAACGCTCGGACATAAGGGACCTGCAAAGCCTCCAGCTCGTGGGCGCCGGCGGCAAGCTCGTGCCGCTGTCCGAAATTACTCGCGCGACGACCGGCGCCCAGCCGCCCAATATCTACCGGAAAAATCTCCAACGCGTGGTCTACGTTACCGCCGATGTGGCTGGGCGCGAAGAAAGTCCGGTCTACGCGATCTTGCGTCTGGACCCGGAGATCGGCGAACTCGCCGCCCCGGCGGATCAGCGCGGCCTTCCCATATATAAGACGCGGCAGCCGTTCTCGACGACGGAGTACGCGATGAAATGGGACGGCGAATGGCATGTGACCTATGAAGTGTTCCGAGACCTTGGTCTGGCGTTCGCCGCCGTGCTCGTCTTAATCTACATTCTCGTCGTCGCCTGGTTCCAGTCCTTTAAAACCCCGCTGGCAATCATGGCGCCCATTCCGCTTTCCCTCGTGGGCATCCTCCCGGCGCACTGGCTGATGGGAGCCTTTTTTACCGCCACCTCGATGATCGGCTTCATCGCCGGGGCCGGCATCGTCGTGAGGAATTCCATCATTCTCATCGATTTCGTCGAACTGCGCCGCAAGGAGGGAATGCCGTTGGCGGAGGCCGTGATCGACGCGGGAGCGGTACGATTTCGCCCCATGCTGCTCACAGCGTCGGCCGTCGTGGTAGGCTCGGCCGTGATCTTGTTCGACCCGATCTTTCAGGGACTCGCCATCTCTCTCATGGCGGGAGAAGTCGCTTCCACGCTGTTGTCGCGCGTGGCCGTCCCGGTCTTCTATTATTTAAGCGAACGGAAAACGGTGAGCTGACCCAAGATGTTCGTATCAGCGGGAGGTTATTCCTATGACTAAAAACGAGGCGCTTCGCCTGATCGCCGGCGCGTTCGTTCTCTTGAGCCTGGCGCTCGGCCACTCGGTCCATCCGGGCTGGTATCTGTTTACCGCCTTTGTCGGATTGAACCTTCTACAATCCGCTTTTACCAAGTGGTGTCCGATGATGTGGCTCTTAGACAGGCTAGGGCTGAAGGGGTGAGAACCAAGCCTGGCGAGCCATTGACATTGACTGGCCTGTTGCATAGGTAAGAAAATAAAACTCAACGGAGGCGAATTATGGGACAGATGGTAAGCTTCAAACGGCCCGACGGCCAGGATTGCAACGGTTATCTCGCCAGCCCCGCCGGCAGCGACAAGGCACCCGGCGTGGTCGTCATTCAAGAGTGGTGGGGTCTCAACGATCAGATCAAAAGCGTCGCCGAGAGACTGGCGAGCCTGGGCTACCGCGCCTTGGTCCCCGACCTGTATAAAGGCAAAGTCGCCCTCGACGTCGCCGAGGCCCAGCATATGATGACCAACCTCAACTTTGGCGATGCCGCGAATCAGGACGTGAGAGGCGCGGCGCAATATTTGAAGCAGTCCAGCGCCAAAGCCGGCGTCGTCGGCTTTTGCATGGGCGGCGCGCTGACCGTACTCTCTGCGATGTACGTCAAGGAAGCCAACGCCTGTTCTTCCTGGTATGGATTTCCGCCGGAGCAAGCCGGCGATGTGAGAAAGATCACCACGCCGCTGCAACTTCACCTGGCCGAGAAGGACCAGGCGTTCAGCCCGGACGGGGCGAGAGCTTTGGAAGCGAAACTACGCGAGGGAAAGGTCCCCTTCGAATCCCACTGGTACGATGCCGGCCATGCCTTCTTCAACGAAAAGGGACCGAATTACAACGCCGCTTGCGCCAAGCTCGCCTGGGAACGCACGACGGACTTCTTCGCCAAACATCTGAAGTAGAGATGTAGGGGCGGGTTTTAAACCCGCCCCGTCGGCGAATTCTCGATCCCATCGTTGCGGGCGAAAGAAATACGCGCCACAAAGGACCCAGCGCCGCTACGCCGCAACCAAAGAAGCAAAGCCAGTTTTCACCACGAAAGCACGAAGGTCGGAGAGAAGATATTTCGCGCCAAGTCGCCAAGGCGCCAAGTTCGGAAATTTTTGGTTTTTACCTTTGCGCCTTTGCGTCTTTGCGCGAGATATTTCGACTTTCGGTTGCAGCTTTGCCGCGCTGGGATCTTCGTGGTGAATAAAATTAACGGCGCAACCACCCGCCGTGCAGGAAATTCTCTCGTAACAGGACTGGCATAACATGGGTGAAACCCGCGTTGACCTGCTGCATTTGCTCGAAGACCTTCGGGACGCTTACCCCGGCTCTCTGGAAGAGACGATTCTCACCGAGATCATGGCCAATGCGCTGGACTCCGGCGCTTCGTCGATCAGCTTCGAATGCGACCTGACGCAAAGCGCCCTGACTACCGTCGACAACGGTTCGGGCATGCAGCGCCGCGAACTGGCGCGCTTCCACGACATCGCCGCGAGCACTAAGACACGCGGACAAGGCATCGGCTTTGCCGGCGTCGGCATCAAGCTCGGCTTATTGATCTGCGAAGAAGTACTGACGGAAAGCCGCCGCGGCAAGACTCACGTGGCAAGCTCGTGGCATATGGTGTCACGCCATCGCGCACCCTGGAAGTGGGTGCCCGCCTCCGGACTCGTCGTCGACAGGGGCACGGCGGTGCGCCTCAAAGTGCGCAACGCGCTCTCGCCGTTGCTCGATCCCGGATTTCTCGAGGTAACGCTTCGCCGCCACTATCAGCCACTGCTCGATCCGGCCTTCGATGAATTCGTCGCCACACACTACCCCAAGGGCATCGCGATCCAAATCAACAGCCACCGACTTGAAAAGCGGCGCTGGAGCGCGCCGCTTCAAGCGCCGTTGGAAATCCGGCTGCTGCGCAAGCGCAAGCCCTCCGCGCTCGGCTACCTCATTCGCAACGATTCGGCGCTGCCGGAAGAACGGCGCGGTCTGGCGATCAGCACTTACGGCAAGGTAATCCGGCGCGGCTGGGATTGGTTAGGCATGACGCCGTCGGCACCTGAACACATAGGCGGGCTGATCGAAGTTCCGGAGCTGGCCGCTTGCTTGACGCTCAACAAGGGGGATTTTCTGCGCACGGGTCCGCGCGGCGCGACCTACCTCGCCTATCGCAAAGCCATTCAAGAAGCCGTCGCCAAACAGCTCGCTGCGTGGGGCGATGTCCGGCCGGCGAGCGAAGAAGCGCCACCGCGCGAAGTGCGGCCCCTGCAGCGCGATTTAGCGCACCTGCTAGAAGACCTCGCCATCGATTTTCCGCTGCTGGCGAGTCTCGTCGAGCGGCGCGCCGGCGGCCAGAAGCGCCTTGCGCTCGGCGGCGGCAGCGGGGCCGTGGATGGGCGCGCCTTCGTGAGCGCCGTGGTGGCGGAACCGTTACCAGCAGAAGCACAAGTGGAAGAAGCGACACCGACAGAGTCAAACGGCGATCAGCCTCAGGTCCTCGAATCGCGGGAGCCCTACGAGCCGAAGGAACCAGGAACCGTTTTGCCCGGCGGCTTCGGTGCCCGCCGTCCCGCGCACTACGGGCTCGACATTCAATTCGAAGACCGTCCTGACGACGTAAATCTGGGACGCTTGATGGAATCGACGGTGTGGGTCAACCGCGCTCATCCAGCGTACCGCCGCGCGCTGGCCTCGCGCTCCATCGGCTATCACATGGCCCTGAGCGTAGCCATGTCGCTCGCGCCATTGGCGGTGGAAGCTGCCGAGCAGAACGGTTTCGTGAACGCATTTCTCTCGCGCTGGGGTCAAGCGTTGGACAAGCCGACAGGGCGCAAAGCATCGAAACGCTAAGCGTACTCTCGACCGCGCCAGCAAATTTTTCCCAAGCGCCGGACGTCGCCGGGTCGACGACGCCTTGGTTGATTTAAACGGCTGGAGCTAATTACGTGTGCATGCGAATGCTACTCGGGCATGCGTAAAGGGTCAGTGCAAGGAATCAGACCTCTACGACTCAACAATCTTCAAACAGTCGGACCCTATAAGCTCCCCCGGTCAAGCAGGTGATAGAGGTAACCAGCCGTGTGAACCCGAGGAAATCTTGGCATGGCTTCCCCCGCAACAGAGGTGGCCAGGGCCGGCAAGGGAGAAACAGGCTGTTTTCTTTTGCCTGGAAAAGCGCTCTCTCCGCGAGAGTGCTCACATCGCCGCCGAAACCCAGACAAGACAATTTTGTCAAAATAGGCCATAAAAGCGACCAATTGTCGTGTGCCACCTGCGTCTTACCTGCGCCGCCGGATGGGCGAAATGAATTGTATTTCAAAGGGATTTCCCCCTGTGGTCCGGTTGACTGGCGGCTAATGGCCCCCCGGTTGCATCGTTGAGATACGCTATGTCCGGCATGAGAGAGCTAAATTCACGGAACTTCGATGGCTACGGCGAGGAGACCTTGCGCCGGGAGTAATGAACGAGCAAGGCAACAATAAAGTTCCTCACATGGATGCTGTTGCAATACCGTCTCGTCCCCTCCGATCTCACGAGCTTTCTCCATCGCTTTTCAATGATGAGGAAAAACGACTTTTCATCCTGCTTCGCTATGTGCTGGTCGTAGCGGCGGCATACCTTTTTCTCTTCGAAGGAAAAGGCGATCTTCCCGCGGTCTCTATTTATCTGGTTACCCTGGCTCTGGCCTCAAACGTAATCCTCTCCAACCGCATTAACAAAGTATCCTTCACGTCATTTATCGTCGGGCTCGTCGTCATCGCAGATATCGCATGGGTCGTAATGGGGCTCTGGTACAAGGGCGGACTGGAGGCCGACATCTACGTCCTCTACTTTTTCATTCTGCTGCTGGCGGCGATGGGGCAAAATCTTCGGCTGGTCATCGGAGCGGGATTATTGCTCAGCGGCGTGGATATGACGTTTCTCGCTTTGACCGGGAACCACGACCTGATTTGGACCTCCTCTTCCCTGATCCGTGTGCCGTTCATTTTCGTCGTTTCGGTTTTTTACGGTTACATTGCCGATAAGGTCAGGCGCGAACATCACAATGCGCTCATGGAACAGGAATTGGCCGAAAGAATGGCGCGCGTCGTGCACAATCAGCTGACGGACCTCCGCCACACCGCCGAGGAGCTGCAGAAAAGCTATGAGCAATTGAAAGCCCAGGCAGCCGAGCTGGAAATATCCAACAAAGCGAAGGATGAGTTTCTAAATGTCGTATCGCACGAGCTGCGGACACCGCTCAATTTGATTTCGGGTTATGCGGAGGTGATCAGGACCGGATTGATGGGAGAAATCAGCCCCGGCCAGGAAGGCGCCTTGGTGAAGATCAAACGCTACGCCGCGGAATTATTGAACATCGTCAATAGCATCTTAGACACGACCAAGGTTGAAGCGGGCGCCAGCCGGTTGTTGCATGACGAGGTCGGCCTGAGCGATTTTCTCGACCGTATGAAATTGGGCTACGATATGCCCTTGGATAAAAGCGTTACTCTGAGATGGGAGTATTGCGCAGACCTACCCGTGGTTACCACTGATTTTGTCAAACTGAAAAGCATGCTGGAAAATCTCATCAATAACGCCATCAAATTTACCGACGCGGGATATGTACTGATCTCTGCCCGCCATCTGCCGAAAAACGGAACCATCGAATTTAAAGTAACAGATACCGGGATAGGGATTCCCCGTGCCGCGATTCCTCTGATCTTCGAGAAATTTCGACAGATCGACGGCTCACAGAGCAGAGCCTTTGGAGGCGTCGGCCTAGGGCTCCATATCGTCAAAAAATACGCCGAATTACTGGGCGCCGAGATCGAAGTGGAGAGCGAACAGAACGTAGGCTCAACTTTCACGCTGAAATTGCCGCTGTCGTCCCAAGGGGACGATCGGAACCGCTCGGCGCCCCCGGTATCCTATCCAGCGCCGCTCTAGCGAGTACCGGGGAAATTCGCGCCTTAACCCTGGGTCTTTCCAGGCTACGGCTTCAGGTTGATTACCGCACCACCGAATTTTTCACCGAGCACCGGATTCCCCCGCGGCTTGAACGCTTTGAACGACTGGAACGACTTGAACTGTTCTGAATCGCTTGAACGGCTGGAACGAATTATTTGCGCACGCGCTCTACTCCGGCATGCGGAACTCGACTCCCGCTTCGGCGAGCGCCCGTTTGAATTCGGCGCGGATCCAGGGATCTTCTTGATTATAGGGGATGCTCCGCCCGCCCTCTTCCAGGTCGGCGTTGTTCGAGACGATCTCGTCTCCCGGTTTTCCTTTTACCCACCAGTAGCCGCCGGCTATGGCCAGCACTCGGAACGGTTCCTTGCTGACGCCGAAATGTTGATGAAACCAGTTGCCGCCGCCGGGAGCCGCGGTCACCATTCCTCCCGGGATGTAGTCCTGCCGTTTAACCAGATGCCCTTTTCCCGCCTCCCACGGACGCGTGCCCAGATCCGTCGGCCAAGTGAGCGTATACCCTTTTCCCCTTAGGCAAACGAGCACCGCGCCTGATGCGTGCGCGTGGGCCTTGGAGTAGCGGCCGGTCTGATGCTCGGCAATGAACGGCAGTTGCTGCCCGCCGCCACCGAAAAAATGGTTTCCCGCCATGAACGGCTCGAACCATCTGTAGCCGGGGGAGCGGTGGTTATCGACCGGCAGCTCGCAGCTAGCAATGTCAGCGAACATGTTGCTCCGGGTAATGGCTCGCTCCGACAGAGGGTGAGGTTCTATTTCGCTCTTTGGCGTGAAATATCCTTGACTCTCATCGTAGCGGTCGGCGAAGTCGAAGTTGTTCTCGAAAATGAAGCGGCTGTTGTTGATGATGTTCATCAAGGCTGGCGCCCCGGTCGCCGCGAGCACCAGCACCGGGCTCGAACCCGCGTTCACCAGCCGGTGCCAGCAATTGACCGGCACCGAGAAGAGACTGCCGGGCTGCCATTCGAATACTTGCCGCCGCGAGGCGTCTTCTTTCCACACCTCCGTGGATCCCCGCCCCTCGACCACGTAGTAAAGTTCCTCGTAGAGATGGCGCTCGGGCTTGAGCTCCGAGCGCGGCGCGATTTCGACAACGTACATCCCCCACACCGCTTCCGTGCCGTCGAGCTGGATATAGCTCCCCCGCCCGCCCAGACGCGCCCAGGGCGACAGCGCCACCTCGCGCACGTCGTTAAACCCAATCCCGCGAACGACTGGAATCCCCTCCTCCTCCATAAACCTCTCATACGGCGTCGGCTGCCGCGTCCAGCGCACTCGCCCGGCCTTCTGTTGTTCGTTCGGTTGCTGATTCATCGTAGATCTCCTCAAGCTGCTGAACACGGTGAGAGCACTTTTTACATCAAAACTTCTGGTAGATTGCTGCTTGCAAGACTGCCGTCGGCAAAATAGTCCTATCACCCCATTGCTCAACGGGGAAATAGAGGGAACAATCTGGCCGCTTTAGCCCCGGACTGAAGCCCGAATTCCTACCGTCTGCCAAGAGCTTTGCGGGTTTTCTCCCGCTTCCAGTTGGCCGACTGAACCCAGGCGTCGGCGGGCAGAAGCTCCAGCTCGGCAATACAGCGGATTTCCGTCACGTCCTCTACATCGAGGCCCAAGCGGTCGGCTATTTCCTGATCGGTGAGACTGCTCGATTCGCGCTGCACCTTGGTTCCTTCGTAGTACTGGATGGCCGGGCTCATCTCCAGAATTTTATTTTTGTATTTGTTATACAGCTCGGGCGAAACGTATTTAGGCATCAAACGACCCTTCCTTGAGCATTTCCTTCAGTAAGCTGTTCGGCAGTCGGCATCTTGGCCGTCAGTTTCTGGGCCTCTCTGTGAATGGGGCAAACCCTGACACACTCGCTGCACTGACCCGTGACGTTGCCCGAAGCGACCGCTTCCATCACGGCGCGGGAAAAACTTCCAAGCAAGATAGTCTTCCTTCGTTCCGGATCTGGTTCGTTAGTACCTTCCAAGACAATCCTCTGAAGAGCGCCCATGCCTTCGTTCTGAGCGCGCGTCGAACAGATTCTCCGGTCATACCTCATCCACTTGATCCTTTCTCCCTCGATTTCGCCCGACAGGCATTCGGGGCAAACATCAAGACAGGGAGTGGATTTGTGCTTTTGCCACAGCTCCACGCAGGAGGGGTGCGGGCAGACGGGGTCTGCCATCGGCTGATCCGCCGTCAGGGGCATCGTAGTGATGCAAACGGCAAAATTAAGCAGGCCCAGTTCGCGATTGAGGAGAATGCCCGCAGCCATGGAACGAGCGCCTAAGCCTGCCATCTCGGCACAAAGCTTAAAGCTCAAGCTCGGGTTGAAACCAATCGGCGGCGGCACCTGACCAATAGAATAGTATCCGTATTTGGACTCGATGAATTTGGCCACAGCCATGGCAATCCCGGTGCGCACTCGAGGGAAGTCTCGGTTGTTGTAATGTGTCCGGTAGTCCGGACTACGCCAAGCGCCGCGTGGCGTCGTACGGCCGGCAAGGACAATGACACTCTTGGCCCCGATAAGGATATCGTCCGGACGGTGACCGGGCGGCGCGCACTCATTGATGCGGGAAACCGCGGCGATACCGACTTGGTCCGCACCGCGCTGTAGAGCCGCTTGCTTGATTTCTTGCTCAGGTGTCATCTCAAAAGCTCCCCCCTTTCGCCTTGATGATATCAACTTACTATCAATCCACGCTCACTGGCAACTTCAGAGGGATCTCGACAACGGAGCAAGAAGGGCGTCATAAGTTTTTCTGTTGATGCGTCCTGCGCGGAACAGCTCATCGAGTCTGTCATGCGCTTCTTTCTCTGAAATGATGTCCTGCCGAAACGCCTTGAGAATCTGCCCAGCAATACCGGAGATCGGTATCCCTACGTTTTGGGCAACTCGGCGTCCCACCGTTTCCTCGATGAGGAGGGGCAATTGCAATTCCAAGGCAAGCTGGATCGCCTGCCTCTGCCTTCATGCAGCCGTTCCGCCTCTGACACCTCACGTGGTTGGGACATCGTACGAACCTCTATGAGGTCGATGATGTCATAATGTCGTAGGTATTCGTCTGGAGTTGAGAATTGCCCTACTGCTACTTCATTGAGCACTACGGGCGGAATGATCAGCTTGTCATACAAGCCTCGAATAAAAGCATATCCCAGAGTTAACTTCTCCAATGAGATCAGCGGTCCGGTATTGCTCACAATCTGCCGCACGGCGCCTCTCAGGCGTGCAGCTCAACATCTATGGTCTCTTGTGTATCCGCAAGAACGGAAAACCCAAACCGTGGCAGCAACTCCTCGAAAGTGCGGCGGGTGATGCCGAGCGCGAGGCAAGCTTCTTGCTCAGAAAGTTTCCCCACGTGATAGAGGGTCGCCACGAGGGCTTCCTTGAGATACGATTGGTCAAGATCGACCACAGCGGCCGTATCAGGTAGCTCAACAGCGAATTTCATTTTGCACCTCACTCAATCTTCTGCCCGCCTGTATATCATGTTTTGGGACCCGTGAACATTTAAGAAGCCGAACCAAGATTATCTCGTTCATATGTTACAACAATCCTTCTATATTTTACAGTTCACACCGCTCGTCGTAACAACGTCAAAGCAGTTGCCCGGTTCGGCGCGTTACTGATGGCCGGGTTTACACAGTCAACGGGAACGGATATATCAGACTCAAAATCAGTTTTCGAAACCATCGGTCATGAGGGATGAGATATCATGATTTTTCTCACCAACGAACATATCCAACAAGTCCTCGACATGAAGACCTGCATCGAGGCGATGGAAGACGCCTACCGGGAACTCAACGAGCAGCGCGCCGGTTACCGGCCGCGCATCGACTTCTACGTGCCGGCGGAGCCGCACTATTACCGCTGGGGCACGATGGAAGGCGCATCGCGCAAGCTCGGCGTCTTCGCGATTCGGATGAAGTCGGACATGCTCGCCTGGGAGAACCAGGGCGGCTTCATGGTCGAAGACAAGTATTGCATCGAGCGCGGCACCTACTGCGGGCTGATTTTTCTCACCAGCACGCGCAACGGCGAGCCGCTGGCGATCATGAACGACGGCTACTTGCAGCATATGCGCGTCGGCGCCTGCGCGGGACTGGGAACCAAATACCTGGCGCGCAAGAACGCGAAAGTCATGGCAATGATCGGCTCCGGCGGCATGGCGCGCAGCTACGCTGAGGCGATCAAACAGGTGCGCCCCATCGAAGTCATGCGCGTGTTCAGCCCGACGAAACAAAATCGCGAAGCCTACGCTGCCGAGATGACCGAGAAATTGGACATCGAGGTGACCGCCGTCGATTCGCCGGAGAAAGCGCTCAAGGGCGCCGACATCGTCTCGCTGACCACCGATTCGCTCGTACCGGTGATCAAGGCCGAATGGCTCGAGCCCGGCATGCACGTCAACAACGTGCGCAACAACGAGGCCGGCCCCGACGTGCTGGCGCGCGCCGACGTGCGCGCCCGTCTCGGCACGTCTACGTTATACGCCGACCGCAGCGGGGCCGAGGTCGTCACCGGCAGCGACGGCATGTTCGGCTTCATTGCCGGAACCCCGGAGGAAAAGAAGAAGATACCAGTGTCACCGCACATGGAGATCGACAATCCGAATATCGGCACGATTCCGGATATCATGGCCGGGCGCTGGATGGGGCGGTCCGACGATCGGCAGATTTCGTTCCTCAACAACCAGGGAACCCAAGGGCTGCAATTTGCCGCCGTCGGCGCTACGGCGTATAACCTAGCGAAGGCCAAAGGGCTCGGCCATCCGCTGCCGCTGGAGTGGTTCACGCAGAATATCCGCGATTGAAGGAGAAGGACGGCATTGTGGCCACACTGCGCTACATCGCATATCTAGCCGAGGACCCGGCGAAACTCGTAGACTTCTACCATCGCTTTTTGGGCACCGAGGAACTGGGCCACTCGCCCGAAGGCGATATCAGCATCACCGACGGCTTCTATAATCTGACGTTTTTTAAGAAGCGCCCCAGTCTCAGCGAAATGCATATGGACACCGGCTTGCATCACGTCGGCTTGGAAGTCGACGATCTCGAAGAAGTCAAAGGCCGTTTTTTGAAACTGAATCCGCGCGGCATGATCATCCAGGAAGCCGGCGATCTTCAGCACGGCGAGATCCGCATCCACGATCCCGAATGCCGTCCGGTGAGCTTGTCGACCAAAGCGTTCGGTGTGCCGAAGGGCAAAGAGAAGAAGTTTCCGCGCGTGCGTCATATCGCTTACAATGCCCTCGATCCGGAAACGATGCTGCTGTTTTACACTCAGGTTTTCGGCCTGCGCGAAGTGCCGTCGAGCTACGAGCGCCGCCAGCAGGGCCGCGGCAATCGCTTTTGCGGCGACGCCGTGACCAACCTGGCGATTCACCCGTTCTACAGCCAGGTCGAAGGCCACGAAGCAAAATACGGCATCAACCATATCGGCTTTCTGACCCACGGGATGCAGACGGTGATGGCGGAACTGAGCAGCGTATTGAAAATCGCGCCGCGCCCATCCACGCGCCCCTATGCGGAATTCCGCTTCCGCGATCCCGAAGGCAACGCGCTGGATTTGTCCCAAACCAAAGGTTGGGAAGTGGACGTGAATAAATGGGAAACGGCGGCGTGAGCGCTGTAAGTTCAACGTTCCAAGGTCAAGGTTTAAGGTCAGGTCGAAAAATCCAACTGTAGGATGGGTGGAGCGCAGCGATACCAATCGATTTTGTAAAGTTCGCTTTTTAAGTTTATGAGAAATAACAAACCTTCCATAATCAGCTTTCTTATTTTTATTTCGGCAGCGGTTCATTCAGGTGTTTCGAGCGCAGCATCCGCCCGCTTGAAAAGCTCACCATCGGCTGGAGCGCCATCGCCGGTTCGCAGGCGCCGTTCTGGATCACTAAAGAAGCAGGTCTGTTTGAAAAGAACGGGCTGGACGTGACCATGATCTACGTCGACGGCGGCTCCAAGGCCACGCAGGCCATGATGGCGGGCGATGTGCCGATCGCCCAGGTGGGCGGCAACGCTCCGGTGGTGGCGCGGCTGCGTGGCGCCGATGTGACGCTGATCGCCGGGCTGCTGAACATTCTCGCCTACAGCATGGTCGTCTCGCCCGAGATCAAAAAACCGGAAGACCTCAGGGGCAAGAAACTCTCCGTCAGCCGCCTCGGCTCCAACTCCGATTACGCTACGCGCAAGATTCTCATCAAGCGGGGACTGAAGCCGGACATCGACGTAGCGGTCTTGCAGATTCCCGGCGGCCAGCCGGCGCGGCTTGCGGCGATCCAGACGAAGCAGGTTCACGGCATGGTCGCCCAGCCACCGGTGACCAACCTCGCGCGCAAGTTCAATCTTGGCATCATCGCCGAGCCGGAGGAATTCGCTGACATAAGTATCCTCAAGGAATTCGACGACAATGGTTTCATCGACGGCTTGTATAAGAAGCGGTAAACGATTCACGACGGTTGTTTTAAGATTTACCAACTGCGAAATGCGAGAAAGGAAAACTTCGATGTCAGCAGCTATATTCACCCGGATCAAATTTTTTCTGTTCGTTTTGGCATTCGCCCTTGCTTGCGCCGGGCTGACGACTTCTCTTAAGGCCGCGACCCTCACAATCAGGGTCGGCTACCCGCAACTGAACGGCGGGCAGACGCCGCTCTGGAATATTCCCGAAAACAAAATCGACCAGAAATACGGCCTCGACATCAAGCCGGTCTACATTCCCGGCGGGGTGCGGCTTACTCAGTCAGTTCTTTCAGGTTCCGTCGACATAGCTCTGACCGGGGGCGCGGCGATCAACGCGATGCTCAGCGGCGCCGAGCTGATCTACGTCGGCATGCCGGTGCCGACCTACGCTTTCTCCGTCTACGCCAGGCCGGAGATCAAAGACGTGCCCGACCTGCGCGGCAAGGTGCTCGCGGTGATCACCAAGGGCGCCTCCTCCGATCACGCTTCGATCGCCCTGCTCAGGCAATACAAGATGACGC
>Ga0214473_10001509_pt1 | contig 30422 bp, 27 predicted proteins | sample RVTome_7_FD_203509 | JGI IMG/M metagenome (GOLD analysis project Ga0214473, IMG submission 203509) | Soil microbial communities from uranium-contaminated site in the Upper Colorado River Basin, Wyoming, United States - RVT98D197 | ecosystem: Environmental > Terrestrial > Soil > Contaminated >...
CCTGCGTCCCGATGTCCCGCAGCCAGGCCTCAATACTCCCCGCCAGGCGTATCCGCTGTTGCTGTGCGTGAACATCTGCACGCCCACCGGGGGCGGCCAAGCCGGCCAGCAAACGGCGCATCCTGGCTGACACGTCTCCCAAGGTCCGAATGGCATCCGCCTGGAATGCTGGCTTGGACATGTGGTGCTTGGCGTTCTCAGCCAGCATGGAGAGCATGGACACCGCGTTCTTCAGGTCGTGGGCGATAAACGTCGATAAGAGGGACAGGGCCTGGAGTTCGCGAAACTCCGATGCCTCCTGAGAGAGCCGGGCATTCACGATCAGGGCGCCGGCCTGTGCCGCCACCGCGGCCAACAGATCCCCATCGTCCACTCCAAAGGCTTTACCGGAAAGCTCGGGACCCACCACCAGCAGGCCAACCAAGTTGTCAAGCGCTGCGACCGGGACGAGCAATCCCACGCTGACCCCTTCAAAGATCTGCCTGCTCAACTCGCTGATGACGTCGGGGCGGTTCCCATTTTCAGCAGCCGAGGGGATGAGCTTGGCCTGCTCCTGCAACGCCTTGACCACTGTGGTGGGCAGCTCCAGCTTCGTAGGCAGGGAATCGTACCGGACCTGATGTGCGAGAGCCATCTTTCCCGGAGATTCCCCGACCGTGTACATGGCGGCATGGCGAACCCACATAACCTCCAGGATTCGGTTCACCGTTTGCGCGGCGATGTCGGAGATGGAGATTGCCTTCGATGAACGCTGCGTATACTCCATCCATTCTTTACGATAATCGTACTTATGTTTGTAAAAGTGGGTATGGATATAGCTCTTAACCTTACGCCGGACGTCCTCTGAAAGGAGGATGAGGGATAGCGCGCCGGCTCCCAAGATGGTCAGGAACGTCCCGCTCAACAGATCCAGCGGGATGTCAAGCCAGCGGAAGGTCTCGGCAACCACACCCAACGACAGAAGATATCCTCCTACCAGGGCCAGCGTCAGCGACCGGTAGATCACGTATCGGGACACGAAAATGTCCACGTCCAGTAGACGGTGACGGACGAGGGAGAAGGCGATCATACCTTCACCGATGAGGAACGCCAAGCTGCCGAAGAATGAGTGCAGCGGGTGGATCAGTCCGTATAGCAGCGCATAACTGATCGCCACGATCTGACAGGCGAACGCCAGGAATACGCCGATGACCAGAAACTTGATCTTCCACCGGGTGATGCGCGCGGCATTCCGATAGAGATTCTCCAGGTGCAGAAGGACCAGTACCAACCCAACCAGGTACACGGAGAAGAAGAGTTTGCCCCACGCATCCAGGCCGAGGTAAATTGGCTCTGCTGCCTCGAGGTGGATTGGCTGGACCACACGCCCTGTGGCGAGTCCAAGCCAGCCGAGGGGAGCGGCAGCCGCCAACGCCAGCAACGCGGGCCGCCAGCGGCCAAGCCGCGAACCTCCATTGGTCTCCCCAAAGGTCAGGCTGAAGGCAAGCCAGCTCGGTGGGATTGCGGCCGCCACGGCGAAGGCAAGGGGGGAAAAGAGGAAGCCCCATTCCTGACTCTCTAGGAGGGCAGGGACGGCGATGAATGTCAAGTGGAGGCCGATGGTCGAAAGGCCGACGGCCAGCCAACGATTCGCCCAGGCCTGCCGATTCCGGCTCACAACAAAGCCGGCTAATCCGAAGGCAAACAGTGCGGTCAGAGTTGGAATCAGGTTAGTCAGAAAGGCTAATCGCACGAGTTGATTCTCAGGAGTTCCGAGGGATTATTCCGCTGGGGCAGTTTCGGCAGTGTACGTGATCCAGAGAGTGAGGAGCCTAGTTAAACTCCATCCCAAACTGGGCAGTCTCCGCCCCTGCACCGCACGGATTCGGTGCTTCGGAGGTGTCTCGACCTTCAGCTCTCACGTTTCCGCCTTGATGCACCTCGTGCCGTCCCGAAATATGAGCGGAATGATTCGAATCCAAGGCCTCACGGGAGAAACTCGCCCAACTTCGGAACCGCGACTTGGGCAAAGGCAAGTAGATTCTCTAGCGCCGGTCTTTTTTCATCAGCGTTGATTAGCGGAGTTGCTATCAGGATTACTGCCCCGTTATTTCTCCAATGAACAACTCCGGCAAACATGTCCCTGAGCTTCGCCTCATATCTGCTCGTGACCTCACCTGAGGGGTATCGGTACCACGATAACATCGCGTACCGGGTTCTATCAATTGTAGGAAAAGAGAAATTCCCCCGTTTGATGCCAAAGAGTGTGGGATCAATCGGGATCTCCCGAACTCCCTGAAGCAGTGGGTTGGCTCGATGATTGATCAGGGTTTTGCCTTGCCGTTGAGACTCGAAATATCCTATGTACAAGTGGACCTTGATGCCCGATGGGGTCTTGTAAGTCCGCGAAAGCTCTGTATCCAGACCCGGAAAGAAGCGGCTCGCATCAAGCCATCCGGTTCCTGCAACATACCACTCTCCAATACCATGCGGGAATTCGGTAAGGTCCCGCTTCAGGGGAACCGGACGCAGAGTAGCAAACAGGTGGATGTATGCTCCGAGCCCGTAGAGAAAAACGATGGTAACCGCAAGGGGGATTATGGGGCGTCTCTTGTCTTGCTGCCGAGGGGATGTGATTTGGGACAGGGGGCATTTTCTAATCAATTGCGTCTCGCGATGGGACGGTAGCCTACAGACGGCCCAGTTGACCAAGAACAAGCCAATCAGACCGATTTGGGCCACGAACCATCCTTGGAAGACCTTCAACGGACCGTGCGTCATTGCGGGGCCGTAAGAGTAGGCCATGACGCCAACCAGGGCTACCCGGACTCCATTCGTCAGGATGGTGATCGCAACGCCAGACGCAAGCACAGTGACAGCTCTCCCCCAGGTGCGTTGGGTCAGGTAGACCAGGGGAATTCCCAGGGCGATGACCGAAGTCAAAAACCTAACGCCGCTGCACTCCCGTGCCACCTCGAGTGCCATGTTCGGGAGAAATATGTAGATTCCCTCCTGAAGGGCCGGAATGTCGACTGATTGCAGAATCCAAACTCCGACGTTCGCAGACAGGAGCTGGAAGGGCCAATGCACACGATCGATGAACTCATCCATCCAAGGAATCATGAACTGGAGGTAGGCGAGGGGAACAGCAAGTACCTTGAGATGGTTCCAACCCCACGCAAATAGGATTACGCCCGGGAGTAGGAACACTAGGGAGATGGCTTCAGCCAACATGAGACCGCCAACCCGACCGGCAAGGAGAAGCAAGCCGCTTGCGAAGAGGACCACGCCACCGGCTACCGGCCTGGGTCGAGGATCAAGTCGAAAGAAATCTTCGCGCTTGAGCCAAATCAAGTAGGCGCTGATGACGGGGATCAAAAAGCCATGCGAATACTCCCGAACGTACCACCAAGTCTTCAGCAGCCAAGTCAAGGAAGGAAGGTACAATAAGACCAACGGGAGTCCGATGACGCATAGCCCGGTATGCAGCAGGTATCGGTTTCCACCCAATGTACCTGCAAGAAATGGCATCACGGACAGCTTCTCCGCCATGGGGGAGCTACGGCTCCTTTGAGATTTCATGGCCCGGAGGCTGAGGGTTCGACGACGGTACAATTTGCCCCGAGCATCAGAGCCTATTGAGAGGATTGTGCGGGTCCTTTTTCCAGGGGATAAGGCCCTTCTGCTGCAGATAGGTCGCGATGTGTTTTGCCACAAGGCTGTTGGAATGTGGTGAGTAGTGCTTGCCAGCCATGAAATGCTTCTTCCAAGTGACCGGTTCCGTAAAAGCTTCAGAAAGGTCAAGATATTCCAGCCCTTCCTTTCGTAGGTACTCAATCAGACCCTCGTAAACTCCAATCCTTTGGCCCCCGTCAACACCGAGTGCTTCCGCATGTGGAAACAGAAGAATGATGGGAACTGATCCATCCCGTTCGACGGTTTGGAAAAAGAGACGCAGAGTCTTGGCGGTTATCTCGAACGCCTCGGACTTCGGATTGAGCCGCCCATTGTAAACGATGGTATTGCGTGGGACAAGCTTTCGGCTTGTAAGTATGGCCGCTTGTGACAGTAATCGAACAGTTGCCGAATAGTCATAGAGGGGGTTCCTGTAGACTAAAGGGCTGTACCAGTAATCATACTTACCAATTTCAACTATTAACTGGGGATTCCACTGATACTTCATGTAGTCCTTCCGTGCATCTATCGGGGAGGGTTTGAGTATGAGATTACCATCCGGGGAAAGCAGGTAACGGGGCTTCACAAATACCAATTCATCTGGGGAGTAGAATCTGTGGTAGACATTTACGTTCCTGGCCACTTGGACGGTGGTGAAGCCGATGAATACAATTCTCGACTGATGAAGTCTTCCGAATTTTTCGTACATAAGATAAGCCTGATCCGTCCCGTACCCTCCCACACCAAAGTTCAACACCTGGGTTGAGGGCAGTATAGATTCCAACTGAGTCGGCCAGGACGAACGGTCTTCTACCTCGCTGCCGTAGACGAAAGAATCTCCGAATGCAGAAATGCGCAGAAGCTTGCCGGGCGGCGAGTATGAATGATCGGTATCGCAGTGCAAGTCTGGCGTCTTGTTGCAGTGGGGAGAGCGAAGCACGGTTCGGTAGCGCCAGCCCAGATCGGGGTCGAAGAGTATATTGGTCTCGTGTTGAAGCATGCGGCGAATGAATTCGCGCTGGTCTGCATAGAGTTCCCGTGTAGTCTTGAAGTCAACACCGACAATCAAACCTTTCAGAAAGGCCTGAGTAAGATGACTAACTATCTCAAGGAATAGGAACACCATAGACAAGAGGAGGATGCCAAAAATCGGCCCCTTTTTCATGCCGGTGCACCTCTTTCCAAAAATCGTCATCCGCAATAGTCAGAGGCTTTAGGATTGCCACCCGCAGCAGCGGCACTCGTCCATCCGGCGGCAAGTGGAGGAGAAGCAATCTATCATCTTTTCCCGGGCTCTGACGGAACCCATGCCGATCCTTCTGTCGCGTCCTAGCCTATGAAATCTTGATCGAAGACATCCTCTCGCTGTCCCCCGTGCAGGTTCTACCGGAGTCTGGCCTGCGAATTCCCAACCCCCGACCATGAGTTGGGACCAGCCGGGTTGGTTTATGGCCATCAGTTGCCCCACTTCCCAATTGGGAGTGGCATGGGCACAGGTGTCACCGCGGACTCTGAACTCGCAACCCTACCTGAAGGGTCGACGATGTAACGGAAATATGAGTTGTCGGTCGCTTTCCTTCGTGGCAGTGTGGTCCAGGTGGGTGCCAGGGAGGGAGCATGATCGCCGAAGAGGATGACCCTGTGATTCAGCGCTTGCGATCCCAAGGCTACTCGATCTCGCGAATGGCAAGGGAGGTGGACCTGAATCGGAAGACATTCCAGAGCCTTCTCCGCCAATCCACGCCCCCGGGCGAGTAGAGCTGTGCGCACGTGAAGTGCCAGGGCCTCGCGATCCGCCCGGCGTCGGATACCCCGACCCTCTGGGAGGTAATCCGCGCTGGGATGCGCTTAACCCCGATCCGAAAAAAGAGGCGACAACATCAGCGGCCTATTCGCTCGGTGCGTGGTCCCGTGGAGGGAAATCCCCGTAGACCCCTATAGGTGCCATGGATCCCCTTGGCCTTTCCCATCACCGACGCTCTCCCGGCCAGTCTGCCGGGCACTGCGCCTCATGGGAATTTCGGATCGGGGTTAATACACCAGCGTTCAGCAGTCAGTGGATCGCCCTTGTGAGCTTCGAACCTTCCATGGTTATGTCGCTCTGCTCATGCAATTGTGTTTAGGTCAATCCGGCGCACACAAAGCCGAAGTGGCTCTCCGCACCTGTGCCTTTCCTGCACAATCGCGATGCCCAAATTCAAACGTTCGCCCAAGGGTACCCCGGGAACTCGCAAGAGCATATGCAATAGCATGGGGTTAATTCTGCTGGAGAAAGATCAGTCTAACCTGGCTCTTACCTTGCTAAGGTCTCTACGCTGGGTAGGCGTCACGGGACCCGGGGGAGACCTCCCATCCCATCTCCTAGAAATGGGGGTGGAGGTCCGGGTAGATTGTTCTCCTATAGACATTTGTTTTCACCTTAGCTATGATCGCCGCCAAATGTGTTGAATTCGAAAGAGGTAACGACGTACCCGAGAATGCAAGGAGCGGAGCCCATGACACCAGTAACTCGAATCAGATTACGGTTCGTACTATCGTTCATGATCTTCTTAGCGTTTGTCTCAATTCCTATTCAAGATGCTGCGGCAGATCAGTTCTTCAACTCCTCAGAGCCTGGTTGTAACCCAGCAAATCCCAATCCAGACTACTATTTTTGCGATGATTTCGAGGATGGCAATTGGGCTCAGACCAACGCCGACACTTCCGGAGGGAGGGACAATCCCGCCAACGACGGATGGGGGCTGACGATCTATGGGACGTGGCCCGATCCGCAGGGGACGGGCTATGGCCGTTGCGGCGGCAAAGGGGCGGTCGGCACTAACTGTACGGCCACGAGCGGGTTCTGGAGTGGCGATAGTAGCAATGGAATCATGGGCAAACACTGGTTCGCACCGAACGACCGGTTGGTCGAGGATATTTATTTCCGCTACTACCTGAAGCGCCTCCCGGGGTTCGTACAGGGCCACCAGAAAATGGTGGTGTTTCAGAACGACCAGTTTTCCCCGTCGTACCAGTGCTGTTTCCTGGACACGATCTTCAGCGATACCTGCGGCCTTGCAACGGATAGCAACTATGATACTGGCTGGATGACCCAGAACCAAGGCAACAACATCTGCCTCCAGCCTGGCAACTGGTACTACATCGAGTATCACATCAAACTCAACACGCCTGGGCAGGCCAACGGGGTCATGGAACTATGGGTTGATAATTGCGGGCAGAGCGGCCTCGGATGTACTGGACCGGGGACTCTAAGAACTCGATATACCAACCGGGTATTCCGCGACTCGGTGTCTCAGAAGATAGAAGTCCTTTGGCTGGAAAACTGGGCCAACCCTGGCAGCAGCGGAGAAGAGTACTACGACCAGATGATCGCCTCCTCGAAGAGAATCGGCCCGATGGGCGCATCTGCGGATACACTTAAGCCAGCCGCTCCGACCGTGAGAATAAAATAGCCAGATGTAGGTCCGTCCATCACATCTTGAGTTGGTGGTCCACTTCCATCTCGGGCGCTATCGCAGGAGTGCCGAATCCACAGTCCTCGCAATGCCGCCATTCACAAGTGTCCTGGTGGTGAGATCGGCCGCAAGACGGTGTGCCTTCGCGTTCCAATGCCCATCCGCTTCGAGATACAAATCCTCACCAGTTCGCACCGTCCATTCCTTGAACTCCGCGAGAAGGTCAAAGGCCTCGATCCCTTCTTCCTGAGCGATCTTTCTGAGCATTCTCTGCGGCTTGGCAATTTCGATATCCCCCGGAGCCAGGTTGTGACGGATGAGGAATTGCGCTAGTTTTTCGTCGGAAACCTGAATCTCCAGTGGGATCAGGATCAGGGCGAATTTGGCCCCGATCTTCCGAGCCTCCTGGTTGGTTTTTCTTAGCAGAGCACGGGTCAGCTTCCATCCTTTTTCCACCTCTGGTCCTGACTGAATTCGAAGGAGTTCGGCGACATGGGTATCCAGCCGCTGGGCTTCAACTTTGCCCAGCTGCGATCTCCACGCTCGCAAGAATATCTGGTACAGGTGGAAATTGCTGGCTAAGTAGGTTTTGAGCTGTAGCTCCTTGTACTTCCAGTAGGGAATCTCGTGAATCGGCCTCTCGTGTAACTCCCCTCCTTTGATGAAATGAAACTCCTCCAGCAGATTGTCACTGACGTCGTTATGGAGAGTAACGCCGATCAGGACAAGATCCGGACGTAAGGCGGCGCCGTATCTCATCAGGTACACAAGCTCATCGTCAGTGCCCCATCCGCTGACACTGGCATTGAGCACTTCCGCTCTTCCTGGCGCATCAGAGTTCAATGCCCGCTCGAGCAAACTAGGCATGGACTCTTCGAAGTTGACCTGAAGCGCCTCCATGAATGAATCTCCGAGGAGCAATACTCTGAACAGGCCTGGCCGTTTCTGTGCTGCATGCTCTTGATCCCTCATGCCCAAGGAGTTGATCTTGATCACTGTTCCGAAGCCGTGATGGTAGCTGTTCTTATTGGCGTAATGAGTAATTAAACCATCTCGGGTTACAAACCATATTCCTAACGTTTGCGGGTACAGGATCCTGACAGCCAACTCGGAGACTCCAACGCCAACTGCGATCGAGGCGAGCACCAGAAATGTCGTCGCAAAATACCGTGTTCTGTTCATAGAGCCTAGATTCCCAGTTCTCGCAATCTCTGTGAAACGGCTGTGGCAATCACACGGTTGCCCTCTGCGTTGGGGTGCATCGTATCCCAGAAGAGATTCTCCTTCGGCAGTCTGTTGAAGATTGCATCCAGATCGACTACGGGCACCTGAAATTTATGGCCGATTTTTCGTATCGTCCTGTTATAGGCTCTATGGAGGCTCAGGAATTTGTCCACGCTGTAGGTTCCAGCGAAATAGGGAAAGAAAACCCCGCTCCTATTAAGCTCTTCCTGGCTCATCCCAGCACGAACCACCGTGGGTAGGGTAAACAGGACGGCAGAGATATTCTCCTTTCTCAGGAGCTGGATGATCTCCTCCAAATTCCCCTGGTATTCTCGAGGGACGAAGGCATCGTACGCATGCATATCGGCCGCATTCGGGTCGACCGAAGGACGGAACACAAGAGGCCTGAAATGGACGAATATTAGCTTCTTGTATGCTTTCATGAGATAGCTGCGCTCAATGAGCCTTGCCAGGACAGTATATCGTCCGCTTGGGTCAAGATTCGTTGGATTAATCTTCATAAGATCATTCCAGCCAATAAATATCGTCACCAGTTGCGGGCGATACGGGATTATCTCTTCTCTGACGCGCGCAAGCGCATACTCGGAGTTGTAACCCTCTATGCCCGAATTAATCACCTCGACGCGCCGGTGACCACCTTCTATATTCAGGAGGCGCTCCATCACGGCTGGATACGCCATCTGCCAAAGCCCGAGGGTGAAGGTAGACGAATCCCCTAGCGCGACAATTCGATACACCCCTGGAGGGGGTTCATCGTCAAACTCCGGCCCCACGAAGCCTTTGCTGTTGATTCGAAACTCGCGTCCCTTATTGGTAAGGTACCTCACATTTGGAACAAGCTCGAGACGTCCTGTGTGATAGTTGAACCGCTCGTAGGGCGTCCTGAAGTAGTAGGCATAGAGGCGAATTGCCACCTCTCCGGCCGATAACAGGCCCACAAGAATCAGCACGGTAAACAGGAGTTGCTTATACCACGGTATTGGGTGTGTGTGTCGGGTTCTCATGAATCCCGCGTCAGTTCCTTTCTCTCCGGACCCCTTCTACAGTCGGATGTTCTACCTGGCCGAGCTCTTCTGAAACAATGCCCCTCAGAGCAACTGCCATTGAACACACAAGCCAAACATAGCTCATATACAGCGTGGAGAGAAAGACGCTGCACACAAGAGACCCAATCGAGCTAGCCATGATGGCTCTGCGGTAAGTGAGGATGAGTATCCAATCTCCTCGAAGGAAATTTGCCCGAGTAGTACCCCCCCTTGCCTTCAGGGCGAGTAAAGCAAGTTGTGTCTTAGTCTCCTTCTCGACAAATCGTAGATCCTGATAGCTCTGGTACAGGATCAAACCTATAAGCAGGGCGCCCGTTAGCCCTAATTCTGCGATCAACTCAAAATAGAGTGAATGTGTGACGACGCTTCCATCTAGCGAGCGGCCAAATTTCGCATACTGTTCTTCGGTCTGATATTCCGCCACTCGCCAGAGGAAATTACCAGGCCCGACTCCGAGAATGGGATTATCAAGGAACATGCGATACGCCGTCGCCCACAATTCGAGCCGCATATCGGCTGTTGCCTCGTGGGTATCCGTGATAGTGTGAATTTCCTGCCAATATTCATCAGAGGTGTATTGCACGACACCTACGGCGAGGATTAGTCCAATGGTGACCCCAAAAAATTTCTTTGGGGACTTCATGACGCAGTACACGAATATCGCGGCAAGCCCCAAGAATCCTCCCCGGGAAAAGCCGACCACCGTAGCCAGGATGCCGACGACCGCCGCACTAGCAAGGAACAGTCTCTTCAACCAACCGGTTTCAACGAACAGCGAGAAAAAGCAAAAGGGAATCATCATTGCCATCATCAAGCCTACGTAGTTCTCGTCTTGGCCGCCAGCCGCCCCTGCCGGCCCAAAGCCGCTGTGGAAAATCGCCCAGAGCCCAACGTACGCAAAGACGGCAACGAAGGTCAAAATGAAGAGTCGGAGCTTCCTGAGGGAATTCACGAAATGCATGAGTGGCAGACAGGTAAAGGCCAGAGTAGTAACCATCAAGTAGGTGGTCCACAATGCAGTATAGGTGTTGTCTGCGAAGGGAATGTGAAGGGCCATAACTCCTAGGAAGAGGAGGAAGCAAGTCACCTGCAGGTTCCACTTCTTCGTGGGATGCAACAACCATCCGACAAAGAGAATGACGGCGATAACCATGGGAATCCGCATGGGATTACTGGGTCTGCCGAATTCCATGAAGAGGTAGACTAGCAGGCAGATGAAGTAGACCCCCAGTTTCTCGTTTCCGGGGATCTCGACGACGGAGCGGAGATTATTGGCCTTGCCTGCAGGTACCATATGGCATTATGGGCTGGAAAGCCTGCGCTACATCACTAGAGTAGTTGAACGGCGCTCAGTACTGAGGACAGGGTCTCATACGCATGTGTCTGCGGACCTGTGCCAGCACACCAGGTTGATTAATGCCCAAAGCTTATTCTCGTGATTCCAATAGCCACGAAGGTGTTCCGTTATAAGTCTCCGGATCTCCGAGTAGTTGAGGTAGCCGATTCGCTTGATTTCCTCAGCGAAGAACCCATAGTAGAATATCCCCAGGGTCAGGAATCCAAGCAGGCCCAACAGGAGGAGAAGGAGTATCACACCCATAGCTGTCACGCACACACCAATTGCCTGTAGAGATCTCGGACCTTCCTGGCTTGCACGCTGACATTCCAGTTTTGGGCTATTTCCATTTGACCGTACTGGCCAAGCCGCCTGCCTTCGCCGGGATTGTTGAGGAGGAAGAGAATCGGCTCGAGCCACGCCTCAGGCCGTTCCGGTTCCATCAGCAGGCAATGGACCTTATCTTGAACGACATCCGGAATACCACCGACACGAGTCGCCACGACCGGCTTGCCCAGAAGAAGTCCCTCCAACAGCACGGTCGGAACCCCCTCATAGCGCGACGGGATCATCAGGACGTCAAACAACTCCATGAGGTCACGGCAGTCATCGCGGTGCCCGGCCAGAATGATGCGTCCCCGTGTGGCTCCGCGCATGATCCGCTCTTCTAGGCGCAGGCGCTCCGGTCCATCGCCTGCGATCACGCACGTCACATCGTTCCGAGCCCTGATCAGTTCCTCGGCGCATTGCACGAACAGGTCCATTCCTTTGATGGGCACGAGGCGTCCTACGGCGCCCACCACCTTATGTCCAGCCGGGATCCCAAGTGAACGCCGGATCGTCGCTTCGTCGGATTTATGAGAAGAATCATTAAGGTCAACCGAATTTCCCACAACGGTTACCCGTCCCGGCGCAGTTTGGGAGAAAGCCGAGGCAATATCCGAGGACACGGCGATCACACGGCTTGCCCCGTACTTGAGCGCCGCCCAGTTGACCAATTGGGACAGCCTCCACCTCATATAGCTACCGCCAGCCACCCATTCCAGCCGGCCGTGCACCGTGCACACCAGCCTCGGCACTGTCATCGCCCGTGCGGCCAGGGCGCCGAGGGCATTTTCCTTGTAACGATGAGTATGCAGTACCTGGATCGGGAAGCTCCTGATGAGTTCAACGAGAGACCTCAGCAGTTGGACAAACCCCATTCTCCGTTCGTCGAAGATTGTGACGCTGATCCCTGAAGCTTTCAGTGCATCCGCCAGCTTTCCCTGATTCAACAGAACCGCCCGCACGTCCACCTCGTGGTCGCGCTGCAGCGCGGGTAGCAGGTGTAGTACCTGGACCTCCTGCCCGCCCCACACGTCTCCAGAGGCCACATGCAAGACTCGAAGCCGTTCCCCGTTCTCATGTCCCATGTTCAGCTACCATGGTGTCCCGCCTAGGAACTGGCGTGATTCGCAATGGAATTCTCGTAGAGGGTTACGTATTTGTCTATCATCCGGTCGAGGGTGAAGTCCGCGCATACACGGCGGCGCCCGTTCTCCCCTAGTATCCGTGCCATCTGGGGATTCTGCAAGAGCGAGACAATCGTCGTTGCCAAAGCGTTCTCATCTTGCGGCGGAACCAGGCATCCAGTCTCCCCGTCGGAAACAAGCTCAGGATTCCCGCCCACATGGGAGGCTACGACGGGCTTCGCGGCCGCCATCGCCTCGAGAAGCGCAATTGACAATCCCTCGGATATGGATGGTTGCACGAAGACATCCATAATGGAGAGCAGCGCTGAAATGTCGCTCCGAAGGCCGAGTAAGTGGACCCTTTGGTCAACGCCGAGATCCTTGGCCAACGCTTTCAAGGAGCTGTCCAGCTCGCCCCTGCCTATGAGCAGAACGGTTGTGTCTGGGCACGCAGCGAGGATACGCGGGAGGGCCCCCAGGAGATACCTATGGCCTTTCACTGGATACAGACTTCCAATCATCCCGATAATTCGGCCGTCGCCACACAGGCCAAGAGCACTCTTGTGCGCTGTCGCCTCGTGTTGGCAATCAAAGGCATCTACGTTGATGCCGTTGTGGATGACTTCAATCCTCTCCTTCTTGATACCAACGTGTTCGGCGAGAAACTCTCTTATGTCTCTGGATACCGCAACCATGCGTCCCCATTTGGCCAGCCTACGATAGGCGATACGGCGGCGCGCATTCTCCCAATAGTAATTCTTGCCATGGACGGTGGCGACCACGGGGATGCCAGCCAGCCTCGCAACTAGCGCCCCATAGACGTTCGCTGTAAATTCGTGAGTGTGAATCAAGGACACATTTTCTGCTCGGACGAAGTGCAGCACCTTTTTGAGCCAGCGCCAATCGAGCTTATCCTGCATGGGGGTCACTACGGTTTCGAGTTGTTTTGCCTCACACTGCTCCTTCAGCCACCCGGACCTGAACAGACCCACTAGCACGCGATAACCCCGATCACGCAGTCCTCTGGCCAGGTGGCTGACCATAGTCTCCGCCCCACCAGGACCACTAGAACTTGACAGAAGTAGAATCGTTCTGGCCACTTCGCCCATCACCAAATTCGGGGCGAGGCTTCGCCGCATGCATCATTTCGCCAGCTCAGTTCACCGCCGGGCAAGGCCGATTGTATGAGTCGCTATATCTTCGCTGATCATGGGCAACAAGCGTTCCGCCAAATACTCCGCGACCCTCCTATTCCCTGCTGGCGTCAAATGGGTGTAATCCGTGTAGGCATCCTCTTCCATGCCGCCGAAGACATCCGTCAGGTCAATGAACGCCGCATTTGACTTCGCAGTCGCCTCCTTCAATAGGCGCCGCACGAGCGGCAACGCCCTGTTCTTGTATTCGACAAGATTCTCCTCCCAGTGGTGATTCATCTCATCATAAATGGCTTGCTCCAGGTTCGATAATTTCTTTGATTGCTTGAAGACAATCTCTGGCTGCAGGGTGAAGGCTGCCTTGACATGTTCATGAGCCAGGATCAATCCGTTGCGTTCAACCATTTTCACGAAATTGGCCTGCGCATTGCGCTCCAGATTCTTGATCGCCTCACCCACGTCAATACGGGCGCGCTCCTGCCCAAGCTTGTGGAATTGGATCCACAGGGGTCTCACGGCCCTTCCCGCAACATTCACCAAGTGGCTCTTCCGAAACAACCACCAACCCGTGTACAGTACCCAGGCCCGCAGTGTCGGCTTGTCCATGAATTGGTGCACTCTTTCCTGGTAGGCATAGTCACGCCACTGATCGAAGTCACCCTCGTAGGGGTAGTAGTCATTGAAGCCGTCGATGAAAATCACCATGTCTGGGCTGTAGCTTAGGATCGTCTGGTTCAGATAAATAAGATGATGGTGGCTATACTGACTCGTAATGGCGGCATTTATAACCTCGACGCGCTTGTCAAGCTTCCCGTCGAGAAACTGCTCGAGATAGTGGTCGATCGTTTGGTCGTTCCGAATGACTTCATACTTGGCTTTGCCGAATCGTGAGAGCGAGCCAAGGCCATAAGCCGTGGAACCGCCCATGATGAAAACTCGATAGGTGTTTGGGGGTTTTTCTCTTGGAGTATTCAGATCCTCCCTGAATCCTTGGGCGTTATGATAGATCCCCTTGGTATTCCTGTAGTTTGGGGTTGGTCGGATGTTCTTGTAGTCATCGAACTCGTAGCTCATCAGATGAACGCCGTCATACCCTTCAAATGTGCGTAGGTAAGCGTAGGCTGCGAGTTCGAGAATGGGCAGCGATCCGGCAAACAGTATTAGATAGCCAATGAGTTTGATCAACCGGGCTCTGCTTATGCTTGGGTGTAGGGCGGGCCCCAGTTGGATGGCTGCATGGGACTCCAATGCCGTACCTTCTCGTACAGACATGTGACCCTCAACAGTGGTCAGTTCAGAGTGTCTTGGCACGTCCGAAGGAATCGCGCATACGCCGTAGGGCAGATGTGTCCATGATCGGACCGGTGAGTATTGGTCAATGTCTGCTTTTTCATAGGCATCTTTTGGCGGCACATTGCTTTACCTCACGGCAAAGTGCCGATTGCGTCCAGTTTGTGCCTTATTTCCGCTGCAGCAATGCCGTAGGCCCTGGGGTTTGGATGTCCGTCCCACGCGATGAACAGGGGTTCACCTTGCTGGGCCGCGGCGTAAAAAGCAGGCATTAGATCCACCAGGGGGAGACCGATGTTCTCCACAATCTTCTTGAGACGAGTCTGATAGCCTTCGGTTCCATAGTGGGCCACGATCTGATCCTGCATGGGAAACACCACGATAAGCGATTGAAATCCGTGGGACTTTCCGAGCCAATCAAGCTGCCTGAGAGACGCTTCTACTTGCCGCCAGCCTTCCTCTACGAAGGGGTCAGGCCTTCCCAGAAGCATTGCCTCCTTGTGGTTGTACTGGTTACTGGGCTGCAACAGATTCAGCACCTTCCCCACTCGGTCTCCCAAGAAAAGCAGGGAGCGGCTGCGTTTAAGCAAGTACGCCACCTCATCCGAAACCAGCGCTTTCCACCCAACCCTCTTCAGCGATCCGGATTCCCCGACGCTTCGCGGAATAACTTTCGGCTTGGGGACCACGTCGTTTGCATACACTCCGACGATGACGAGCTGGGGCCGAAACTCGATTCCATACTTCTCCAGGTACGTGATCTCCTGCCAGGTGTCATAGGCGGGCACGCCAGCGTTGATCACCTCGAAACGGCGCGCCCCTGCTGACCCGTTCAGCAGTTTTTCCAATTGCTTCGGGTACGTCGCCTCGGCTGTTACACCGTTCCCAAAAGTTAGCGAATCGCCCAGGCACAAGATCCGGAACGTGTTCTTGGCCGGCGTCCTGGCAAAGTCGAAATCTCGCAATCCATAGGAATTCGTGCGTACGGGCGCCGAATGGGTAAAGGTGGCCTGGTTCGGTGTCAATCTGTGCATCAGATCGGCGTCGGGAACATAGGTCTCCTGGGGATAGCGCCAGAGGATAGGTGGCGGTACCAAAGGGATCAGTGCGGCCTCGAGCAGCACGAGGCAGAGCAAGAGGGTGGCACACAGCAGCGCAAGATTGCCGACTATGGGGAAGCGAGGGCCTACCTTGGCGTGCTCCACTGACGTGGCGATCGCGACAATTTGAGGATCCGGAGACAGTGGCACGATTGTTACCAGGTCTGTCTAGACCTTTACCGCGTGCATCACGACTGCGTCCATTGCTTTGAACCTTCGGGAGGTGGCCTGAAACCGCCGAAGTACCTACACAGCTCAAGAATGAAAGGTTTGGGATCCTCCAACCGAAGTATCTCGTATCGTGTTCTGCGGTCGAACGAGCGGCAGAACTCCACAAGGGTACGAAGCTTCGACGGGTACCCGGGAGGCAGATTCAATTCCTCGGGTGCTTTGAGGAGTCGGAGGAGGAGATGGTCGAGATCCCCCAACAGCCAGCGCAGCCTCGTTCCCATGCTGTACCCATACACTCGCTCCATGGAGGTCCCAAGGGCGAGGGAATACAGCAGGAATGGAAAGTTCACACCGGCGTCTATGGCTAATTGCAAGGAACCCCAGAAACGTCCGTTGATCTCCATGAGTATCGGCGTGTTTTTGTCCCGGTCCACTTTGAACTCAACCATGGCGACTCCGTGCCATCCGACGTGGCGCAGGAGGCACAGGGCATATTCCGTTGCCGGCTGTGGCAGGGGAATGCTTTCGCGTAATACGCTCACACCACCGGAGGGCGGCTTCTCGCGCAAGCGCCTGTGGGCGAACAAGGCCACAGGCTCTCCGCGGTCCATGAGGGCAAAGATTCCGATACCGGGCCCGTCGATGCGCTGTTGTATCAAGGAAGGCTCGCTGAGATAGGAGATCTTCTGATAAAGGCGAAGGAGTTCCGTCTCGTTGGTTGCATAGTGAACGGAAGTCGGCCACCAGCGTCTTTCTTGCCAAATGACCGATTTGGCTGGCTTCACCACCACAGGATAGGTCTCAATGCATGCGAGCTGTTCTTGGATGAGGCCGTTGGGCACGAACGCGGTGGTCGCAATCGGTACGCGGAGCTGCCTTGCCAGCTGCATCAATGTGTATTTATTCGATACCACCTCGAAGGCAGCACTCGACGGAATTGGCAAAGCCACGATCTCTTCAAAATCCTTTCGGTGCGCCAGGACGTGATGCATCGCTATATCTGTCATGGGAAAAAGCGCATTCACCCCGAGGCGGCGGCTCGTCTCGAGCAGGCAGATTATAAACCCCTCTTCGTCCTGGTAGGGGGAAGGATAGATGACCGCTCGATTACAGTATCGGGATGCGCCAGCCAAGCTCCGCTCGGTTTCTGCAGCGACGATCACCTGGACGCCCCTTTTCCCCAGGGTGCGAACCACTGCAAGGGTGCTGCGCTGGTTGCCGTCTGTAACGAGTACGGACCCGTTTGTCAGTTGCATGTCGCGGATCGACAGACCCTGGCTCACTCCGCGGGGCAGGGCCGCGTCAGGAATGCGGGGGGCCGGGAAGTGCTCGTTCGGAGCGATTACGTTTCCCACGGTGATTTCTTTTAGCCGCGATTGAACCCGCAGATGTGGAAGGTAAGCAGAGGAAGAGTCTTGGTGATATCGTTGTGTAAGCAGATTCTCTTTAGGGCAAAAGGGTTTGTTACTGCCGTGCTCTCATGCCCATACCTGGTCGTCAAGGCCGCCTCGTACCCAGCGGCCTTGACCTGTGACGCGATTCGAGCGTTGTAATTGCCATTCGGATAACAGAATACCGGAACGGTGTTAGCTCCCTGTCCGCTGAGTGTCTCGCGGGACCTCACGAGCTCTTGCATGACCTCATCCGGCCCAAGCTTCGTGAGAATCCTGTGAGTGACAGAATGAGAGCCGAATGCCATCCCGTGCCTCGACATCTGGCGGACTTCATCCCAGTTCAGGAGCATGCGCTCGTTCGGAAGCTCGAGGGCCAGCTCGTTCCGTAGCCAGTCAATACACGTCTGAATATCTTCCTCCCGGAGGTCTTTCAGCCTTTCAATGGCGGTGTTGATGCTCGCATCACCGGGCACCGCCAACAGCCTGCGGAACCAGCCAAGCCGCGCCAGACATCCGGGCATTTCCTGCGCACGCCTCTCACCAGCGCGCGTCATATACCAACGCTGCAGGAGATAAGCGATTCGCTCGGGCCAAAACCACCTTGCCGTGCCAATCAAGCCGGTAGTCAGAAATATGGTTGCCGGGACCTCGCATTTCTTCAGAATCGGGAAAGCCACTGACCAGTTGTCCAGCCAGCCATCGTCGAACGTAATGGCGCAGTAGCGCTGCGACGGGTCCCAGCCACCCGTGGACCAAAGTGTCAGCAGATCTCCGAGTGACAGAACGCGACAGTGCTTCTTGAGGAAGCGAAGGTGCATCTCGAAGACGTCCGCCGAGACGTACATGCCTGGCTGTACATAGCGCCCACGGGTCTGTCCCTCAGGGAGCACCCGATGGTAGGCCAGGATGAGCACTCGGCCTCGTAACCTGGCCAGATAAGCTCCACTGGTGTAATTTGCCAGCGCCGCCGCATGCCGTACGGACGACTTGAGAGAGATCATCTGCATGACGGCTCCCATGCTGGGAGCAGTTCTCCAGAGAGATACTTGAACCAGGCGGTGAGAATTGAGAGATTGACCAGCGGGAAAACGCTTGGAATCTTCAGGACCACGGAACGTGGCCGGTCGCGCGTCATCGCTCCAATGAGCCCAATACCATGGAAGCTCCCGCCTGCTATACACAGCGCAATCAGGGGGCGATCGAGGCAGGCGCTTTCCAGTGCCAGGGGGCCGCGGCCGTCTCGCACAAATCTGCGCCCGGTAGCCCCTCCGGCATTGGTTACACGGCCAGGCAACGATCTCGGCGCCGGCATCATGACTTCTGAGCGACGAAGCAAAACGAATGGCAGGCCCGCCCCGCGCCTTCCAGCGCGGTCACGGCATATAGCATGCTTAGGTACAGCCACTTGCGGCGAGAACGAGCGGAACGTTGCAGGCCGCTAAGGAGTCCGAGGATTTTGGCTCTGGTGAGCGGGACAATCACATCGGGGTTACGATAGTTCGGCCACGGATAATGGGACTGAAGTCTGACAAATCCCGCGTCGGTTAGCATGCGGCGGTAAGTTCCCAGAGAATGGGTATAGGTAGAGTAGCGTTCGCCGGTCCGCAGCCTGCAGTAGGCGTCCGCCAGCCACCGCGGCATCAGGCTCGTAAATCGCAGGAAGCTGTGGTCGTCCTGCTCCCCCAGGAAATACCGGAGACTGTATCGGTTCTCGATCCCCAGGTAGATCAAGCCGCCGGGCTTCAATACCTTGTGCGCCTCTTCCAGTGCCTTCATCTGGCACACGCCAGGATCCATCGTGTGGTCACTCGCCCCCAACCATTCCAGCACCCCGTTGAAGGCCACGAGGTCGAACTGCCCCGACGGGAAGGGCAATTCAGTGGCCGACGCCACGACCGGGATCACATTCCGAGCCTGCGTCTGCTCGGCTCTGATCTCCACGAACTTGACGCGTTCATAGGTCGCATCCAGGGCGACGATCTGTCTCACCTGACGGGAAATGGGAATGGTGTTGGTGCCCCAGCCGCATCCGGCATCCAGGACCGTCGAGGCCTGATGGAGCGGAAGGAGTTCCATCCACATGGCGCGGCGTTCATCGGATGCGTATGTGTAGACGAAGTCATTGTCGAGATGCTCTCGAAGCGCCTGTTTATATCCGCGCACCTTGGTATCTTCGATCAGTCTCCGCATCTGGTCATTCTGGATTTCGCCGTAGTACGGCTGAGCTCGCGTGAAGATGGGGATGCCATCAATGATGGGGAATGAGCGGGAGCACCGGGCGCACTCGTATTGGCCGCCGTTCTTTTGGAGTGATGCGCTGCAAGTTGGACAACTGAACATCATGGTGTCGAGCAGGGTCATATCAAGTCACTCGGGTTACGCTTACGGTTCGCCACAGCTCAGGCAAGGTAAGCGGCCTTGTAAGCCTGGTAGCCCCTGCCAGTCACGAGCACTCGAGACTCAGGCTTGAACCCGCCGGCACAACCAGCCTGGTTCGGTGGGGCGGACCTGATCATCAGGAGTCGCGCCAGGTGAAGGACTTTCAGTGATTCCACGAATTGGAAACCATACCCGGTGTGGGCCTTCAGCGAGCCGTGATTGTCGGCCGTTGTGTCGGACCACAGTTCACGCACGGCCGGATAGTACGTGCACAGGATCTGGTCGAGAAATGAAGAAAACATCCTCCTGCCTCTGGCTCGTGGAGCAACATAGATGTCACGGATCCACAAGCTGTTGTCGGGAACGATCAGATGGTACCCGATCTCATCGATGAACCTCCGACCGGGCAATACCAGCCAGGTCGTGGCGATCGGCTGCCCCCCGGCCGTCGCCTCATAGAGTTTCAGCCCATTCGCCAGCCGCTGTCTGATGCGCTCCTCGGATATGCTTCGTTCCATTGCGGCATACAGATCCGCAATGCGCTGGATGTCCCCGCCGTATTCGCGAACGGCGATCGTGTGGCTGGCTACAACTGGCAGGACCGTCTTTCGGAGAATCACGATCTCTTCAAAGGACCAGGGCACAGTGGGGAAGGCACGCACGCGCCTGAGTATGTCCCGGCCGCGGGCCGACACCTTCACCGTTGTCCAAAGGCTACTCGTACCGATCATGTTCCATCTCTCCTCTTGCGTGTGCTCTCTGGCATAGTGCCGTTCGACCGGTGCGTGTTCCTCATTACGCTGGCATGGATTCGTCGTGCCGATCCGTGATTCCACTCATCGGTCTTCGTCAGCCTCCGATGCCTCGATCGGACGGGACAGCCCACGCAAGAGGGCCTGCCCCTTACGCTTGATAGTCGTAAGCACGGGAATGATCATGAGATAGATTCGGGAACCGAGTCTGGGCGTCGCGACGTAGAGGACGTTGATCTCTCCACGGTCTCGCCAGTAGCCGTCGAGATAACTTTCGCCAAGGGTGCCACCATCTCCGGTCTGAAGATCCGGGTCTTCATGAAAGGACCTAACGGTCTCGATCTCGGCAATGATGCCCGGCGAGTGCGCCTTGAACTCGGGGTCATAAGCGGTCTTGAATCCGAACAAGGTTCGGCCGACCCTAAAATTACTGCTGATTGCGATCGGGCGGCCGTTGAGTCTCAACTCACCGAAAAACAACTGATCCTGGATCGCGAAGTTTTCTGTTAGGTCCGTAAAGAATGCCGCATCCTTGGGATCGAGTGCCATGGCCGTTCCAATAGATCCCTTCCAGCTCTTGCGTTCAATGTCCATGAAGCGTGCGGCGAGATCAGGCGCCGACCGCAGATTGCGATATACGGAAAACTCGACCGTTCCCGCCCTGTGCAAGCGTTTCCAACGTCGCCGATATTCTTTCCGTCTACTCGATGGGAGAGAATCAAGGTACGTGTCAAATGACGCGTGCCGATGCAGCATTGCCCTTGGAAAGGTCTCCTTCACCCAGGACGTTCGCCCCCTTCTGTTCAACTCTCCAGCAATGAGTTGTGTGACGGGTGAGTCGCTCCTCATCCTGTGCAGCACGACCAGACTCCACGGCTGCCGCCGTTGCTCCACCCAGTCCCAGATCCGGCGGATAGCGAGGGCCGCGTGATCCCGATCCAGAAGGGGATGGGACAGGTAAGTGTGTCGGTGATCAAAACTCCAGAGCGTCGTCATGGGTACATTTGTGGCTGGTGCTCTTACCGAGAAAGCTGCGCATGCGATCAATCGTCTCCCACTTCCATTGTCCTTGTAGACAAGCACGATACGATAGTTGCCGGAACCGGCGTCATGCCGCAGGGCTGTGCCGACAAAGCACGCGGTCATGTACAAGTTGTCATCCAAGGCCCTCGTCTCAAGCTGCTCCCAGGCTTCGAGATGGGAGGCCACCTCGGCGTAGTTGGTGGCGACCACCACCGTGCATGCCTCAGGGGGAGCCGACATTTCCTGCCCCTCGGTTCCTTCCGCTAACGCTGATCCCGTCATCTCTGCCTGCAGCACATTCACTCCAGCAACGAGTCGTCGGGATTGTTTGGACGAAGTGCAGGTATGAAGTTGGTGTTCAAGGATAAGAGGTAGATTAGGGGTGGGCTGCCGTCGAGCTCTCGCCAATCAGCCAACTTGGCCAACGCCCTACAACCATGTCGTAGCCAAATTGATACGGTGAGATGTGCCAGGAAGACACAGGAACTCTCCGGAGGTCAAATGGGTCCGTTCCTGTCGTGTTACTACCACCGTGGCAGGAACAGCAAGAGCGGAAACCCACCCTTTTCACAAGGTCGCGGTTCTCAGAGGTCATCTGGTTGGCCCTTCCATATGGATAAGCAAACAGACTCACCGGCCTCCCCAATTGCCCTTCAATGTCGCGCCGTGACCCCTCTATCTCCCACCACGCTTTCTTTCCCCTGATCCGCCCCAGATCCGCATGGGTCCGGGTGTGGGCGCCGATTTCAAACCCGCGAGCAGCCAACCCTCGTACTTGGTCCCACGTCATCCAGCCGTGGGGCTCGGGAAGATTTCCGTCCCACCACGCCACGGTATCCGTTCCGATGAATTGGGTGGTGACAAAGAATGTAGCCGGCAAGGCGTTCATCTCCAGGAGAGGAGCCGCCCGCTCAAAGTTATCGCGATACCCATCGTCAAAGGTAATAGCCAGTTCCCCGCTCAGCGGCTGTCCTGTCCCTAGTTTTTCGATTACATAGGGTAGAGGCACCACTGCAAAGTACCTGGCAAAGAATGTGCAGAATTTCTTGAACAGCTCGACTGAGCAACTCAAGGTATCATTGGGCGTGACGCTATTCACCCTGTGGAATGTCACAACGAATGCCTTATTTCTGACGAACCGCCTGTGAAGACCCGTGGCGAAAAGAACCCGCCCTAGTCGTGACTTAATCCTCTTTTTGAACGGAACGATTCGGGCGTTCATTCGCGAACACGAAGTGCCAAGCTTACAGCGGCGGAATCTTCTCTTTGGGGATGGGCCGGGAGCTTTTCATGCGGGTCAGATGTCCGCACCCGGTCCATTTCCTTCGTCACGGCCTCAATCGCACGGGCGATTCCATTTCGGTCCGCTGCCGTCACGAACATATGCACGGGCAGCGTGACCAGACGATCTGCTAGAACGTCTGCCCCTTTCATACACCCGCCTTTAATTCTTCCCTGCAATTCCGGGATCCGCGCGATTCCGCTGGGATATAAAGGACTGATGCCAAGCCCATGCTTCTTGGAAAGTGCGCACAGCCTGTCCTTGGCTAGTCTGTCCTCAAGGAGCAGTGGCAGGCGAAGAAAGATTACGTCTTGATCATCCGCGCGCGGCAGCATGCTGGCGCGGGTTCCAAGGCGTCTCAGAATTTCGCGTGCGGCCAGGCGACGCGCTTCGTTCGCGACTTCGAGGCGCCTTCTCCAGTGTCGCAAGAGACCTGCGCGCAGCCCGTCCATGCGTTCGATGGGGAAGCCCGGGTCGAACGTCGTCTCCCCGAGCCTGAGGAAGGGCAGACCTGCCGGCAACCAATACAGCCAAGGCCTTACGAACACCGACATGGCCAGGGCGCTGGCCAGGTTCAGAAGCGCTCGCATCATTCCAATCTTTGGCAGCGTATTGGAGGCCCTGGCGAGCGCTTCCGCAATGGCATCATTGTTGGTCACGATTACGCCGCCCGATCCGCACGTCACGTTCTTTCCCCTGCCCAGACTGAAGAACCCAACATCCCCGCTCGTGCCCATGAGTCGTCCGTTTGACCTTACCCCCATGGCCTGCGCAGCATCTTCGACGACAAATATTCCCCTTTCTTTGCACAGGCGCCTGATCTTCTCCACGTCAGACGGTGTTCCCAATAGATGGGTGGCTACTACGCAAAGCGTGTCCGTTCCCAGCACGGCCTCGAGCCCGTCAATGCAGAAATCCAGGGTCTTCGGATGAATGTCGCACAACCTGACCTGCAATCCAGCCCTGACGATCGCTGATGGCACCGAGAAACATGTATATGCAGGGATGACGACTTGGTTGCGAGGGGAGAGTTGCTTTAGGACTTCCAGAATGAGGGTGAGTGCTGCCTTTCCGGATGAGAGCAGAAATACGTGCTTGACGCCAAAGTAGTCGCGTAGCTCCATTTGAAGCCGCAACAGGCTAGGAGTACTGCTGAAATGTCTTAACACGCCGGACAACAGATCAATGGCGCGCATTGGTGCCGCAGCTGGAGGGAGCGCGCGGTGAATTTTCATTGGGATTTCGCCCCAGCGTCAAAGCCAGAGGGGAACGTCCGATCTTCTCTACTCCTCACACGCGGTGGAAAAGGCGGCGTGTGCTCAAGGTCGGGTGCGGCTCTCATTCTTGTCGGGGGCAGAGCGCATGAACCATCATGAATTGCGCATCAGTGGGTGCGCCGGTTCAACGGAGGGCAACTTTTGCTATCTGTTTTCCACTGTCTACCAACTTCAATAGCGCCGCTCGCGGTGTTCTATTATAATGCCTAAGCATCAAGGATTGGCGAAGGCCAGTGGCCCAGGCCATCTTATATGGCGCGGTCCCCCTGAGTAGATCAACCTGCTTGCAGCCCTCATCTATTGCTTCCCGGATTCTATGGAAGAGCAGCAGTTTTCCGGGGCTGGCCTTTGGCAAGATGTCTGGATTGAATCCCGGAAGGTAGAACGAGTACTTGCCGCCATAGACGTAACCATATATCCCGGCAATTTGCTCTCCGTTGAGGAGCAGGAAATCCAGGGTCACCCATCCGCGTTGACTGAAGATCCGACAGATCTCGCGGTGGAATCCCGTATAGCGTGGTTGGTGAAAGACGCCATTTCCCCCCTTGGCTTTCCAGCGCATCTCATGAAGCTGGATGAAGGCGTCGAGTTCTTTTTTGACCTCTGGTGGAGATGCGACTCTTAGATACGTCGCAGCACCGGCAGCCTGAAGACTCTTCTGTTTTCGCTGCAGATCATATCGTTCGTTCCGGCTGATCCGAGCCGACAACTCAGTCGACGTAACCGGCAAGTCAATGACCGGACAGGTACTCGCAGCCGTTATTTCGATCACCTGCCCTGCATCCCCGACGAGGCGATACCACGTATCTACAGAACAGGACTCGCTTGGAACTTCCGAAAGAGTTAGGATGTCCCAGAGGCGGTGTCCTTCCTGGTGAAGGTAATCGTATACACGGAGAATAACAGAAGGTTTTTCTGTTTCCGTCGCAATGATGTCGAGGTGACAGGAGGATACCTCTTCTGTCCCTAGAAATCTCATCTCACGGGCGTCGAGGCCGAGGGCGATGGGTAGGGTCCGAACATAGAACGGTGCAATGCCGATGAGGTGATTCCCTTCCCGGTAGACGAGCAGGACCTGAAGCCTTCCCGAACCGAGATAGTGCTTCGTCCACGTGAACATCCATTCCCAGCGGAGAAAGATATTGTCGGATGAGGCTGAGTTGTCCAGTAAACTGTTCCATTCATCGGATAGTTGTTGGAGTTCTTCAATCGTGGTCACAACCCGCAGATCGCGGGTAACGTGCTTACCCATATTACTCATCATCAGCACCTGAGGAGGGAACCATTGGCCTATGCGTTTGCTCGGCGACTATTCCCGAAGCATGTCAGGGAATGTACTTGACGATGGAGGGGCCGAGCGTGTTACTGACGGCAAGCGGGAGCCTCCGCCAGATCGCAATGGCAAGCTGGTGTTTGGGATTTCGAGGGCTCAAATCAGGGAGCGGACGATTGGCATCGAGCCAGTAATACCAATGCAGTGCCACGGGCCGCGCACCCCACTGTTCCTTGAAGCGATAGGTCCCGGTGTCCGGCGTCGATCGGCCGAAGTCAAAGGAGGCGAAGCCCTCTCGGCAAGCACTCTCCAGCATCGAACTGTACAGCAGCATATTCGGGGCCATTCGGTTGAACCGCCTGTCGGAGGCGGCCCAGGGAATCTCCACGCGATTGCGAAAGCTGTACATGATTCCCGCGGCCACCGTCACCCCAGAAAAGTCCACAGTGCAGATCCGCACGTCTTTCGGGAACCAGCGGAAGACCGCGTCAAAGAAGGCGCGTCCATAGACCGGCGTTCCCAGGTCGCGCATGCACCGTGAGAACACTCCGTAGAAGGCAGCGAGCATCTCAGGCCCCCCAACCTGAGCCGTCATTCCTTCCTTCCGAGCCCTGCGAATCTGGCTGCGTAGCTTGGAGGGAAACCCCTGCCAGAGTGTGTCGAACCCGTTTGTCAGCTCCAACACCATTGAGACCTTATGCTGCTTACATGTCCAAGGAATGTCAGTCTGTTCGCGATGGCGAAGTTCAACGTGTTCCAAATTCGCTCGCTCTGCAACTCTGACTGCAGCCGTCGTTAGCTCCGTACGAGCTTCATTCGTATCGGCCAAGACGCCTCCGTAATTCACGAAGGGCAGGGAGACCAGAAACCGTCCGAATAACTGGCTGCAGATCATAGCGAGTGGCAGCACTCCCGTGACGGCGTGATGCCGGTCTGTCGCCATCAAGTACACCGTTCGATGTCCGAAGGCCTCTTCGATGACACGGCGCCATCCGACAAGGTGGTACCCCGTTGCCTGGGGATGACGGAGCACGTAGTCATCCCATCCCGCGCATTGAGCCTCGTCCTGCACCTCAAAGATGTTCACCGACATAGGCGCCTACCGGACGACCCCATTCTTATGCACGTTGCACACGTCATCGAATGTTTCGGCAAGCTTATGGGTGAGTGTCTTATATTCAAAGCGATCCATCTCAGATCGGCACGGCCGCTGGAGTACCAATGTCCCGGCGGTCAGACCCGTGATCAGCTTCTTGATGTGCGGCACCTCATTACGACAGCACACGCCGAAACCATGCCGGCTGACCAGTGATGCGGTGGCTCCTTCGCCTCCAATCACGACGATTGGACGGCCCACAGCCACATACTCGTAGAGCTTGGCTGGAATTGAAAAAGGAAAATCGGGCTGCAACACCAGCAGGGCCTTTGCCCCTGCCATAGCTGCAAGACATTCGCGATGCGGAATGCGAGGCTGGCGAATCAGAAATCCCAGCTTTTCCAGATTCTCCGCCAGCCTCAAGCACTGGTAACCCTGGATCTCCCAGCCGCCGACAAGGTGAATCTTCATCTGAGTGGGGGAGAGCTGCTGGTCACAGTTCAACTCGTAGACCGCCTGGAATAACCTCGCAGGATTTCTATTCGAATACATCGTCCCGAAATGCCAGAGTTCCACACAGTCGCCCCCAGGGGACCCCAGATGATCAGCGACCCCGGCAATTTGCTCTAACGGCAGGTCGGTCTCGCTGTCGAAACCGTTGGAAATTGTCAGGCATTTCTCGCCAATGTGCGGGTACTTGGAACGGAACCGATCCCGTAGTTCTTCTGTCGTTGTGATGATCCGTGCGGCCGATGAGCAGATGGTCTCTTCAAGCCGCTCGGCCCGCCGGACTAGGAGCGGTGAGGAATAAGGGGAGCACGGTTGGATATCGGTCCAGGGATCACGGAAATCGGCCACGAAGGGCACCCCGATCTCCTTTGCCAGCGAAACACCCACCACCAGGGACGTCCACGGGGGAGCCGTGGCATAGACAAGATCGGGGGTACCGGTTTTCCTGAGTTCGGTTGCCAGTCGGATCGCAGGTTTCGCCCAAAACCGCCTTTCATCTGGAAAGCCAAAGAACATGTCTACAAGGGTCCGGCGCAGGCTCGCGGGCAGGTCCGGCTTGATGGCCGTGCCTCCTGATTGCCCATTGTCCGAAGGTCCCGCCTTGGGTAGGTCAGATGGTCTTCCTAACCCTGCCAAGACGAGTAGACGCCCCTTGAGCTTGACCAGCCATTCTGCCAGGTTTCGATCAGGGACCCGGTCAACCAGCACATTCCTCGGGATTCGGCTCGCCACCTTGTCATCCAACCTGAGGGAAGAGTTGTGTGAGGCAGGCTCCACGGTCAGCACGCGCGGTCGCCAACCGTACCTTTCGAGATACCGAACGAATCCGAGGGGCCGCATGGCACCCGAGGCGGCCACAGGGGGGAAATAGTATGCAACCATCAAGACTGTCTTCACCGTTGCGTCAAATCCTCCGTTTTCTTCTGACCGGTCCAGAGTGCTGCCACTTGGTGTCGTCAGTTCAGGAGGTCAGGGCAGGATTCTGGGGAGATCCTACCCGGCCAGAGATCACAGGGACTACCCACCGATGGAAGCCCTCCAGTAGGATGTCCACGATTCGCCTGGAGGCCTGTCCGTCCCACAGCGGAGGTCGTCCCGGAGCCTCAGTCCAGACCGCGAGGGCCCGGCGCGCTCCGTCGATGATTTTCTCCGGCGACTGGCCGACGATTCGGTTCGTTCCGTGGCTCACCGTGACAGGTCGCTCTGTGTTCTCCCTGAGTGTGAGGCATGGGATACCCAAAGCCGTGGTTTCCTCCTGAAGGCCTCCCGAGTCCGTGAGAACCAGCCTGGCCCCGGCCGCCAGGCTCATGAAATCCATATAGCCAAGCGGGTCCATGCAGTAAAGACCGTCATCCGGCGCGGTCTGTCCAGCCACGTGCCAGGCGATTCTCTTCAGCCCCAAGGCCTGCAGGTTCATTCTCGTTCTCGGATGAACCGGGAAGATCACCGGCAGATCCTCGGCGATGTTTTCGATCGCGCGCATGAGTCGTCCCAGCATTGCTGAGTCATCAACGTTGCTCGGACGGTGCAAGGTCAGGACTGCATACGGTTTGGCGCTTAGGCCAAGTGCCGCTCGCTTTGTCGAGCCTCCCAGAGCTTGCGTGAGAACAGCAGGGAGTCGATCATCACGTTTCCCACGAAGAAAATCTTTCGGGGCTCGATGCCTTCCGCTCGCAGGTTTTGCACACCGCTTTCTTCACTCACGAAGAGGTACTCGGCGATCGCATCGGTCAGCACCCGATTGATTTCCTCGGGCATCGAGCGATCGAAGCTTCGCAGACCCGCTTCGCCATGCGCGACGGGAATCTGCAGCTTGACGGCTGCCAGTGTCGCCGCCAGGGTCGAGTTCACATCGCCTACGACCAACACGAGGTCAGGCCGTTCACATTGCAGTACCGGCTCCACACGCTTCATCACCTCGCCGGTCTGGTAGGCGTGGGTCCCGGAGCCGACGTCCAGCGTGGCATCAGGATCCGGTATACCCAGGTCATGGAAGAATTGGCCCGCCATTACTGAGTCGTAATGCTGGCCGGTATGAATCAGGAACGAGACAATTTCGTCGTGTCGCCGCATCTCCCTGAGCAGCGGAGCGATCTTCATGAAGTTGGGTCTCGCGCCGACGACGCTGGCGATCTTCATATCCCTCAATCCGAAATACCTCGGATGGGTCCACGGTCACGCCCTGATGGGCCCGTCGCGTCACAGGGCGCGTGGCCGGGCCGAGGCAGCTTGTGCAGCGTTCGTGTCTTCCCAATCTGTGTCCGCAGCCCTTCCTCCGCTTGGACCTACCTTCTTGGGCGGGGCAAGTGAGATAGAGCCTGCGAGGTGTTGGCGGCGCAACGGTTCGAGCCGTAGATAGGTTGACGATCGCCACGCCCATTCAAGCGGACCGAAGTGAAAGGCGCGAAGCCACCAAAGGCTAATAACAATCTGGAGAGCGAACCCGCTGGCCCCCACGGCCCAGCAGAGGGTCGCAGGTATCTGTCCACCTAATCCAAAGCCATAACCATAAGACAGATATGCGATGAACAGTATGTGGAGGGCGAAATGTGTGAGCGCCATGCGGCCAGGCCACCCGGCGAGGGCGACTAGCCTCCTCCATCGGGGGTGACGCAACCCCTCCAGGGTCGCGCTTGCATAGAACAGCATGAGTGCAGGATTGCTCACGTGCTTCAACAGACTTACGAGCAGATGATTGGCAAGAACGGTCTGGTCCCACCAGCGCGCACCCAGGAAGACCAGCATGCTCCCAGGAAGACCGAGCGCTAGCCCCCAGATCATGGCTTGCCGGATAAAAGGGGAACGGCTCTCAATCTGTCGGAACACACCCGCGCGACCCAACACGGAGCCGAACACGACCATCGCGAAGATCTCGCCGTTGTCGTAGAATCCCGCTGTGCGCACCCGGTATGCGAGCCATTCTGCGCGGCCGAGCGCCGTCTCCCAATACGTGCCGTGGTCCGTCAGGCCGTTGGCGTTCGGATTGTGCCGCTGCAGCTCTGTATCTTCGCGTTGAAGCTCACTCGCCACCCTCTCCAGGGAGGGGAGCTCGCCCTTTTGTTCGAGCCTGACCGTCACCATGTGCCGCCGCCACTCGACGTGGAGCGGCGAGTAGGCCACCGACACAAGGATTCCAGCCAAGCCGAGGAGCAGCAGTGTACGCGCGGGGATCCGACGGAGGGGGACAAGTACCGCACCGAGTACCGCGTACTGGAAGAGGATCGAATTGTGGTCGGCGAACACCCAGATGCCCAGTGCCAGGAGGAACAGTGTTCCCATTCGCCTGAGGTAGAATCCGACAAATGAACCTCCGCGCTCTTCGACGCGTTGCATCTGGATGGCGAACCCGATGCCGAAAAGCAGGGAAAAGAGCGGGTAAAATTTTCCAAGGGCAAGTGTGTGCACGCCAGCCGCCACGAGGCGATCGCCCAGCCATACGGGATCGGCGGCAGTTCGCACCATGTGGACAAGGAACATGCCCAGAAGCGCGATTCCCCGAAGCACATCCAGGGCTTCGACGCGGCGGGGCAAGAC
>Ga0214473_10001510_pt1 | contig 30387 bp, 54 predicted proteins | sample RVTome_7_FD_203509 | JGI IMG/M metagenome (GOLD analysis project Ga0214473, IMG submission 203509) | Soil microbial communities from uranium-contaminated site in the Upper Colorado River Basin, Wyoming, United States - RVT98D197 | ecosystem: Environmental > Terrestrial > Soil > Contaminated >...
CACGTCGTCATGCATTTCCGCGCGCAACTTTTGTTTTGCGATCTCGGCCAGCGCATTCTTTAGCCGTTCAATTTCCGAGGTGGCAGCCTTGGTGGCGCAAGGCAGGCACTGGGTGGCCCGCTTGTCGCCAGTGAAAGCGCGCTTACAGTCGGCACATTTGCCCCAATAGCTGCCGTCTGCGTATCGCCCAAACGGGCTGATTTCTCTCAGAGTATCCTTCAGCGAAAGTTCGCCGTCTTCGCGCATGGTGTCGCCGGTTAACGGTTCAAGTCTTGGCATTTCCCCTCCTCACAGCATTCCCATTCATCGGCTTCTTCCACCCGCTGTTCTTGCCACATGGCAGCCGCCTTCCCCGCTTGCGCCGGGCGGCTTCGGCGTCCAGCCCCTGGCCGATCTTGCGCAGCAGCAGCCTGCGGAACTCTTCATGCGTGCGCTCCAGGCGCTTGCCCTTGGCGATCCGGGGGAGATCGATCGTCGCCGTTTTCTCCGCATGGGCGGCGATGCTGCGCGGCGTCAGATTCTGCGGCGCTGTCGTCCCGCCATTGGCGTAGGGGATGGGTTCATGGTCGAACTCGACGGTCGCCGCTATCTCGCGCGCGCTGCCGGTCGAACGGAGCGGCTCCGGGATCAGCCATTCGTTGCCGACCTTCAGCAGCAGAAGCACGCTGGCCAGTTTTTCGGTGAGGTTGGGGTCGCGTCGGGGCTTCATGACCCAGCCTCTTTCGCTGGCGTGGGGGAGATGGCGGCGCGCCTTGGACATTGATCACATCGCGTCCTATCGGTTGGATAGTCGGACGACGGGCAGTCGGAGCACAACAGCCTTCCCGTTGCCGTCAACGGGATTTTTTCTGGCGTGGAGGAGAGGGCGGCGCGGTTCAACGCCAACTCCATTTTGCCGCGCGCCAGGTCCAAGGCTGCGTTGCGATCGTCGGCGCCGCCATAGCGACCTGTCGGCGCATAGCCTAGCGGTACGAATGGCTGCACGGATGCCAGTGCGTCGACAAGCGCGTCCCACTCTGCAATGAGGGCGGCGAGACGGTCGGCGGCTTGCCGTGCTGCGGCGTAGTCGTAGCAAGACATGGAGCGCAGCCGCTCGATCAGTTCCGCATCGGCGCTCATGACCCAGCCTCGACGCGGAACGATATCGCCCACACCCAGGGATTGGCTTCCCAGGAGGTCGCGCCATTGATGCTGTTCCAAAGCTCGGCGAAGGCCTCTTTCGCGTAATCGTGATAGACGCCGAAATGAACTGCGGCCTTCCCGTGCTCCACGGAATAGTAGCCTCGACCGCTCTTCAGTCGCTCCACGCCTTCGGCTTTGGCATCATCCTCGCTAATGTCCTGGAGCCGCTGAACGCGGACATCAGTCACCGCGAGGGTGATGCGGGACGCCCAGCGCGGCATGTGGATGGCGGGACGCCAGCGGTGGATTGCATCCTCGGCTTCGGTGGCGGTGGCTCGAAACAAGACATGCTCCGGGCCAGTGCAGATCGAGGTCGCTAAAGCGAGACTTTCGCGCCCGTCGTCTCCGTAAGGATGCCACGTCTCGCGGACCCAGAGGCGATCTCCAGGGACGAATCTTGCCTTGAACGTTGGCAAGCATTGGCGGTCATCGACTTGCCACCAGCACCATTCCTGTCCCATCCCGCGCGGATTCTCTGGACTTGGCTGCTCGCTGCAATATGCATCCAGATACGGTGCCCATTGCTTCTGCGTATGGCGCTCATGACAAGCGGCATCAGGCTGTGGCGGCACGCTTTTGGCCGTCCGTCGCGTCTGCGTCTTGCTGCCGTCGAGGATCGCTCTGACCATCGGGCCGGAGAAAAGAATGGGCCGCTCGCTCATGCCGCTTTCCTTTCCCCCTGCACGCAGAGCAGCAGCGCGATGGCGTCGGCCTCGTTGTCGTCCGCCGGGTTGAAGCCCTTGGCGCGGATGGCCTCGACCATGGCGGCCTTGTTGGCGTTGCCCTTGCCGGTGCAGTGCTTCTTGATCGTGCCCACCGAGACGCCAGCGTAAGGCACGGTCTCGCTCTCGCTCCAGGCGGTCAGATGGGAGAGAAAGCCGCCGTAGGCATGCGCATCGCGGACGCCGACATGACTGTTGACCTCTTCGAACCAGACCTGAGTGATAGGGCCGACGCTCTTATGCATCTCCGCCAGCCAAGCGCGGAACCGCACCCACATCATGCCGCCGCCCTCGAAGCGGCCGAGACGGAAGCTGGCGGTGCCGCTGACGATGATGCCGTCTCGGAGTTGAGCGGCCCAGCCGAGCTTGGTGCCGAGATCGAGGGCGAGGATGGTCATAACAGCCCCTTGTCAGCCAGCGGGCAACGCAATTCACGGATGGCCTTCTCGACTTCTGGCGGCAGGGTACTGATGACCACCCTGGAAAAGAGCAGGCGGATCAGACGCACCGAACATGTGGTGATCTCATCATCCGCACCGGCCTCGCTCATCGCCGCCGTCGCATTCAGGAACAGCAACCTCGACAGGATCGCCTCTTCCAGCCCCGCGCTGGAAATGGTGCGGGTGCGCTCGATTGAGCGCTCCGCATGATCCATGACGACAGTGGTGATGGCCTTGGCGAGCTCGGGGGAGGGGAGGAGGGTCATGACCTTACCGCCTCCCGGTATCGTTCCGCCGGACGCCCATAGCTCCAGGCCACGGCGGCATGCGGGGTGTCAACGGTCAGCGGCACGCCGAGATGAAACCGGCGGCGCTGGCCATCAGGTTCGACGGTGCCGTTGACGACACGGAGCACGCGGACTCGCTCGCCAGCGAGGCTGATGTCGAACAGCTCGCGCGGCAGACCGAGCTGTTCGTCCTGGGCTATGAGCTTGGCACCGCGTGCTTCGATGTATTTATCGAAACCGAAGATTTCCAGCATGACGCGGCGCAGCTCAGTATTGGCCTCTGCGTCGATGGCGTCTGGCGTCAGTCGCGCCCTGTCCTCAACCAGCCACGCCGGAATGCGCATCCCGTGCCAAGCATGAATTGCCCATCCATCGGGATAAGCGAGCGCGGCGCCGTTGTCGCAATGCAGACGGAGGGCTTCGTCGCGATGCAGAGCGAGCGGCCGCTCGGTGATGATGCAGGCGCCGGCAAACGGCATCCACCATCCGGCGACTGATGCCAAGCGCATCAGCGGTTCCAATCGCTCCGGCCCCTTTACACGTTTCATGCGGCGGAAGAGGTCGTAGAAGGCGAGCCAGTTCGCATCATGCAAGCCGTAGCCGGCCTTCCAACGCTGGGCCCCCACCTGGTCCCCCACCTGGTCCCGCACCTGGTCCCACACCTGGGCCCCCACCTGGGCCCCCACCTGGGCCCCCACCTGGTCCCGCACCTGGGCCCCCACCTGGGCCCCCACCTGGTCCCGCACCTGGGCCCCCACCTGGGCCCACACCTGGTCCCGCACCTGGTCCCGCACCTGGTCCCCCACCTGGGCCCCCACCTGGTCCCGCACCTGGTCCCACACCTGGGCCCCCACCTGGGCCCCCACCTGGGCCCACACCTGGTCCCCCACCTGGTCCCGCACCTGGTCCCGCACCTGGGCCCACACCTGGTCCCCGGCAGGCGGCAGCTTCGTCAACATCCAGGCTCCGAAGCAGCCTGCCCACGGGCTGCCGAGCCAGATCCAGAGTTTGGGCGGTTCCATTCCAACGATGCGATAGGCATCTGAGATAGCGGCTTGCGCGGCAACCCGATCCGCGGGGCCGGTGGCAAGGCCCGTCCTCAGCCACTCATCCCGCACAACGGGGATGAGGGCTTCTTCCTCGGCGGTGAGCCTTTCGATTTTCCGCGCCATCAGTCGGCCACCCGACGCTCTTCGCCCGCATGGAACTCCTGCTGGCGGCCGACGTAATAATCGCCGGGCGGGATGCGAATTGGGTCGTGCTCCTGATGACGCAGGACGGCGGGCTCGCCTTCGACGGTGAGAAAGCCGATCGCCAGCGCGGCCGTCATGAGCTGGCCGCCGGAGACGAGGCGCTGAACGAGGGCATCGTCGCGATGGAGGCGGGCCTCGCCATGAGGCTGCGTCACCTCGGCCTGTGCTTCAAGCGCCCGCGCCATGGCGTCGTCTCGGAACTGCGGCGGATTGAACCAGATTGCATGATGATGGCCGGTCATCTCGCCCTCGGCGAGGATCAGTTGGCCAGCGCGGGGCGCGATGGGTTGGGTCTTGGCTGGGATATAGCCGTCCGGCAGGCGGAACAGCAGCACATCGCCCTGGCATAGATCGCCATCGGCGGGGTCGTAATTGCGAATGTCATTCATAGTGGTCTCCGCTGTAAGTTTCGGTTGATCGCTCACTGTCTCGCCTCCGCTTCCATCACCCGCCCCTCATCATCATGACCGTCCTGCCAAGCCGCCGCCCAGTTGATGTATCGGGCGAATTCCTTCGGCACGGCTTCGAATGCCACACCGGCGCGACACGCCTTGCGGCCGGCGGCTGTAGCCTTCGCAATGGGATCATTCTCGATATCGCCCCCGGTATCGGCGGGGGGTGTCGCCGATACCGGGGGCTTGCCAGCCGGGGGCGAGGCTGGCGTTTCCACGACGGGCGGGGATGTTTCCGTCGGGGAATTGGCGCGCGCGGTTTTCAGGCGCTTGAATTCAATCGCCTTTGCCACCTTGTCAAATGCGATCGCGGGGATTTCGGCGAAATCGGCGATGCTGAAGAACACACAGAGATTTGCGTGGTCGACGCCGGCTTCATCGGCCATCGTGCGAAGCTCGGCGATTTGTTCGGCGGTGATCATCATGGGAACGGCAGGTTCGAACTCTTCCGCATCGTCGAAGGTTGGCTCGCCCTCGTCCGCAGCCGGCGTTTCAACAACGCGAAGTTGGCGCGAGATCGATCCCGGAAGCAGCCGCGTCACGTTTGGCGCGAAGTCGGCGGCATCTTCCATCGCCATGGCATCCGACAGTTCCGGCGATTGCGGCACGCGCTTCAACTGGCGCTTGATGACCGTCTTCTTGCACATTTCGCCTTCATGGTCGGCCCACGGCGAGGACTTGATCTTGCCGGCCTTGAATGCCTTCCATGAATCGGATAGATCGCGAATCTTATAGAGCGCTTCCAAATTCATGACTTCGAAGTCGTTAGTGCCATCTTTGTAGATGACCACCGTGTAATAGCAAAATGGCTTGCCGCGCGGCTTGCGGTCATCAATGCGATGTTCAAGCCGCCGGTTGATCCCCTGCTCGTGAACGAAATGATCGTTCTCACAAACCTCGACGGGGTAGATGTTGGCGATCACGGCAGACTGCCGCGCCAACTTCATAATGCCGCGATAGCCGCAGCGCAGTTCGGGCTCTTTGCGGTTCGCCTTGGCATTCCAAGCGGGCACGATGTAGGCCTCCCCAAGCTGGGGATCGAGGGCCAGTCCGAGCGATGCCGCCTTCGACACCTCGCGAAACACAAGGCGCGGATCGTATTGCAGCATCTCCGGCTTTTGCAGGAACAAGTTCATCATGCCGCGCTTGTAATGCTCCGGCCTGATGTGCGCCGGCAGAGCGCTCCACAGCGTGGCTTCATGCTGCTCATCGCCAATCACCTGCACGGTGAAGTGCTCGATTGGGGTGAGCTGCCGGGATAGGGCGACGGTGTTCATGGGAGTGCTCCGGGGCGTTAGTCGGGATCGGAAATCAGCGCCGCGACTGCGGCTTTGGCTTCGTCGGCGGTCGCGAAGCCCTGTGCGTAGTATCCGGCGTTGCCGCCATAGAGAGCCCAATCGCTTTTCGGGCCTGTCCATGCAGGCCAGACCATGAACCGTCCGAGCGGTGTTTCCGCTTCTTCCCGGTAGCTTTCCATGCCGTCGAAGTTGTAGCCGATGCCGAAAATCATCGTGTCATCGAGCCGAACGTCGCGCGTGTCTTCCCAGAAGAGTTGCATGGATGTCCCCTTCAGCTCATTCGGATTGATATCGCGACGCCGCCATTGCTCAGCTCGGCGCCGGAGACGTCGCGGCCTGCCACCAGCGCGGCGCGCAGAGCGATCAAATCCAACACCCGCGCGGGCTGTTTCCAAAACTCATCCGGGATCAGCGCTTCATCGGTGGGGAGCGCCTTCCGCTGCGTGGCATTCAGGTTCACCGTGCCGAGTGCGCAGCGCAGCGCGCCTTTGATCCCCGCCGTCTGGAAAGCGATGGCGAGCGCATTGCGGCGGCGTTCGACTCGTGTCTTGAGCCGCGACTTGCGAGCGGCGTAGGTCTCCACAAGGGCGGTGATCGCCGCGATATGCGCCTTGTCCTCGGCTTCCTGGGCAATGAGGCTGTTCACCACCTCGATGAAATCCGTCTGGCCTTCGATGAAGTCCATGGCGACAGCTTCATCGCCATCGATAAGCGTTGCCATGGCGGCGAGCAGATCGCGCGTGGCGGCGGCTTCGCGGGTCAGTTCGTAGACGGGGTTGGGGATGGTCATTGCGGCTTCCCCTCGTCAGCCTTGCCCAAGCCAAGCATGCCCAGACGGGCTTGCGCATTCAGATGCTGCCGCAAAGCAGCGCTGGCATTTCCGGCCTGCTCCAGACGGCCGAGGCGCCGGAAAGCTTCGTCCAGATCGGCATTGTGCTTGGCGACCCGCGCTTTGAGTTCGCCGACTGTCTGGATGATCGCCGCGAAACAGCCGCTGGCCGCCACCAGGATGACGGCGGCGATGATGAGCATGGGGATATCGGTGCTAGACATCACGCCCCTCCGCTTTGGCGAGGGCGGCTTCAGCCATGGCCACCTCTGGCATGCCAGAATATCGCAGCCCCTGACGCTCAAACCCATCCTGGCGAGCGCTGTCGACCGCATGGATGTACGGAAGCGCGACCTTCAGCGCTTCATACAGTTCCGGCGCGGCTGCGATCAGATAGCCATTGGCCTTGGCCTCTTCCAATGGCGGCGCATCATTGCCCCCGGCCGCGATGGAACCAATGCCGTTATGGACATGCACAGATGCGATGCCGCCAGCATATCCACCCTCGACAATCGAGCGGCAATTGCAGGTGGTGGTATCGTCGCTGAGATGCGGCGGGTGCCACGGCCCCGCCGTAAACGTCGGCTGTTCAGCCATCACTTCACCTCCGCCGGGTCATAGGGGTAACCGTCGACACCATCGGTGGCGAGCAGCCCAATCTGGGCCGCCATCTCCACCAGCGCTTCGAAGACGGCATTGGAGCGATCCGGTCCAGGCTCGCGCTTCTGCATCTCCAGCGCGTCATATGCGACTGCCCAGGCCCGCGTCACAGCGGTCATGCGTTCCTGCCGTCCAGCGCCGGGACTGCGCTCCTCGCGCAGCTTGGTGTTGTAGGAGATGCTGCCATAGGCCATCGCCACGGCGATCAGCCATTCGCCGAATAACGGGTTGTCCTTGGCGAAGTCGCGGGCGCGTTCGAGATCGGGGCTCATTCGACAGCCTCGCCGGTCTCGGCATAAAGTGCGGCGAGCGCGGTGCGGGCGATGGCGCCTCCATCCGTGGCGACCGCAGAGGCTTGGCCGCGCCGCTCAGTGTAACCTTTGGGGTTGGCGTAAAAGACCAACGCAGTCGTGGCCTCGCCGCTGTCGAGAGGGATGTCCTTGGCCAGCAGTTCTTCGAGCAGCGTGTCCAACTCACGCATGGCGGCGTCGGCTTCGTCGACGAACTTGCCCAGCGCTCCCATGTCGACCCGCGTATTGCGGGTTTCAGCGCGGTTTTTGGTGACCTCCACCGCGGTTGACACCGCTTGCATCCAGATCAGGCAGTTCTCGACGGCTTCGCGGACTTCGATACGCAAATCGCTATAGGTGGAAACGGGCATGGAATTATCTCCAAATGAAAAAAGCAGCCAGTATGAGAGTGCAAGCCCAACCGCCAACGCTCGCGCTGGCGAGAAAGTCCCGCGTCTTCGGGGCCAGGGCGCCGTTCAGCAGCGCGTGGTAACGTCCAGTCGCGGCAATCGCCGTCACCTGTACCGCCTGCCATAGCAACACGGCGGCGTAGGCCGCGTTGGCCGCAGCCAGCTTCCAGGCGGCGGGCACATCGGCCGGGGCATGATCGATGACGGCGGGTTGTGCTTGGGCGGCGCTTAGCTGGGCTTGCCAGGTGGCAAAGCGTTCCCGAGACCGCTCCCGAGAGGCCACCAGCTGCAAATGCCGGTCAAGGTCGTGCGCGAAGTTATGGGCAAAGCCGTTGCGCGCCATCACGCCACCTCGCCGAAATGCACGGCTTCGGCGTTGTCGGTTTCGGCATCGAGCAGCTCTTGCGGGTACTCCTCCTCAAGGAAGAGCTTCGCGGTTGCAAACTCCTCGCCACGCAGGAACTTCCAGCGCGGCCAGCCGACACAGGCGCGCATCTCGATGGTCTCGATGCCGCCATTCCAATCCATGGCCGCCCCGGTATCGGGTTCGGCCGGATAGATTTCATCGACCCGGAATTTGACTTTGAGCTTGCAAAAATCGTCGGTGGTTTCGTCCATCCGGCTTTCGCGGATGAACACATAGCCGCCGCTCTCGCGGCGGAAGGCACATTCGACCTCGAACATGACGGGGCTCCGAAAGGGGCCCGCCGGTCAAACCTGCGACAGTTTGGCACGGCGGGCCAAGTTAGGGAGGAAACGTCCAGATGGACGTTATGCCGTATGTCAGAAGGCTGGTGAGACACACGACATGTGTATGAGTAAGTCCCACGCAGGCCGCCAAGTCAAGCGGAATGTGTACGTGTCATACACACGATGTGTCGCGTTCGAAGGTCAGAGCCAGGAAGTCCGAATTACCACTTATTTATGGTAATGACCAAGCGCCCGGCGATTTCCCACAGTTCGGGATTGGTAACGCGGATCGCCTCAACGGCCGGGTTAAGGGCGTGGAGCGAATATTCGCAGGCCACCGAGATCGGCAGCCCGGCCTTGTACTGGCGCAGCAACCAGCTTTTCATGCCCTTGGGGCGGCAGAGCAGGAAATTGTCAGGCAGCACATCCTGGTCGGCATCGAAAACCGCCTCGGTGCCCGGCGGGAAGGAAGCGCCGTTCGTCCCCACCATCGACATATCGTTCTCAGCTATGACATAGCCGAAACAGCCGTTGCCGGGTTCCATGGAGGCTGGGGCAACGATAGTCCGTCCCGTCATGGGAAAATCTCTTTCTCCGGCCAAAAAACGTGTGATTTCATCACCGGATAGAACAGAGATACGACGGACTGGAACAACCTGCGACGGTTTTATGTCAATAATGTTGCTTTTTGGCGTTAACTGGTTAACCGAAGCTAAGGCTCTGCCTTGTGATATTTGCTCCGGCTGATGCTGGGGAAGCCGAACCCGCTTGGCATTCTGCCGCGCTTCGTCATCCAGACGCCGCAATTCAAGGCGCAATTGCGCCTCGGTTTCGCCCCGGCCATGCAGCAGCCAACCGCGTGGCTCGACCTGAAACACATCCTCGAACTGTGCCAGGATGGCGGACTGAATCCCCCGTTTCCCGCGCTCGCCCCCTTCATACGCAATATAGGTTCGGGCTTGCATGGTGCTGTCGTCGCGCAGTTTCACGGCGCGCGCCTGTTCGATGTGGTCGGCGGCGTCCTTCGTCTTCATGAAACCACGCCGCAACCGCGCGATTTTCAAGCGCAATCGGATCAAGTCTGGATTTGAATCGGTGCTTGGCATGTAAAACCTATACACCAGTTCGCTAGGAGGCGTGTGTGTAGGTAAAGCACACGAATCGTGTTGACACCGCGAACACGCCTCGCCCAATAATGACGAATGAGCACGTCACACCTCCCCGCGCAGCCGACATGGTCCGACATCCTCGCATTGTGGAGAATATCGGCCCCCTCCAACCGGCAGGCTTACTTGCGCGTCGCCGAGGATTTCAGCCTCTCGTCATTCGAGGTCGCGCGGGCATGGTTTACGGGCGGCGTTCCGATGGAGTACTGGGAGCGTCTGATTGTTCTGCTCGAACACCGCTGGGGTATCATCGTCTCCGAGCGTCAGCTGGTCAGGGCAACGGTCGCCTTGCGGTCCTCGCGTAAGCAGGATGCCGCGTGATGGCCTGTTGCCCCACATGCGGCGCCCTCGCGCCCGACAGGCGACTGATGGTCTGCATGCAGACCAATGTGGCGGTCTATGGCGAGCGCAGCGCCGAGCTCACCCGCCGCGAAACCGAGATCGCCGAAGTCCTGCGCGCGGCGTATCCAGCCGGCGTGCCGCTCCAGGCCATGCTCGACCGCGTCTATGGCGTGGGCAACGGCAACCCGGCGACGATTTTCTCGCTGATTTCCAAGCTCAACCGCAAGCTGAAGCTCATGGGCGTCAGCATCAGCAATATCAAACGCACTGGCTATCGGCTGCAATTCGGCGAGGCGGCATGATGGGGCACAACGGGCCGCAATTCGTCTGGACGGATGAGTGCGTCGAAAATCTCAAAACTTGGTGGGCGAATGGCCTATCCGCATCCCAAATCGGAGAGAGCCTTGGCATCACCCGCAATGCGGTTATCGGCAAAATCCAGCGGCTCGGCATCGCCGCGCGGGCCAAGTCGCCCAAACATGCGCGCAAACAGAGCGGCAAGCGACAGGGCAAGGCCAACGCCAAGAAGGCGAAATCGCGCCGGATCCATGACATCATACGCTGGCAGGAGACCCTCCCCGCGCCAGAGCCCGTGCCACTCCCTCGGCCACTACAGGCCACCACCCGCGCAGCCGTCGACATCCCACCCGCCCCCGACTGCGAGACCGTCACCTTCGATGCGCTGAGCCGCGACACCTGCCGCTGGCCGCTCAACGACGGCGGCCCCGAAGGCTGGCTGTTCTGCGGCGAGCCGCGCGATCCACGCAGCCCCGCTTATTGCCGCCATCACCATGCGCGGGCGATTGATCCAATCTCGCGGCAACGGTTCCTGCGGAGAGCGTAATGCGCCTGTGTCCGGAATGCGGGGAGCCGCCGCATTACCACAGCTTCTGCACCCAGTGCTGCAAGCTGTTCCGGGCACCCAGGGCGTATTGGGACATATCCCAGGCAACAGAGTGCGGATTGTCCGAGTCGCAACAGCGCCAGCGGGCAGATGCGAGACACAGACATGAGAGGCGCGCCGCGATGACAGCGCAGATCAACGACGCGCACGCCCGAGGGCTGACGGCACCGGAAGCCGCTGCGCTGCTCGACATGACGCTCAAGCAGTTCGTCGGCGTGCTCGGCGGATTTCGAATGCGCCATCTGCACTGGCAGCCGCCGCGCAAACCTCCGCCGGAACGGGTGTGGCCGCCCGACCGCGTCGCAATGCTGCGGGCACTGCTGGAAACCCCCGGCATCACCTACGGCCAAGCCGCGCGCCAGCTTGGCGCCACGGTGGGCGCAATTGCCGGCGCTGTCAGAGATCACATCCGTAACAAGGCCGCCCCTCATGCGCACAAACTGGACGCCTGACCTGCAACGCGCCGCCGCCGATCTGTCCGCGCAAAATCTCGGCGCAACCGAGATCGCGGCGCAGCTCGGGGTGAGCAAGGATGCCGCCAAATCCGCGATGAGCCGCTATGGGCTGTATGCCCGGCCGCGTGGGGTGCGACGGGAAAGGGAGGTCGCATGACCCAGCCCACCCCCAGGAAAGACCTGCGCAAGCTGGAGATCGGCGCGCGCTACAACAACTTCACCGTCATCGCCTATGTCGGCCACGAGGATAGCGACGCGATGTGGCTGTTCCGTTGCGACTGCGGCAACTATCGGAAACGCTACGCATCCGCCATCGTCAATCGCCATAGCAGGCAGTGCAGCGCATGCCAGCGCGCGGCACTGACCCGCAACAAGCCCATCCACACCGCCCGCGATGCGGTCATCGTCGCCGCTCGAGCGAAAGGTCTGCCCGTCCCCGCCATCGCGGCTGACATGGGGCTTACCCCAAGCACGGTTCACGGCGCTCTGGTGCGCGCCAGTCGAAGGGGGGTGGCGGCGTGAACGACCTCGGCAACACCGTCCAACTGCTCCGAAAGCGTCAAGCTGGCGATGTGACGTGCTGGTGCTGCATGGATGTTGGCAAGGTCCGGGATGTCGATGGGCATCCGCGCCCATGCAGCCGATGCCGCTCGGAGGACTTCTCGCGCTGGAGCGCCAAGCGCAGACCGGAGCAGCCCAAATGAAAGGCATCCACTGCGCCTTCGAGGGCCGCCTCGGCCGCGACGCCGAGCTGAAAACCACACAAGCCGGCCGGCCGTTCCTCGTGTTCTCCGTCATCGTTGGCGATGATGCCGACGCCGTCTGGCTGAACGTCTCCGCATGGTCCGATCATCTCACCGAGCTTGCCCCCAGCCTCGTCAAAGGCGTCGAGGTGTATTGCGAGGGCAAGATGAAGCAGCGGCACTGGGAGTCCGAGGGCGGCACCAAGTCCGGATGGCAGGTGTCCGCCGATGTTGTCCAGCCCAAGGGCCTCATCGGACGGGCCAAGCCCAAGGCGCCGCGAAAGACGCGCGGGGGGAAGGTCGATAGCCAGCGGCCTATCGAGACGCATCAACGCCCGTTCAATGACGAATTGCCGATTTGAGCCCCGGAGAACACCATGGACCTTAAGCAGCACCTCATCCGGCAGATGGCTTTCAGCCACGCCACATACGGCCCCGGCGAGCGCACCAAGGGCGTAATCGACCACATCAGGAAAGAGCTGGAGGAAGTTGAACGCGCCAATGGCGAAGCGTCCGAATGGGTGGATGTCGCGATCCTGGCGCTCGATGGACTAACCCGCCGCCTCGCCTATTGCAACGGCAAGCGCAACGATCCCGATCGCGTTGCCGAGCTCGCTTGTAGCATGATCATCGCCAAGCAATCGCGCAACGAAGCGCGCGACTGGCCAGACTGGCGCACGCAGAGCGCCGACAAGGCAATCGAGCACAACCGTTCGTCTGAATCCTGAAAGCGCTTCCCCGCGCCGCGTGAGTTCCCCATGACCGATACCGGCGAGGCTGTAGCGCCCGAACTCCGTGAGCCACCCGCAGATCGGCAAGCGGCAAAGCTCCGCCGCGCGCTATCGGCACGGGCCAAAGCAGCGCTGATCGCCGATCTGCGCGACCTCTGGCGGGACTGCAACGAGATCATCGCGTGCATCGAGGTAGCCGGTGAAGCGCTGAAAGCGGGCCGCATGACCGAGGGCGAGGTGCGCGACTATCTCGGCCCGGAGTTTGTCATCTGGATGGCCCAGGTGGCGCATGCGAGGCGGCGCAATGGCGCTTGATGATCGGCCGAAATTGCCCCGGAAAACACCACGTTTGAAAGCGATGGCAACCCTGCATGCGACGATACAGGACGAACGCCCGCTGGTTCAGATCGCGGCGGGGCAGTTGCATCGCATTGCCGAGGAAGCAGAAGCGCATCTGATCGCAGCAAAGGCGCCATTCTATCAACGTGGCAATCACCTCGTGAGGCCAGTGCTTGTCGAGACGCCTGCCTCGCGCGATCGGACTACGCGCACCCCAAAACTTGCCATGGTGAACGATGTCTACATGCGGCTCGCCCTCGCTCAACATATGCGGTGGGAGAAATTCGACATGCGGTGCAACGACTGGATAACCGCCGACCCCACCAAGGACATCGCTTCCACGCTGAATGCCAAATATGGCGATTGGCGCTTTCCAGCAGTTACGGGCGTCATCGGCACCCAGACGATGCGCTGGGACGGCTCGCTTATCCTTACCGCCGGCTACGATGTGAGAACCGGCCTTATCCTGATGGACCCGCCGGACCTGCCCGAGATGGCTGAAAAGCCGGGACGGTACGACGCCTTAAACGCGCTGGCCTTGCTCAAGGAATTGCTGATCGGCTTTCCCCTGGTCGGACCGGGCAGCCTGTCCGTGGCGCTGTCAGCGTTCATCACACCTGTCGTGCGTGCCGCGCTGGACGCCGTTCCGATGCATGTCACCACCGCTCCCCAGGCCGGCAGCGGGAAGAGCTATCTGTTCGACATCTCGTCTGCGATTTCCCTTGGGCAACTCTGCCCCGTCATCGCCGCCGGCAAGACCGAAGACGAGATGGAAAAGCGGCTCGGTGCTGCGCTGATGGGTGGCCAGCCCATCATCTCCATCGACAACGTGAACGGTGAACTTGGCGGCGAATTGCTGTGCCAAGCCGTGGAACGCCCGCTCATCCGCCCGCGTATTCTCGGCAAATCCGAAATCGGCGAAGTTCAGAACCGCGCCACGTTCTTCGCGACGGGCAACAATATCGTGCTGCTCGACGACATGACCCGCCGCGCGTTGATCTGTTCGCTCGACAGCGGCCATGAAAACCCGGAATTGCGCATGTTCGGCACAAAGCCAGCTCAGACCGTGCTCGACGAGCGCGGCCCCTATATCGCGGCCTGCCTTACCATCGTCCGCGCATATCACCTTGCCGGCATGCCAGGACGCCTCACGCCGCTCGCCTCCTTCGAAGCGTGGTCGGACATGGTGCGCTCCGCGCTTGTCTGGCTCGGTGAGGATGACCCGATAATCACGATGGAAAAAGCGCGCGAGAATGATCCGACACGCGTCAATTTTGCCGGTCTCGTCCACGCGTGGTCGGTGGAAGTCGGAGTGGGCCGCAACTACGAAATCACCGCTGCGGGATTGGTTGGCAATGCCGATGAAGGCATCCAGGGCGTTTATCGATACCCGCTTTTACGAGATGCGTTGCACGAGATAATGCCGGAAAAGCGCTTGAATTCCAAATCGCTAGGTCGGTGGCTTTCGAGGCATGAAAACAAAATCAGCAACGGGGTGAAGCTCCAAAAAATCGCCGATCCTGTAAATGGACATCATTGGTATCTCCATGGCAATGAGCCACGTCTGTTCTAGGGTTACTGGGGTTATCTGGGTTTGAATCCTTAGTCGTGTAGAAAGTGTCAAAATGAGCGTTAAGGCGTTTTCTGACAGTTGCATAAGAGTGGCGAAAACAAACCCAAGAAACCACGGCAACCCCAAGCCGCCGCTGGAGCCAGACGCGCCGGTGACCGCATGACCATGACCGCCATCACCCCGCTCGCCAAACCCCAAGGCAACCCCAAGGTTGGCCCCGTTGCTGCTTTCAAGGCCTGGCTGCATGAGCAAGGCTTGCTGCAGGCCCATCTCGTGCCCTATATCGGCTCACGTGGCCGCGTCAGCGCAGTGATGTGCGGACGGCGGCGCTTGACGTCGCAAATGGTCAAGGCGCTGCACCAGGGCCTGCGCGTCCCCATGGCGCATCTGACCTGCTTGCAAGAGCGGCCCGTGCCGCGAGCGCCGATATCCCGGCCGCGCGTCGCCGACAATCTGGGCAGCGGCACTCATCGGCACCGCATCGCCACGCCGCTAACCCCGCGCGCCGTCCGGATGCAGATGCTGGCGCCGCCATCGCATCTGCGCCGGGCCGACGAGGAAGACGACGGCACCCAGACCGCCGAGCAATGGCTGGAGGAGCGCATGCGGGATTTGGGCGGCATGCTGACCGAACTGGATAGGCTGCTCGACGACGAGGAGACCAGCGTTCTGGAGCGGTTTTGTGCAAATGAGGAAATGCTGATGGGCAATGCCCGCTGTCCGCAATGGACCGGCGAGCGCGTGCAGACCTCGGCGGTGAGCATCGCGCCGCTGCATGATGATGCGTTGCCCGCGCTTGCCGGGCATGCGCGGGCCAAGCAAGCGCTCGATCCCGGCATCAAGCTGGTGCTGCTGGTATTCGTCAATCAGCAACTGGGCATGGAAGGCGCGCCGACGGCGGCACAGGCTGCGATCCAGCTGGGGCTGCCTGGAAAGCACCGCCGGCAAGCCTGGCATCTGGCGGTGAAGGCGGCTGCCGTGCATCTGGTCGCGATGCGATATTGAGGAGCTGATCCATGCGTGTTGCGTATCCTACCAAAGCCACTCTCGACGCCCTGTTCTATTACCAGCCGGATACGGGTAAACTGATCGGCAAGACCCGTCGCGGCGCAATGCCGGCGGGAAGCGAAGCAGGCTCATTGAAGGCGAGCCGTCGCGGGTTGCGTCACAGAACCGTATGCGTTGGCGGGCAGGATTGCCTCGTTCATCGCGCAATCTGGATCATGGTTCACGGTTCGATCCCTGATGAAGCGGAGATCGACCACGAAGACGGAGACGGGCTGAACAATCGGCTGCTGAACCTCAAGCTCGTGACGCACCAGGGCAATCAGCGCAATCGATCGGTCGGGAGTAATAACAAATCCGGCTGCATGGGCGTTTATCGGAGGGGGTTCCACTGGATCGCCAGCATTCGGCACAATGGTAAGACTGTGAGCCTGGGCAAGTTCAGGGACAAGGCGAAGGCCATAGCATCCCGCAAGGCGGCCGAACGCCGGTTCGGTTATCATCCCAATCACGGCAAGGTCCGGCCTGGCTATGAGCCCGCCGAGCCGTCATGGAAGGACTTCTTCTGGGCTTGACCAAAGTTTGACACAACGCTACCCTCTGAATTGTCACTATGCGGAATTGCGTCTGAAGCCTTATGTCAGCTCTCCGCGCAACAAAAAGCCCGCCGAAGCGGGCTCATGTGTTCTCGCCGGACCTATCGTCCGATCTGTCGCCCAATCCATCCGGCCAGCGTCCGGAAACAACCTGCATGGGACATGTCCGTGGACGCGTCCGAGCCAGGCTCTCCATAGAGTTTTCGCATCCGCTCTTGGACGTGCGGCGGAAGTGTAATCCGCACCGTCCGTCTGTCGTCGCTCGTGTCCGGATGCACCGTCCGGGTGGTCTTGTTGCCGTTCATGAGAAACTCCTTCACTCTTTGTTAACCGTTGCTGCCCTGGGCGAGATCAGGCCGCCTTGCGACGCGCTCTAATCTCGCTGCTACGCTTGCCGGCACTCTTCACTTCTCTGACTTCGATTTCGCCGTTTGTTTCCCATTCCTTGCACCACTCGTAAAAGGCGGTGCGGGTGGTGGCGAAGCCATCGTCCTTGAATGCCTGGAACAGGGCGCTTTTCGATGCGATCAGCACGCCGCCCGGTGCATTCCAGCATTTGACCTGCAGCTTCAACAGTGCCCGTGCCTTCGGTGTCTGCGGCTCGATGGGTTGAACCGCGAACTTGGTTGATCTGGCTGGAGCCCCGGTGGTATTGCCCGCTTTCCGGCGGGACATGGCATCGGCAAAGATGCCGGCCGCGACGCCCGAGAACGGAGCGAGCACTTCGAGCACCAGCAGCTGCAGGATGGTCAGGAACAGCGACACGCCAATGGCCGCCGTGGTCTTGCTCGTGCCTGTCCAAGCGGCGATGTCATCGGCGGGGCCGATGGCCTTGGCGCTGACGGAGCCGGCTTCGGTTTTGGCGGCGGCCAGCGACTCCTGCAGCTTGTCGCGCTGCTTGGCTAGGCCGAGACGCTCAACCAGTTTGTCGCGGGTTTTGGCTGCGTCAACGCATTTGGTCCGCTGGGCGCAGATAAGATCGGCCTCTTTGGCCCGACTTTCCTCGCCGGCGGCGATCATTCTGGCGCTGGCGAGTTGCGTTTCCAGCGCGTCCGCCGTGGAAACCTCGGTGATCGCGGTTAGGGCGGCGCGGGCGGCGTCTTGGTCGAAAGATGCGCCGGCAAGCTTGGTTTCCTGCGCGGCGATGTCGATGCGCTCCTGAGCGCGTTCCTGGGTCAGGTGGAAGCCTGCGCAGGTCAGTGATGTGATTAGGCATATCGCATAGGCGCTGACATTGAACGCCTTTCCGAAGCCGAAGCGCCAGCCGAACATCTGCCCCATGAAGGGGATGGACAGTTTGGCGGCATCGGCGACGGCGAAAATGCAGGCCGAAATGAAGCCGGCCTGCAGGCCGAATTTGAAGTTGAAGGTCATCGATATGCTGCCGACAGCCAGGCTGATCGCCAGCGCCGAGCCGCCGAGCAGCCATTGCCCCAGGCTTGCGGGGCTGGATTGTCGCCGGGGCGACATGTGTGTAGTCTTGGTCATGTGATTTGATCCTTCGCATGGGGGTTGGTCACAGGACCCGGCACGTTCTTTTCAAGGGCGCGTGCCGGGTTTGTTATGTCTGGGTGATCACTGCGTAGCGGGGGCCGACCCAGGCCGGGCAAGCTTCGCACTTGCCCTTGGCGGGATTCGGTTCGGGAGGAGCGGTCGTCCGTGCTTTCTCTCTTGCTTGTTCCCGCTTTCCGTCTCGTCCGGTCTGCGGTTCGCCTCGTCGGCTCCCATTTCTGGGTGGTGGTTCATCTCCACCAGGGTCTCCGTAACCCTCTAGCAAGATTGGCTTTGGGCCGTCTCTCCGTCTGTGATGTGAATATAGGCGTATCGCCTATGTCATGCAATAGTTAATTATGCGCATCGCCTGCAAATCGTGGACAGAATAGCCGCAAGTCGCGTATGTTTCCGATATGAGGAGGATATAACGCGATGAACCATGATGAATTTCGCGCGGCGCTTGAAGCGCTGGGCATATCGCAGCATCAGCTCGCGAGGGACATCGAAATGGATGTCACCACCGTGAATCGCTGGGCGACGGACAAGGCTGAAATCCCCGGCGTCGCGGCAGCTTATGTGCAGTTGCGATTGAAGCTGAAAACGTTTTGCGCGGAGATGGGGCGATGAGCAATCCTGATTGGCGCAAGATTCTGGTCGCCTACATTGCTCACGTCGATGATGTTGAGGGCACGGACTTCCTCGGCTATCCGGTTGATGGCCTGACGGATGCGGAGAACGTGATGCTTCTCGAAGCGGCGGGCAGAACGAAAGCCGCAGCCATCACGGAATTGGCGCTAGGACGGATTGTGCGGACTGAATAGGAGCCCATCATGGCCAAGAGACCCATCGCCGCGCCCAAGCCGCGCAAGCCCGCGCCGAAGCCGCCCAAGCCGACCATCGCGGGCGGCGGTATGAAGACGGGATACTGAGCCGTCTGCGCCGTTGCTGCGCTGTCAAGGATACGAGGTCGATACGCCGTGTTCGATTACGCTCCCGATTACCGAGTCGTCGCCAAAACAGAAATTGATTTCACAGATTGGGAGCTTCCAGGCTTCGAAGCGCAAGACGGTGTTCGCGAAGCTGCGGACAAGGCGGAGCAAGCCTTGCGCACCGTTCACCAGGCGCTGGAAGCGCTTAAGCGCTGCGAACCAGACCGCACTTCCGTTGCCGAGAGCCTAAATATCACCCTCCGTGATATTTTTAGTAATGTTGCGCTAGACGTAGATCGCTGGCCAGAGCACTTGGATAATGATTGCAGGACGGAAGAAAACGCCGGCATTTTCGTTTCATTATTCAATGTAGACTTTCATGGGGTTCAAATAAGTTGGGATTTAGCGAAGCTTCTAGCTAAAAATTTTGACGACGGGCTATGTGACCGCGCGACATTGACGGCATTGCGCAACGCCATTGATCGGATACTTGAACAAGAGGCGGAGGAGAGCAGTTAATGCTGACTGGTTCCGCCAAAGGGTTTGCGTAGATGACCGTCATCGCCTGGGACGGGCGCACTGTCGCGGCGGATAGTCTCGGTGTCGTCGGGCACGGCGTGCGTTCGCGGTTGGCGAGCGCCAAGATTGAGCTGCGCGACGGTGTTGTGTTTGGCACGACTGGCCGGATGGGACCGCTACGGGACGCCTGGATCGCATGGTGGCAAGCCGGCGCTGATGCCGCCAATGTGCCGGCGCAAGGCGGCGCGGCGGAGGACTGCGGCAATTTCCTGGTGTTCAAGGACGGCCGGTGTTTTGTCTTCTCGCATCTCATCCCCTATGCCTGTGAAGAGTCCGCGCCGTTCGCCTATGGATCGGGCTCTGAGTTTGCCATCGGCGCGATGCGCACGGACATCAAGGCCGGACGAAGCCCGGACGCCACGAACGCTGTCGAAGTCGCTATCGAATGCGATGTGAACTGTGGCGGGCCCGTGCTGACGATCGACCTGCCTCATGCTTCCGGCCCCGCCGCGTTGGCGTTCGAGCTGATGCGTGAGCGCGACGCGTGCGCTCCCTCGGGGCTCATACCTTACGCCACGCGCGGCCCGTCGGAGCGGCGCGACTGACGCCAACGTCTAAACATCAACCGCATAAGTTCGCCCATCCAGCTCGGCACTGGATAGGCTTGAAGCGCGGCTATCGCCTGGGTGGCTTGACCTCTCCCCTGGCGGTGGCTGCTGCTGTTTCAATGGAGAGGTCTAGATGACAAAACCCATGAGTGACATTGCTCTGGCATGCCGCATTTACGAGAAGCTTTTCCGCCGTCGCAAGGCCTATGCCGACTGTCGCGCGCGTCCCTGCGCATGGGAACATGGCAAATGGTCAGGCGCTGACCTGCGAGCGATCCGAGCGCGCAAAGGTGTTGGACGCCCGGTCAAGGCCGCCGCATGACCCACAAATTCAAGATCGGCGACACCGTGGCGCTCAAGAGCGGCGGCGTGGCTATGACTTGCATCGGCCACGATAGCATCGGACAGGTGCTCTGCGTATGGGTCGACGACCGCTGTGAGCACAACTGTCAGGCAATGCCTGACGCTGCTCTCGCTCCCATCATCCGCAGAATCATTTGCATCGACGAAATGACCATCCGCCATGTCTGGGTGTTCGCCGATAGCCGCGAGCCCATCGCGGATCACATCGAAATGGTCGCTGAATCATGACCGACCGCCCCGGTTTCCTCATCCTCGTCACCCATGCCGGTCAGGCGGGTGTCGAGCTGTGGTCCGCGCATTACACGACTGACGAGGCTGCCCGCGTCCATGAGCGGCTGTCGGCCCTGCTTGGGCTCACCACCAGCGAGGCGCATATCATCGCGGTGCCCGAGACCGATGGCGTGACGGTGCTGGACCGGCCGCCGGCCGCCGCCGCGCCGCTCGATGCGGTTCCGGCTCCGGATGCGCCCACGCCCGCCGCGCAGCCCTTCCGGCGGCAGGGACGTCCAAGCATCGCCGAGCGCGCGCGTCAGGCATCGGAAGCCGCAGCCATGGGCATAGCTCGCGACGCTGACGAGCCGTTTGCCGAAGGTGGGGCGTCGTCCTAATGCCGCTTAACCACGTCGCTGGCGAACAGATCGAAGGCCTTGACCCGATCTACCGCGTCGTGCCGCTGGCCAAATACCAGGAACAGACCCGGCTCACCACGCAGGTCATGGAGATGAGCACCGGAAAATTCCGCCGCGAGGTCGCGCGCACCCGCCCGATCTGGCAAGCCGCGCTGAACCACGCCATGATGAGCTTTGCCGCCGCCGGGACCACGCCGGGGGCGCTCGCCTATGACTGCATCGCCCAGGAATATCCGCGCACCGGCATGGTGGCGTTCATCTTCAACGCCACCGTCAACGGCGCCGAATTGTTTGTCACCGCGCCGTTCGCGCTGGGCCAGCAGCAGATCGCCGATCTGACGCTGCGCAATCTCTGGCAGCCCTATACGATCAACTGATGAATTGATGCTGACTGCAAAACAAGAAGCCTTTTGCCTGGCCTATGTCGAGACATCCGATGCCAGCGCAGCATATCGCAGCGCTTACGACACAGCCAAATCCAAGCCATCGACCATCTGGACAGACGCGTGCCGGCTGCTGGCCAGTCCGGAGATCGCGGCGCGGGTCAAGGAACTTTACGCCACCCGCGAGGGCCGCGTGCATGAGCGCTATGAAATGACCATCGAGCAGGTCAAGACCGAATTCGGCAAGATCGCGCTGGCCAATATGCAGGACTATGTGAGCGAGGCAGATGACCCCAAAGTTTACGCCTTCCTGTCCAAGCTCACCCGCGCGCAAGCGGCCGCCATCAGCGAAATCGCGGTCGACGGCGTGAAGTACCGCATGTGGAATAAGCTTGGCGCGCTGGACTCCATGGCGCGCGTGCTGGGCATGTTCAAGGACAAGACCGAGGTGACGGGCAAGGACGGCGCGCCGCTGGTTCCCGAGAGCGCATCGCCGCGCGATCTGGCCAGGGTGATCCTGGATATTCTGCGCGGGGCCAAAATCGATGATCAGGGGGACGTCTGATGGCGGGCTTGCGTTTGGGCTTGGAGATAGGGCTTTGGCAGGCGGCGGCGGTAGCGGCGGCGGTTGGGTGATAAATTTGGCAACCCTAGTCCTAGTCCTAGGGGGGGGCATCAGTGCTTCCGGCTTCTCCTTCCTCTGGCAGCACGCGCTAAGCGTGTCGGTAATTAAATTCGTTCCCACCATCGCCCTAAGGATCACCGGTCATGTCGGTCGAACGCCACCGTTTTGATGTCAACACCGATACCGGAGTTTGGACGGATACCGGTGTATCCTTTCACGGCGCGATTCAGCAGATGCGCTGGAATGCCGCCACCGGCGACACCGGCGCCGATCTCCAGATCTCACTGATAAACCAGACGGGTGGGGATACCGGCGACAATATGGTCATCTACGAGGACAATGATTGCCTCGGAACCGATTTCACCAAGGTGCCGATGCAGCCCGCGCATGCCAGTGACGGCACCGATACCGGCGTTGACCAATACGCTTTGATCGTGGGGGCGGGAGAGCGCATGCGGGTGAAGGTGACGCCCGGCGGGGCCGCGGTGGTTGGCACGCTGTACATCTGGACTTACGCTGGCTGATGACGAACGCCAAGCGCATCGGCGCGGCTGCGTCCGGTGGCGCGACATCGCGTGTCATTGCTTCGGAACTGACCACCAGCCTGCTGCTGCTCGAAGGCGATGAGAGCGGCTATCTGCTGCTCGAAGGCGATGCGCAATCCGGTGCTGACAAGCTGATGCTGGAGGGCGATGAAGCCGAGGCCAGCCTTAACACGCAGCGCCTATCGGAAGCCCCCGTCGCGGGCAACACCAAGCGCGTGAGCATCTGATGGCGGATAAGGCGCTTTCCAACCTCACCAGCATTGGCACGCTGGCGGCGGGCGATACCGGCGATATCGTCTACGTCGTGGTCGGTGGGAATTCACGGCAGGCGCATCTTGGGCAGGTTGCCGGGCTTGATCCAGCCAATAGCCCGACCTTCGCAGGACTTGCGTTTTCAACCGGCGCGGCGATCAGTTGGGCTGCTGGCGATGTCAGCATTACCCATAGCGCTAATGGGCTCAGCTTCGCCGGGGCCTCATCGGGCTATTCATTCGATGCCGCAATCAACGGCACGCTGTTGTCCGCGAGCGTTCAAGGCACCGGGCTCAACGGCATCGATGGCGATCAGTTCTTTATCTACAAGGAATACACGGCAGCGCCTGGTGGAGCGGGGCATGCGGCCGGCGAGATTGCTGTGGCGCGGGTGCAGCGATCCGCGAACTATACAGGCGGCACGATAGGCAATGTGGAAAACGGCCTATGGGTCCCCGTAACCGTCGCGGCCGGTGTCGCCAATTTCGAATGGGGCATCCTGTCCCAGATGACAAACAACGCGACGGCTGGTCAGAATGTTGCGATGTACGCCCAAGTCACAAAGAATTCGACGGGGCCGTCATGGGGTAATGTAAGCGAAGTCATTGAGACGACAGGCGCCAACCCAGCAAGCGGCACCGTTGGTTTCGAAATCGATATGACCGCGAATGGGACCGATACCAGCGGCAACCGCATCGGCCTTGATATTGTCGCGCAAACCTACCTCGCCGGGACACTGCCGACCATCGGTCACGGTATCCGCATCGGGCCTGAAAGCGGCGTTGCCGCCAATGGCCAATATGCCAATGGCATCACGTTCTTAAAGACGTTTGCCACAGGCATCAACCTGTCCGATGCCGATTGCTCCGTTGCCGACATCATCACCAAGGGTGCAGTCCTAGTTGGTGGTCTCTCAGCCAAGCCGACAACATCCGGCGGCACAGTTACCTCTGTGCTGGCTGTTGCTGGACTTGGTAGCATAACAGGCGCGAACTATTCGGCGGATGCCAACCCAACCATATTAACGCTTGCCAAGTCGCGCAATGCGACGAAGGGCAGCCACACCATCGTTAATGATGGTGATACTATTGGCGATATTCGTTTTGAGGCGAGTGACGGCACGAATTTTATTCGCGCTGCGGTTATTCGCGCAACTGTCAGCGGCACTCCCGGTACGAATGACATGCCGGGGGTTATGCAGTTCTTCACAACGCCCGACGGCTCGGCAACGCCAGTAGAGCGTCTACGAATTAGCAGCACAGGGGAGGTCACGGCGTCGGCTCCTCTGGGCGGCATTGGGTATCGCACGGGCGCGGGCGGGGCTGTCACACAGGCAACAAGCCGCACGACCGGCGTTACGCTCAACACAATTACAGGCCAGATCACGACAAATAATGCTTCGCTGGCGGCGGAAGCATCTGCGTCCTTTGTCGTTACGAATTCGGCCGTTGCCGCGACTGATACCGTCGTGTGTTCTATCGCGTCAGGCGTCAATGGTGGCAACACTGACGTTTTTATTGCTGCCGTCAGTGCCGGCTCATTCGCCATCAGAGTAGCAAACAACAACGCGGCTGCCGGCACGGCGGAAACCGGGGCGATCGTCATAAACTTCGCCGTCGTCAAAGCTGTAGCCGCATAGGAGAACCATGAACCCAGAACTTCAGCGCGCCCAAGACATGCTCGCCGCGATGCAAGCCCAGCGCGACAACGCCCTCAATGCCATGGTGATGGCGCAGGCCGAGCTTGCCATGCTACGCCGCCGCGTTTCCGAGCTTGAGCAGGATGTGTCTGGGCTGAAAGAGCAACTGGCGCGGGCCACGTTATTGCCTTGCGCGCAGAAGGAGCCCAGCGACATGCAAAATCGTCATGACGGCGTGTCGCTGGCGGATGTTATGCCGCCGCGCGTCGATCCAAAGGACTACCTGATCGGCAATCACATCGACGCGCCCGCAAACTAAAGTCCGATGCTCACCCCCGCCGAGCTTGCCGCCATGGCCGCCGAGCCCTATGAGCAGCGCGGCATCCTGCATTCCGAGATGGCGCTGATCGTGCATACCTGCCGCCGCCTGGGCGTCGAAGTGGTTATCGAAAGCGGCCGGGCGCGCGGGCAGTCGACCTATATGCTGGCGAAATACCTGCCGAACGCCACCATCCATTCCGTGGAGCTGCGCGACCATCCCGATGAGGCCATTGCGCGCGAGCGGCTCGCCGGCTTCGCCAATGTCTGCCTGCATGCTGGCGACGGCAACATCATCGTTCCAGCCCTTGCCGGCCCGCGCGATACGCCAACCGCCATTCTCTGCGACGGCCCCAAGGGCGCGGCGGCCGTCGATATTCTCGTGCGTTGCTTTCGCCTGCCGAACGTCGTCGTGGGCTTCATTCACGATATGCGCCGTTTAGACCATGGGGGGCCGTCCCCACACCGTGCCGTTGCCGAGGAGAGGTTAACCAGACACGCATTCTCCGACGATCCCGCTCTCGTGGCAGGATCGTGCTGGATGGATGCCGCGATCATCGCGGGGGGCGGCCCAGCCGGTCCCGCGCATGAGGCCGAGTTCGGCTCCTATGGGCCGACGGTTGGTGTTTTCCTCGTTCAGCAATAAATCCAAGCAGAGGATCGGCAATGACCACCTTTACGAAACAGGTTTCCAAGCACGGCGTCCGTCAATACATCACGCCTGGCGACAACACCGTCTCGCGCAATGCCTTCGGCACCGGCGGCGAGGGCGTTCCCGGCGTGATCGTGCCTGGCGCGCACAACACCGTTGCGTTTTTCGACGACTTTCTCGGCGATCTCTTGCGCGATGAATGGGCGGTCGTCACGGGCGACACCGGAACCGTCTCGACGCGCGCGCTGACCACCGCATCGGGCGGGGTGTTCCGCATCCTCAACGAAAATACGCCGCTCGCCCTCAATGGCGAAAACCATGCGCTGACCATGGGGCTGTTCAAGAATTGGAAGGCCAACGCCGCGCCGAACGGCCGCGACGGTCGGCTGCGCATGTCCGCCCGCGTGAAGATGGAAAGCGTCGCCACGGACAAGCGCATGAACGTGTTCATCGGTTTCTCCGACAGCGGCGGCGCCGAGATGCCGGCCTATGACACCGGCGGCGGCGTGATTTCCAACGCGGCCGATGTCGTTGGCTTCCTATTCGGCGCGGGCGGCACGACCACGGCATGGCAGTTGGTCTCGGCCAAATCCACGGCCGGCGACTCCGGCGACCAGTTGGTTGCTTCTGGCGTCAGCCCGGCTGACAACGTCTGGCAAACCTTCGAGGTTGAGATCGCCGCCAACCCCGGCGACACCGGCGGCCAGGCGCATTTCTGGATCAACGGCATCAAGCGCGGCGTCATTAACAGCCCCATCGGCAGCGCCATCGCCTTGACCCCATGGATCGGCATGTTCCAGCAGGACACCGGACAGAGGTTCCTGGATGTCGACTATGTGAACCTGTCCCAACTGCGCGACACTGGCTTTTGATTGGAGAGCAATGCTGACTGAATCAGACCTGACACCCACAGGCGACTTTCGCTTTCGCGAAAGCGTTGACAGCACGGCCGGTCGCGAAGATGCGCCGGCCGTAGCGCCACCCATCGCATTCACGGGCGTCGCCGCATCCTTGTCGCCGGTTAAACTTGCGCGTGTGACGCTCGACTCCCCACGCAATGGCATCGCCATCGTCGGCTCGAACCCCACGACCGTGATGAATGCCCCGTTCGGCGATCCGAACTGGCTGATTATGGCCTGCTCGCCCGACAACACGCCGCACGGCGCGCCTGGGAATGCGCGCACACTGCCGCGCGTCGACCAATGGTTCGAGGTGCATAGCCCCCTCGAAGATCCCAGCCGCTCCTTCGGCTATCTCAAGGCGGTGTCCGAGATGCCGTTCGTGTGGCTGCGCGATGCCCGCGCGTTGCCCTATTTCAAAGGCGGGTGCATGTACCCCGAGGCCGAGTTGAAGGGCACATCCACCTTGCAGCAGGTCAAGGGACGCAATCCCGACGGCTCGGTCACGGTGCGACATGCGGAAATCCCCAATTCCGACGGGCTGTTCTGCCCATACATGTTCACCTCCTCGATCGCCTATATGCTGGCCAAGGCCATCGTCGATTGCGAGGCTCAGGGTATCCGCCAGATCGGGCTATGGGGCATTCTCCAGGCAACCGAGAATGAGTTTACCTACCAACGGCCCGGCATTCAGTATTTCCTTACCGAGGCGATGAAGCGCGGCATCAAGGTGATCGCCAACCGCGAGAGCTGCCTGTTCGACATGCCGGATTGGAAATGGTGACGGCTGATTACACCGACGACACACTGCCGAAAATGGCGCACTGGGATATGCTCGTTGACAGACGGTCGCCGCTTTACAGCGAAGCCGGCAAGGTTCCGCCAGGTGTTTACCGCGAAGTCGTGTTCGCGGCTATCCCCGACCTGATGCGCAAAGTAATTGCGGGCGTCGCGATGCGGCGCGGCTTTCGCGACACGCCTGATTTCGTAGCGTTGAAGGCGCTTGATAGCGGTGGCGGTGGCGCGGTCTGTGGCTGGCGTGAGCGGGGAGACGCTGCGTGATGGTGATGTCCGAGCACCCATTATGCGTTAGTTGCAAGCACCACAGCCGCGAGCATCCGGATAAGAATGCTGTGCACGTCCAGCGGTTGGACGTCATGCATTGGTGTCTGGCCGGCGTGAACCTTGTCACGGGGGAAAAACACCCCGTTGCATGTTCGAGGAGCCGCGAAACCACGCAGCCCTTCCACAATGTTCCCGGTTATGACGATCTGCCGGTCATTGATCCTTGCGGTCCGCGCGCCAAGTACTTTGAGCCGGAAGCCGCTGCGAAACGCCGAGACGGGGCCGATGAGTTTCGCCGCCAATATCGGGAAGCCGTGGATGCTGGCGCACTGCGCAGCGCCGGCTACAACGGCGGTAACGATTACGTCTGGTTTACGACGGGGAGGGGGAGCAAGGGTTATTTGACGTGCCTTTCAAATCCGTCGCCGGAATTGGTTTCCGAGATGGAAGCTGGTTCGCCCCACCATGCTCGGTAATTATCGCTTTGAGCTGAAATGACCGCCCATCCTTCGAAGCCGTCAAGGCGGAAGAACCGCGCTAGCGCTACCTTCCGCCGTCTATATGACGAATTGCGCGCCAAAGGGCGGCTGGTAGTTGTGAGGTATCATGTCGACAAGGATTATTTGTTTCTTCGCGCGACATTGTCTCCACGTCACAACCTTGTTCGCATGTCAAATCCATCTATTGCGGACATTGAGAGATATTTGACTTCGCGGGATCAGTTGTTCCGGGCTGAAGCATCCTGATGCTCGGTGGCTATCGCGAGGATGGCGGGTTTATCTTCCCCGCTGGCGACGCGAAAATCGCGCGTTACCTACGGGAATCGCTCGGCGACATCGACATCGCGGTGCGCCACTGCCGGGGCCGCTCCATCGCCGTGCAGGCCGGCGGCAATTGCGGGCTGTGGCCGTTACGATTGTCTGAACTGTTCGCGGCGGTCTACACCTTCGAGCCCGACCCGATTAACTTCATGGCTCTGGCGTATAACACGGCCGATGCGCACAACGTCATCCGTTTCCAAGCGGCGCTCGGCGACGGGCCGGCGTTCATCGACATGAACCGCCAGGTCAAGAACTGCGGCGCGTTCTATGTCGGCGGGCCTGGAATTCTGCCGACCATGCGGGTGGACGATCTGGGCTTGACGGGCTGCGATCTGCTGTATCTGGATATCGAGGGCCGGGAGATGGCCGCGCTTGACGGGGCGATGGCAACCATCGCCAAATTCAAGCCGGTCATAGGCTTCGAGGATAAGGGCCTTTGCCAGCGTTTCGGTGTCGAGCCGGGCGCGGCGGAAAATTGGCTAACCATCATGTTCGGCTACCGTGTGGTCGACCGGGTCGGCAATGGCAACGATGTCATCATGACGATTTGAGAGGTCAAAATATGACAGAAGAAGCAGCCGAGGTGATGGTAATCGTCTCTGGAATGGCAATTGAATTGCCCGATGACAGGACGGTCTTCGTCGGGCGTCGTGATGACGACCCCGGCAGCTACGTCTTTTTTCGCAACGGCGCTGACGAGTTGAGATTCAAACTGTCGGCGGAAGCAGTAGACGCACTGCTGGACTTGCTCGCCTTAAGCGCCGCCCGTGGGCTGGCACGCGAATACCAGATTGAGATGGATGTCGCCCCGCTGGGCTGGGAGCATTTAAGAGGCCAAGATGCCGACTGAACTCTACGACGACGATTTGCCTGCGGCGCATGAAGCCGAAATGACGTTGAATACTCTTCGGTCTCTGCCCGAAGGCCGGTATCGGATGCGTGTGACAGAAGACGACGCGTCGTCGCAATTCTCTCCGGGGTTCAGCTTCCGTCATGCGGGGAAGCTTTTCGTGCTTTTCCCGGCTGAAGAAGGCAACCAGCGAGCCATGGGCGTTGTCACGCCCCCGGAAGCGGCGCGCGCTATCATTCTCTGGCGCTTTCATGATGCGCCGGAAGAGCTTCGCGCGCTCTCGACATGCGGTGGCGATGAGGACTGGTTGGCGGAACTGCCGCCATCCTTTAACGATGACACGCCGGACTGGTTATATCACCTTGCGGCCAATGGCAATCTGCTGCTGTACGACCACCCCACGGCGCCCGGATGGAAAGTATGCATTGGGGCACACGCCTGATGCTCATCGCCGCATCCTTCTTCTGGAAAGACCCCGCCCGCCAGCGCCAATACCAGATCACCGCCGAAGACGTGCGCATCTGGGACAACATGGTGGCCCGCAATCTCACCATCCCGCACCGCCGCGTCTGCGTCACGCATCGCCCCGATCTCATCGACTTCATGGAGACGGCGCCGCTCGACCTCGCCAAGCATGTGCCGGGGCTTTGCACGGTCAAGCTGCAAGCCCATAAGCCGGGCGGCATCGCCAAGGAAGGCGACCGCATCCTGCTGATGGACATCGACATGGTGGCAACCGGCAATCTCGACCCGCTGGTTGCCCGCGACGAGCCCGCCGTCTGGTGGAAGAACCCGAACTATGCCGAGGGCGGCCGCCGTGGCTTCATCCAGGGCTCCATGCAGCTGTTCACCGTCGGCGCGACCGCGCATCTGTGGAGCGACTTCTGCTCCAAACGCACCCCCGCTATGCTGAACCGGCGCTTCGGCGGCGGGGAGCAGGCGTGGATTTCCGAGCGCATGAACACCGCCTGGCCCGAGCCGGGCTGGGAATGGGATGTCCCGCATTGGACGGAAGCCGATGGCGTCTACGGCGCTGGGCGGCTTGTGAATGGCCAGATGGGCGAAGGTGTGCAATCTGAGTTGCCGGAGAACGCCCGTATCGTGTTCACGCCGGGAGATCGCTCGCCGAGCCAGCCGGAGATGCAGGCCAAGCATCCCTGGATCGCGGAATTTTATCGATAAGAGAGGTTGTTGTGACTGAACAAGCCACCCACGCCGAACTGGCCGCCGCCATCGCCGCGCTGATCAACGCCAAGCCGCGCTCGCCAACTCTGGTGGAAATCGAGACCGTCATCGCGGAACATTGGCCGAAAGAAGCTTGCATAACCGCGCGGGAATTGTTCGACCGGGGTAACGATGCGCCACGCGACCTCGGCGATCTCCGTGAGCGGCGTCAGCGAGCTTTTCAAGCTGCTGTAGACGCCATCCA
>Ga0214473_10001511_pt1 | contig 30380 bp, 26 predicted proteins | sample RVTome_7_FD_203509 | JGI IMG/M metagenome (GOLD analysis project Ga0214473, IMG submission 203509) | Soil microbial communities from uranium-contaminated site in the Upper Colorado River Basin, Wyoming, United States - RVT98D197 | ecosystem: Environmental > Terrestrial > Soil > Contaminated >...
TTTTCTTTTATTGAACGCCAATTACATTATTAATTCATTTCTTCTCGCGTTTATATATTTTATTTTTCTTTAAAATAAATTTTGCAATTTCACTATCTAATAAATAACAATTAGGAATTAGACAATGTCCACCGATCTCGCCTGGAATATATTTTAAATAAGGTCTTACAACTTCGGGTTTGCCTAATTTTCGGTAACCCTCGTTATACGATTTATTGGCTTCAGAATAAACCGCATTAAAATTCAATCCTTTTTTATCACACCATTTTTTTATTTCTTTATTCAGCACTATCATCCAAGAGTACTGAGCGGTATCCCATAATTTTAATGCTTCGGTAGCAGCAGAAGGTGTTAGCAATTTTGTTTTAATTCCTAAACTTTCCAAATGTTTTTTTGCCAATTCCCCGGCTTTTTTGTTATCCGCTCCAACATACTTTACGAAAGTTTTAATGCCCAGATAAAGATTAGGGTGAATGCCCCTTATTGGACTATGAACGACTTCTTGGCAATCTCGGGGCAGGCCGGAAATAATTTTCTTTGTCGTACCCGGAGCAACAGTAGAATGAATAATGGTTAATTTTGGTTTTATTTTTTTTATTTCTTTGTTTACTATTTTAATAAAATTATCGCTCCAGGCAATGCAAACATTTAAAATTTCTATTCCCACCAAACCATCATCTCTTTTTAAATCTTTTATTTTAGGATTTTTATAAAATTTAGCGATTGCTTGACCTACTTCTCCGTATCCTAAAATACCAATTTTTTTATTAATATATTGTTTCATTAAATTTCTAGAATTTTTCTTATTGATTCGGGAAATTTTTTTGCCAACCAAGAACTCGATTGAACCTTTCCTCCTCGACCGACATTAAAAACCATTTTAATCCCTAATTTTTTACACAATTCCTGTTCTGGGTTTAAAGAAGATGATTTTTTTTGAGCATCTATATTATCTCTATCTCCCCCATTTGCAAAAATATCAGGTCTTAGACTCGCCAGCTCCATGCAAACACTTCTATTTTTAAAATATTTGCAATGATTTGAAATTAAAACTCTGTCAACTGGTTTTAAAGACTCTATAATCTCTTTTCGTTCCTTTTCTGACATTAATACAAAACCCTTCTTTTTCATAAGCCAATTATCATTATTTAGAATAACCACTAGTTCATCTCCTAATTTTTTGGCCTCGTTAAATAAACGAATATGCCCCATATGTATAGGATCAAATCCTCCGGAAACTGCAACAACTATTTTTCTCTTTTTGTTTTTTGACATAGTAAAAATTACCATTTTTCAATGGTTTTTCTGGTTTTTTCCCGAACTTTATCATAAATTTTGTAAACCTTTGATTCTAATTTCGGGGAAACCAATTGCAAAATTTCGCTTCCCCAAATACGATAAGTCCCGCCTACTTTATAGGCCTTAATGACTCCATACTTTAACATTCTTTTGAAAGTGCTCGTACTCACTTTCAAAAAATCCTGCGCTTCTTTGGTTGTATAAACTTCTTTTGGGTTAATCTCTGCCATATTTTAATGATAAAACACCCATCAAAGGGTGTCAAGAGGGGTCAATAAGCATCACTGTGGATTATTTGTGGATAAGTTGGTCGGCTTTTTGGCGAGAAAGAGTCCCAAAATAGCCCGTTCCCTTTTCAAACCCTATAGGAGCCAATATTTCTGAAGCATATTTTTCCTGAAAGCGAATTACTGCCTGCTGGGTTAAAGAAAGAAAATTTCCGGTAATTAATCCTTCAGGATAAATTTCAAGACCTTGGTCTTTTAAAAATTGCTGAAGACAGCGAACCTCCAAATTATTACTCATTCCGTAATAAAGATTGTTTTCAAAGCTCTGGCAAGAAATTGGACCTGTCCCTATTTCTGTTTGGCCGCGAGAAGCCAAAATAGCGTTTATCGCTGCCTGAACCCTGGAGATTTCTGCTTTTAAAAAGGAAGTCTGTAAAAGGAGCTCTTTAATTAATTCCTCGTCCCCCTTTAAGGACTCTTTTGTCCTGGCATCCCATGAAAAAGGATAAACCGGTTCATTATTGGAAAAACCGGACAGTTTTTGCTGGACAGACGGAATCATGGTTAAAGAAGAATATTTTGAACCGAATTCCGAAATAATAATTTCTCCTTTTTGCTTTTCGTCTAAATTAAAAAACTTCACCAGACATTTTTCGGAATAATCGCACAATACATAAGGAACTCTAAATTTTGCCCGGCTGTTTCCGTTAAAAGTAAGGGTTAAGTTTCCCTTGCCTCCAAAAATTCTCTGCCATTTTGCCGACCAGTCTTTTACCTGGCTGTAAACGGACAAACTGATTTCTGTGGCCATGGGAAGGAAATTGCTTTCAGGCACTATTCTGAGGTTTTTTAAGTTTTGGTTTTGGTAACAGTACTTATTTCCTAAAGAGCAGTCGTTTACCAAAACCGTAATTGTCCAGTTGGTAAAAATCTGGGAAAAATCCTCTTGAAAGCCGTTTTTTCTTAAAGCGTAATTTAGGGAAGCAATGCCTGTTTCTGAAGAATAAAGAGAGTCACGCAAAACAGCAATGCCGTAATGGTCAACCAGATATTGGGTAAAAAGATTTAAAACGCCGTAATCTGCCAAAGCTCCCTGCCATTCTGTTAAAGAAAAGGAGGGATTTTCTAAAAAAACTTTCACTCTTTTTTCAAGATTTGAGCCTTGATATTGGTCATCGTATCCCAGCAGAGTTGATACATATTCTGCCCTTGCCTCGTTAAGCCATATTTCTTCCCTTGCTCCCCTTAATCTCTCTTTTTGATTGAAGGTGATTAAATGAACAAATTCGTGCGCCAAAAAGCTTTTGATAAGAGGGTTGGCGATAAATTCAGAACTTAAATAAATCATTTCTCTTTCGTTTGAATCATATGTCTGAAATTTAGAATACTCATCGTTTATGCGAAAATACCCTGCCCTGTCCGTTCCCAGAGGATGCAGCAGGACCGTAATTCGTTCGTCACCGTCTATTCCCGGTTTCCACTCCTGACCAAAATTAGAAGTTAAAACTGGATAAATTTTGTTTTTAAATTCTTCTCCCAAATCAAAAAAGGTAACTCTGGCTCTGTTTTGCTCATCTTGAGAACGGCTGTCCCACCAGGCTTTTTCAACATAAAAATACAAATTATTGGTAGTCCGGATAAGAGAGGACTCAATCTCTTTTCTACCATATAAATCATAAGAAGAATCAACATAAAATTTCCTCAATTCTCCCTCTGAAAACGCCTTAGCGACAAGAACGTTTCCAAAGCCAAAAGCAATGAAAGCAAAAACAAACAATAAAATTTTAATTCTGTAATTTTCCATTACTTTTTTAATTATAACAAATCGGAAAACAAAAAGCCACCCAAGAGAGAGTGGACTTTTTGTTTCCATTAACAGACACACAAGGATTGCCTGCAATGGATAAAGCTATTTCATGACTTACAGATAAAACTAAACGCTATTTAGTTATTAGCCTGCAGAAAGACATCAGTTGTCCTGTAGTCAAGAGGAATATCAGTCCAATCCCAGGTGTAATTAACTATACCAGTAGTACTAGTGCCCCACAGAATACTGGTAAGTTTCAGATAGGTAAAGAAACCAGCAGTTGATTGGGCAATAGTTTGGGCGTTAGTGATAACGGATGTAACCTCAAAGTACTTAGTTTCACCTTGTCTAACCAGCCAACCAGTATCTACTGTTGCGTTGGAAGCATAGGTGCTTACTATTGTCGTGCTGGCTGCTAACGCAGAAGAAGAAGCGTTAATACCGGTGCCAGCCGTAGAACCAAGATAAATATTTCCGCCTAAAGCTGTCACATTAAACTTGATTTTACCTATGGCTGAAACAGTATTGCTGGCGTCTGCCCGGCCCTCACGCGTTGTCGCAATTGAAGTGCTAACCAAAGCCAAACTTGGAGCTGCGGTATAAGCATGAATCTTCTTGCCTGTAGCAGTTGAGCCGCTAGGAGTCACGGTAGCAAATGTTCCGGCGTCTTGAGCTATAACGTCAGTGATAGCTACAGAAACGCTGGTTGAAGCGTTTAATCTGGCGGTTGTAACGATTTCAAGGTCTGCTTTAATTGACAGGGTCTTGGTCGTGTCTTTGGTAACCCTTAAAGTAAGAGGACTAAAGACATGGGATACTCCGGTAATTGAGCTGGTCGCAGCCAACAAAGTATCGCCATCATAAAGCTTCAGGGTTTGCAGAGCGTCGTCAGTGTCTGCAATAGCCGCTGTCCTTACTTGCGTGATAATGACATCGTTAATTGTCGCTTTAACGTCAAACCTTAGCAGTTCCACATTTTCTGTTATGGCTGAAGCTGAACCTATGACCGCTCTTTCAGCTGGGTTGCTGACATTGGTAGAAACCGCCAACGCTCCTGTGGCTGTTGTAACAGTAACGGTTCTTGCAGTTAAGGCAGTTGAAGGAGAGTATTGTTCTATGCTAACTCCGTCAACTCCGCGAAGTCCGTTGGCAGGAATGTTATAGGTGAGAGTTTCTGTGCTGTCTCCGGCCACTAATATGGGGGTAACTTTTATTGTCAGGACCTTGGTTGTGTTGTTAGGAACAGTGATATTTAAACCGGAAACACGAATCAGGTAAGATGAACCGGCAGTTACCTCAATGGTATTTGCCTCGGTCACTGCATAAACTACATTGGTGGTGCCGTCAGTAATGGTTATGTTGGAAATGTTAAGCCATGGTCTGGTAGTAAAATTAAAATCAAGACGACTTAATTTTATATCAGAGCCCAAAGCCTTTACATTAAGACCTGCTATCTCTTTATCTATTTGTCCGACATAAATAGTTCCTGCACTAGCCGGTGTAGCAGCTGCTGTTACGGCTAAAGTTCCTTCTGTTCCGGTTACAGGCGGTGTGACAGGCGGTGTGACAGGCGGTGCAACAGCTAACAGGCCGTTTAATTTAGCTCTGGTGTTAGCGCCAACAAAACCCGTACCCGCAGTCAAGCTAAGAGGAGTTAAAATCGTAGCGGCGTATTTCTCCTGAAATTTGACAACGGCTGCTTTGGTCAAAGGACCGAAAAAAGTCGTTTCATTTCCCAGAGAACCTATTCCGCTGACTGCCACTTGAGTGTCGGCTGACTGATTCAATAATGCTTGTAAGCATTTGACATCATTGCCCGACGCACTCTGACTTAAATTCTGGGTAAAAGTAATTCCGGCGCAAGCAGCAGGCGCTGCGCTTGAAGTGCCTCCAAGACCTGCTAATTGCGATTGCAATGTAGCCAATTGGGCCGTTAAAGCCGCAATTTGAGCCTGAAGTTCTTCAACGGTAAGAGCCTGAGCTGTTGGAACTATCATTACTAACAAAGACAAACCAATTATCGTTATTCCAATCTTTTTTAGTATTTTAGACATTTTTTATTTTTTTGAAATTTTATATTTTTTATTTGTTTTCTGTCGCATCGACCTCTGGCCCCGAACTACAAATCAAGTTGAGTGCGGGACATGGCTCGCGACCTTACGTATTAGCCACGAAGCTTGTCCCAAGCATCAAACTTGTTCTCGTGCGGGAACCAACGACTTTCCATATTTTAAATCTAAACAAAGCCCGAGGTTGTTTATTCGGTGTTCCTTATTCTTGCGGAGAACTTAAAAATAAAAGTTTTTCCAGCGATTCGTTAAACTCGCCTGCCTCGTAATTTTTTTTAGCTGTTTCAAAAAGCAATGATTGTTCCTCGGTCAGGGTTCTTTTTTCCAAATCATTTATTAACCATTCAACCAGCACTTTCATTGGATTTGATCCTTCTTTAATTTCCAATCCGGCAATACCGTAAGTCTGCTCTAATTTTTCTTTGTTTTTCTCTAATTCTTGGGTCTTTTCAGCCAATTCCCTAATCACCACTGGGTCTGAGGTGGTAGCGGTTACTTTGGCTAATTTTTTAGTCACTTCGGCAACACTGGCCTGATATTCTTCCAACGCCGGAGCTATTTTTTTAACCTGATTGGTTTCAGCAATTTTAGTTAATTCTTCTAATCTTTTATTGGCCAATTCAATACTGGCTTGAGGTTTTCCTTTTTCTGAAACAAAAACTGCCTGGCTTCTTTCCACAATTTTTTTAACAGGGTAAAGTAAATCGCCGGGCAGAGAACTTTCGGTAAAACCAAAAGCGCCGAAAAGAACAAAAACAATCGCCAGTCCAACATAGCTCGGTTTTAACCTAAAAAATAACTGAAAAATAGACGCTACGCTTTGATTTCTGGACTCTTCGCCTAAAATTTGTTTTTTAGTCAAAGAAACCCAGTCTTCTCTGGGTTTTATCTGACGAAGTTCGCGGATTTTGGAAATAAGTTCTTTTTGGGTCATCACTAAAATTATGACGAAAAAAACACAAATCTATTACAGCAGACAAATTAAACAACCTCGGGCTTTGTTTAAATTATTTAAAGTTAAGAAGTTTGAATACGGCTCATTTGGTTTCTAAGGGATTTTAAAGCCCGGTGCAGTAGGACACGGGTTGTTTCTTCTGTCCTACCTAACATCTTTGCTACTTCTCTAATCGGCAAATCGTCTAAATAATGCCAAATAATCACGTTTTGATAATCTTCTTTTAAATCATTTAAAGCCAGCCGAACTTGGCCAATGTCTGATTCTAATAATGACTTTTCTTCTAAATCTTGTTTCGGATCAATTATAGGGGTATATTCGGCGGAAACCAGTTGAGCCTTGCCTTTTTCCCGATAATGGTCAATTACCAAGTTCCGGGCGATTTGATATAAAAAAGCCTGAGGATTTTCAATTACCCGAGCGTTAGCGACGGGTGAAGATGAACGAAGTTCATCGACTTTTTGGTTATTATGCCCGGGATTCTGAGATTTTTCAAACGCCTCCCAGCCTTTCAGAAAAGTTTCGGAAGTTAAATCCTGAGCTATTTCTTGAGAATTAACCTTTAAAAAGATAAAACGATAAATCTTATTGATATACCGGTCGTAAATTTTGCTGAATTCTTTACGATAATTTGTCATATTTAATACTTGAAGGTAGGACGAAATGTCCTACCTATATATGTATGTCCTACCTATGCTCAAAGAACATTTGTTCTTTTCCACCCTTCGCTAACGCTCGGGTGCTTGAGTTATTTTTGTGCGAAGAGAATTCGATTCTCTTCTTTCACCTCGTTCACTCGGTATCTGATAAAAAGTGTTATTTCTCTCGCCAGTTCTCTCAACCAGCCTTTTCTTCAGTAAACTTTCAAAATCCCGTCTTAAGGTTCGCTTGGTCACTTCCGGCAAAACCTGCTTTACTTGCCAAACCTGGGCCCTGCCCTGCTCTTTCAAAAAAGCCAGAATCTTTTCCTGCCTTTCTGATATTGAAGAATCTTCCTCAGCCTCCCGAGCCGCAGCGAAGGGGTGAGAAGAAGATTTATCTTCTTTGAGCGGCAACATAATAAATTCATTTTTGGCTTCCTTCTCTTGCCCGAGCGAAACGAGGGGCGAAGAAGAACAAACGTTCTTCGACTTGTCAAGAGGCAGAGTCAATGTCATTTCTAAATCAGTCACCCGAGCGGCAGCGAGGGGCGGAGAAGAAGATTTATCTTCTTCGACTTCTGTTTTCAGCTCTTCGCCTAGCTTACTATAATTCTCCTGAAGTTTCAAGATTTCTTCAGGACTGACCCAGTTTTGTTCTTTTGCCACCTCAAAAAAAGCATCCAAAACCTCCAAATCGGCCCGACTGTCACCCATGTATTCTTTTGGATTTGTATCTTGCTTAAGCTCTTGTTTAAGGTTCAACCTTAAACATTCAGCTAAAATATCGTCGGCTATTTCACGCATTTTATACCGCAAAGGCTCTTTTTTGGGAAAAAGCAAAGTCAGGCGATAAAGACTATTGGTAAGTTGAATTAGAAAATCTCTGCCTATAAACATGTCTTTTCACTATACCAAAAATAAAAAAAGAGGTCAAAACCTCGCATTTTTCTACCAAAAAACCGCCTGTTTGGCGATTTTTGTTTGTTCTTTACTGAACAAAATAAATCCGTTGCTAGGTCAATGTTAAAGATTTTGCCAGCCGATATTTTAGGCCTTTTTTAATCCATGCTTTTGCCATTTCATAAGCTCCAAAAAATAAACCGGTATAAAACAAATCCCCTAATAATGCGCTGCGGAAAAAAGGCAGAGCCAGAATATAATTTTGAATTAATCCAGATAAGGTTTTAGGATACCAGAAGGTAAACTGCCAAACGGCAAAATTAGTAATTAAAAAGAACAAAATTGAGGCTAAAACAGTTCCCCCAATAACAGCTTGGATAGATTTGTGTTTTCTAATTAAAATTCCGATAAAACCGACTAAAGCAAAGCTGCCATAAACTGCCAGCATTAATTTCCATTCGTAAAATCCCAAAAAAATGTCGCTCAAAAACATGGCTAAAAGAGGAACAAAAAAAGCGTAATTCTTTCCCAAATAAACTCCGGAGAACAAGGCGACAGCCACGATTGGCGTAAAATTCCAAGGATGAGGCAATAACCTGAAAGTCGCACCCATGCTTACCAAAATTACAGAAATAATAATTTTAACAATAGTGTTATTTTTCTTCATATTTTTAAAATTGCCCTTTAATATATTTCCATTCAACCAAATCGTTGTTTTTTAACTCGTATTTGTCCGCTCCAACTGTGGCATATTGTTCATTAACCCAGTATTGCCACCATTTATTAATCCCAAAGTCATTTTTGACGCTGCCGATTGACTCAACCAGAACTCCCAAATCAGGATATTCCTTGAAAGAAAATTCTAAATTATTTTCCTCCGTTACTTTTTTAAGCAGGTAAAAAACTGTTCTTTCTTCCCCTATCTTGACCCCATTATAATTACTAATATTTCCGTTGTCAAAATCAATTATCAAGACCACGGTTATCTCCTGATTTACTTCTTCTAATTTTTCACTTGTCGGAGGACCGGCAGTTTTTAATAAATTAACTAAGCTGTGCTCCAAAAAAATAGCCACTGCTAAAATGGCAACAAAAACAACAATTTTATATGAATTTTTCATAATTTTGAGCGATACCGAGAGTTTAAATAATTCTTGGCATTAAAATGGAGGGGAAACCTCCGCTATCAAAAAGATAGCAGTTCGTAAAATTGGAGTTTCCCCCATAAAAAGAACTTACAATGAAACCAAACTAATAATTCCTTTCTGAGTAATCAATATTATAAAAATAAGACATATCCACCATGGGATGCTAACAAATAGAGATAATATTATAATAATCGCCGCACCCACATCTATTAAAGTGGCAAAAGTAATACCGATAAAACCCTTGATTACCAGAATAATAGAAGAAACTATTGCCAAGCCAGTTGGAAAATCAGCTTTTAAGGCAATGGCTAAAAGTAAAATAGCGGCAATAATATCAATAAGTCCTAAAAATTTCATATATTTTTTGCTATAAAAAATCCGCTCTCTCCGGGCGGGTAAAATTGTTTTAAAAACAAAACAATATTCTCCTTGGCTCGAAGAGAAAATTAACTTTTTTAGAGGCAGAATCAGTTTTCGGGCTTATCCCTTTTGGGGCTTCACCGCTGCGGCCCAGCGCCTGAATTACACAGGACTTTCCTGATTATTTTTAGTCTGCCTTTCTATGATATTTTCAAAAATCAATTTCATCTTAATTTAATCAAACAACCCTGTCAAGCGAATTGACGGCTTTTTCAATTTTGTAAAAATCTATGTTTTTAATTTTTCTATTTTAGGGCAAAAATGGCGCCTCGTCCAGAGAGATAGAGAACGCCATCGGTGGAAAGGACTAATCCATTGAAGAAGTCACTAACTATTTCCCAGTTTGTTGGAGCATCAACAAGATAAATCTGCCAGATTTCCCCACCCTCTTTATCAAAACCGTAAACTTTTTTTCCTATTGAAAAATAAATATTACCTTGATAATCAACAATTGGCAAAGATTTAAAATTATTATCAAAAGATTTTGCCCATCTAATCTCGCCATTAAAAATAGCTTTTAACCAGAGCATAGGGTGGTCAACCGGATAAGTAAGATTAAAAATATAGACAGTGTTATCAGCTGAAACGGTTGGCAGACTGCTATTGTAACCACCAAGATTAACTGGCGGCCAAATGTCATTACCGTTTTCCGAAGAAATAGCGTAAAGATAATCTACCCTATCCCACTGACTACTGCAAGCATTATTCTGGACTACAACATAAATCATTCCTTCTTTGCCGACGGCCGGGGCAAGAACCGAAGGAGTTGTGGAAGAACATCCGAATTGTTGAGCATCCTCGAACAAAAACTGCCTCTGCCATTTTTCATTTCCATTTTTATCAAAAGCGTAAAGGGTATCGTTTTGACCAAAATAATAAACTGTTTCATCTTCTGACCAGGCCCGAGAAATATCATCTGCCAAAACTGAACCGTCTAGCTGAAGCGCTAAAGGAAAATCAATATTTTCCTCTTGAAACCCTTTTTTGGTTCCATCAGGATTAAGAGCTAAAATTCCTTGTTTTAAAGTAGGGTAAATAATCGAACTGAAGATTGTTCCTTCCGGTCTTATAATAGGAGAGGAATAGAGAGGATTTAGGCCGGGATTGTTCGGATTAATTTCTTCATTATAAACCCAGGCAATAGTTGGTGCTGCTTGAGGGCCAAGAAAATCGCTTTGACCTGAACGCTGAAAATCTTTTTTAAACCTTGGCCAGGGCGAATTAACTAAAGCCGAAGGGATTTGATAAAAAACAATATTGGAAAGAGATGAATAGTTTTGGCCGTCAAAGGCTTTGACGCCAAAATGATAAGTTGAGTTGTAATCAAGGCCAGAAATTAAAATGGAATTGGCTGAAGTGGTGGCAGAAAAAGTAGAACTCGCCGTTAAATTGTCTTCGCTAATTGTTCCTTCTTTTGAATAATAAATTTTGTAAGAGAGATTTTCCGGAAGAGTGTCCATGTCTTCCGGCGTTGACCAAATTAATTTTGCTTTGTTGTCAGAACTGTTTTGAAAATCAATCGCCAAATCAATAATCTCAACCGGCGGCAAAGATTGATAAACGCTATTTTGAGCCCTGGGCGTGCCGTTAATTAAATCGTCTTCTGCGTCCAAGCCATTTCTAATTGTCTGATTGTTATTGATCCAATTTTGAGGATCGCTTCCCGAAAGTCTAGGATTAATTCTTTCCATTGAAATATAATCCGGAGAACTGCTTCCGGCAAACCATTTCTCAGAACAATCAATCGCATCAATTAACCGGTCATTGCCATCTCTTAATTCTAATTTTTCTCCGGTATTACTCAAAGCGCCGGTATAAATTAAATCAGCCGAAATATCACTCACTGCTTGATCATCGGTTCTTTCTAAAAGATAAAACCCAAAAGCTGGGATTATGTTTGTTCCGGTTAAGGTTGAGAAAGTGATCGAAGGCGTGCCGTCAATTACTTTAAGAGTCCAGTCAGTTAAATCAATCGTTGAAGTAGCGTTATTGTAAAGCTCAATCCATTCGTCGGCTGTATTTGCCTTTGTTCCCATCCAAGCAATTTCATTGATAACTACTGCTAATGGAGGAACCTCTTCTTGCGTTGGAGTGGAAGTTGCCTGTTCGGGGTCAATAATATTAATTTTCCCCTTAAATTCTAAATAACTGCTTTTTCCGCTTTCTCTCACTCTGGCGAAAATATCTGCCTCTCCCCTAAAATTATTTTCCGCGTCTTTTATTTTCAATTTAAAATCTCCTGAAAAAGAGGTTCCGGAAAAAACTTCTGTAAGATAATTGTAAGAGTTTTGCCATTTATTTTCTTTTTCATTAAAAATCTCAGAAAGGGTGGTTGTCCCCTTTTCTATTGAAATTTTCACATCATAGGTGGTATTTTTTAAATTTGACGCAGAAAGGATTGCTTCAATTTCTTTATTTATGGGACTTTCTTTTGAATAATTAAGAGTAACTTGAGGTGAATCAGAAACTTGGGCTGTCGCAGGGCCGGAACCGGCATAGATTGAATCAACATAAGCGCAACCCTGATTTATTATATTTTGCAGGGTCTTTTCCCCAATTCCATTAACTTTTATTAAATCATTAAGAGAATAAAATGGCCTTGCCTCTATTATTCTTTGAACTATTATTGGCCCGACATCGATTATTTTTTGTAACTCTTCTTTGGGAGCGGTATTGATATCTATGCTTTTAATAAAACAAAGGGTATCTTTTTTTTCTTCTTTATCTAAATCTTTGTCTAAAATTTCTTCTTCCTCAACTTCCTCAATTTCTTCTTCCGTTTGTTGTTTTTTGGCTTCAATTAATTCAGAAACTTGCCGGCTAAAAATATCTATTTTCTCTGCCAGATCATCCAACATTTCTTGAAGTTCCTCCAAAGTTAATTGTTTTGGTTCTGACTCCGTTTGAGGTTCTGGTTGAGATTCTGCCGAGGGTTGAGATTCTGATGCGATTGGCTGAGATTCTACCCTGTTTGTTTCATCGGTCGCCAATGATGTCTCTTTAATCTCCGGCGGTCGCACCAAACCTGCTGAAAAGAAATCACTAATTTTAGATATAAATGATTTTACTTTTTCCCAAATATCAGTCAGCCCCAGCGACTTCCCGGTAACTTTTGTTATAAGAATCTCTACTTCTTTTATCTGGCTCTCTATTGGCTTTAATAGATATTTTTCCCACCAACTCAAAGGCTTAATTCCGAGATCGGGAACTGGTTCATTTAGAATGATTTTCACTGTAGGTTGAATTAACAAAGGATCATCCCCCTCAGTAAATCGTCTTCCTCTTTCATCAATCCACCAATAATTACTTATTTCATCTTTTTCTACTTTTCCGCTAATCTCAACAATAAAAGGCGGTAGATCTGTTTGTAGATTATGAGGCGTACCCCATATACCTCCAGAGGATCCTTGAGATTTCGGAGGTTCAATTGGCTGCGGTGAATAAAATCTAATTATTACATTCCCGTGTCTATTGTCCAAGGGTTGATAAATTAGAATATATTGGATAATAACTCTTTGTTCAATCTCTTTTTGTGAAGTATATTTATACTCTATTGTGCCCGGTGTCACTCTAATTTCATTTTCAAATAAAACACTCATTCCATAACCAATTGCTTTTTGCACGCTTTCTTTTTCTAATTCATTTAAAATTCCTGAAATATCTTGAATACCAACTAAACGAGCTATTTTAACAGCATTATTGATGATCTTCCAAGTAATTTCTATAGGCGCGTCTACTAAAAGATGATTTAGTGCTTGAATTCTTATAGCTTGTCTGAGAACCAAGGGAACGAGGCGTTCTTCTGGCGTGGAAAACCCCCAACTTTCTCTATATATCCAATCAGTTGTGAATACTTGTTTTAAGGTGAATAATAAATTTTGAATATCTTTTTCAGGCAACTCAAGATATTTTCCTATTTCTTTCAGATCAATATTATCAAAATCATCAGCCAAAGAAATATTTGGCAAAATTAGAAATCCCGCTAAACAAATCAGCAGTAAAACAAAAAATCTTTTATTAATTAAAAAATATTTCATCAAGAATTACTTAATGGAAACTGTTTCTAAAAATTTATCAAATTCTTCAATACATCTTTCTTTGTCGTCGGAAGCCCAATAAAGAGCGAAGCTGTATGTTTTATTTTTACCTAAAAAATAAATGGCCATGCCTGGGCCAAGAGATTTACTATCAAAGGTATTTTTAAAAGCCTGCTGATTGTTTATAGTGATTGTTTCCATTTCCTCAGACAGTATTCCGAGTCCGGCATGAATTTCTTTTATTTCTTCTTTTAGTCCATCGAAATTCATTTCTTTATAGACAACAGCAGTTTCTATTCCACACCCCTTTTTTAAAGGTGGTTTTATCATTTCATCCTCCCATCTCCCTTCTATGTCTGATGTATTGGAAACTACTGAACCCTCCAAAAATTCTATTCTCTGGGTCATCCACCCCTCCGGCACTTTAACGGTTAGTCCTGCCCTTTTATTCTCCACTATTTTTCCCTCTTCGGTTTCTTTTATCACATAATCTCCCGGGCTTCCTTTAATTTCCCTCCCTTGCCACCACCAAAAAAAGCCGCCCGCAGCGACAGCTAAAAATAAAACAACGAAAATTGGAATAAGAATTTTTTTCTTCATATAAAAATTAGTCTCCGCTCCGGCTTTTGGCTCGCTCCGCCCCGCTCCCGCGGGGCTCCGCTTGTCTCGGCCTTCGCTCAAGACATTATTAAATATTATTTCCTCATTTTACCAAAACAAAAAAATCCCTCAACTGGGGACAACTCATTTCGGAATAAGCGAAGAATAAGTGACCTCGTTAACAAGTGCCAATAAATAACAATAAACAACCTCGGGCTTTGTTTAAGTAAATAAACAACCTAAATAAACAACCTCGGGCTTTATTTAATTCGAAAACACGTCTGTTGACTTAAATTAGATAGGACAAAAAATAACCCATTGCCTGTCCTATCTAATCAACCTTAAATATTATGAATAACTTCACTATAAATAACCTCGGGCTTTGTTTAAGTTTTTGTTTAAGTTGATATTTTGATAGATTATTTATTCTAAAAAAAGTTGATAAGGTAGATTAGAGTTTCTTTTTTCTTTTAAAAATTCTTTTACGAATTTTTTGTATTCTTCAATGTTTTTAAAGCTCCCCTCAAAAGAATGTCTTTCTAAAATCTCTTTGGTCGCCAATATCTTGGCATTTCTTTTACCGATTTTGTCGGGAAAACTTGAAAATTGATAATTTTCTAAAAATTCAAAAGCTTTTTCCCAATCCTCCAAACCTTTTTCCCTCCACCCCGGCTGAAAAACATCTAAGGGATTAATTATACTTACATAGCGGTTGACCGCATCTGCCTGAAATTCGGTTTTAACCAAAATGCCCCTATAACGACTTCCAAATAATGCATCTTTTCGATTATGAGTTAAATTAAAAGATTTAGCAAACCCAGTATTTAATTTTTGGATTAAAACGGGAATGGCATTATCAATATTGGGCACTAAATAAAAATGGTAATGATTTATTACCAATGAAAAATCCAATAAATCAACCAATGGATCATGTTCTTTAATTACAAATTTAGACGGAATCTTTTCTCCTTGCAACAGAGCTTGCCCAGCTTTGATCGCGTCTTTGACCCAAACATTAAAACCCCTTTTCCCAAGATTAGCCACATAAAATTGGAAAATAAATCTATAGCACTCTTCTTTATTTCTAAAGACATCTATCAGGGCTCGTGAAACAATATGAGCTGGTTGATTTTTCTCAAAAAAAGTTTTCCTATAAGGCATATAAATAAACAACCTCGGGCTTTATTTATTTTAAGGGAAAATCAAGAATTTAGTCAAGTTAACAAATAAATTAAAACAAAACATTTAAATAAAGCCCGAGGTTGTTTAAATTGTTAAATATAAGCAATGATGGGTTTTGATTAAAATTAAGGGCTCGCTGGTTAATAACCGGGCGAGCCCTTCTAGAATCCTTTTATTGCCTCCAAAACCTTTCTTCTGATTGAGCCTTGGCTGTCAAAGAGGCTAATCTTAATAGAAGTTTTATTATTTTTATGATTTCTGGCTACCGAAAGAGAGCGAGCGATGTATTTTACATCACTAACATAGACGACGTAAAAATCAACTCCCATTCTCTTTGCGAAACTGAATGGTCCTGTTCGCAGAAAACCTCTTATTCTTTGATCTTTTTTTAACTGCCGGAGAACTTCTCCAACCCTCCTTAGTCTTTCTTCTAAAAAACTTTCGCTCCTTCTTTCTCTCATAATCACCACTCCTTTCTTTTTTCTTTTAAATGTGCTTTTTATGATTTATTTGTCACTCCTTAAGATTTTAAAAGCCGGAAAATGTTTTGATTTTGGAATTAGGGATGGCAATGATTTTTCCTTCTTTGTCAATCGTGTTTAAACCCAAAAGGTTCCCTTCAATGTCAAATAAGGGACTTCCTGAAAGAGTGTATTTTTCAAAAATGTTGGTTTGGATAGAATTTCCATCAAAAGTTTTAATAATGCCTTCATTGGTTATTTTTTTAGGGGTTTCTTTTTCAAAAATTATTCCTAATAAAAAAACTCTTTCTCCTAATTTTATTTTCCCCAAATCCGCAAAACCAACGGTTGGCAAATTGCTTTCTGAAATTTTTATCAAGGCTAAATTTTCTTTTAAATCTCTTTTTAAAATTTGGAAAGACGGGTTTTTTCCTTCCCAAAAAATTTTAGTATCTCCTCCTTGAGGAACCAGTTCGGCAGAAGTTACCAGCAGGCCATCGGAACTAATGATAATTCCCGAACCTTCCACAATCTTGCCGGTTTTCAGCTTCGTTCTCACTCCCACTGCTACTTTTTCCACTTTTTCCACGGCACTTGTTAAGGCCGCGTTTTCCTGAATAGTAGTTTCTTTTATCTCGGTAACATAAATAGGCGCTCTTTCTAAACGGTATTTATAAAAAAGAGGTTTTTCAATAAAATAAGGCCACAAAATCTGATCGGCAAAAATTCCGCCCACCGTCCCAATAACAAAAATGGCAATAATTTTAAGAATATTTTTAAGCACGTTATGAGTAGTTAAAAACAATTATATACCCGAGTGAGGCGAAGCCGAACGAAGGGTGAAGATGAAGGCAAACTCCGCAGGAGGCAAACTTCATCGACTTTTATTTGGCGAAAACTTTTTCGCGCTGGTTTTTGATGCCGGTTTTTAAAAAATCTTTAGCCAGCTTCAAAACAATCTTGCCGTTATCCACATCCACTATCACCCGCTCTTTTTGTTTTAATTCGCCGGAAACAATTTTAAGAGACAAAGGGTCTAAAACCTCTCTTTGGATAACTCTTTTTAAGGGCCTGGCGCCTAAATTTAAATCAAAACCTTTTTCGGCCAAAAATTCTTTGGCGCCTTCCTCAACTTTTAATTCAATTTCTTTATTCCGCAACCTATTTTGAACTTTGGCTAATTCCAGTTCAACAATTCTTTTGATTTCGGTTTTTCCAAGATAATTGAATATAATGATTTCATCAATTCGGTTCAAAAATTCCGGCCGAAAGTTCTCTTTTAGGGCCGTCATCACTTTTTCTTTTAGCGCTTCCCTTTGAAAAATTTCTTCCGAACCCGCCACAAAACCCAAAGCGGCTTCTCTGGCGATAATTTCCGAGCCTACATTAGAAGTCATAATTAAAATTGAATTTTTAAAAGAAACCACTCTGCCTTTGGCATCGGTTAATCTGCCATCTTCAAAAATTTGGAGCAAGATATTAAAGACTTCCGGATGCGCTTTTTCAACTTCATCAAGCAAAACAACGCTGTAAGGCCTTCTTCTAATTTTCTCTGTTAATTGGCCGCCTTCTTCATAACCCACGTATCCCGGGGGACTACCTATCATTCTGGAAACAGTGTGCTTTTCCATATATTCTGACATATCCAGCCTCACCAGAGCGTTTTCATCGTTAAATAAAAATTCGGCCAGAGCCCGAGCCGTCTCTGTTTTTCCTACGCCGGTCGGTCCTAAAAATAAAAATGAACCCAAAGGCCGATTCTCCTCAGAAATGCCGGCCCGGGAGCGACGAATGGCGTTGGAAATTGCCGTGATTGCTTCTTTTTGACCCACCACCCTTCCCGCTACAAGCTCTTCCATTTTTTCCAGTTTTCTGGCTTCTTCTTCCAGCAGTCTGGTTACCGGAATTCCCGTCCATTGAGAAACAACCTTGGCAATATCTTCTTCTAATACTTCTTCTTTTAAAATAGGATGATTTTTTTGAAAAGAGGTCAATTTCTTTTCGGTGGATTTCAATTCTTTTAAAAGATTGGGAAGCTTTCCATATTTGATCTCCGCCACTTTTTGCAAATCAGCCGCCGCTTGTTCTTTTTCAATTTCAAATCGTGAAACATCTATTTGCTTCTTTAAATCTTTAATTTTAGCGATTACCTCTTTCTCGGTCCGCCATTTATCCTCAATTTCTTTTGCCTTTTCTTTTAAATCGGCTGTCTGCCGGGAAATTATTTTTTTCTTTTTTTCATCTTTTTTAAAGGCTTCTTTCTCAATTTCTAATTTTTGTATTTCTTTCTTTAAGTTTTCAAGTTCTGGCGGCTCTGATTCTATTTCCAATCTCAAAGAACTCATTGCTTCATCCATCAGGTCAACTGCTTTGTCCGGCAAGAATCGGTCCGTAATGTAACGAGAAGCCAGCTCAGCTGATTCAATTATAGCTGAATCTTTAATTTTTACGCCGTGGTGAAGCTCGTATTTTTCTTTAATCCCCCTCAAAATGGCAATGGTGTCTTCTGTTGAAGGCTCTTGAACGTAAATTGGCTGGAATCTTCGTTCCAGAGCCGGATCTCTTTCTAAATATTTCTGGTACTCTTTCAGAGTGGTCGCTCCAATCGCTCTTAACTCTCCCCGAGATAGGGCCGGTTTTAAAAGATTTGAAGCATCAATCGCTCCTTCGGCCGCTCCCGCACCAACTAAAGTATGAAGCTCATCAATGAATAAGATATAACGACCCGCGGCCCGGTTCATTTCCCTGAGAAAGGCTTTTATTCTGTCTTCAAATTCGCCCCGGTATTTTGTACCTGCCACCATCGCCCCCAAATCCAAAGCAACCAACTCTTTATCCTTAAGGCTTTCCGGCACTTCTCCTTTGATAATTTTCTGGGCCAGACCTTCAGCAATGGCGGTTTTCCCCACCCCGGCTTCTCCAATTAACACCGGGTTGTTTTTTGTCCGACGGGAAAGCACCTGTATTAATCTTCTGATTTCGTTTTCCCGGCCAATTACCGGGTCCAATTTTCCCTGCCTCGCTAAATTAGTTAAATTTCTGGCGTATTTTTCAATCACCTGATATTTTGATTCAGGTTCTGGATCCGTAATTCTTTGACCCCCTCTAATTTGAGAAAGATGCTTTAAGGCCGTATTATAATCCAATTTGCCAAATTCCAAGGTGGCAGCCCCTCCGCCTGGCTGTAAAAAAATGGCTTTATCTAAAATTTCTCTGGCTTTGGTTTCCGTATCCAGCAAGGCTAAAAATAAATGCTCTACCGAAATAAATTCATCGCCCATTTTCATTGCTTCCTGCCGCGCCCGGTCTAAAACCTTTGCCATATCCTGAGTGAGGTAAAACTGGCCGAAAGCCTGCGGAGAGTTAATGACCGGAATTTTGTCTAAAGCCAATCCCGTCTTTCTCTTCATGCTTTCAATATCAATGCCTGTTTTCTGAAGCAAATTTAAAACCACGCTTCCTTCCTGCGAAAGCAGAGAATACAAAAGATGCAGGGCGTCAATTTGCTGTTGCCCCTTTTCTGAAGCCGCCGATTGAGCCGACAATATCGCATCTTGCGCTTTATGAGTAAAATTCGCTCCTCCGTTCATATTCTTTTTTTATCATAAAATTTTAAAAAAATCAATCTCAAGAAAAAAAGAAGGGAGAAAAAAATATTTCCTCCCTTCTTTTTTATTTTTTTCTTAATTATCTCTCTTGTCAATGTCTCACTCGCTTTTTTCGCCCAAAGTAATTTCAATAATCTTTTCCTCTCTTCCTCTTAGAATTTTCAAGGTTACTTTATCTCCGGGATTATATTCTCCAATAGTTTTCGCCAAACTGTTATCGGTGGTAATTTTTTCTCCATTAAATTCTAAAATTATATCGCCTTCTTTCAGACTGGCGGCTTCGGCCGGAGAACCCGGAAAAACAGCCGGCTCTCCCTGGCTTCCTTTTGCTACCCAGGCTCCGTAATTTACCGCCAATTTATTTTCTTGCTGAACTGCATCATTAATCAGAGCATACCTTACCCCTAAAAACGGATAGACAATTTTCCCTAAAGTTTTAACCTGTTCAATGCCTTTTTTGGCTCTGTTAATGGGAATGGCAAAGCCAATATTTTCTGCTCCCTGCGCCATAGCAAAGTTTACCCCGATCACCTCGCCTTTCAGATTTAAAAGCGGTCCGCCTGAATTTCCCCGGTTGATAGCGGCATCCGCCTGAATCACATCTTCTAATGTTTCCACCACGCCTCCGCCGCCAGCCGTTATGGTCCTTCCCAGGCCGGAAATTACTCCTACCGAAACCGTATTTCTAAATTCTCCCAAAGCATTGCCAATGGCAATGATGGTCTGACCAATCTGCAAATTATCTGAATTGCCTAAATTTAAAGTCGGGAATGATGTTCCGGCTCCTTTTATTTTGATAACCGCCAAATCTCTGGCAGTATCCCTCGCTAAAACCTCGGCCGGATATTTTTTTCCATCGTTGGTTAAAACAGTATAATCGGCTTCTTTGTCAGTCACCACATGTTCATTGGTTAAAATCATTCCATCTTCTGAAATAATGAAACCTGTGCCGCCACCCACTTCTTGTTCTTGAGTTCCTTTTTGTCTGTATTGAGGGATTTGAAAATTAAAATTTGGGAAGTCTGGAAACGGATTAATGTAGTATTGCTCAATCACTGGCAGGTCTTTGGTAACAATAATGCTGACGACCGCCGGCGATGTTTCTTTGACTACATCAATTACCGACTTTTCTTCAGTTGTCTGAGGAATATAAGCAGTCGCTGTTTGATTATTATTCGTTGCCGGTACTGAAGTTACTATTTTTGAAAAATAGTCTTTGAGTTGGGGCGCCAAATAATCGCTGGAAATCAATCCGCCTGCAAAACCAAAAAAAGATGAAATAATGATAACTGAAAAAATTTGCCAAAACGTTTTGCCGAGGTTGGAAGGCGGCGCTTTCACCCTGTTAAATAGTCGTGAAACGAATTTAACAGGGTGAAATTTTGGAAATTCACTTTTTGGTGGTAATTCCTCCATACCTAATTATTTTATTTTGTTCTTTTCTGCTTGTCAAGAACCCTGTAGCAATAGCTACGGGGTTCTAAATATGCAATTTATTTCTTACTTTTGTAATGTCCGAATTTATAGTGAAAAATATCTGATTTGATCGGTCCTAAAAAATGATAGTGAAGTTCAGCTGACGTATATTTTAAAATCACTTTCAGCCAGCCGTCTTTGTAAAATCTTCTTAAAGAAATTGAGATTTTGACTCCTTTTAACACGCCGAATTTTCCTAATTTAGCCGCTCTTCTCACATAATCGTGGTCTTCGCAAAGTTTTATTTTTTCGTCAAACCCTTTTATTTTAAAATGAAGGTCTTTTTTGATTAAATAGCCCATCGCGCCGTAAGGCAAAAATCTCTCTAATTTTTTAACCGGATAGTTGTAAAAGCGGTCAAAAAGAAATTTTATCATTTTTCTGCTCGTCTGCGGGTCAAGCTGGACACTCGCCACATCTAGATTTCTTTTTTTAACTTCTCTAATTGCTTTCTCTAAAAATTTTTTCGGCAAAATCACATCGGCGTCCAAAAATAAAAGCAGGTCGCCTCTTGCTACTCTGGCTCCTTGATTTCTGCCTGCGGCTGGCAATCCGCCTTTAACAAGTTTTGCGCCAAATTTCTTGGCAATTTCTTTAGTTCCGTCTGTCGAATCTGCGTCGGCGATAATTATTTCAGAATCGCTAAATCTTTGCCTTTTTATTGACCTTAGAAGTTTAGGAAATAAATCTTCTTCGTTTAAAGTTGGAATAATAATACTGAGCATATATTTAATTTTAGATTAATTTTTATAAAAATGAAAGTTAAAAAGGTCGAATGCAGAGCACTCGACCTTTTTGAGATCTTACTTCTTTATCAACATTAGCGATAAATAACAACTTCCTAATGTTAACCCTCCAAATGTTAAATAGACGACAGACCAAGGAAGCAGGCTTCCGGCAATCAGGGCAAAAATAAAAGAAATTATCAATCCTGTTGGATAATCCTTAGGAACCGGTCCCCACCACTTCTTATGCCAAGGAATAAACTCTGATTTGAATTTCTTCAAACCATAGGCGGGATTCCATACAAACCATAAGAAATCCCACACCACGGACATTAAGAAATACATTGAGAACGTTTCCAGCTCTTTCACCAAAGTCCAACTCGTGCCCGCCACAAATGGAAAGTGCAGGATTAGTAACGGCAATGGAAATATCGCCGCATGATAACCCGTCAACTCTTTTCCATTCATAAACATGGCGTATATTTTGGCCACGAATGATTTAGAACTTGGTCTCCAACAGGGTAAGTTTTTTGCCCAACCATCTTTCCCCTCTATCTGGATTTCCAGAAGGGCAATAACGGCCACCAAAATAAACAGATAAACAGCATAGCTAATCGTAAACATATTCTTTCCCTCCTTTCGGTATTTTTCTTTCCTTATTTACTTTTTCTTTGTACTGCCTATATTATAAATCTTTTATAAAATTTGTCAAGCTTAAATGTTCCTAAAACAACCTTCTCGCCTCTTCCCAAATTTCTGGCTGATTTTGTTTGGTTTTCATCCAAAACCACCACTCCCCTCCCCATAAATAAAATGTATCCAGCCCGGTTTTTCTGGCAAATTCAATATTATATTTGAATTGCTCCAAATTCATGGTTTTTTCTTGCTCTGCCAAAGGCAAGTCATAAAGAAGTTTGGGTCCCCAGGGTTCTGCCTGCAGTTCTACGACCATTACTTTTTTACCAAAAATTTTATCAACGTACAACGCTTTCCTGTTATAAAAAGTTGAAGGAAAAGGGTAGGTAATGTAAGTTTTTAATTGATGGAACCAAACTTTTTTGTACATCGTTGTCCCTACAATATCTCCCAGTCGGGCGGATTGAATCCAAAAAGAACCTTCGCCGCTGTCTGATATTAAGACGGGTCTCTTTTGTAAGTCTAGTGATTTTACTAAAGCTACTTCTCTTTTCAAAAATTCCTTATCCGACCAAGGACACTCGCCAAAAGGAAAAAACGACTCATTTTCCACCTGCCAAGCCCAGATAGCTTCTGAATCACGATAACGCAAAACAATGTTTTCAATTAACTCTAAAATTGCCGGCTGCTGTTCTTCCTTGTCTTCGTTTTTAGCCCAGTCAGGAATATGACATTCTGGCCAGCGAGGGGTTTTCATTCCAATGACCAAAAGGATTTTTACTCCGATTTGGTCGGCTTTTTGGATTTGCCAATCTAAATCTTCAAAATTATACTTATTTTCTTCCGATTCAATTTCGTCCCAATAAGTAATTAACTTTATATTTTTAATCTTTAAATCATCAAGCAAGGCCAAATAAGTGTTTTTCCAATCTAAACCAAGGAGCTCTGTGTGTTTTTGGGAAAAATTAACTCCCCAGGTGATTTCTTTGGCAGGTCTGGTTGGGCCAATAAAAAAATATACAACAAAAAGCAAAAGGAGAATTAAAAATATTAATAAAACTTTTTTTAAAATTTTCTTTAACATTTTACAAAGCAACTAAAGCCAGGCCCGCGCCGATTAACAAAATGGCTAAAATTTTTTGGAAAATAATTTTACCAGAAATTTGCTCTTTCAGGATTTGAGGAAATTTTAGAGAAAGTAGAATAGCAAAAATTAGCACAAAAACATACTGCACTCCGCCCAAAGCACTAACTAAAGCCAAAGAGGCTGTCCCAGCCAAGGCAATTGCCCAATTCTGCAAAATAAAACCGCTGGCTGCCCCCACTTCAACGGGAAGAAAAACTCCCCAGGTTTTTAAATTAAATGACTTTTTCTTTACAAAAAGTTCTTCTCGCACCTCTTTTGAAAAAAATAAAATTATCGCTAAAAGAAAAGCGCCAAATCTTGACCATATAAAACCGCTGATAAATGGTTGCTCAAGATAAACTAATTTTGACAAAACATAATATAGAGAGAAAAAAATCGCTGCCAATGCTGAATATTTAAAGCTTTCGAGGGTAAATTTTTTATCTTTTTCCCAAGTGATTAAAGTGCTTCCTGAGATAAGTAATATAAAAGCAACTATTCCTTTTAAAGAAAGAGTTGCTTCTCCTCCGAGAAAAAGATAGGTTAGTCCGAAAGTGAATAAAGGAGCCATGGCGCCAATTGCCAAAACCACTCGCGAAGTATCGAACCTTTGAAGCCCATTAAAATAAAAAAGAGTGCCTAAAATATGCGAAGCGCCGGCCAAAAGAGCTAAAAAGATTACTAAAGGAGTGGGAATGGAAAAGCCAAAGGGAATCAATGCCAAAGCCAAAATCCCAAATGTTCCCACATAGAAAGCGTAAACTTTCGGAGAAGGCATCAATCCTTTTAAAAGATACTTATCTCCAAAAACGACAACAGCAAAAAGAAAATAGCTCAAAATTGCAATTAAAAGCCAGCTCATTGTGAGATTATTTTTTGAATTTTATACGTTCCTAATTTTTCTCCTTCAATAAAACCTTGCATGGCTGCTTCCGCCAAATATCCCTGCTTTAACCAGTCAAAAAGCCACTGGTCAGTATATTTTGGATTTTCTTGCAATAAACCAAAACCAGATTTCAAAAGCCATCTCATATTAAATTCTTCCTGAGAGCCAACCGGCGGAGCAATAATTATTGGAATTCCTAAGGCTGAATAAAATGAGATCTCTGACGGTTTTGTCCACAAAATATCGGTTTTTTTCAGCGACTGATTAAACTTTTTAAAATAATCTTCAATGTTTTCTCCAAAAAGTATCTCAATTGAATTAGCGGAGGTCAGACCTCCGCTAAAATCTTCTAAGTTTAATTTCTTAATATGGTACAGAAAATAGTTTTTAACTTTTTTTCTAATTCCGGCCGACAAAATTACCTTAACCCTCCCCTGTTTAAGGTAGAACCTTAAACATTTTAGGAGTTTAATTCCGATTTCCTTCTGGACGCCGGCTCCGCCAATAGAAAACATTATTGTTAAAGGATGATCGGGTTTCTCGGGCAATTTTCCTAAATTTTCTTCAATCAATGTTTTATATTTATCAAAATATTTTCTTTTTGGATCTAAATTAAAAAGCCGGTGCTTCAAATCGTCTTTTAAGATTTCTAAATTTTCAGTTCCAATCAATTCTTGAGGCAAAGGATAACCGGTAAAAAAGATATTTTCATCTTTTACTCCATAAAGTTTCAACCTTTCCGCTACTCGTTCGGTCGGAACGAAATATTTAATTCTGCTTTCTTTTGGGTTAAATGGCGCCCATACTCGGGATATATCGGCATCGCAAATGATACAAAAAATCTCTCCGGGATAATTAAAATATTCAGCCATAAAAGTCGGAGTAAAAAAAGTAGAGACCAGAGGCAAAAAATTTTGACCCTGTCCGGATTGAAGACTTTGTATTAAATGCTCGCCCCAGCCAGTTTTAATTACAGAATAAACCTCCCGCAAAGATAAATTTGGTTTTGATAAATCTCTTTTAGGATAAAAAGTTAAAATTTTTTGAAATTGATCATAAATTGAAAAAGCGGTTCTGCCAATCAGGGGAATTCTTGAAAAACGGGAGATAAATTCATAAAACTTTCTCGTTCCCTCCCAGATTATTTTATCTATTCCCAGAATCCCTTCATAGTCATTGGCATTAATAATTTTCCCTTCAGCCAAATTTCTCAAAGGAAAAGCGGTTCTCTGATGCCCGTATCCCATATTGACCGATATTATCCAAGCCCCATTAGACCCCGCCCTTTTTTGAAAAGGGACGGGGCTAACGGGGTAAACCTTTTGTTCCATATTTTTATTCTACCACTAATAGTTCAAAAATTTTAATTTCTGTTTTTCCTGTATTCGCCAAACTAAAAAGCCTAAAGGAGCATAAGAAATTAATAACCAAGCCCAGTGAACATTATTTAAATTTAAAGAGGCAAAAGGGATTTTTGAAAACCAATCAATTATGTTCACAAGATAACTTAAAACGAGCCAGGCAGGCCAAGATAAAATCCACCCAAAACCCGAAAAAATCATTCCCGACATAGCAAAAATAAAAATTAAAATGGTAATTGGGGCTAAAAATGGAACAATCAAAATATTGGTGATTGGCGATACCAACGGGATATAGCCGAAATTATAAACTAAAATTGGCAGAGTAAAAATTTGGGCAGATATGGTGGCTGAAAGAGTGGTTTTTATCGGAAAAAATTTGGGATTGGGAATTTTTTTAAAAATATCAGAAAAAAATGGTTGGAGATAAATCATTCCCAAAATCGCCAAAAAAGAAAGTTGAAAACCGATATCTAACCTTAAAAGTAAAGGATTTAAAAATAACATAAAAGTGGCGGCGAAAACCACTGCCCTTTGTGCCACTGACATTCTGCCTAAATGCTGAGCCAAGAGCAAAATGCCAGCCATCACGCCAGCCCGAACAGCCGAAGCCGGAGCGCCAATCATTAAAATGTATAGAATCAATAAAAAAATAGTGAAATAAAATGCCTGCTGTCGCCAAAAACCAAGCATCAAGAGGAAATTTAAAATTAAAAAAGATATGATTGTAATGTTCATTCCGGAAACGGCGGCAATGTGTCTGGTGCCGGTGAAATTTAATTTTTCCTTCCATCCCTGAGAAATATTTTCTTCATCGCCAAAAATTAAGGCCTCCAAAATTCCTTCCTGAGGCGGTGAGATAAATTGCCGGGCGATTTCTTTGAATTTATTTTTGAAAGAAAAAAGAGGTTTCATTATCGGATTGCCAAAATTTTGTCCCAATATTTTTATTTCGGGAAAACTCATTACTGAATAAATCCCATCTTTTTTAAGATAATCTCTATAGTTGAAACCTTCAAAAACCGGCGGCGCTTCCAGTAGTCCTGTAATTTTTAATTTATCTCCGTACTTGTATTCTGGATACCTGCCCGTAGTTACCAAAACCCTTGCCCCGTAGGAAGCCGAAGGCTTTACTTCGGGGTTTCCGTCAATATCTTCAACTTTTATGGTTAATTTTTGACTTTTCTCTCTCAAATCCGGCGCTGCTAAAACTATTCCCACTAAAATAATTTTTTCTTCTAAATCGTTAAGTTTTCGCAATTCGGAATTCAGAATTCGTGATTCTACTGCCATGTTTCGCCAAATTCCCAGCACTAAAAATAAAATACAAAAACCAATAACGATCGATATTTTATACTTCCACAGAACTGAAATTAAAATTATTCCTAAAATTAAAAATGCCAGCAAAACTGGCAGAGGAAAATTAAAAAATGAGCTCAAAAATATGCCTAAAACAAAAGAAAGACAGAAATACAGAAAAATTTTAGACGCGGTCATTAGGATATTCTACCTCACCTGACATATTTCAAAAAACGGAGAAATGGCTTTTTGAATTTCCAATAAAAATTCCTGCGGATAGGGTTTTATTTTTTCAAATTTTGGGTCAATGGTTTTTTCCGGTCTAAAATTTTGTAAATAATAAATTTTAGCATCCTTAATCCATTCCGCCATCTTTATTATATCTTTCTTAGTGTGGATTTTAGGTAATATCGTGCTTCGAAATTCGTAATCTACTTTACCCTTTTTTAAAATATCAATGCTTTTTTGAATTTTTTCAACATTAACTCTTGCTCCCGTTACTTTATTGTATTTTTCTTTGGGAGCTTTAATGTCCATAGCTACATAATCAATTAATTTTTTATCGATTAAATCCTTTAGCATTCTGGGATTTGAGCCATTAGTATCTAATTTAATTCCGTATCCTAATTTTTTAATTTTTTTACAAAATTGAGGCAGATTTTTATTAAGACAAGGTTCGCCTCCACAAATCGTCACCTTTTCTAATAATCCTTTTCTCTCTTTTAAAAATTTGAAAAATTCTTTTTCTGAAATCTTGGGCTGTTTTTTTATTTTTTCCGACAAAACAAGTTCTGAAGAATAACACCAAGGACATCTAAAATTACAACCGCAGAGAAAAACAGTGGCCGCAATGCGGCCCGGATAATCAATAAGGGTAAATTTTTGGAGCCCGCCGATTTTTATCATCTTGGTGATTCAACCTTAGGAAGTTTAAATTCCTTTCTGTCTTTAAACTCCTGTTTTTTGCCAAAATTCCACTGCTGAACCGGCCTTAAATAACCAACCACCCTTGAGTAAACTTCGCAGGGTTGTTTTATGATGCATTTGGGACACTCAAAATGTTCTCCATCCAAATAGCCGTGACTAGGGCAAATGGAAAAAGTGGGGGTTAAGGTAACGTAAGGCAATTTGAAATTTTCAAAAACTTTTCTGACCAAGTTTTTAGCCATCTGGGCATCGGAAACTCTCTCCCCTAAAAAGAGGTGGACGACGGTTCCGCCCGTATATAACCTCTGTAAATCGTCTTGGAGTTTCAGGGCTTCAAAGATATCGTCGGTATAATTCACCGGAAGCTGAGTGGAATTGGTGTAATAAGGCACGGTCTTTGTCCCGGCGGTTTTAATGTCTGGATATTTCTCTTTGTCGGTTCTTGCCTGACGGAAGGCTGTCCCTTCGCCCGGCGTTGCCTCAAGGTTGTACAAATTACCGGTTTCTTCTTGGTATTTTATCAATCTTTCTCTCATAAATTCTAAAACTTCTATGGCGAACTTTCTGCCTCTTTTTGAACCAATATTCTCTCCAAGAAAATTCAAAATAGCTTCATTCATTCCCATCAGTCCGATGGTTGAAAAGTGATTACCAAAATAGGCATTTCTTAATTGTTTTACCGAGGCTAAATAATACTTTGAATACGGATAAAGGCCTTTTTCCATAAAATCTTCCAAGGCCTTCCTTTTTATCTCCAAACTCTCCTTTGCCAAATCCATCAAATGCGACAATCTGTCAAAAAATTCTTTTTTGGTTTTGGAAAGATAGCCGATGCGAGGCATATTGATGGTTACCACCCCAACACTCCCGGTGGAAGGATTGCTTCCGAACAATCCGCCCCCTCTTTTGTAAAGTTCTCTGTTGTCTAAACGCAATCTGCAACACATACTTCTCGCATCATCTGGTTTCATATCGGAATGAATGAAATTTGAAAAATAATTCACTCCGTATTTTGCCGTCGCTTCCCATAAAGGGTTCAAATTTGGGTCATCCCAATCAAAATCTTTACCAATGGAAACCGTCGGGATGGGGAAAGTAAAAGGCCTGTTTTTGGCATCGCCCTCCATCATGCATTCATAAAAAGCCCGGTTGAAAACATTCATCTCTTCTTGAAATTCGCCGTAGGTTTCTTTTTGAGGTTTCCCGCCAACAATCACCGGCTGCTTTTTATAAAATTCAGGGACCTTAATATCTAAAGAAACATTCAAAAATGGCGTTTGAAATCCGACGCGGGTTGGCACCATGCAATTGTAAAGAAACTCCTGCATCGCTTGTTTAACCTGAGAATAATTAAGATTGTCGTATTTAATAAAAGGAGCGAGCAAGGTATCGAAATTGGAAACGGCATTAGCTCCTGCTGACTCTCCTTGCAACGTGAAAAGGAAATTAACCAACTGGCCCATCGCCGTTCTAAAATGTTTGGCCGGCCGAGATTCTATCTTGGAAGCAACTCCGCCAAAACCGCGTAATAATAAATCGTAAAGATCCCAGCCCATACAATACGGCGCCAAGGTTTCTAAATTATGAATGTGAAAATCTTCGTTTGCCGCCGCTTCTCTGATTTCTTTCGGATAGATTCTATTCAACCAATATTTTTTGGTAATGGCAGAAATTGTATATTGGTTAAGTCCCTGCAAAGAATAAGCCATATTGGCATTTTCGTGGACTTGCCAATCTAACTCCTGGAGATATTTATCAACTCCCTCGGTTGATTCATCAACCATCGCTACCGCTTCTCTGATTCTTCTTCTTTGCTCTCTATATAAAATATAAGCCTTGGCGGTATCAACTAAACCTTCTAAAATTAAAACTTCCTCAACTATGTCTTGAATTTGCTCTACCTGAGGAATTTCATCTTTTTTAAACCGGCGGTTTAATATCTCGACGACTTTTTCAGAAACTCTTTTGGATTTTTTGCCGTCACCCTGGTCAGTCGCGGTAATCGCCTTAAAAATTGCATCTGTAATTCTTGATTGTTCAAAGTCAACAATCTGTCCGTCTCTTTTTTTGACTTTTATAATTTTGTTTTGAAGCATACCAACAAAAAATTTCCTTTTAGGAAATATGAAAAGATTATTTCATTTTAGCTCAATAAAAAACAGGGTCAAATCTTGTCAAACCCTGTTAAAATTGCGAGTTATCCACACCCGGAAATCCCGTCATCAGAATCCCCCGTGGTGGAAAAACAGCGGGCTTTGCCCGCGTTAGAAACCGAAGGTGGTCAAAGAGATAAATCTCTTTTTCACCTCACTACGTTCGGTGTCTAAAGCGGGGGTCGGGGGATTACTAGAAGCCAGTGGCAATTAGCGTTACTTTTATTTCGCCTTTTTTTAATTTCTCATCTTGCACGGCGCCAAAAATAACTTTGGCCTCGGGATTAATTTCTTGAGTGATTATCTTAGCCGTCTCATCAATTTCTGAAAGCGCAATATCTTTATTGCCAGAAATATTAAACAAAACTCCTTTGGCTCCGCGACAAGATATTTCAAGCAAAGGCGAATTTAAAGCTTGTCTTGCAGCTTCTTGGGCCCTG
>Ga0214473_10001512_pt1 | contig 30375 bp, 35 predicted proteins | sample RVTome_7_FD_203509 | JGI IMG/M metagenome (GOLD analysis project Ga0214473, IMG submission 203509) | Soil microbial communities from uranium-contaminated site in the Upper Colorado River Basin, Wyoming, United States - RVT98D197 | ecosystem: Environmental > Terrestrial > Soil > Contaminated >...
ACGGTCGGGAAAGGGCCCCGGGGGGTCGCCCGCGGGTCGCCGTCGTCATCCCGAAGTACGGGTTGATCGGCGGAGGGGAGAGGTTCGCCGCGGAGCTGACGGAACGGCTTGCCCGGAAAGGGAAGTACGAGTTCCACGTTTTCGCAAACCGGTGGAGCTCCACTTGCGGAGAGACGGCGTTTCACAAGATTCCGTCGATCCGGTATCCCAGGTTTCTGCGGCCGATCGGCTTCGCCTGGCTCGCGGACCGCATGGTGGCAAAGGGCAGGTTCGACCTCGTGCATTCCCACGAGCGCATCTTCCGCGCGGACGTGTTTTCGCTGCACTCCGTCCCGCATGCGGGCTGGGTCCGCGACGTCCGCCGGAAGCGCCCGGGCCTATTCGACCTTGCGACCGTCTCCGTCGAAAAAAGGATGATGGAGAGCGGCGCGGGCGTCTTCCTGCCGGTTTCGACGCTTGCGATGGGAGCGTTCGCCCGCGAATACCGTATCGATCCGTCGAGGTTCCGCGTGATGCACCCCGGTGTGGACGCGGGGAAGTTTTCCCTGCCGGACCGTTCCTCCTGCCGACTCGATATCCGGTCGCGCCACGGGATCGGGTCGTCGGAGACCGTCGTCCTTTTCGTGGGGATGAATTTCGAGGTCAAGGGGCTGGATGGTATCATGGCTTCCGTGGCCAGGGTGAGGGAGAAGCCCGGGGGGAGAAATCTCCTGCTGCTTGTCGTGGGCAAGGGGGATATCCGGAAGTACGGGAAGATCGCGCATCGGCTGGGCATCGGCGACGCGGTGGTCTTCGCGGGGCCGCAGGCGGAGGGGATGGAGCGCTACTACCTTGCCTCGGACATCTTCATGATGCTCTCGAAGTTCGACACCTTCGGCATGGCCGTGCTGGAGGCGATGGCCGCCGGCTTGCCGGTGGTCATCAGCGGGGGCGTCGGCGCGAAGGACCTCGTGGAGAACGGGAGAAACGGGTTCGTGGTCGGGGACCCCGAGGACGCGGCTTCCGTCGCCGAGAGGATCGGCCTGCTGCTGGACGAGGATTTCCGGTTGCGCATGGGGCGGGAGGCGCTGCAAACCGCAAGGGAGAACAGCTGGGACAGGATGGCGAATATCGTCGAAGGGATCTACGATGAGATGCTCGCCTGACCGGCAAATATCGGGGCATGCGGAATGAACCCTAAAATCTCCGTGATCCTCACCGCCTGGCTGCGTCCCCAATACCTGGAGGAACAGGTCAAGAAGGTGCTCGTCCAGACGGTGGCGCCGCATGAGATCGTCCTCTGGTACAATAAGCCGCCCAAGGCGCTGGGCCTCCTCGAGCGCAAGCAGCTGGTGAGCTTCGAGAACGACAAGCACGTCAAGAAGATCATTTGCGAACACAACTTCGGCATCATCCCGCGTTTCACCCTGGCTTCGGCGCTGGAAGGGGAGTATGTCTGCATCTTCGACGACGACACGATCCCCGGCGAGCGCTGGTTCGAGAACTGTCTGAAGTATGTCGACAGCGAGAAGGTCATCTGCGGGACGATCGGGCTCCGGTTCCTGTCGGGGACGGTCCTGAAAACGCAGAAACCCAGGATGGGCTGGGAAGGGATGAACGAAACCCTGGAATACGTCGACCTTGTCGGCCACAACTGGTTCTTCCGCAGGGAATGGGCCCGGTATTTCTGGGACGAGGAGCCCCCCTGCCGGACCTTCGGGGAAGACATCCATTTCTGCGCGATGCTGCAGCGGCGCGGCATCCGCTCCGCCTGCCCGCCCCATCCGAAGAGCGACCCGTCCCTGTGGGGATCGCTGAAGCCCGAGCGCGGAGTGGACCGGGTGGCGATCAGCAGCACCGACCGGTCGGAGGACTACTGGAACGTCGTCCGGACCGAGATGGAGAACGGCTACAAGCCGATGCTGCTATGATCCTCGTCGCCTACGGGACCCGCCCGGAAATCATCAAGCTGTTCCCCGTGATCCGCGAGCTCAGGAAGCGGCGGATCGCCCATGAGACCCTTTTCACGGGGCAGCAGACGGACCTTTATGAGGACGTGAAGGACCTGGTGCCCCGGCCGGACGTTAGCTTCGCCGATTCCTTTTCGGGCAGGGGGAAGCACAACACCCTGGGAGAAAGCTTCCTCAAGATCTGCCGGGCATCCGAACGGTTGTTTTCCCGGCGCCGCTTCGATGCGGTCGTCGTCCAGGGGGACACGACGACCGCCTGGGCGCTCGCCCAGATGGCGTTCTACAACGGGGTGAAGATCGCGCACGTCGAGGCGGGACTGCGGACGTTCAACCCGGCGAATCCCTACCCGGAAGAGCTGAACCGCACGCTGATCGGCCACGCCGCCGAATGGAACTTCGCCCCCACGAAGCGCGCCTGCGAAAACCTGACCGGATGCGGAGCCAGGAACGTCCATAACGTCGGCAACACGATCGTGGACGCCGTGGACATCCTGAGGCGCCGACGGAAGATCCCTGTGACCCGGTCGAACGAGGTCCCGGTGACCCTGCACCGCAGGGAAAACCACGCGATCATGGGGCGGCTTTTCGACGAGTTGAACCGCGTCGCCGCCGGGAATCCCGACCTCGACCTGATCCTTCCGATCCACCCGAATCCGAACGTCCGGAAGCACCGCCTGCGGCTTGCCGCGAAGAACATCCGCGTCATCCCGCCGGTCGGTTACCTCGAAATGCTCCGCATGCTGGCCAGGGCGAGGTTCGTGATATCCGACAGCGGCGGCATCCAGGAGGAGTGCGCCTGCCTGAACAAGAAGATCCTTATTGTCAGGGAGACCACCGAGCGGCCGGAAGTGATCGAGATGGGGCTGGGGAAGTTGGTGGGGGGAAAACTCCTTCCCCACATCGACTGGGCGAGGAGTCCCGCGGGGAAATCCCGGCAGCATCCGTTCGGGAACGGCCGCGCGGCGGAGCGCATCGTGCGGATTCTTTCCCGACCCCCGTTGAATGCGAAATGATAAAAATCGTATCCGGACAGAGCATCCCCGTCGGCTCGACGGTCGCGCTTGCGAATCTGTGCAACCAATTCAATTCCAGGGAACACGAGTGCGTATTCTACGGGCCGGACCGATGGCATAGGGACAAGTGCCGGTCCGCGCATCTCTCCGATTTCCACCCGGAGGAAGGGGATATCGTCATCGCGCACGACATCCGGCTTCGTTCGGTTTCCGACCTGTCGGATCTGGGAAACAGGATCGCATCGACGCGAAAAGGCGACTTGCGGTCGGCGCTCCTGGACGGCATTTCCGGGGGCTTCGGACGTAAAAAGAGGCCGGAAGCATTCCGGCTCGTCCTGTCATGCCGCGGAGACGGCCCGGTTTGCGTCGGCCGGACGGCATGGTCCATGTTCCACAAGATCCACTTCTCCTGCGAAGCGCAGGTGGACCGCCGGGCTTCCCGGCACCCTCATTTCGTCTGCCCGGACTTCGTCCATGACTTGAAAAAACCGGTTGCCAGGCCGGAAAAGGTTGCCGGCGTCATCGGAAGCGTCCGGCCGGAAAACCGGCTGGAAATCTCCATCGAAAAAGCGCTGCAGGACGGAATGGAAACGGTCATCGTCTACGGATACATGCTGGATCCGATCTATTTCCACTCGAAAATCGCGCCGCTCGCGAAAAAATATCCGGGGAGAATCAAATTTGCGGGTTTCGTCGACGATCCCCAGCAAATGTACTATTCCGTATCCGATGTGTATCGTTGCGCCGCCAGGCCGTGGAGCACGGTGAAGCGGGAATGCGGCCTGACGGCCACCTGTTATCACGGGCCGGACTCGTCGGAAGCGGCGGAGGCGCCGGGCAACGATTCGATCTACGGCGTGTGGAAGAAAGAGCTGGAACTATGAACCGCAAGGCGGCCGGCGGATAGGCGCATGAAAAGCTTCGTGGATGATTTTTACCTGCTGGTGTCGCTCCTCAAGCGGAGGGAGCCGTTCGCCTTCAACCGGTTTTCCGACGGCGAGCTGTTCATCCTGCAGAACAAGGAAGTCCTCCTCGGCGACAACGTGGTGAAAATCGGCGACAAGGTGATGAAGGGCCATTATCAGAAGGATGATTTCAAGCATTTCATTCCCGCCGAGCATTCGTTCTACAGGGACCGGCTCGTGGAAGCCTTCCGATACAAGGCCAGGAACTATTTCAAGGGGATCAGCTGCAGGTGCTGCGCGGGGGAAGCGGATTTCCGATGGCAGCTGGAGTTCCACGGCGAATTCGACGAGAACTTCACCTGGGCGAACCTTCTGCTGAACGGAAACTACGGGAGATTCATCCGGGAGATGTACCCGTTGTTCAACGCCTACCGGACGGTCATCGTGTGCAACGAGAGTGCCGACCTGACCGCGCTCCCCTTCCTGTGCAAGGATTTCCGGGTCGGATTCAACGCGATGGTCAACGATTACGGACTGATCGAAACCATGAAAAAGTGGATCGACGAAAACGACGTCCGGGGGCATCTGTTCCTTTTTTCCGCCGCTTCCTTCAGCAAGCTGGCGATCCACCAGCTTTATGAATATCGTAAAGACAATACGTACATCGACATCGGGACGACATTGAACGTTTTCGTGCAATTGCGATTGACCCGGTCCTACCTGAAGGCCTTTTGGCTAGGGGAAAAGCACAAGGATATCGACAAAATATGCATCTGGTAGCCGCCGGACTGGCCCGCATTTATCACTTGAAGGGAATCCCATGAAGAATTATTGCCTTGTGGTGAATACCGTATCGACCTCCCGTGACCTTTGGGAAATGTTTTTCGGGCAACTGGAAAAGCATTATCCGGGCAACAAGGTATATGTCTTCACGGACGACGGGGAGGGGATCCCGGATTCCTGCGAAGTCGTCCGTTACGATCCCCGGGACAACTTCCGAACGCAATATCTCCGTTGTCTGAAGTCGGTGAAAGAGGATTTCCTTTTGAATTTCAACGAGGACTATATTTTGTACGACGATGTGGACAAGGATGCGATCGATGAATACGTATCGTTGCTGTCGAAGGATGACGCCATATCGTTCATCCGGTTGACGCGCGGCTCCAACGTTACGCCTTTGAAATACCAAAACAGGGAGGACCTGTATTACCTGGACAACAGGGCGGAATATTTTTACAGCCAGACGGTTGCGATCTGGAAGAAATCGGTCCTGGAGAAAATTCACGAACTGGGCCCGGATGTTCATATCGCGGGCAAAAGGACCAAGCTGCAATTCGAAGTCGAGGCGAACAAGGTGTGTTCGCGCCTGGATATCAAAGGCTTGTTGTCGTATCGCGATGAGCCGAAACGCGGGCTGGTCCATTACGATTCCAGCGTCGTTCCTTACATCGCCTCGGCCTTGGTGAAGGGGAAGTGGAACCTGGGGGAATATGAAAAGGAGCTGGCGCCGATTTTGACGGAATACGGCGTCGATTATAAAAAGAGGGGACGCGTTTGAAAGTCGTCAAAGACCTTTCGATTGAAGTTCCCGGGACCAACGCACACTATTTCCGGCTGGATGAACTGGGCACGGATGACGGCAACGACGTCTTGTATTACGGATACAATTTTCTGGAAAGCGGATGCGACCTGGCATCCGAAGGGAATTACCGGAGAAAAATCTATTTGAACGTCACCATGCCGACGGAGTTTTGCAGCCGTCAGCCCACCGGCGCCGATGACAAGTTCGACGAAATCTACGGAATCTGCCCCTATACGAACCGGTGGCTGAACGGCATAAAAGGCGGAAACAAATATAAAGACATTTTCTATCCGTTCCATGAAGCGGATATCCCTGCGCCGCAGGAGAAGCTATACGATGTCTGCTACCACGGAGGGATTCACGGCGATAGATATGCGAGAATGTTGAAAATAATGAGAAAGTTCAATTATCGGTACATGACCCAGACGCATGGAATCAACAAGATCACGAAGAAACATTTGAAATATGCCACTAATACGAGCCTCACCAACGACGAAAAGTTGCAGCTGATATCCCGTTGCAAGATATCGATTTGCTTCAATACCTTCGATATCCGAAACGACGACGATATCGGAAACGTTAAAGCGAGAAAAAATTGGCGGGACAACGAAGCGTTTCGCCACATCGAGGATTTGAAAATCGCGCCTCAATTCAAATCAAGGTGCAATGAGGCCGCGTTCTCAAGAACCTTGAACCTGGTCAAGAAAGACCCATGGAACGTCATCGAACGGTACTACACGCCGGATGTGGATTTCGTTTATTTCGAGGACCTGGAGGAATTGGAGGGGAAAATCCAGGATATATTAAATCACTGGGAGAGTTATCAGCCCATGATAGAAAGCGCATATCGGAAATCCTTGAACTATACGTGCAGACATTTATATCGCATCATTAATAGCAATCAAACCTGGCAAGGGACTCCGCGGAATGCAGCGGTTCCGCAGGAGGGGAAGCGATGATCATATCGAGGACTCCCGTGCGGACCAGTGTCGATTTTCAGAACCTTTCATCCCCTCTGATCTGATTTTTTCATAATCATTCACCCACCTGTCGGGAACGAGGATCTCCGGAACGCCGCCGAAGAACGCGAACGCTCGAATGTGGGAGCCGATCCAGTCCGGCAAGGTCTGCATTCGCGTTGCCTCGGCGTACGAATAGTTCGAAGCGCCCATCACCGCCACGAAGATCTCCGCCTCGAAGAGGATCTCGCCTGTGCGGCGACCCACGATCGGAACCGTCTGGCCGGCGTAATCGACGAACAGTTTCTCGCTGGCCCGCATGGACAGTCTCCTGTTCGCCAAATACCACCTCCACGGATGAATGAATCTGTGAAGTGTGGCACAGGCGACAACGAAGTTGTCCCGCGTCGCGCACGCCCGACAGAGGTGGGTTACCCCGTGGTCAATTTGGAGCGGAATCGGTAGTCAGTTTGCTCCGGAATACGCAGATGGTCGGGGTGGGGGCAGATCAGGTTGACACACTCAAAAATGTCCGGTAAAGTCGGTGCGCAACGGATACGGATTTTCCTACGATAAAAAGTAGGTGAGGATTGCCAGGCGCCACGCGCGGGAGAGGACGGCAGCGTTCCGCGATCGGTACCGGTTCCGTGCGGGAATAGAGAGGACCTTCTCGGCGCTGGACCGTCACACCGGCGTCAAGCACCTTCGGGTCCGAGGCTTTCCCGCCGTGCGGTTTGCCATAGTGCTCAAGGCGCGGGGGTTGAACCTCCTGAGGGCGGCACCCGCTTGGTGCCCCCAAATCGGCGGACGACCCGCTCCCAGCAAGGGAGATTCACGCCTTTTCGATGGAATCGACTTCATTCACTCGAAACTAATGCACGTTGTTCGCTGGGTCGTCAGTCAACTGGCGTCATCATGCGCCGTTCCCGCCCGACTTCCGGTGGCAACGGCAGCGTGACTTTTTGCAGGGTCATCATTCCTGCACGAGCGGGGCCTCAACACGCCTCCCTTAACCACATGAAATTGGAAGAGATTTAATATCGACATGTTCATAAATTACCTGAATTTAGTTGAACAGTAAATAACAATGGGATTATTCAATGAAACGCTATGATGTGATAAATAATATAATCAAAACAGAACATTATGTCACTTACCTTGAAATAGGTTATGGAACAGGATTAAATTACGACAATATACAAATTAAAAATAAGGTTGGGATAGACATTGGATATGGAGTAGAGGATAAAACGAAATGCTTTATTGGTAATGCCACATCATATTTTAGCATAAACAAATTAATGTTATTTGATATAATATTTATTGATGGATCTCATTTATTTGAAGATGTGCTTGAGGATATTTATATCTCTCTGGATCATATTTCCGATAGTGGTACAATTGTGCTTCATGACTGTAATCCACCCAATAGGCAATTTCAGAAAAGAAAACAAGTTCCTGGCTGTCCTGGATGGACAGGAGACGTATGGAAAGCAATTCATTACTTGAAAGTTCATAGAAAAGATTTATGTATTTATGTGATTGATACCGACTATGGCTGTGGTGTCATAAGGAAAGGTAATAACTATAATCATTTAATGACACCAAGATTTTTCAAAATGACTGTTATGGAAAAAGTATATTTACAAACTATCAGTTTATTTTATAGTTACAGCAAATTAGCTAAGAATAGAAAATCAATTTTGGGATTAATAACTACAGATGATTTTTTATTAATGAATGGTTGACAAGACTTATCTATTAAGATCTTTATGGATTTGCTATTAGCTGCATTCAAATAAACCACACATCGGGGTTGTCCATTGATTTACATAATCACAGTCCATCACGAAACAAATAAGTTTTTAGGGATTCAAAGTTCATTCGTTAATCGATATTCTGCCAATCACAAAGTTATTTGTGGATACTATGGATTTGAGCAATATGAGACAATAGAAAATTACCATTTATTAAATTTAAACGATTTCCATTCAAAAGAACACTCAGTAAGGATGAATTATTTGTATAACTATTGCTTAAATAATTTTCCCGTGAAAGGTGATGATATTATTGTCTTTATGGATAGCGATGCATTCCCAATATCTTCAGAATGGATTGGAAAAATAAATTTATATTTGTCTACATATCCCATTGCGGCGATTCAAAGAAAAGAAAATATTGACAAACCGATGCCCATAGAATGGCAAGATTATCCGCATCCAAGTTTTTGTTCTGTGGTGAATAAATTTTGGATAGAAAATAAAATTATGTGGGACCTTTGTATTAAGAAAAAAATTTACACTCCTGGGATTACTTTAAAAATATGGCTTGATGAAAATAGAATCGAATGGAAACCATTGTTGAGGACAAATGTTATTAACACGCACCCTTTATTATTTGGTGTGTATGACAACATTATATATCATCATGGTTGTGGGAATAGGCCAGTTTTTGATGGTGTTGATATTTGGACTAGACCAAAAATATTAGACGGCCCTGATATTGATATAAAATATCCGATGATCGTTGAATTTAACAAATCAATATCTGAGATAGTAATAAGTGAAATAAAAAATGATTATAGGTTTATATCAATATATTATCTCGGGGTAAATCCTGAGCGTGTTGAGTCAGTAGAACGTGGTGAATGTAATTCTATTATAAAAACCACATATAACAAAAAAATTAAAAAGTATTTTAAGCCACTGCTGTCCGGTTAAGAATTGCCCAAAACCCGTAACATGCTGAAAGAAAGAATGAAAAAGCCAACATTCGCTGTCATCGATTTCAATTTTCCCCTTCCACATTCGGGCTATAGTTCCCCCCGGAAGAATCCGGGGAGGAATGCTCATGAACGCGGGGAAAACCGTCTTCGCACAGCTGCTTGCCCATTTGCCGCGGCACGAATTCCGGAAAGCGGTTGCAAGTCATCGTGGGAATTATCGCGTCCGATCGTTCTCCTGTTGGGATCAATTCATTGCCATGGCGTTTGCCCAACTCAGCGGACGGGAATCCTTGCGCGATATCGAGGCGTGCCTTTCCTCCCATCGAGAGAAGCTCTACCACGTCGGAATGCGTGGAAAGATCTCCCGATCCACTTTGGCCGACGCCAACGAGAGACGCGATTTTCGAATCTACGAGGAAGTGGGTTATTCGCTCATCCGAATTGCACGCAAACTGTACCAAACCGAAGAACTGGCCGTCGAATTGGATCGCTCTCTTTATGCGCTGGACTCCACTACGATCGATTTGTGTCTTTCCCTTTTCCCCTGGGCAACATTCCGAAAGACGAAGGCCGCGGTCAAGATGCATACGCTTCTGGATTTGCGCGGATCGATCCCGACCTTTGTGGGCTTGACTTCCGGGGCGGTGCACGATGTCCAATTCCTGGATGCGGTACCGCTGGAAGAGGAGTCGGTGGTCACACTGGATCGTGGATACCTCGACTTCGATCGACTCTATGCCGTCCATCGGATTCCCGCATTCTTCGTGATCCGCGCCAAACGGAATTTGCGCTTCCGAAGGTTGTTGTCTTTCCCGGTGGACAAGACTTGCGGGGTCCGCGTCGATCAAATCATCACGCTTATGGGAATGCAGTCCCGGAAAGATTATCCAGAGTCGTTGCGTCGCGTCGCTTTCTACGACAGGGAGAACCATCGGCGCCTCGTGTTTTTGACCAACCTCTTCTCCGTGTCCCCGAAGACCGTAGCCGATATCTACAAGCAGCGGTGGCAGGTGGAACTGTTCTTCAAATGGATCAAAGGACATCTGCGGATCAAGTCCTTCTACGGAACTTCGGCCAACGCTGTGAAGACCCAGGTCTGGATCGCTATCATCGTGTATCTTCTCGTTGCCATTACAAAGAAGCGCCTGAAATTGCAACCAAGCCTCCATACACTACTTCAAATCGTGGAAGTGAACCTGTTCGAGAAAATCGATATCATTCAACTGGTTACCAGGGCATTAAGGCAAGAAATCATGGTCGAAACCGCTAACCAATTGAATCTATTCGGTTCTTAGCCGGACAGCAGTGATTTTAAGCGAAAACTTTTTAATATCAATAAATAATCCAGAAATGGTAAAAATTTTCGATTTTGTCAACCGTATAGCCGCATTTTTCGTACAACCTGCGTGCCGCGACGTTTTCCCCCTGCGTGACGACTTGGGCAAAGCGGTAACCCTTTCCGCGGGCCCATTCCTGGGCGGCGCGGACCAGGGAAACCCCGACATTTTTCCCCTCCATGCCGACCGCCACCGCGAGCAGGCCGATGTCTGCGCGGCCCTGCTTCTCCCCCAACGTCACCATCCCCGCGATGCGGCCCGAATCGCGGATCACCAGGACCTCGTCGGCGATCGTCCGGTTCACGGAATTGCGGATCCACATTTTGTAGATGTCCTCGCATGCCCCGTCGGGCATCCGTGGATCGACCTTGAACCGGGAATAGGCGCATATCCGGACCGCAAGGGCCTCCAGCTCGGCGCACGGCAGCGGATCCCCGTACGGCTCCACCGCCCACTCCACGGCGACGGCTGGATCGGAAGCCCGCCCGAGATCGATGAGGTACGTGACTTTCCGGTCGGCGAGAAATCCATCGCAGGCCTTCGCCGCTTCCTGCGACGACGCGGCGTTCGGGTCGGAGGCCCAATACGCCAGCCGCACCGCGGCTTCTTTCAGGGAGGCGATCGTCCGCTCTAGCTCCCCCCGCATCATCCTGTCGGGGAGAATTCTCGCGACGGGGAATCCGAAAAACTTCGTATCCCAGTCCATGATCTGATATCGGTTCATAACGATCCCATCTCCCGTCTCGGCCCTTGCTCGCGCAGCGCCTTCAGTGCCTCGCCGATGGCGTCCTTCATCCTATCCGCCCCCATCTCGTCGAGACAAACGCTTTTTTCCCGGTGGTCGCATCCCTTCCGGCTGCAGGGGACGCAATCCATGTCGGGAGTGACGACCCGGTGCGTCGCGTCGGGAATCATCCAGGCCCTCCAGTCGGACGGGCCGAAAATGGTGACGGAAGGGGTACCCACGGCGCAGGCGATGTGGGGCGCGGCGCTGTCCACGCCGAGGTGCGCCGTTGCGAGACGCAGCAGGGCGGCCAGTTCCGCGAGGGAGGTTTTCCCGGCGAGACTGCATGCCCCCCCGCCGCATTGTCCCGCCATGTGCGACGCTACGCTCATCTCCTCCCGCGAACCCACCAGCACGGATCGGATGCCGTGCTCTTTCCAAAGCCAGCCGATCACCTCCACCCACCTGTCATAGTCCCATTCCTTGTATTTCCAGCGGGAGAAAGGGTTGATGGTGACCCATCGGCCGTTTTCTTCCACATCTTCCGCCAATAGCAGTGCGCGTACCCTCTCGATTGCGGCTTTCGCGGTCCATAGTCTTGGCGCGGTGTCTTCGGTGTCGATTCCGATGGCCCTGAGGAGCGAAAGGGACTGGTCCGCGCCCGGGTGCGCCGGAGGAGACGCGGGCTTCGCGCTGTAGATCGGATAGTTGAAGATGGCGTTGCGCCAGAAGGACTTTTCGCGGTCGTATCGGGATACCCTCACTGGAGCCCCGCTAAGAAATGCGAGGATCGCCCCGCGGTCCCCCGTGCGCAGGTCGATCGCGAGATCGTACTCCGCGCGCCTCAGGCGCCGGATCAACCGGATATTTTCACCGCATATCTCGGCGACCTTTCCCCGGCTTTTCGTAACTTCGATCACTTCATGAAGGTGCGGGTCCTCCTCAAGGAGGGATCCGTACCCCTTTCGGACAAGAGAGGATACCCTGGCTTCCGGCAGCGTCTCCTTCAATGCACGAAGAGACGGCGTGGTGAGAACGACGTCCCCGATATCGCCCAACTGAATGACAAGAACGTTCTTCGCATCGCGTATCGGGCGGATTGTGTCGGTCATGGGAAATTCCCGTGCTTTTCCAAGTGTATCACCCGGATCGGCGAGCCGAGAGGAAAACTTGCCGGTTACCCCCGGAAGATCGCCTTCTCCTTGGCGAGGAACGCCCGGATCCCTTCCCGGAAATCGGCGGTCCCGGACGTCTCCGCGATCCCCTGGCGCTCTTCCTCCATCTGCGTTTCCAGCGGCTGGAGGAGCGCTCGGTTGTACAGCTCTTTGGCCTTCGCATAGGCGAGGGTAGGTCCCGACGCGATCCGGGCCGCCAGCGCCGCCGTCTCGGAGGCGAAGGAATCCTCGGGAAATACCCGCTGGACCAGTCCCCACGACGCGGCCTCGCCCGCGGACAGCGTCCGGCCCGTCAGCGTCAGCTCCATCGCCCGGTGTGTCCCGACCGCCCTTGCCAGGAAGAAGGTCGCCCCCCCGTCGGGGGAGAGGCCGATGTTCTGGTAGGCAAGAGCGAAGCGCGCCGTTTCGGAGGCCAGTACGATGTCCCCCGCCAGCGCCAGGGGGAACCCCGCCCCGGCCGCCACGCCGTTGACCGCCGAGATCACGGGCTTGCGGCAGCGGCGAAGTGAGGCGACGAAGGCGTGCAGACGGACGGTCAGATCGAAAAACCGGTGGGCGGTATCCTCCTTCATCCCCGCCATCATGCCGATGTCGCCGCCGGCCGAAAAGACCCTCCCCGAGCCGGTGAAGACGATGCACCGCACGCCCGGGTCGACCGCCAAGGCCCCAAGGGAGGAGAGCAGCGCGTCGCCCATCTCGAAATCGTACGCGTTCATCCGTTCCGGCCGGTTCATCCGCAGGGTCGCCACGGCACCCTGTCGCTCGACGACGACGGCGCTCATCTCCCTATCCCTCCTTCCGGGGTAAAATCGTTCCCTCCCTTTATACATTTTTCACGTCGAGGCCGTGGGCTATAATTTCAAGGTCCGTCGTTTCCGCTGCGCGATGAAATCCTACGGGGGCAAAGCGCCTATGCCGCTTTCCCGCACGAACTGCCTCACCTGCGGCGCGGAGCTTCCGCATCCTTTCCGGAAATTTTCCGGAGAGGAACCGGTGTGCCCTTACGAGGGGATGGCGTATGCCCAGCTTCGGGCCGGGCACGACCGGATCTATTTCGGTCGGTGGAGAAAGATGGACGCCGGCCCGGCGGATATCGTCCGCGCCTACCACCAGATCGGGAAACATCTGAGCGCGATCGGACGGGTCCTGGAGGGGATGGACCTCCCCGCGGCGCGGAGGGACCATCTCAAGGCCGTCGAAGTGTACCGCATGGGGGATCCCCGGGAAGATTCGCAGGAGGCGCTCCGGTTCATGGACCACTCCCTCTCCTATGCGCACCGGGGGATCGACGATCTCCTGCACGAAAAGGGGTTGCCCCCCCATGCTCCCATGGATTTCGCGGGGTGGTACGATGCCGTGGAAGTGCCCTTCCGCGAAGAGTGGTGAAGATTTACGACCGGAGGAGGAAGAGATGCTACCCCTGGATCGGTATCCCAAGGAAATCACGTTGAGGGACGGCGCTTGCGTCACCTTCCGCCCGATGGTGAAGGAGGATGTGGACCTGATATGGAATTTCCTTCAGCGGATTCCGTTGGAGGACAAGATGTATTTCCGGGAGGATGTGGACCGGCGGGAGGACGTGGAGCGGTGGGCAAGGGACCTCGACTTCGACACGGTGCTTCCCATCCTGGCGTTTTTCGAGGGGCGCGTGGTGGGAGACGCGACGCTCCACCGCAACCGTACGGGATGGAAGCAGCGGGTGGGGACGGTCCGGATCCTCATCGCTCCCGAGTTCCGGCACCGTGGGCTGGGGACGGCCATGATCCGCGAGTTGCGCCACCTGGGCGAGAAGGCGTCTCTCCATTACCTCCTGGTCGAGGTGACGGAAGAGCAGCAGGCCGCGATCCGTGCCTTCGAGACGCTGGGTTTCGAACGCATGGTCGTTTTCCGGAACTACGTCAACGATCAGAAGGGGAAGCTGCATAACCTCGTCGTCCTCCTGTATCCCATGTTGCTTGCCGACGACGAGGTCTTCTACTGAAATTTTCCAATAAAGTTTTTTTCCGTTTCTTCCGATCAGGAAGGACGAGGGGTTCGTAGACCGTCAACCCAACTCCAACGGGAGATAACGGGGGACCGGAAGGTCCCCCGTCCCTTTTAGGGACCGTCCCGCCGTTCCGAAAAGAATCCTCGCCGCCCGCGGCGGGAAAAAATATATATTATTACCGATGGGGCGGAACATTCAGAAGTCGACGAGGGCTGGGATCGGTTGGGCCGGAAGGCATTTCCTGTCGGGCATCCTTCTCGCCGTGTTCCTCCTTCCGCTCCGCCAGGCGTTTCCCGCGGGTCCTCCCGCCCCGAACCCCCATACCCACTTCCGGCAGTCCCCCCAGTGTCCCAGGTGCCATCTCTATGACGGCCCGAAGATGGAACCGGAGCGGATCGCCACCGCGTCCATCGATTTCTGCCTGGAGTGCCACCGGGTCGAGGAGCGGGGCCGCACTCACCCGCTCAAGGTGCACCCGGCCGGCAAGTTCAGGCAGATAAAGGTCCCGCCGGAATTCCGCCTGGGCGACGGCGAACACATCATCTGCCTTACGTGCCACACGGCCCACGGCCCGTTCCTGTCGCCGGTCAGGGCGTTTGCGGGGCAGGCGCCGGAAAATTACCAGGGCGAGCCGAACGCCGCTCCCTGGTACCGGACCTACTTCCTCCGGCGCTCGGATCCCGCGGAGGAAGGGTTCGAAGCGCTTTGCGAGGGGTGCCACAGGGTGCCATGAGTCCCGGCTCTCCACGGCATATCTCGCGGCGGACCATCTTCATCAACCCCCGTTTCCAGGGAGGGACGGCGCTCTGTTTCGCCGCGGTGATCCTCGTTGCGGCGGCGCTCTTCGCCTGGTTCTTTTATCGCCATGCCAGGGGAGCGCTCCGCGTGGCTTCACTGCAGGGGCACTACCATTTTCTGTTTCCCTATGAAATCGTCGGCGGATCCCTGGTGGAGCGCCTTGCAGCGCTGACCGGCGGCGGACTGGCGGCAAGCGTTCTCGTCTTCCTGCTCCTTCTCCGGAGGATCCGCCGAGGGGTCGACCGGCTGATGGGCGCCTTCCGGCTGTCGGCGGAGGGAGACCTGTCGACGCCCACGCAGGCGCCTGGCCTTTTGGATCTTACCGATTTGGGGAGAAAGATCGATGCCTCCCGCGCAAGGACCCTTTCCCTGATCCGCGAAGCCAGGGATGAGGCGGAATTCCTCCGGAAGGAGCCGCTCCCGGAAGAAGAGTTCGCCCGCCGTTGGGATGCCCTGAAGCGGACCCTTCACAGGATCGCCCCGTGAGCGCCCGGCCGTCCGGAGAGAGGACAAAATTGACGGCCCGCGGGTACATCGGACGGTTCGCGGCGTTGCTGCTCCTCGTCTTCTCCCTGGGAGGGGTTTCCCTGTTCCTCGCCTTCTACATCGTTTTCACGCAGCCCCTTCCGGGCACGTATGCGGGGGTGTATTTCGCGCTGCGCAACCTGTCCGCGTTCCTGGTGCCCATGCTGGTCTTCTCCATGCTGGCCTATGTCCTGCTGGTGAGCGTGGCGGTCGCGATCCTCTGCGGCTTCACGTTCCACAAGATCGCGGGGCCGCTCTATCGCATGGAGAGGGCGCTGGAGAACTACGAGTCCGGGGATTCCGTCCGGGCGGTGTTTCTCCGGGAGGGAGACCAGCTGGTCACGCTCGCGGAGGCGTACAACGGCTTCGTGGCCCGCCTGCGGGAGGACCGCCGGGGGTGCCTGGAGGCGATGGAGCACGCGGAACGGCTCTGCCTCCTCGACGCCACCACCTGCCGCGGGGAAATGGGAGACGCCCTTTCCCGGCTGTCCACCCTGCTTTCCCGGTACCGTTGATGGAAAACGGCTCCTTTTTCCAGCGCGCGAAGCGGATCCTCTTCGGGGCCCCCCACGACCTCTTCGATCCGAAGATCTTCCACAAGGTCTCCCTGGTCGCGTTTTTCGCGCTCGTGGGGCTGGGGGCGGACGGGATCTCCTCCTCCTGCTACGGCCCCGAGGAGGCGTTCCTCGCCCTCGGGAGCCACACGGTCCTGGCGATCTTCGTCGCCTTTGCCACGGTGGTCACGGTCTTCATCATCTCCGGGAGCTATGCGCAGATCATCGAGGCATTCCCCTCGGGAGGAGGCGGGTACATCGTCGCTTCCAAGCTTCTCGGGGAGAAGGCGGGCGTCGTTTCCGGCTCGGCCCTGGTCATCGACTTCGTGCTCACGATCACCATCTCCATCGCATCGGGCGCGGATGCCCTGTTCAGCTTCCTCCCGCTGAACTGGCAGTCGCACAAGTTCGCCTTCATCGCCTTGATCCTCGTTCTTCTCATCTGGCTCAACCTGCGCGGCCTAAAGGAGTCCGTGGCGGCGTTGACGCCCATCTTCATGGCGTTCATGCTCTGCCACGTCCCGCTGGTGCTCTACGCCGTCCTGCGCCACGCGCCCGAGCTGCCCGCGGTGGGGGCCCGCGTTTCCATGGAATTCTCTTCCACGGCGAAGCAGCTCGGCTGGGTGGGGCTGGGGGCTCTCCTCATGCGCGCCTACTCGATGGGCGCCGGGACGTACACCGGGATCGAGGCGGTCAGCAACTCCATGCCGTCGCTGCGCGAGCCCCGCGTCCAGACAGGAAAGAAGGCGATGCTGTACATGGCGTTTTCCCTCTCCTTCATCGCCGGGGGGATCATTTTAGGGTACGTGCTGAACGGAGTGATGCCCACCCAGGGGAAAACGCTCAATGCCGTCCTGTTCGAGAAGCTGATAGGAAGCATCTGGCCGGGCCACACGGGCGTCGTGGTCGTGGCGTTCATCCTCGTGTCTGAGGCGGCGCTCCTGTTCGTCGCCGCGCAGACGGGGTTCATCGGCGGCCCGCAGGTGCTCTCGAGCATGGCGGTCGACTCCTACGTCCCCCACCGGTTCGCGCACCTCTCCGAGCGCCTGGTCCGGAAGTACGGCGTCTACTTCATGGGTGTGATGGCGTTCGTGATGCTTTTCATCACGGGTGGGTCGGTCCGGTACCTCGTCGTCATGTACTCGATCAACGTCTTCCTCACGTTCAGCCTCTCCCAGTTCGGGATGTGCGTCCACTGGTGGCAGGACCGCGAGAAGGAGAAGGCGTGGAAGATCAAGTTCGCCATGAACGGCGTCGGCTTCCTCCTGACCGCCTCGATCCTCTGTTTTACGGTATGGGTCAAGTTCCCGGAGGGAGGGTGGATCACCCTGCTCATCACGGGGACGTTCATCGGCATGTGCTTCCTGATCCGCCGCCATTACCGGAAAGCGCAGCACGCCCTGCGGAGACTCGACGAGCTTCTGCTCCAGCTTCCCCCGGTGACGGTCTCCTCCGTGCAGGAGCCGATGCTGCGCCGCGTCGCCCCCACGGCGGCCATCATGGTGTCCGGATACAACGGGCTCGGAATGCACGTCTTCTTCTCCGTCATCCGGTCGTTTCCGGGGACCTTCCGGAACTTCGTGTTCCTCTCCGCGGGCGTCGTCGACAGCACCATCTTCAAGGGCGCGGAGGAGGTGGTGAACCTGGGCGCGGACCTGAAGAAGCAGCTCCTGAACTACGAAGAGTTCGTCAAGGGGCACGGGTATTACGCGGAAGCGCGCAGCGAGGTGGGAACGGACGTCATCGAGACCATCAGCCACCTGGCCGCGGGCGCCGCAAAGGATTTCCCCAACATCGTCTTCTTCTCGGGCCAGCTGGTCTTCCAGGAAGAGAGCGTGGTAACCCGCCTGCTCCACAACCAGACCGCGTTCCTCGCCCAGAAAAAGCTGGTTTTCGCGGGGCTTCCGATGATCATCCTGCCCGTCCGGGCGCTTTGAGGAATGCGGGTTTTCCGCCGGAATATGTGGTATAACGTCGTGGAAATTGCGGGCCGTTGAGAGAGGAGCCGTTGACGGCGCAGGCATCCAGGCAGATCCTGTGGGAATATTTTTTCCTCGTTTCGGCGGTATTGTTTTCCTGCGTGGTCCTGGCCACGCAGTTCGACCCGCGCGTCAACCCGCATACCCTCTTCGGGAAGCCCGACCAATGCGCGAAGTGCCACGTCTATTACCGCGGAAATCTCGAACCGGCCCGTTTCCTGCCGGAGTGCTCCGATTACTGCCTGGGCTGCCACAAGGGAGAGTACCTGGGACGCACGCATCCGATCCAGGTCCGCCCGCGGGACAATTACTGGAAGATGAAGATCCCCGCGGAGTTCCGGCTCGACGACGACGGGAGACTCATGTGCCTGACCTGCCACAAGGCGCACGGACCGTTCCTTGCGACGGTGAAGGCCCACCCGTCCCAGAAACCGGAGCCCATGACGCCTCCCTCGGGAGTTTCCGACTATTACAGGACGTATTACCTGCGGGTATCGGATCCCGCGCGGGGGTTCGCCGCGCTGTGCGACGGGTGCCATAAGAAGCTATGATCGCCTACCCGAGAAATCGCCGGAAGATCGTCTTCATCAACCCCCGGGTCCAGGGGGGGACGGTGCTGTTCTTTTCCGCGATCGTCGTCGCGGGGGCCGCGCTGTTCGCGGGGCTGGTCTACGACCACATCCGGCAGGCCCTATGGGACTCCACGTACCGGGGGCATTTCCTGATCCGGACGCCGTACCAGATCGTGGACGATATCGTCATTTCCCATCTCGCCGCGCTGTTCGTGGGCGTCCTGGCAGCGAGTTTTATCGCATTTTTCCTGCTGATGCGCAGGATCCGGGCGGGAATCCGGAGGGTGGCGGAGGTACTGGAACTGTCCTCGGAAGGGGATCTCTCCACCCCGACGAACGCTCCGGGACTGAAGGAGATCGGATCCTTCGGGGAGCAGCTGGATATCGCCCGTTCCCACACGCTCTCCGGGATACGGGAGATACGGGAAGACCTTGCGTTCCTGCGTTCCGGATCGGCGTCCCCGGAGGAGTCCCGGTCCCGGTGGGAAGACCTGAAGGGGAAGATCGGGAGGATGGCGCCGTGACGGACCGCCTGGCCGTCGCCAAAATGCCCGTCGCGGAGCGGGGGTTCCAGCTCCGGTTCCTCCTCCTGCTTTCGTGCATCTTCGCCTTCGGGGCGCTTCTCCTGTTCGCCTTCATGTTCCTCTTCTTTTCCCGGCCGCTCCAAGGGGATTACTCCAGCGTGTTTTTCGCCCTGCGCCATCTGACCGGCTTCGCCCTTCCCATGGTTTCCTTTTCCGCCCTGGTGTACGTCCTTCTCGTCTGCGGGGCCATGGCGGTGCTGTGCGTCTATACGCTCCACAAGGTGGCGGGGCCGCTCTACCGGATGAGCCGGACGATCGAAAGCTACATCGCGGGGGATTTCCTGAGGCAGGTCGCATTCCGCGAGGGGGACCAGGCCGCGCTGCTGGCGACGTTGTTCAACCGGTTTCTCGAACGCCTGCGGGAAGACCGCCGGAAGCTGGAGGAAATCGTGGAGCGGGCGGAGCAGGCCGGCCGGAAGGATCCTGCCGCTTTGGAAGCCGCGATGGAAAAGGCGGTCGACGAGCTGGATCTTGCCCTTTCCCGGTATCGCTGATCCGCCGGTTGACCTGCCGAGCGGAATTCTGCGAAGATAGCAGGGAAAATACGAATTGTCGTGAATTCGATTCCTACGAAGGAGGATGCATGATGGCAGCCATTCGGAAGGCGGGTTGGTTTTTCGCGTTGGCTCTTATGATGGCGGGGTGGATGGGCGCGCTGGGATCGTTCCGGGGGGTGGCGGTGGCGGGAGTGATCGCCTCCCACGGCACGGGAGCGGGCGAACTCCGGGCGGCGGAAATCGCCAAGGTGCAGGCGTTCCTGGAGCGTAAGGTCGTCCTTCAGAAACTGACGGATTACGGAGTTTCCCCGGAAGAGGCGACGGCGAAGCTCAAGTCGATGAGCGACAGCGATCTGCACCGGCTCGCCTCGTTGACCGACAGGGTGGCGGCCGGCGCCGACGACGGCCTGGGCCTCCTCATCGGCCTGGCGATCCTGATCATTCTCATCATCGTGATCATGAAGCTCATGAACAAGGAAATCGTCGTCCGTTAACGGACAGGTAAGAGTTTTTTCCGGCGCCGCCCCCCTCCCGGGCGGCGCCTTTGTTTTTTTTCGCGAGCATCCATCAAGCGGCAACGTTTTCCTTGTGAAAGCCTCTAATAACAGACAGGCGGCCGGGAGCGCGAGAAAGTTGAAAAACAGGGCCGTTACCTGAACGATAATGGCATCGGGAGGAATAGCCATGGAATCGATTCGCGGGACCGCGTGGTTTTTCGCATTGGCGTTGTCGATGGCCGTTTGGATGGGCCTGCTGGGGTCTTTCCGGGGAGTAGCCGAGGCCGGCATGGTCGCCTCCCACAGCGGCGGCGATCTGCGGGGGGCGGACGCCGCCAGGATGCAGGCGTTCCTGGAGCGCAAGGTCGTCCTGCAGAAACTGGTGGATTACGGAGTTTCCCCGGAAGAGGCGATGGTGAAGATAAAGTCGATGAGCGACGGCGACTTGCACCGGCTCGCCTCGCTGGCCGACCGCGCGGCCGCGGGGGCGGACAGCGGCGCGGACGTCGCGATCACCCTCGCGGTGCTCATCATCCTGATCCTGGTGATATTGATGCTAATGAACAAGCGAGTCGTTGTCCGTTGAAAAAAGGGGTCCGGGTTCACGGCGCTGTCCTGCTCCTGGGCGGCGCTTTGTTTCTCTTTGGGGGATGCGCCGGCACCGGTCCGTTCAAGGAGCGGGAGGCGGACTTCCGGTCGGGAACCGTCCTGTCGGGCGTTCCCTTCCTCCCGCAGGAAGAAGACACCTGCGGCCCATCCTCCCTCGCGATGAATCTCCGGTTCCTGGGGATCGACGCCCTGACGTCGGACCTCGTCAGGGAAACACGGACGGAAGGGTTGAAAGGGACGCTGATCACCGACCTGGCGGCGGCGGCGAGGCGCCGGGGGTTTGCCGCGGAGGTTATCGATCTGGACCTCCCCCGCCTGCGGGAGCGGATTTCCGCGGGAGTTCCCGTGATCCTTCTCGTTGACCTCGGGGCCTGGGTATGGAGCCGTCCCCACTACCTGCTGGCGTACGGATGGACATCGGAAGGAGTCGTCGCGCATTCCGGGCGAGAGCAGGGGAAGGTCATCCCGTTTTCCGAGCTGGACGCGCAGTGGGCCAAAATGGGGCGGCTGGCGCTCGTCGTCCGCCGGGCGGACCGGTGACCTTCCGCATGATAAACGGGATCCTGGCGTCGCTTTTGGTCCTCTTGCTTGCCGGAGGGTGCTCCCGACTGCCGAAGATCATCGTCCTCGATGATCCGCTGACGCCCGCGGAGCACGTGGAACTGGGTGTCGCCTACGAGCGGAAGGGGGAGATCGACCTGGCGCGGCGGGAATACGAAATGGCCCTTCGCAAGGACAGGAAGTTTTTCCAGGCCCGCGTCAACCTCGGCAACGTTTTCCTGGCGAAAAAGGAATTCGGAAAGGCCCGCGCCGAGTACCTCCTGGCGCTGGAGGTCCGGCCGGGGGACGCGGAGGCGACCAACAACCTCGCCTGGTGCGCCATCCTCTCCGGGGAAGGGATCGACGACGCGATGGCGCGGATGAACGCCGTGGTTTCGGGACCCTCCGGCCGCAGGCCCGCATTCCTGGACACGGCGGGAGTTCTCCGGATGCGCGCGAACCGGCCTGATACGGCGGCGGATGCGTTCGCCGAGGCGGAAAAAATGTGCCGGGAGGCCAAGGCGGCCTCGGGAAGCGGCGCACAGGGCGCCGCGGGCGATCCGGGCCCCGTCGCCTGTCCGGAAGAGGTCCGCCGGGAAATCGAGGAGCACCGCGGAGAACTGCGGAAGCGATTCCCATCCCCTTCTTCGCCGCCCGCTCTGATAAAATAGGCCAATGCTGCGCGACGGCTTTGGCCGCACGGTCGACTATCTTCGCCTCTCCATCACCGACCGGTGCAATCTCCGGTGCGTCTATTGCATGCCTCCCGAGGGGATTCCGCTTAAGCCCTTCGGGGAAATCCTTTCCTACGGAGAGTTCCTGCGCTGCGTCCAGGTGGCGGTATCCCTGGGCGTCCGCAAGGTTCGTGTCACCGGGGGGGAGCCGCTCATCCGGAAGGGGGTGGTGGAGTTCATTTGCCGCCTTGCCGCCGTTCCCGGCATCGCGGATCTTTGCATGACCACCAACGGGATCGGGCTCGCCGAAGTCGCCGTTCCGCTTCGGCAGGCGGGGCTTCGCCGGGTCAACATCAGCCTCGATACCATTCGCCGCGACCGGTACGCCGAGATCACCCGACGCGACCGTCTCTCCGACGTTTTCTCCGGGATCGACGCCGCGATTCGCGCGGGCCTTCACCCCGTGAAGATCAACGTCGTCCTCCTTCATGGATTGCTTCCCGGGGAGGTCGACGATTTCGTGGGGATGGCGAGGGAAGCGCCGGTCGAGGTCCGCTTCATCGAGCGGATGCCGGTGGGTTGCATCCCTTCGGAAGGGTACGTTACCGCGGACCGGATCCGCGATCGCATCCTCTCCCTCCCCGGCGTGCGCGCCGCGGCCGGCGGGATGCCGTCCGCGGCGGTCGCGTACGAGGTCCCCGGGTTCGCCGGGACGCTCGGGATCATCTCGCCCGTCTCGCGGAAATTCTGCTCCGATTGCAACCGTCTGCGGATCTCGGCCGACGGGAGGCTCAGGAGCTGCCTGTTCGCGAAGGAGACGCTGGACCTCCGGGCCGCGCTGCGGGAGGGGAAGGACGACCGGGAGGTGGAGGCCCTCTTCCTGCGGGCCGTTTCGACCAAGCCCGAAGGTCACGATCTCTGCGGCGGGTCGTTTACCGCCGAGTCGATGTCCCGCATCGGCGGTTGAGGCAGGGCCCTGTTTCCCCCCATCCATCCGGATCTGAGGTTTCACAACTACGCCTCGTTCCTTCGCCGGCGCCTGGGCGGACCGGTGGCAAGGATCGGCGTGGAGGCGGGGTTCACCTGCCCGAACCGCGACGGCACGAAGGGGACCGGGGGCTGCGCCTACTGCAACAACGAGTCCTTTACGGAAGGGGTCCTCTTCCCGGGCCGGCCCGTGGAGGAGCAGGTGCGCGGGACGATCGCCTCCAGCGGCAGGCTCAAGGCGTTCCGCCGCCTGCTCGTCTATTTCCAGCCGTACACCAACAGCTACGCGCCGCCGGAGGAACTCGAGCGGACCTACCGCGCGGCGTTCTGCCATCCCGACGTGGTCGGCATCGTGGTGGGGACCCGGCCGGACTGCCTGGAGCCGCCGGTCGTGGACGTCCTCGGAGCGATCGCGCGGGAACGGTACGTCTCCGTTGAAATCGGCCTCCAGTCGATCTCCGAGGACGTTCTCGCGGGGATCAACCGGAGGCACACGGTGCGGGAGTTCACGGAGGCGGTCGCGGCCGTGCGGGGGCGGGGGATCGACGTCGCCGCCCACCTCATCTACGGCCTTCCGGGGGACACCAGGGAGAATTTCGTATCGGCGGCGGGGTTCCTCTCCGGCCTGGGGGTCCAGGGGGTGAAGCTGCATCACCTCCACGTCGTGGCGGGAAGCGGGCTGGAAGGCCCCTGGAGGAAGGGCGAAGTCCGTGTGCCCGAATATGCGGAGTACGTATCCGCCTGCGCGGACTTTCTGGAGCGGCTGAGCCCGGAGGTCGCCGTGCTCCGCCTGATGGGAACGGCCCCCCGGGAGATGCTGCTGGCCCCGTTGTGGAGCAAGGGGAGCCGGGACATGTCGCATGACGTGGCCGCCGAGCTGGAGCGGCGGGGGACCTGGCAGGGATCGCTGCGGGAGGAGAGACCATGAGCGCCACGGAGAAGGAGTACCTTCCTCATTCCTCGGGATGCTTCCTGTGCGGGGATGAGAACGACTGCGGCGTCCGCCTGAAGTTCTTCGTGGAAGGGGACGCGGTGTGCGCCCGGATCACGCTCCCCCGGCACGTCAACGGCTACCGGAACGTGGCCCACGGCGGCGTCCTGGCGGCCCTCCTCGACGAGTCGATGGGCTGGGCGGCGACTGTGTTCGGGGGATCGCAGCGGATGTATCTCACCGGCGAGCTCACCGTGAAATACCTCGCGCCGGTCCCCGTCGGGAAGGAAATCGTGATCCGCAGCCGCCTGGTCCGGGACGCGGGCCGGATCGCCTTCAGCGAGGGGGAGCTCTCCTGCGGCGGGGAGGTCCGCGTCCGGGCCAGGGGCAAGTTCCTCCCGATGAGCCGGGAGGCGACGGTGGAAGTGCTCCCTTACATGAAATTCGAACGGTGCCGGAAATACCGGACGCTGTTTCATGAGAACAAGGAGGCGGAATGAAGCGCGTGCTGGGTGTCATCGGCTCCCCGCGAAAGCTGGGGAACTGCGAGTTGACGGTGAAGGAGATCGCGGCCCGGCTGCCGGAGCCCGCGGAGCTCTCGATGGTCCGGCTCGTGGAGAAGGACATCCGTCCCTGCAAGGCGTGCTACCGGTGCCTCATGGGGGATTGCCCGATCCAGGACGATTTCGGCATGGTGCTCGACGCGATCGCTTCCGCCGACGGCGTGATCGTCGCGGCCCCCGTTTACCTGCTGGGGGCGCACTCCTCCCTCCAGAGGTTCCTGGACCGGGGCCTGCAGTTCTGGAAGCGGCTGGACGACCTCACGGGCAAGCCGGCGGTCGGAGTCGCGCTTGCGGGCGTCCGGGACGGGGAAGGGGCGTCGCTGCTGGGGGTGGAAAACTTCCTCCGCGCGATGGGGATGGAGGTCAAGGGCCGCGCGGTGATCCACGCCGCCCTGCCGGGGGAAGCGCTTCTTTCGGAAGAAGGGAGGGCCGCGGCCGCGCGGTTGGCGAACGCCCTCTTTTCCCCGGAATCGCCCCCCGCCGAAAGCCCCTCCTGCACCGAATGCGGAGGGACGTATTTCGAGTTCCGCGGGGGCGGGCGCGTCTTCTGCCTCCTGTGCGGGGCCGGCGGGACCGTTTCGCCGGACGGAGAGGGGATCCGCCTTTCGACCAGGCCGCCCGCGCACTCCTGGCGCGGGCCAGCGGCCAGGAAAGCGCACGGGGAATGGCTGATCGGGATGAAGGAGAAATACCTCCGCGAACGGGAGCGGCTGAAGGAAGTCGCCCGCGGCTACGCGGGAGGGAACTTCATCTGACGCGAATCCGAACCGTGTAGAGGATCGTCCCCGGCGAAGGTCCGGCGGGGAGATCGGTCCATCCGGGGACTCCTCCCGGCGGAATCGTTCCCAGGTTCCGCAGCTCGGAGAAGAAGCGTTCCGCGGAATCCGCGGGCAGTTGAACGCGCACGGCTTCCGGGAAAGGCCTTTTCTCCGCAAGGTCGGCGGGGCCCGTTCCCGGCTCGCGGACGATGCTCCCGCGAAGCCCCCGCGCGACTTCGGCGATCCGTTCCTCCAGCCCCGGGCGATCCGCCGCCGCCACTTCCAGCGTTACCTCGCGGCCGTACGGAAGCGGCCGCAGGAGCCTCGATGGGGGCGCGGCGAGCAACCGCTGCGGTGCGCCCATCCCGGCGTTCTCCGCAGGGGGAGAAACCGGCTCGATCCTTTCGGCGGAGGTGCTCGCCCGCTGCACCGGCACGACCGGGAGCGCGGATTGCGGTTGCGACGGGGCGGCATGGGACGATGCGGCGGCCATTGGGCCGGAGACGGGCGCGCCGCGCTGCGGCCCGGATCGGTTCGCCTCGACGGTTCCCCGCACGTCCGGTTCCCCGTCCCCCCGCTTTGCGACACGCCTGCCGGGACCTGCTTTCGGCGCCGCGGCGGTTCGAGGAGGAGCCATCGTCTCCCGGGCCGGCGTCGATTCCGGCCGGATGGCCTTGTCCGCGCCGGGAGCCGCCGCTTCCAACCGCGGGGCCGGCGGGGGAGGGGCGACCGCCGTCGTTTCCTTCTTCTGGACCCCGTAGACCAGCAAGAAGAGCAGGATCGCCGCGGCTGCCTCGATGGGAATCTTGACGTGGGCGGGGAGGAAAAGCTTTTTCCACAACGGTTTCGCGGGCGATTCCTCCGCGGTTTCCCGCAGGATTCTCTCCAGCAGCTCCGGAGGGGCTTGCACCGGCGGGAGGTCCCGGAGCAGCCGGAGGGTGTTCTCCAGCCCATCCGCAACCTCCGCGCATTTCCGACATTCCCGCAAGTGAGCGGAGACGGCGGCACTCTCGCTTTCCGGGAGGGAGCCGTCCCGATAATCGGAGAGAAGGTCCTGTATCCGTTCGCATTCCATCGCGTCGTTTCCTTCAGACCACCGGCGCCAGGATTTTCCGAAGCGTCATCCGCGCCCGATGAATTCTCGATTTCACGGTCCCCAGGGGGATTTCCGCCATGGCGGCGATTTCCTCGTTGGTGAACCCCTCGACATCCGAGAGGAGGAGGATCCAGCGGGAATCCGGGTCGAGGCGGGCAAGCGCCTCCGCGAGGATCCTCCCCAGTTCACGGTTCTCGACGACCCGGTCCGGACGGATCTCTTCGGGACCCGGCGGCTGGAAGGCCGGAGCGTCCCCGTCCTGCGTCTCCGGTTCGAAGAGCCTGACTTCGCGTGAGGCGCGGGTTGTCCTTTGCCGGATGCGGTTCAGGCACCGGTTGGCCGCGATCTTGAGCAGCCACGTGGAAAGCCGGGCCTCTTCCCGGAAACCGTCGAGGTTCCTGTATGCGGAGAGGAACACTTCCTGGGCGACATCCATGGCTTCCTCCCGGTCGGAAAGCATCCGGGCGCAAAATGCGTACACGCGGTCCTGATGCGCGCGGACAATGCCGTCGAACGCCCCCGGCTTTCCCTGACGGAACGCCTCCAGGAGAAGGTCCACCGGCCTGCCGTTTTCTCCCCCCGGATCCACCCGTTTTTCCAAGGTTATGACATCCGCGGGCCGGTTTCGGTTCCTGCCGGGCCGCAGGTTTCATTGTACTTCAGGGATGGTTGCGGCGGCGGGGGAGTTTACGGTATTTTATCTCTGTACGGGTGGAACGATGTATTCTCCTGCAGTATCTAACAGTGCAGTATCCAAGAGTGACGAAACGGAGGTGAAGATTGGGCGGCCAGATGCTGCTGTTCACGGCTCTTTCCGTCGCGGCCATTGCGCTTGCAGTGGTGCTGGCGATGACGCTCTGGCGGCTCCGTAAGACGATCGACCTCATGGAGCGCCGGGTGGACGAGGCGATCCGGCAGTTCGAGATGACCGCCGAGGATCTCCGCAAGACCAACGCGGTGGTGCGGGACATCCTCCAGCACGCCGAGAAGAGCGCGGCGAACGTGGCGCACGTGACGGAAGGGGTCCGGGGGTTCCGGAAAACGCTGGATGCGGCCACTTCGGTCCTGCAGTTCGCGGTCGTCCCCGTCCTCGGAAACGTTGCCGGCGGTTTGGCGGGGGTAAAGGCCGCAGTGTCGCATGTTGTGAACCGATTCGTTCGAAAGGAGAGCGACCATGTGTGATGAAAAGGGCTGTTCGGGCGGCGTGCTGATGGCGTTCCTGGCGGGTGGCCTGATCGGCGCCGGCCTGGCCCTGCTCTATGCCCCCGTTTCCGGCAAGGAGGCGCGGGACAAGATCGGCGACTTCGCGGGGGACCTCAGGAAGAAAACGGAAGGATGGAGCGGCGACCTGAAGCAGAAGGTGGAGTCCTTCATTGAGGAGGAGAAGGCGGTCGTCAAGGCGGCCTACGACGCCGGCCGCGATGCGATGGCCAAGGAAAAGGCGAAGTTCGAAACCCCGCAGTAGTATGCTTCACGGCCGCGGCCGGCAGGAGATTCCGCGCTCCTCCCGCCGCGGCCGTCTACTCACTGTTTCTCCTTCGCGTGTCCCTTAGTGCTTCATTTCATAAATACGGTAGCATTCGAGCGCCGCTGCATCCGCTCCAGCTTCGTTGCGCTCCTTCACCATACTCAACGGTATGCCTCAGTCGCGCGCCTTGCCGGCGCGGCGCATCGACGCTCTCGGTGCGTTACCGTATTTACGAAGTGAAGCACTTAGTAATTGCTTTCCGCCGGGACGAACCAGCCCTGCGGGTGGGCGCAGACGGGGCATTTCAACGGGGCCTCCGCGTACTCGTGGATGTGCCCGCACTTGAGGCATTTCCAGCGCACGGGACGTTCGCGCTTGAAGAGGGTTCCGTCCTGGACCCTCGAAAGGAGCGCCAGGTACCGCTTCTCGTGGTGCGCCTCCACCCTGGCGACATTCCGGAAAGTGGCCGCGGCGGCTTTGAACCCCTCCTCCTCTGCGGTCTTGCCGAAGGCGGGATAGAGATTGGACCACTCCTCGTGCTCTCCGGCCGCCGCCGCCGCAAGGTTTTCGGCGGTGTTGCCGATCCGGGTCGGGTAGGAGGCGGTGATCTCCACGTCGTTTCCTTCGAGATGGAGGAAGTAGAGGTGGGCATGCTTCTTCTCGTTATCCGCGGTCTCCAGGAAGATATTTGCGATCCCCTCGAATCCTTCCTTGGAGGCGATCCCCGCGTAGAAGGTGTAGCGGTTGCGGGCCTGCGATTCCCCGGCGAACGACGCCAGGAGGTTCTTCTCCGTCTTCGATCCTTTCAGTCCCATGAATCCTCCGGTGGTGATGGGGTTCGTGTCGCGGCGGTTGCCGGGAACCGGCAGCCCCTGAAATTATACCGCATGCCTTCCGCCGAAGACGACGGGAGTTCCCTCCCCCGCGGATGCGCTACGCGGTTTCCCCCCTCGCAAGCCGGAGAAGGGCGGTCAGGGCGAAGAACGCCGCGGCGAAAAGTACGATCGTGGCGCCCGTGGCCGTGTCGAGGTAGTAGGAAGCGGCGATCCCCGCGAACCCGGAGGCCAGGGAGATCGCGATCGCGATCCAAAACGCCGCCGCCGCCGTCCTTGCCGTATTGCGCGCCGCCGCCGCGGGGACCACGAGGAGCGCGGTGACCAGCAGGATCCCCACCGCTCGAATGGCCGTCGTCACGACCAGCGCGACGGCGAGGGAGAAGGAGATCTCGAGCGCCCGGCCCCGGACGCCGAGGCTGCGGGCGAACCCTTCGTGGACTCCCAGGAGCAGGATCCGGTTGAATGTGAAAAACAGGTAGACCGCCACGGCCAGGGACAGCGCGGCCATCCAGACGACCTCCGCCCCCGAGATCGCCAGCAGGTCGCCGTACAGGTACGCCTGCAGGTTCCGGGTCAGCCCCTTCTGCGCGCTGATCACGGCGATCCCCAATGCGATGACCGTGGAAAAGAAGACCCCGATGACCGTGTCCGGGGAGAGCCCGGTGCGTCCCTTGACGAGCGTGATCGCCCAGGCGACGAACAGGCCGAACGCGACCATGGTGAGGAAAGGATGGATTCCCAGGAGGACCCCCAGCGCCACGCCGGTGAACGCCGAGTGCCCGATGGCGTCCGAAAAGAAGGCCATCCGGAACTGGACCAGCGGCACCCCCACGGCGGCGGCGGCGGGGGCGACGAACAGCACGGCGAGGAGGGCGCGCTTCATGAACTCCGGCTCCGCGAACGAAAGCGGCAGCAGGAAGTCCATCAGCGCGTAGACCGGAGAGAGAAGGGATTCCACGCCTATTCGTCCTTCCCGCCGTGAAGATGGCCGTGCCCGTCGGCCGGCCCGTGGCTGAACAGGTGGGCGCCGCTTCCATACATCGCGTTCAACGTCTCGGAAGTGAGGACCTCGGTCATCGCCCCCTGGCAGACGATCGACCGGTTAAGGCAAATGACGCGGTCGGCGTGGCGGGTGACCACGGAGAGGTCGTGGGATACCAGGAGGAGGCTGAAACGGGACTCCCGGTGGATCCCGTCGAGGAAATCGCAGAAGAGCTCCTCCCCCGACACGTCCACCCCGGAGACCGGCTCGTCCAGCAGGAGGATGTCGGGGTTGTCTCGCAGCGCCAAGGCGAGGAGGACCCGCTGGAGCTCCCCACCGGAGAGTTTCCCCAACGGACGGTCGAGGAGATGGCCCGCCCCTCCCCGGCTCAGCGCGGTTTCCGCGTCCGCGCGCGATTTCCGGGAGCAGCCGAGGAAAATGGGGAACTTCTGGGAAGAAAGGGCGAAAAAATCCCGCACCGTCATCGGCGCGTTCCGGTCTAGGTCGATCCGCTGGGGTACGTAGCCGATCCTGGGGGTCCCATGCCCGTGTTCCTCGGCGCGGCAGAA